>Ga0114946_10002534_pt1 | contig 12536 bp, 7 predicted proteins | sample WalLakDeSediment_FD_88676 | JGI IMG/M metagenome (GOLD analysis project Ga0114946, IMG submission 88676) | Lake sediment microbial communities from Walker lake, Nevada to study Microbial Dark Matter (Phase II) - Walker Lake 11/02/13 Deep Sediment | ecosystem: Environmental > Aquatic > Freshwater...
GAGCTCACGGAAGTGGCCCTCCTTGGGTTCCAGGCCGCCTTCCTCCCCTACCAGGCCAAGCTTGGGCTCCTGGAGCGGGTGGAGGAGGAGATGGTGGCGCTGGGAGCCTGAGGCTGCTGGAGCGGGTGGAGCTCAGCAGCCACCATCAGACTCTACCCGAACCCCACCCCCCCATAAGGCGAACCCCCGCCCGGCTTTCACCGGACGGGGGTCGCTTGCTTCGCTCGTGACCTGGCGGGCCAGGTCCGAGGTTGTGGGTTACGGCAAGCCGATGCTCACCAGGGCAGCCGCGCCCTTCAGACCAACGGCGTGCCAGGTCCCCACCGCACCGTCGCAGACGCTCCCCGTGGGAACCGTGGCGGCATAGTTGAAGAACCGGTCGAAGCCGGTGTCATTCGTGCCCGTGTAGGTGAAGAATCCGCAGATGGTGATGTCGCCAGCGACGTTGTTCACCAGGGCGACGGCGTCGAACCACGGCACCTCGATGGAGGTGGGAGCCTCCATGACGGCCTTGAAGGCAACGTTGGCGGTGACCTCTTCGATGTAGAACCTACGGATGATGAGATCGCTCACCGTACCAGCGGCGATGCGGGACCACGGAGCAGCCGTGGCCGTCTGCCACTGGGCCGGGATGAAGGTAATGGGAGCCAGCAGGTCGGCTACGTTGAACCCGACGTCCTGGATCCTGCCCGTGGCCTCCGTGGGCAGCATGCTGAAGTCGTTGTCGAGAACCAGGTTGTACTCGGTCGAATCGGGGGCAACCCCGAACTCCTCAACGCAGGAGCCGTACGGCGCAGCACCGGCCGTGCAGACGTAGTCGAACCGTCCGAACACCGGGAGGCCGGTCTCCACGGTCTCACCAATGACCACGCTGGAGAAGAGGCTGGCATCGAACGGGTCGATCCCGTCGAAGCGCTGGAAGGCGTCGATGGCGTTCCAGCCATAGTTGATCGTGAGCTCACCCGCAGCATTCAGAGCCACGTTGACGGGATGGACCAGGGCGATCTCGGCCTCGATCACTTCCAGGTCGTCCGAGCCGAAGATCGAGAAGCCGGCCGGCTCGCCTGGATTGTAGAAGGTGGTGAGGAACTGCATGGCGTCGAAAGTCGGGCCGGCGCCGACGCCACCAGGGGAAGCAAGATCGTCCACAGCATACAGAGCCGTGCCCAGGGTCGCCGTGTTACCCGCCCGGTCCGTGACCTTGTTGTCGTACCAGAAGTAGCCGGGCTCAACCAGGTCAGCCAGACAGGTGAAGTCCACGACGTTCGAGCGGACCCACTGCACACCAGCACCGATCAAGTACAGCTGGCTGTCGAACTGGTCGCACGCGATGGGCGCAGTTCCGAGACCCGGGAAGTGCGTGAGGCTCTGCATGGCGGGCAGATCTTCGATGACCACGCCTTGATGGAACCCGGAACGGGCGTCCTGGGCCTCGAAGGCCCAAACCCAGTCGGCGTCGTAGCTGAGGTCTTTGGATTCCTGGCTGAAGATCGCCATGTGGATGTCGGCCAGGACCGGCGAATACTCGCCCGATCCGGCAGTGTCATCATACGCCCGGATCAACGGGGCCACCTTGTCCACGCCGAACCAGTTGGAGGTAAGCGAGACGCCCGTGTTACCCAGGAGGTCGGAGGCCGTGGCGCAGAGCTTGTAGCCGTCGGGCGAGCCGTCGCTCACCAGGGTCTCGTCCAGGTCATCACCCGTCACGATGATCTCGGTGGAGGCCGCGCAGGCGGCGGTTCCGCCGGCCCACTTCCAGGTGGTCCTGGTGTCGGCATCAACACCCACGCCGTCGTTGCCGTCGTCGGCGCGCATGGCATTGAGGAACGCATAGTCAGCGTTCACCCACGGCTCGTCGAAGAACCGATTGAAGGCAACCTTGAGAGCCGACAGCGGGTCAGCACCCACGAGCAAGGTGGACGGGCTCTGACCGAAGACCTCAACCGTCGGGGCCTTCTTGTCGGCGTACACGCCGTCCAGCAAGGCAGGATCGACGAGGAACGGCTTGGCGATCAGGAACCAGCGATCTTCACCCATGAGCTCGAACTCGGCCCCCAGGTTGACGAACCCGCTGTCCGGATACTGCACCGTGCTCCCCTGCGGACCCGCAGGCGGAAGGGCCGGATCGAACGTCGGGACTACGTTGGAGTTGGGAACGACGTACCCTTGCCGGTCGTCGCAGTCGTAGGTGTTGGTGATGACGAGGCCGGTGCCCACTTCCCCGTCGACGGTGCCGCTGACGGGGCAAACCCCACCAACCGACGGCCAGTTCACGGAGGTCGGCTTCTCGGTGCTGAAGGCCACATACTGGGGCCCGGAGAAGCGAACGTCGCTCTTGTACCAGGTGCCAACCACCGTCGTGACGTTGGGCTCCAACGTGATGGGCTCGATGACGACATCGCCCACCAGGAGGACGTCCTTGTTGTTCATCACCACGGGAACGTTGTTGGACGGGATGGCCGGAGTCTCGCCCACCTCGTACAGCTTGGCGGCAATGATGTTCTGGCCGTTGAAGACCACCGGCACGTAGGCGTCGCCGCCCCAACGAACTTGGTTCGTGGGCACGCTCAGGATGATGACCTCGGCATCGGCCAGCTCGGCCTCATCGGCGACGGGCGGAGGCGTGAAGGTCTGGGCCGCGACCACCTTGTCGCCGATCCAGACTTCGACCAGCTGAATGGCGCGGCTTCCCTTGACGATGTTCAGGGCCACTTCGATCTGCCCAAACACATTGGTCTGGTCCACCGGGATGGTCGTGCCACCCTTGGTAACGCTCTGAATGGAGATGGTGGCCGGGACTTCGGGGCCCTTGCCGGCGAAGTTCACGACACCGGTCTGGCCGGCGGCCACGTCGATGTTCTTGGCGACCACCGCGAAGTCGGTGTTGGTCGGCGGGGTGATGGTGACGGTGTAGGCACCGGGGGTCAGCCCCGTGAAGGAGAACGCTCCGCCAGGACCGGTCTCGGTGGCAGCGGTGGCTCCGCCGGAAAGGGCGACGGCCACGCCGGCGGTGCCGACGTTATCCACAGTCACTGCGCCGGAGATGGTGGCCAACTGGACAGCCTGGCCCGGGAAGTGAGCGGTCTTGCTCTCACCGGTGGCCAGGGTGACGGACTGGGTCGTCGCCGTGAAGGTCACGCCCGTGGGCAGGTTGGAGATGGTGACGCTGTAGGTGCCGGCCCGCAGACCCGTGGCGCTGTACTCGCCACCGGCGTTCGTCACGGAGTTGTTCGTGACGTTGTCGGGCCCGCCCGTGACTGACACGGAAACCCCCGCCAGGGGAGCGCCGCTGGCTGTCACGCTACCGAGGAGCGCCGCGGTGCGGATGTAGCTACCGCTGAAGTCCACCGTGGACGTCTGACCCTGTGAGGTGATGGAGGTGGTCTTGGACGTCACGGAGAAGGACACGGCAGGGTGATTCGAGGCGTCGATGGCGATCCCGTAGCTGCCGGCTTCCACGTTCGTAAACGTGTAGGCGCCGTTGGCGCCGGTGGTGGCAGACAAGGTGGTCGCACCCACCATCGTCACGGAGACTCCGGAGAGCCCCGCGCCCTCAGCCGAAACGGTACCCGTGATGGTGCCGGTCGGAGTGGGCTCGATGATGGGTCCATCGTCCTCGTCACAGGCGGTCAGCGGCATCGCCACCAACGCGGCCATGAGGAGATACTTGAGGTGCTTCATGGTGTTTTTCCGTCCATCGCTGGAGGTTTGGAGGTCCCGCTGGCCGCCGATCTCTCTCGAGCCTCGATCTGCCAACCCCGACTCTTGCCGAGGGTCCCACAGGAACACGGGTATACCGGAGGGGAGGGTAGCAAGATCAGTGCCAAGGAGTGGATTGACCTAAATGATTGTGTAGTAATGATTTGAAACACACGGACGAGGTCTCCGGGACGACCGGATTTCGACGGTTTTTCGAGAGATCCTCAGAAATCTGAGGGGATCCCGGCTGAGGCACGGACGATGGCGGGGCCGGAGCCGTCCGTCTCCCGCTCAGCAAGGCAAGTCCGGATCCCTCTTGAGGAACTCCTCCGCCATGTCCACGAACTCCCTGGAGCCCACGTAGAGTGGGGTCCGTTCGTGAAGGTCCGTGGGGACGATGTCCAGGATGTCCCGCTCCCCGTCGGACGCCCTCCCCCCGGCCTGCTCGCAGATGAGAGCCATGGGTACCGCCTCGTAGAGGAGGCGGAGCTTCCCCCGGGGGCTGGCGGTGTCCCGGGGGTACATGAAGATCCCCCCCTTCAGGAGGGTCCGGTGGAAGTCCGCCACCAGGGAGCCGATGTACCTGGAGCTGAAGGGCTCCGCCTTCTCGTCCCCAGTTCCCTTGAGGCAATCCATGAGCCTTCGCTGGCCCGGGGACCATCGCTGGTAGTAGGCCTCGTTCACCGAGTAATACCGTTGGGGCGGCTCCGGCATGCGGATGTCGGGATGGCTCAGGAGGAATTCCCCGATGGAGGGATCCAGGGTGAAGCCATGGACTCCCGATCCGCTGGAGTAGACCAGCATGGTGGAGGAGCCGTAGACCACGTACCCCCCCGCCACCAGGCTGCGGCCGGGCTGGAGGCAGTCCTCCCGGGTCCCCCGCCCCTCCTTCGTGATTCTCCGGTAGATGGAGAAGATGGAGCCGATGGAGACGTTCACGTCGATGTTGGAGGAGCCGTCCAGGGGATCGAAGATGAGAACGTAATCCCCCACCGGGAACTTCTCCGGGATGGGAATCACGTCCTCGTGTTCCTCCGACACCATGCAGCAGAGGTTCCCGCCATGGTCCATGCTGTTGTAGATCACCGCCTGGGCGAACTCGTCCAGCTTCTCCACCTGCTCGCCCTGGACGTTCTCCTTCCCGGCCCGCCCCAGGATGTCCACGAGCCCGGCCTGGGCCACCTCCCGCTGGATGATCTTGGCCGCCAGGGCCAGGTCCGTGAGAATGTTGCTGAGGCGCCCCGTGGCCTCGGGATACTTGCGCTGCTCCTCCATGATGTGCCGATCGATGGTGACGACAGCGACCTCGGCCATGATTCCGAACCCTCCCATTTGCTTGAAGTCGAGACTCCAAATCTACTGCTTCATATACCGCCCCGGGACAAGGGAGGCAACAGCATCCACCCTTCCCTATGGCCGCTGAGCCGAGACGCGGTAGCTCCCGTCCCGGCGGGCCCTGATCACCACGGTCCCGTCCCGGTCCGTCCGGAGGACCCGGGCCCCGGCCTCCTCCAGTCGATCCAGGACCTCCCGGTGGGGATGCCCGTAGCGGTTCCTGGCCCCCGCCGAAACCAGAGCCGTCTCGGGCCGGACCCGCTCCACAAGCTCCCGGGAGGTGGAGGTGCGGCTCCCATGGTGCCCCACCTTGAGGATCTGGACCTGGGAAGACATAAGTCTCGATAGGAATAGGAATTCGGAGGATTCAGGCGCGTCCCCGGCAAGGAGAGCGGTGAAGGAGCCAAACCGGATCTCCAGCACGAGGGAGGAGTCGTTGCTCCCGTCCACCGGCCCCGCCTGCCGGGGGTTGCCGCTCCCCGCCCACCCCTCAGGGCCCACCACCCTGAGGGCCATTCCGTCCAGGTTCAGCGAATCGCCGGCTCCCGCCACCCGCCACGGTACGCCCATGGCTTCCGCCGCCTCCAGGACGTCCAGGAAGGTGTCCTTTCCTGCGGCTTCCCCAGGATCCAGGACCGCCAGGACGGGGAATTCCCTCAAGATGGCGGTGGCTCCTCCCACATGGTCCAGGTCGGGGTGGGTCAGGACCAGGAGGTCGAGGACCCGAACGCCCCGTGCCCTGAGATAGGGCAGAACCGTGCGGGCCCCGGCATCGAACGTCTCGGTCCTGGGACCGGCGTCCACCAGGACCCAACGCCCGCCGGGGGACCGGATGGCCATGGCGTCCCCCTGGCCCACGTCCAGCATCACTATCTCCAGGGTGCCCCGCCCCATGAGGTCCGCACCCAGGGGCCACACCAGGAGGGCCCCCACAACGGCTGTGGCCAGGACGGGGACCCTCCTCCCCTTCCCCACCTCCGGTCGGAGGCGCAGCACCGCCACTCCCAGGACCAGCCCCGCCGTTCCGGCCATCACGGCGGCCTGGGACACCCAGACGGAGGCCATGGGTAGCTCTCCGGCGGCCTGGACCAGGGTGGCGAACAGCTGAAGGTCCAGCTCCACCCCCTGGGCCAGGAAACGCGCCAGGCCCGGATGCACCAGGGAAAGGAGAATGCAGATGAGGATTCCGGGAATGGCCAGAACCACCAGGGGAGTCACCACCAGGGTGAGGGGGATTCCCACCAGGGACACCCGGCCGAAGTGCCAGGCCACCAGGGGGAGGGTGGCTAGCGTGGCGGCCACCCCAGCCGCCAGGCCCCCGGAGACGAACGACGGGATCCGGCGGGGAATCCGGCCTTTGATCCAGGCCGACAGGGGCCTGTATCCCAGGACCAACCCCAGCGCACCCGAGAAGGAAAGCTGGAACCCGGGGCGGGCCAACGCCCCGGGGTCCACCAGGAGGAACCCCAGGAAGGCCGTGGCCAGGGCCCCAGGGGGAGACACCGACCGATGTGCGAGGCGGCCCATGGCCAGGACCGTCAGGATGAGGGCCGCCCTGAAGGCCGCGTCCGGGACGCCGATGGCCAGGACGTACCCCCACACCCCCCCGCTGGCCAGGACGAACCGAAGGGAGTGGGGGATTCCCAGCGAGCCCAGGACAAGGAGGAGCACGCCCGCCACCACCCCCACGTGGAACCCGGAGATGGCCAGGAGGTGGGCGGTTCCGGCCCGGGCAAAGGCGTCCCGGAGTCCGGGATCCAATCCATCCTTCCGGGCCCAGACCAGGGCCGTGGCCAGGGCACGAGTCCTGGGGAAGAGTTCCGCAAGGCGGGCCTGCACCCGGCCCCCCAGAAGCACGATGGCGTCCCCGGCGCCGCTGGAGGGAGCCCCCTGGAGCAGGACCCTCAGCGAGTCCACCCTGAGGTATCCGGCCCGCAGCGGCGTTTCGGATCCCGGGCCCAGACTTCGGCGCCACGTCCCCTGAGCGGCCAGGAGCGTCCCGGCCGCCATCTCCCCTTCCCCCTCCCCCCTGACCACCAGCCGCAGCCGCTCCCGACACCCACCGGGGCCGGCCTCCGTGGGCCGGAGCTCGCCCCGCCCCTCCACCACGGGTCCCACGAGACGGCCCTGCACGGAAATGGCCTGCCCCTCCCTCAGGTGGAAACGACAGTCTCGGGCCTCGGCCCGTGTCCCCACATGGGTGAGAAGGGCTCCCGCCAGGAAGCCGAAAAGGAGGGCTTCCGGGCGGAAGCCGGGGCGCTGGGATGTTCGGTTGAGAAGGAGGAAGGCCGGAAGGAAGAGGAGCGTCCAGGGGAGGGGGACGCCCAGGTGGAGGAGTGTGGCCCCGGAGCCCGCTGCCAGGGCCAGCCCCACCACCGGCGGGGCCCGGGCTATCCGGAGCACCCCCTCATTCCGGTGGCGGCTCCTGGCCGAACAGGTCCTGCTGGTTCCGGTCGATCCACCTTCTCTCCTCCCGGGACTCCTGAGCCAGACGCTCCCGTAGGATACGCCGGACCTTGAGGTCGCCGTGTACCCCCGTGGCGAACATGACCAGCATCCCCAACAGGAGGCCCCCAAAGGCCACCAGGGTCACGGGCACGCGGTAGAGGGTGATGAACCCCAGGTTCAAGGTGGCGCGGTGGCCTGCGTTCAGGGCTGCGAATCCCATGGCGAGAAAGGCCACCAGAAGGGCCGACATCACCCCCAGAAATCTGCTCATCGGGGCTCCGGCGATGCCCGACCCGTCACCGGCACTCCCACAAATGTGGCTCCGGTGGTCCGGGTGAGCTGCAGGGTGAGATAGGACCCCAGGAGATCCTCGGCTCCCGGGAAGACAGCCACCTTATTCCTCCTGGTCCTGCCGAGCATGAAGCCGTCCTCCCTCCCCTCCCTCTCCACCAGCACCTCCTCCAGGCGGCCCACCTCACCTTCGTTGATTTCCCCCTGGATTCCCCGGGTGAGCCGGATCAGCTCGTCGAGTCGTGCCTGCCCTTCTTCCGCCGCCACGAAATCCTCCAGGGGAAAGCGGGTAGCGGGTGTGCCCTCCCGGGGAGAGAATCGATAGGTGAAGGCATCGTCGAAGCGGACTTCCTTCACCACAGCGAGGGTGTCCCGGAATTCCGCGTCCGTCTCCCCGGGAAAGGCCACGATGAGGTCCGTGGAGAGGGCCACACGGGGAATGGCGCTACGCACCATCTCCACCTTCGCCAGGTACTCCTCCATCGTGTGCCTGCGGAGCATCCTCTTGAGGGTACGGTCGTTGCCGGCCTGGAGAGGAAGGTGGAGCTGCTCGCAGACGGCTGGCTCCGAGGCCATGGTCTCCACAAGCTCCGGCGTGACGTCGTTGGGATGTGGCGAGGTGAAGCGCACCCGCCGGATGCCCGGAACCCGGGCCACGGCACGGAGAAGGCGCGGGAAGTCCCAGTCGCCCGCCCGGTAGGAGTTCACCGTCTGGCCCAGCAGGGTGACCTCCGTGATCCCCTCTTCGGCCACGGCCCGGACCTCATCCAGGACGGCCCGGGGATTCCGATTCTTCTCGGAACCCCTGACGGTGGGGACGATGCAGAAGGTGCACCGGTGGTCGCAACCCCGCTGGATGGACACCCAGGCCGAGACCCGGGAGGTGCGCCGGAGCTCCAGCCCCTCGTAGTCTTCGTGGGGATCCAGGTCCAGGACGGCGACGCCGGGCCTACCCTTTCGCCGGGTCCCTTCGAGGTGCACCAGGGGAATGGCGGCGGGTGGTGCGGCGCCCGGGGTCGACGCGACGCTTCCCCCGCCGCCGGGGACCGTCAGGCTCTCCCCAACCTCGCCGGACCCCGAGCCGTTCCTCCCCAGGAAGACGGACCCCAGGGCGTTCGGGAGGCTTCGGTAGCCGTCGGGGCCCATGACCATATCCACGTGGGGAGCCTTCCTCAGGAGCTCCGTCCCCATGCGCTGGGCCATGCACCCCGTGACGCCGATGACCAGCCCCGGGTTCCTCTCCTTCAACCCTCCCAGCTGGGCGACCCTCCCCAGGACCCTTTGCTCGGCATGCTCCCGGACGGCACAGGTGTTCACGAGGACCACGTCGGCCTCCTCCGGCGACGAGACCAACTCGTAGCCGCGGGCCGCCAGGACGCCCGACATCAGCTCGCCGTCGCTGATGTTCATCTGGCACCCGTAGGTCTCGACGTAGGCCTTCTTCTTACTCGACATACCCGGTCCTTCAAGCTCCTCCCTCGCCGCGCCCTGGCCGGGGCACGCTGCGAGGTCGTGCAGAAATCGGATGATTCGGGTGGGACAAGTCAAGGGAACTATCGCTGTGTTGCACACGCCGCGTTCACGGACGTAGCAACGCTGCGATTTAAGGTCACCTCGGGGGCGTAACGCGCGAAATACGCATTCTCCACCCTCGGATCACGGGACGTTCCCCGGCGCCCCTGTGGGTTGCCCCACCGCTCCACGTTCCGGCGCTGGAACTCCAGGACCAGAGCGCGAAGGACAGCCGCTTTCGCCTGCTTCACGGACCCGACTGCCGGCCGAGAACGTCTCCACCGCAGATTCCGTGGTGCGTTGACGTCAGCGTGCACCTTCTTCCCGCACCAGCGGCACTGGAACCTCTCGCCGGCGCGGTTCTTCCTGTCCACGTAGCCACACGCCGAACACTCCTGCGAGCTGTACGCGGGGTTGATGTACTCGATCTCGATCCCGAACCGCTCGGTGAGATCGGCGAGCTTGTGCTCAACGATCCGACGGCCGGCGTTGGTGACGATCCGGTTCATGCGGCGGCTGAGCCGCGGACTCCGGAACCAGAGGCGTTCCACCACGATCCGGCCCGGTCTCTGGACTTCCACCAGTCGGTTAAGCACCCGCCCGATCTCGGTGCCGAGGAAGCCACGAAGCCGGCGGATCTCCCCGTCGTAGCGTGGACTCCGGGTGCGAAGGCCGTGCTTCTGCCGGTACGCCGCCAGTCGGCTGATGCGGTGGTCGAAGGTCTCCAGCTTCCGTAGAAAGTCCTGGCCCAGCAGGTCGCCCTGGTCGGTGGCAAAGAGGGTCCGGAGCCCGTAGTCGAGGGCGATCTCCTCGCACCACGGTTGGTAGGCCGCCTTCTGCTCGGCGCACACGCCAGCGATGTCGGTGACGATGCCGAAGAAGAGCCGGCCCTCCCGCTCGTTGACCTGCACGGTCCTCTTACGCACACCCTTCCGGTCTGAGAAGTGGGCGTGGCTCCGGAGCGGGACCTCGATCCTTTGGCCCCGCTCCATGGTGGACAGACGGAGCCAGAGGTGGAAGCTGGTTGCGTCCTCGGCTTCCCGCACCGAGGCCGCCCGCTGGTCGATGACCATGTTGATCCGGGAGAAGTCGGGCCGCCGGTGCCGCGAGAGGACTTGCCGCATGATTCGCCGGGCCAGGGCCCGGGTCTCCCCAGGGATCTCCGCCCCGTCCTTCATGACCAGGCCCTCCCGGCCGAACCACGCCCTCCAACGTTTCACGAAGTGGAGCTGGTGCTTGGTCTCCCCCGGCAGGCTCGAGCACTCGACGATCCGCGAGAACTCGTTCTGCCGGTTCGAGAGGAAGGAGTCCAGGATCCCCACCACCTGGTGCCGTACCATCTGGAGCCGGTTTGCCGCGCCGACGACGGCGGCAAGGTCGGACTCCGCCGGCGAACGATGCATCTTGTCGATACGGCCGTCCTCGAAGAAGAGCCGCCACTGCTCACGGCCCACCAGCACGGCACAACGACGCCAGGCCCGGAGCAGGTCGAAGACCTTCTGCTCCTTGCCGCCGTTCATGCCGTGATCCAGCAGGTCCGTGCGCAGGACTTCCTTCATGCGGTCAGTCTACCGTACGCAAGCGGGACACGGGAATGGCGAATCAGGACGGCCAGCTTCATGGCGCTGATCCCCTTCGAGCTGGTGGTGATCATGTACATGGCGATCAACCGGGTCCGGAGCGGGAGCTTCGTGTTGTGGGGCGCCGTCCTGGACGTCACGGAGTACCGGTAGCGGCACTGGAGGCAGGTGCACTGGCCGGGCCTCGTCCGAACCGCCGAGGATCTCTCTTCAACTCCGCAACGCGGACATACCGGCCCGTCCGGCCACCGGACCTCCTGGAACCACCGCCGAGCCGCCGCCTCGGTGGAGAAGCGCCTCATGAGCGGCTTGAGCGTCATGCCGGAAGATACCGAACAGAAGCCGAATTTGCAACAGGTCCATACTCCCGCAAGTCAATATGCAAATGGTCCCCCCTTCCCCCCAAGGTCCCCGAAACGAGGCCCTGCCTTGCCCCGGCCGGTCCACCCCACCGCGCCTCCACCCGCAGATAGTCTTCCGTGAGGGCCCATCCGCCGTCACCCTCCAGGACAACCCAGGCACTCCCTCCCACACGTCCCTCCCGGTAGCTGCGGCCCTTCTCCAGGGCGATTCCCCGTAGCTCCCGACTCCTCTCTCCCGCCACCCGCTGGGGGACCCGGTCGTCCAACTCCGCCGCGGCAGTGCCGTCCCTGGGAGAAAACGGAAAGACATGGAGGTAGGTGAAGGGGAGTTCCTCCACCAGGGCCCGGGTCAGGAGGTGGTCCTCCTCCGTCTCACCGGGAAAGCCGGTAATGAGGTCGGCCCCCAGGCCCAGCACCGGTACCCGGGAGGCCACCTCCATGGCACGGCTGCGGTACATCTCCCGGGTGTGCCAGCGGCGCATGCGCCCCAGGACACCGTCGGAGCCACTCTGGAGGGGCATGTGGAGGTGGGGGGCCAACCAGCCTCCGGAGCCCTCCATGAGCGCCAGGAGGACGTCGTCCACCTCTGTGGCCTCCACACTCCCAAGGCGAAAACGGACTCCGGGCACCTTCTCCAGGAGAAGGGCAACCAAGCGGGACAAGGTGAAGTCTTGGCCCAGGTCCCTTCCGTAATGCCCGATGTGGATCCCCGTGAGGACCAGTTCCGGGTGGCTCAGGCTGAGGAGCGCGGCCTCCGCCACCACCTCCTCCGGTGAGCGGGACCGGCTCTCGCCCCTGGCCAGGCGCGTTGCGCAGAAGGAGCAATTGCGGTCGCATCCGTCCTGGATCTTGAGCCACCCACGGGCGCTTCCCTCTTTCCGGGCAAGGAGGTCTCCGCCCAACGCCTCCGACTCCGTGCCCGGCCGGGACCGCCCGGGCTCAAGCGGAAGCGGCCGCACAGGCTCCCACTGCGCCGACCAACGAAGCTCCTGCTGGACGACCCGGGCCACCTCCATCGGGTCGTGGCCCTCCACCACCTCAACCACCCCCTCCATCTCCCGGTATGCCAGGGGGCTCAGGGCCGACGAGCATCCCACCACCACCACACCGATCCCTGGGTTCTCCCTGCGGAGCCGCCGGATGAAACGGCGGGCATCGGCATCGGCCCGGTTGGTGACGGTGCAGGTGTTGACCACGCAGATGTGGGCATCCGCCGGATCGAAGCTGGTTCGGGCTCCAAGGGCCTCCAACTCCTGCCGCATGCGCTCGGTGTCATACTGGTTGACCTTGCAACCGAAGGTCCGGTAGA
>Ga0114946_10002535_pt1 | contig 12533 bp, 8 predicted proteins | sample WalLakDeSediment_FD_88676 | JGI IMG/M metagenome (GOLD analysis project Ga0114946, IMG submission 88676) | Lake sediment microbial communities from Walker lake, Nevada to study Microbial Dark Matter (Phase II) - Walker Lake 11/02/13 Deep Sediment | ecosystem: Environmental > Aquatic > Freshwater...
AGCCGGTTGCGCTCTTCCTCCAATCTGGCCCGGGTACGCTTCAGCTGGACAAGCGCCTTTACCCGCACCAGCAGCTCCTCCCGATGATAGGGACGCGACAGAAACTCATCGGCCCCCGCTTCAATCCCCTTGATGCGGTGCTGCACATCACGCAGCGCCGTAACCATGACAATGGGAATGGCGCTGGTCTGGGGATCAGCCTTTAGCTGAGCACATATGGTAAAGCCGTCAACACCGGGCATCATGACGTCAAGCAAGATGATGTCAGGTCGGCGCTGTTGGGCTATCTCCATGCCGGTCAAACCGTTGTCAGCTTGCAGAATCTGGTAGCCGCGCGACTGAAGCTGCGAAGCGAGCAACTGCCGGTTGCCGTCATTGTCATCCACCACCAGAATGGTGGCAGTGTTGTTATTGTTATTGGTAGCCATATGACATCAGGTGGGTCGTTTCCCGACCGGTTGTATTGCTTCGTTACCGCCAGCGGCATCCTGCTGTCCAGCCCGGACAAGTCAGGCCTGAACAGTCGCTTCGCTGGGCTGTATTTGTCCCTGGATTACACGCAGGGCCGCTGCTTCCTGTAGAAATGAATCGGTAAACATACCCAAATCGGTCGCCGTCAGCAGAGCCTGGTTTACGGTTCGTACACTGTCAAGAAGGAGGGCGCGACGGGTCTCATCCAATTCAGCTACTACTTCATCCAGCATAAGAACAGGGGCATCGCCGGCCACGGCCGTCATCCAGTCAATCTCAGCCAGTTTAAGCGAAAGGATGGCCGTACGCTGCTGCCCACGCGATCCATACCGGCTAAGGTCACGGCCGTTGACCTCAAACGACCAATCATCACGATGGGGGCCAACGCTGCTGCTGCCTCGGGCCAAATCTTGCTCTTGGGCCGCCTGCAGCGCCCGGCTAAATTCAGCTCTGATCTGCTCAACATCGTCGCGCCGTTGATCCAGCCAACTACCCCGTTCAGCCATCTCCGCCGCGGCTGCCTGGGCAGCGCCATTACCGGGTACAGCCTGCCAGCGGGGTAAATAGTGTAAACGAATGGTCTCCTGACCCTGGGTCAATTGCTCATAATGAAGGCGCTGAGCCTCGCGGCCCAACTCGGCCAAAAAAGCAGCACGACGCACGAAGATCTGACAGGCCAATTGTACCATTTTTTCATTGTAGATCGACAGTAGGTCACGGCCGTGGCCGAACTCGGCAATGCGACGCAGCAGAGCATTACGCTGCTCCAGCAGCTTGTTGTATTTCGACAGAGCGCGACAGTAAGTGGCATCCGTCTGGCAAAGAGTCACGTCCAGGTAGCGACGCCGGCCGGCTGGCGATCCGGTGACAATCTGCACATCCTCCGGCAGGAACAGGACGACACGCAGATGGCCGAGCAAATCCATTAACCGCACTTTGCGCCGATCCACCAGCGCCTCGCGGCGAAAACTGGTTGTTGGCCCCCGCTGCTCACGGATAAGTCGCATTTCAATCTGTTTACGGCCGTCGCGCGTATCCAACTGGGCCACCAGACGACCGACTACCGCCAGATCATCCAGGTCACCTGCTTCCCAGTTGATCAGCTCCTGATCCTGGTCGGCATGGGGCGAGCGGGCCGTGGCCAGATAATAAACGGCCTCGAGTAGATTGGTCTTGCCCTGGGCGTTGGCACCATACAACAAGGTCGGGCCAGAAGGCAAATCCAATTCAAGACGGCCGTAATTGCGAAAATTGGTCAAAGAAAGATGGCTGATCTGCATAAAATTGTTGCGATAGCCCCCCCACCATGCTATCATGCTATAGTTATCAAAATGGCAAAGCAATTATTCTGTTTTGGCTCACGTCAAGAGACCATGACCCAACGTTCATCTGTTTTCCCGCAACCTTCATAACCTTTCAGGAGCAACCTATGGCTGAGAATGAAACTCCATCCGGGTCGCCACTGCGTTTACTCGCTTCGCTCTTCCTGCTAATCCTCCTACCATTGGTGGTCGGTCTCTTTTTGGCGCCGCGCACCTTGCCTAAACCACAGGTCGGTATTATTCGCCTATCGTATGACATCTTTAGTCTAACGGCAAACGAAATCACGCAGCAGTTGGCCTATGCCCGGCAAGAACCGGCCATTAAGGCCGTGGTGCTGATCATCAACAGTCCGGGCGGATCGGCGGCCTTCAGTGAAGAGCTGTTCTTAGACGTGCTGCATACGCGGAAGACGATGCCGGTCGTGGCCAACATTGATATTATCGCCGCCAGCGGGGCCTACTACATGGCCGCCGCAGCTGACGAGATTTACGCCAAACCCACCTCCTCCATCGGCAGCATTGGTGTGATTGCCTTTTTACCAGGGCCGGTCTTCATTGAAGATGATCTGGTAACGTCCGGTCCGTACAAGGCATTCGGCGGCACCCAGGATGGCTTTGTCCGCCAGGTAGAGATGGCCAAATTCACCTTTCTCAGTGCCATTGAACAAGGTCGGGGAGAAAAGCTGACAGTAGACAGCAGCGTTCTATCACGGGCGGAAATTTACACCGGTGTGCAGGCCGAGGGCATGGGTCTGATTGACGGGCTGCTCTCTACTGAAGAGGCCATCCAGAGGGCTGCCCATCTGGCCGGGCTGCGCAGCCACGAGACGGTCGAGCTGTACCCGCTGGTGTTTGACAGTGCGAACTCAGTGGTCTACGGTCGTTACCAGCCTCCACCACTTGACCTGCAAAGATTATGGGCGCCGCCCGTGGGCCTGCCCACCGGCCTCTATTATCGTCATATTGAACCGGGGCAGTAATCAGGCTCCCACTCAATAAGGAACGTCACATGCGCCGAACAGTAATCTATCTTATCCTGGCCCCCCTCGTTTTTGGCTTAATGCTGCTGCTGCCCTTTGGCGTCCGCTACGTGCAGCAATACGGATTTCTGGGCAATCTGTTTACCCAGCGACCTGCGCCACCCGTTTACCAGCCGCTGGGCATCGTGGATTACGTACCGACGCCGGCGGCCAATCTGTTTGTCGACGCGGCGACCCCCGGGGCCGGCTACGTTCTGCTGGATCGGGCTCACGCCAATTCGTTTGACTTGAGTGAGATTGCCTACCTGGACGGTCGTCTAGCCGCACGTGGCTACCAGCTGCGAGTCCACCAAAGCGGTGACCTGGCCGGGGCGCTCCGTTCGGCCAGCGCCTACATTGTGATTGCCCCGCTCAAAGCATTTAGCCCGGCTGAGGTAACGGCCGTAACCCAGTTTGTGGATCGGGGCGGCCGTTTGCTGCTGGTTGGCGATCCCACCCGCTTTGATCTGCGTATCGAAGAAGGCATCTTCGATTTCCGCTACTTCATTGACACCGCCCAGCTCCCCCTCAACAGCCTGTCACGCTCTTTCGGACTGACTTTTAACGGCGACTATCTGTACAACACCATCGAAAATGAGGGCAATTTCCGCAACATTATCCTGGCAGACGGCAGCTTTGCCGAGCATCCGCTGACCGACGGGCTGGAGAAAGTTGTCTTCTATGGCAGCCATTCCATTCAGACTGGACCCGGCAGCATCCCGCTGCTGATGGGGGATGATAATACCTGGTCATCAGCCACGGACCGGGCCGGCGGCCTTAATCTGGCGGCCCTGGGTAGCAACGGCCGGGTGCTGGCCCTGGGCGATCTGAGCTTCTTGACGGAGCCATACAACACCGTCTTTGACAACACCCAGTTCATTGCCCGTATCGCCGACTTTTTGACGATTCAGACTGAGCGCAGCTTCACCCTGGCCGATTTTCCCTTCTTCTACCAGGGACCAATTGACCTGATCTACACCGGCGAGCCTGATTTAGGGCCAGATGCCTTTGACGAAATTATCGCCCTGCAGGCAGCGTTCCGTAGCATCGGCCAGCAGTTGAACCTGTCGGCCACACCCCAGCGCGGTCACAACAGCCTCTACCTGGGTCTATATAACCAGGCTGAGGAAGCGGCCGCCATTCTGGAGGCCCTCAACATTGACCTGATCATTGATCCCCCCCTGGAAACTGCTGAAGAAGTGGAGCAGAACAACGCCAACGATGATGAGAACAATAACGGCAACAATGATGAAGAAGTGGAGAATGGCGAAGATTTGCGCCTGATTCAGTCACCATTGGGGCGGGTGCGAATGTCGGGCACGGCCCTGCTGGCGCTGCATTCGGCTGACGGCCGTCACCATATGGTGGTTTTGGCGGCCAGCAAGGAAGGTCTGGACAACAGCATCGAGCGGCTGCTGCGCCTGATCAGCCTGGATGCCAGCTCCGCTCTGGAACAATGTTTCCTCCAGGACAATCTGGCGCTGTGCCCCACTGGGGTAAGTAACGAAGAGCTGGAAGCCAAGCTGGAAACGGGCGGCGGCGCCGCCCCGCGGGAGGAACGACCGCGGGATGAGGATGAAGATGACGATAGCAAAGATCCCCTGGTTGATCTAGATGCCGATCTACGCGGCACTATTGCCGCGGGCGAGACGGTTAGCGGAGAGTTAAGCAGGGATCGCGGCGATGCCTGGTATTTTAGCAGCGGGCCGGGTCGCTTCGACTTTGTGGCTCAGGGCGACGGGCTGGACCTGATTCTGGAGCTTTACGATCCAGATGGCGATTTGCTTGATTATGCTGACCGGACCTTTGAGGGTGATGAGGAGCGGCTAACGACGGTCAATATTCCGGATGACGGCCGTTACATCCTGGTCGTGCGCGACTATTTCGGGGAAAGCGGCCGCTACACCCTCAACGCTACCGAGTCTGAACCACCAGATCTCGCTGCTCTGGATCAGGGCAGCATTGAACTGGAGGAAACCGTCGCCGGCACCCTGGGGCCTGACGAAAGACACGCCTGGACGTTTGACTCCACCGGGTCGGTCGAAGTGGATATCATCGTCACCGTGGCTGCCGAGTCACCGCTCGATCTGGTCTTGGAGCTGTATGGGCCTGACGGCTACCTGGTCGATTGGGCCGATCGCAATTTGCAGGGTGAGGGTGAAGAGCTGCTGGACATTGAATTGACCGCTGGCAGCTACACTATCCTCTTCTACGACTATTTTGGGGAAACGGGCAGCTACGAGTTGACGCTGACTGGCAGCGAGTTAGGCAACAATGGCGGCAATGGCTTGACCAGAGGCGAAGGCCGTATTTTTATCCTGGCGGCCGATGATGGCACACCACAAACAACCGGCTTTACCAGCGCCGAAAACCTGGAGGCCATACTTATTGCGGTTGGCTACGAGGTGACCGTTTGGAGCTCAACCGACGACGGCTCCCTGTCTCCTAACAGCCTCAACGGCTATGATCTGCTCATCTGGGATTCCGGCGATTATCGCCATCAGTTCAGCCTTTTTGATGAGGATACCTTTGTCATCCTGGAGTATCTGGAAGATGGCGGCTACCTGCTCATAATGGGGGCAACACCACCACTGTTAGAACCGGCCGAACTGGTAACGCTGGTCGATATCCAGTTTGTCGGCGAGGATCCCGTGCTCCTGGCGGGCTTCAGCAGCGGGCAGGTCGTGGCCCTTAGTCAGAGCTATCAGGTGACTTCAGCCGAAGATGATGACACTGGCGAAGGGGAATTGTTCATTGTTCATGGCCCGGCCAGCCCCAGCAGCGGTATGCCGGTTGGCCTGGCAGGTGCGGAAGAGGATTTCCGGCTGGCGGCGTTATTGTTTCCGTTCACAGCTTTGCCCACGGCCGTGCAGAGCAACTTGTTAACAAACTTGTTGGCCTGGTTTGGATTATAGATATACCTGGGCGGTCGCGGCCGTCAGGTAGCGGCCAGACCAACGACAGCCATCACGATTGTTTATGAAACGACCCGATATCATCTTTATCGTCCTGGATACCCAGCGCACTGACCGGCTGGGTAGTTATGGCAATCGCCGTCAAACCAGTTTAACCCCCAACTTAGACCGTTTTGCCGACCAGGCTGTCCTGTTTGAACAGGCCATTGCGCCGGCCCAGTGGACCGTGCCCAGTCACGCCTCCATGTTTACCGGTCTCTATCCCACGGCGCACCAGGTCACCCAATCTTACCAAAGCCTCGGCCCAGATCGGCCCCATCTGGCCGAAGTCTTGCGGACCTCCGGCTACCAGACCGTTGGCTTCTGCAATAATCCGCTGGTTGGCATCCTGAACAACGGCTTTAAGCGGGGATTCGATACCTTTTACAACTATGGCGGCGCCTTCCCCAGTTTGCCAGAAAGCTCCACCAATCTACCCTGGCCACTCAGCCATCTGACCGAACGCTACACCCAGTTTTTGCGCCGCATCTCTTACCCTATTCAAAACTTCTTTGGCCAATCAGACCTGGCCTTTAGCATCTCGCTCAATCCGCTGTTTACGCCGCTCTGGTCCAAACTGGCCAATTTCAAGGGGCAGAATAAGCGCTCCGTCAAAGATGTGCGCCACTTTCTGGCTAGACGGGAGGCAAGCAGCGACAAACGGCCGCTCTTCCTTTTCCTGAACTTGATGGAAACCCATCTACCCTTCTGGCCACCGCCGGAGTTCGTAGACAAAGTGGTCCCTTACATGCGCCGCAGCCGGGAAGCCCAGGCGATTATGAGTCGCTGGAACCGGGACGCCTTCCGCTGGCAGTCCCCCCTGGAGGAACCACTGACCGAGCTAGAAAGCCGCGTCCTCAACGACATGTACAACGCCGAAGTCGCCTATCAGGACGCCTATCTTGGCCCGCTGCTCGACTTACTGGCCGAACGCAACCGGCGGAGCAATACCCTCACCCTCATCGTCGCCGATCATGGCGACAGCCTGGGCGAGCACGGCTATATGGGTCACGCTTTTGTCGGTTACCAGGAGCTAGTGCATGTGCCCCTCATGGTTCAATGGCCGCAGCGCTGGCCGGCCGGCCGGCGCATTAGCACACCGGTGAGCACGCGCCGGGTCTATCACACCATGTTGGATGCGGTTGGCATGCTGCCGGAGAAGCTGGCCGGAGTAACGCCGGCCGAGGTGCATGGACTAACCCTGGGCGAAACGATTAACGGCCGTGACCCGGAACAGAGCAGCGCCCTGGCCGAAATCTACCCGCCGCTCAATTTTGTTAAAGCGATTGAGCGCCGCCGCCCCGATCTGGTTGAGCCATTCCACTGCCGGACGCTGCGGCGGGCCATCGTGCATGAGCAGCAAAAATTGATTCAGCTCGACAACGCCGCTCGTGAGCTTTACGACTTGCAGGCCGATCCGTTAGAATTGGCCAATGTGCTTGACGAACGGCCGGCGGATACGGCCGCCCTTAATTTCCGTCTCAACCAGCTAACCAGCCAGGTTGAACGGCAGCGGGACAACCTGACGGCCGGCATAGCCATTGACACTGAGGTAGATGAACACCTCTTGCAGCGGCTGCGCGGCCTGGGGTATATTGAATGAGCTAATAGCTATTAGCTGTTAGCTGTTGGCTATTAGCTCGGGCTAGCGGCTAAAAGCTACATAAGGAGAACAAAGGAGAGGCATGTTAGATTTCTTGAAGATTGACCCCGTGGCCTTTACCATTCCCATTGGCGACGGCTTTGCGATCTATTGGTATGGCATCATCGTCACCGTGGGCATTGCCCTGGGGGCCTGGTGGGCCGGCCGGGAAATTGAGCGGCGCGGCCAGAGCGCCGATGAGTTTTACAATGGCTTACTCATCGTGGTCATTACTGGCTTCATTTTTGCTCGCCTCTGGTACGTGGCCCAGGACTGTTTCGCTGGCCAATGCGCCCAGTACCAGACATTTGGCGATCTCGTCAACATTCGCGGCGGCGGGGCTAACATCTTAGGTGGATTTGTCGGCGCGGCCCTGGTTGCCCTGGCCTATCTGCGCTGGCGCAAGCTGCGTTTCTGGCATTATGCTGACGTGGCCGGCCCGGCGCTGCTCGTGGCCCAGGGTATCGGCCGCTGGGGCAACTTCATCAACCAGGAGCTGTACGGCCCACCAACCAGCCTGCCCTGGGGCATTCTCATCGAGTTCCCCTACCGCATTTTTCCCTATAACGATCTGGTGGCCTACCCGCCCGAGACTCGCTTCCATCCCACTTTTTTGTACGAGTCACTCTGGCTGCTGGTGGGCTTTGCCGGTCTGCTGTATTTGAATCATCGTTTCCGGGATACGTGGCGGCCGGGCACGATTTTCGGCGCCTTTTTAATCTGGTGGGGCGGCGGCCGCGCCTGGATTGAGCTGTTCCGTCCCGATCAACCGGCCATCGGCAGCAGCCCGTTCACCTACTCCATGCTGCTGGCCATTGGCCTGGCCCTGGCTGGGGTTTTGGTGCTGCTTTACCTGTATGACAAACTGCCGGAAAGCAGTCGCACCCGTCGCCGTCGCCGCCGTACCGTAAAGCCCAAACCCCGTCGCACGCGAGAAGAGAAGAGTGAAGAGTAGACAGTGAACGGCAAACAAGGAATGGCAACCAATCGCTGATTACTGACTACTGATTACTGACTACTGACTACGATTGCCGACCACTGTTCACTGGAAGAACGGAGAGTAAAATGAATCGCTTTGAAGTGGCGCTTACGTTTGACGACGTCCTGCTGACGCCGGGCATGTCCAACGTTTTGCCGGCCGACGTTAATTTGCGCACCCGCTTGGCAGGTGATTTACAGCTAAATATTCCCGTTTTATCGGCCGCCATGGATACGGTTACGGAGGCGGGCATGGCCATTGGCGTGGCCCGGTTGGGGGGTGTGGGTGTTCTGCACCGCAACCTGGCGCCAGAGGAACAGGCGGAAGAAGTAGATAAGGTCAAGCGTTCCGAGGCGGGCATGATTGTCGATCCGTTGACTTTGCCGGCCACAGCCACCTTGGGCGAGGCCGAAATGGTAATGAGCCGCTATCACATCTCCGGCGTGCCCATTACCGATGATGACGGTCGCCTGGTGGGCATTCTCACCAATCGCGACATTCGTTTTGTAGACCCCGGCCCGCAGCCCATTGCCGATTACATGACCCACAAGAATCTGGTCACCGCCCCTGTGGGCACCACGCTCAACGAGGCCAAAGAGATCTTGCACCGGCACCGCATTGAGAAATTGCCGCTGGTGGACCAGGACGGCCGTCTCAAGGGCCTGATTACCGTCAAAGACATTCTCAAAAAGCTAGATTATCCCAACACTGTGTCGGACAGCAACGGCCGTCTCCTCTGCGCGGCGGCCATTGGCGTCGGCGAAGGCGGCCTTAACCGGCTGGAACGGCTGGCGGCCAAAGGGGTAGATGTTGCCGTGGTGGACACCGCCCACGGCCACAGCGCCCTGGTTATCCAGACAGTGCGCGAAGCCAAACGGCGCTACCCCCACCTGCCCGTGATTGCCGGGAACGTGGCTACGGCCGTTGGCACCCGCGCCCTCATTGATGCCGGCGCCGACGCGGTCAAAATTGGTATTGGTGCCGGTTCTATCTGCACCACTCGCGTTATCTCCGGAGCCGGCATGCCCCAAATCACAGCCATTATGGAGTGCTCTGCCGAAGCCCGCAAGCAGAGTATCCCCTGCATAGCCGATGGCGGCATCAAATACAGCGGCGACATTGTCAAGGCCCTGGCTGCCGGGGCGGATGCTGTCATGCTCGGCTCGATGTTAGCCGGGCTGGAGGAGAGTCCGGGCGACATCATTCTGTACGAAGGCAAGCGGTATAAGGTCTACCGCGGCATGGGCAGCCTGGGCGCGATGCAAGGACATGGTGCCGACCGGTATGGCAGTGGCGTGAAGGCCGCCGGCCGGAACGCCGAGCGGAACAAGCTGGTGCCCGAAGGCATCGAAGGGCGCGTTGCCTTCAGAGGGCGACTGGACGACATCATCTACCAGATGATGGGCGGCCTGCGCTCGGGCATGGGCTACGTCGGCGCGGCCAGTCTGGCCGAACTACGGGAAAAGGCGCGCTTCATTCAGATTACCAACGCCGGCTTGATGGAAAGCCATCCCCACGGCGTTCTGATCACCAAAGAAGCGCCCAATTACCAAGTATTGCGATAGAAGCGGGCAGGCGCGGCTGCGAATCACCAATGATTCGCAGCCGCGCCTGCCCACCCCGTTCATACAAACCTGGAGAGGAACCGATGAGCAAGCGGAAAGAGGATTTAACGGAAGAACAGCGCAGAAGAAACGCCCTCATTTTGGCTCGCCTGGAGGCTGAGCGGCAGCGGTTAGTCGAAGAGACCCGTGCCTTACAGCGTCAATACCGGCGCGAAATCCGCCGGGAACAGAGCCCAAAACAGTAAACGGCGGACGAACGACCAACGACGAATGACCAACATTGGTCGCTGGTCGTTCGTCATTCGTCCCACCAAGAGGGACATATGACAGCAGCCTTCGACCACGAAACTTTTATCTCCCCCTTTACCTGGCGGTATGGCAGCACAGCCATGCGCCAGATCTGGTCGGAACAACATAAACGGCGGCTGATGCGCCGGGTCTGGGTGGCTCTAGCCAGCGCCCAGCAGCAAGCCGGACTGGTCACGGCCGCCCAACTGGCCGACCTGGAGAGCCAACAAGCGAACGTCAACATCGAGCGCGCCCTGGAAATTGAGCGGGAAACGCGCCATGATGTCATGGCCGAAATCCGCACCTTCGCCGAGCAGTGCCCCGTGGGGGGCGGCATTATCCATTGGGGCGCCACCAGCGCCGATATTACCGACAATGTGGATGTCTTGCGGCAGCGCGAATCGCTGGACTTGCTCCGGCAAGGCCTGAGCGAACTGCTAACCCTGTTTGCGGAGCGGATTGAAGCCACGGCCGAAATGCCCATCATGGCCCACACCCACATTCAGCCCGCCGAACCGACTACCCTGGGCTACCGGCTGGCCGTTTACGCCCAAGATTTGCTGGCCGACTGGCAGGCGCTAGGCCAGCTGCGGGCCGAATTGCGCGGCAAAGGGTTCAAGGGAGCGGTGGGCACACAGGCCAGCTATGCCGAATTATTGGCAGGAAAGGGGGTCACGGCCATCGAGCTGGAAGCGCTGGCCATGACCAGATTAGAGCTGCCGGCCTTCCCCATCGCCACCCAGACCTACAGCCGTCAGCAAGATTTGCGCGTGCAGCAGGTCTTGGCCGGTTTGGCCGCCTCACTTCACAAATTTGCGCTTGATTTCCGCATTATCCAGTCACCCCCCTTTGGCGAATGGGCCGAGCCGTTTGGCCAACAGCAGGTCGGCTCTTCGGCCATGCCCTTCAAGCGCAACCCCATTCTGGCCGAAAATATCTGCTCCCTAGCCCGCTACGTGGCCGCCTTACCTATGGTCGCCTGGGAAAACGCCAGCCAGGCCATTCTAGAGCGCAGCCTGGACGATTCGGCCAACCGGCGGCTATTCCAGCCCGAATCCTTCCTGGCCTGCGATGAAATGCTGCTAAAAGCGGTCAGGCTGCTGCGTGGGATGACGCTGAACGAAGCGGCCATGCGGCGCAATATGGCCCTCTACGGCCCCTTTGCGGCCACGGAACGGCTGTTGATGGCTCTGGTCAGCGCCGGCGCCAACCGGCAGGAGGCGCATGAATGGCTGCGCCGCCACAGCCTGCGCGCCTGGGAAGCGATCCAGGCCAACCCCGGCGACAACCCCCTGGTAGACTACCTGATCGCCGACGCTGACATCGGCCGTTACGTAAATGGGGACAGAATTCGGGCCCTTATGGACGCCACAGCGCACGTTGGCACGGCCCCAGCGCGGGCGCGGGAGTTGGCAAAAGCTATTCTGGAATTGACGGCCCACAGCAAGGAATCATGAGGAGCCAGTATCTTTGACACGCTGTCATCTTTGACCCGTTTAACCATTGACGTCTAGCGCCTGCTTTGAGTGGCAAGACAGCGATGCTCATGATGTGGAGATTGCGAACTATCATTGATGGATGTCAATCTGGCGAGTGCTTACGAACCTGACTGGGCGTTGAGGGTTCGACGGTGCCGGCCAGCCACTGTTTCGCGGCGCACTTAACCACCACACCACAACACGGCCGTTTCCACCAGAATTCGCGCCAGATCATGGAGGGATTGAACCTCCACCCACTCCTCGGCGCTGTGCAGCCCCTGGCCCGTTGGCCCCAAAATCACCGTTTCAATGCCGGCGTCGGCCAGCAGGGCCGCGTCAGTCCAAAAGGTTTGCCCGATGTGGTCAGGCGGCTGCCCCAGAACGCCGGCCCCGGCCTGCGCCACCGTCTGCACGATGGGCGCCTCGGCGCTGACTGCCAGCGGGTAGCGGGCAAAGGTCGCTTCGACCGTGGCGCGGAAGGTGGAATCGGCGGCCGTTAGCTGGTCAATGATGGCTTGGAGCTCGGCCGTAGCCTGCGCCACCGTTTCGCCGGGAATGGTGCGCCGCTCTACCTGCAGCCGGCAGTGGGCGGCATAGATGCTGATCTCGCTGCCCCCGTGCAGCCTGGCCGCGTGCAGTGAGGGCGGTCCCGCCAGCGGGTGAGGCGGACGGCCGCGCAATGCCTGCTCCAGTTTATCCAGTTCGGCCAGAAAACAACCCATGCGCATATTAGCGTCAATCCCCTCCTGAAAGCGGCTGCCGTGAGCGGCGCGGCCAAATGTTTCCACGTCAAACCAGATGTAGCCCCGGTGCGC
>Ga0114946_10002536_pt1 | contig 12531 bp, 11 predicted proteins | sample WalLakDeSediment_FD_88676 | JGI IMG/M metagenome (GOLD analysis project Ga0114946, IMG submission 88676) | Lake sediment microbial communities from Walker lake, Nevada to study Microbial Dark Matter (Phase II) - Walker Lake 11/02/13 Deep Sediment | ecosystem: Environmental > Aquatic >...
CAGGTCACGGATGCTTAATTCCTGGCTCGTTATCTTCATAACAACTCTTACAGTCCTACAGTCCTACAGTCCTACAGTCTTATCCCAGGCTGATATCAAACACTCCGGCACATTCCCCAAAAGCAGGGAGATATATTATGAGGCTGCGAAAGAAAAGGTCCTGGGTAATTACGAAAAAGCGATCGAGCTCTTTAAGAAGGTTCTGGAATATGATTCCGGCGATGCTGCGGCGATGTTCGAGCTGGCCAGTATTTATGCCGATCAGGGGAAGATAGATGATGCCCTGGCATATGCTGAAATGACCATGAAAACCGATCCTTCCAATAAGTGGAATAATCTGTTGCTGGTGGAGCTTTACCAGGCCCGTGGAAAATATACTGAAGCCGGTAAGATCATCGATAAACTCATTGCAGCCCAGCCGGAGAATTTCGAGTATCTGCAAGACCATGCGCTGAATTCCATTTATGACGGCGACTATAAGAACGCGATCAAGTATTACGATCTGCTGGAGGAAAAGCTGGGAATCATTGAAGATATCTCTATTCAGAAAGAGAAGATCTACATTATGCTGGGCAAACCCGACAAGGCGATTGAAGAGATAAAGAGACTCTCAACCACTTACCCGGAGGAAACCCGGTACCTGGAAATGCTGGCGGAACTATACATGAATAGCGGCGATCAGGCAAAAGCCCTTGATATATATCAACAGATTCTAGCGCTTGAGCCGGATAACCCCTACATCAATATGTCACTTTCAGATTATTATCGTAAGCTGGGTGACAAAGAAAAATCTTTCAAATTTCTCCAGGCTGGTTTTGCCAACCCCGGGCTGGGAATAGATACCAAGGTGACCATACTGCTGGCCTATTATTCGGTGAATGAGATTTACGATACTTATAAAGACGAGGCTTTTACCTTGGTAGAAATCCTGGTGAACACGCATCCTGACGACCCCAAGGCGCATTCGATCTATGCCGATTTCCTGGTGCAGGATAAACGGTATGAGGAGGCCCGGACTGCTTTCCATAAAGTGCTTACCATTGATAGCACGAAGTACCTGATCTGGGAGCAACTGCTTTTCGTGGAATCGGAACTGCGCGATTACCAGGCGATGGCCGATCTGAGCAAAAGGGCCATCAACCTCTTTCCTCAGCAGCCTCTGCTGTATCTTTTTGCCGGTGCTGCCAGCTACCAGTTGAAAGATTATGCCGCTGCCGCCGGGTATTTCAAAAACGGGACCAATTTCGTGGTTTTTAACGACCGCCTGCTGGCCCAGTTCTACGGTTATCTTGGCGACACTTATTTTCAACTCAATGAGCATCAGCTTTCCGACGAGGCTTATGAAAAAGTGCTGAAGATCGACCCTGCCAATTCCATTGTGCTGAATAACTATGCCTATTATCTTTCGCTGCGCGGGAAAAACTTGGAGAAAGCCGAGGAAATGGCGCGTAAAGCAGTGGAGCTCGATCCTGAGAACGGGGCGAATCTGGATACATATGGATGGGTGCTCTTCAAAATGGGCCGGTATACAGAGGCTGAGGAGTGGATCAGAAAGGCCATTCAACATCGTGAAGAAAGCGCTGTGGTGATTGAACATTATGGTGATGTTTTATGGAAACTGGGAGATGAAGATGAAGCGGTAATTTATTGGGAAAAAGCCCTCGAGACCGGAGAAGGGTCGGAACTCCTTATTAAAAAGGTCCGGGAGAAGAAGTATTATGAATAGGTACACCGTTTTCCTGCTCCTGCTGGCTGGGATCATACTGCTGCCGTCCTGCCAATCGATGCGGTCGGCGATGAAAGCCCCCATAAAAGAAGAAGGCCCCGAATATCTCTACCACAGGCTTAAGGAAAATGAATTTTCATTCGACTGGTTTTCCGCGAGAATAGATGCCAGCTATAACGAAAAAAGAAGCTCATCCGATTTCAAAGGACAGATCAGGATGCGCAAGGATAGCCTCATCTGGTTATCAGTGTCACCCGCACTGGGGATCGAACTCTTCCGCCTGGTGCTTACCAACGATTCGGTGAAATATGTCAACCGGATGGCCAAAGAATATTTCGCCGGCGATTATGCATTGGTCAGCCGCTTTTTGCAGATCAATATCGATTTCGATATCCTGCAGGCGCTGATCCTGGGTAATGATTTTCAGAGTTTTGAATATGGGTCGTTCCGTGCGGCATACGACAGCCGGAATTACCGTTTGACCACCACCGGCCGGCGAAAGATATGGAAAGAATATGAAGCAGCCGGAAGCAGTTCGGTCGTGCTGCTGCAAAACATCTGGCTTGACCCTAAAACGTTCAAAATCATCAGATTAGATGTAAAAGAATACCTGAAGGATAACCGTAAACTGGAGGCTCAATACAGCAGTTTCACCCGCCAGGATAACCAGCTTTTCCCAACTTCCCTTAGGTTTTACATTACAGCAGAGCAAAATGCCAATATCAGGCTGACGTACAACAGGCCATCATTAAATGAGCCTATGACATTCCCTTTCACCATCCCTGAGAATTACAAACGGATTTACTGATTTATTCCTAATTTTGGGCATCAGGAAAAATCCATGGTCAGAGCCCTTTTCATCATCATTGCCGGATTGTTTTTGTTAACACCGGGACAATCGCAGGAAGCCCGTGCCCGGCTTGAGCAGGATAAGAAAAAGGTGGAGGAGGAGATCGAATACACCAACCGCCTCCTGGAACAGACCCGGCAAACCCGTCAGGCATCGCTCAACGAGGTGGTCATCCTGAACCGGAAGATCACCCAGCGCGAACAACTTATCAATACCATCAACCGTGAAATCCGCCTTACCGAGCAAAAGATCATGGCGGCGCAGGACAGCATCCGGCTTCTCCACCGTGACCTGAGAAGCCTGAAAGATGAATACGGCAGGATGATCTATTATGCATATAAGAACAAGAATCTTTATGACAGGCTCTTGTTCATTTTTGCAGCTGAAGATTTTAACCAGGCTTACCAACGGCTGAAGTATTTCCAGTACTATAACGCCTACCGGCAAAAGCAGGCTGCCCTGATCCAGGTAATGCAGAAGAGGCTGGAAATCAAGACAGAAGAATTGCAGGCAATCGTCGGTCAAAAAACAACATTGCTATCGGCAGAAGAAAGTCAACGGATGCAGCTCACCCATGAAAGGGAAGAAAAGAACAAATCGGTCCAGTCGTTGTCGAAAAAGGAGAAGGACTTGCAAAAAACGCTGAAAGAGAAAGAGGCCGCCGCCCGGAAACTGACAAAGGCCATCCAGGATATTATCGCCGAAGAGATCCGGCTGGCGAATGAGCGGGCTGAAAAAATGGGTGCGCCCCTGACAAAAACGGGCCTCTACGCCCTGACACCGGAAGAGAAGCTCCTTTCAGAAGACTTCATGAGTAACCGGGGCAAACTGCCATGGCCGGTGGAAAAAGGGATCATTTCCAACACCTATGGCGAGCATGTTCATCCTGTATTGAAGAATGTCAAAACGAAAAATAACGGCATCGATGTTTTATCGGAAGAGGGCGCCGAAGCCCGCGCTGTTTTCAGCGGTGTGGTGACCCGCGTGATGAGCGTTCCGAATTACAACAACGTGGTGATCATCCGGCATGGGGAATTCCTGACGGTCTATTCCAATCTCGACCAGGTTTATGTGAAGATTGGCGAACCGGTGACCACCAAACAAAAAATCGGTACTGTTTTCACCAATAAGAAAGACCTGAAAACGGAGCTCCATTTTGAAGTGTGGCAGTCGAAGACCCTGTTAAACCCCGAAGAATGGCTGGCAAGATGAATATTTCGTAATTTTGCGAAATACGAACAGAAGGTAAAGATGAAAATACTTGTGATTTGCACCGGCAACAGTTGCCGCAGCCAGATGGCGGAGGGCTTTCTGCGGTCGTTTGACCAATCGCTGGAAATTTTTTCAGCGGGCACCCACCCGGCCGACAAGGTGAACCCGAACGCAGTGAAGGTAATGAAAGAGTTGGGCATCGATATCAGTCATCATGTTCCGGAGCTGGTGGATAAATACCTGGATGAGGAATGGGATTATGTGATCACCGTTTGCGGTGGCGCCAACGAGTCCTGCCCGGCCTTCCCGGGCAGGGTGAAGCAAAGGCTGCACATCGGTTTCGATGACCCGGCTGAGGTGACGGGGGAGGAGGAATATGTGATGTCGGAGTACAGGAGGGTGAGGGATGAGATAATGTTGCAATTCGGAGAGTTATATAGTAAAATAAGGTAATTCAAAATTCAACATTCAACATTTATATCATGGATGTAAAAAAAATAGTCCGTGAAAAGTACGGCCAGATCGCGAAAGACAGCGAGCCGGAATCGAAAAAATCAGGTTGCGGCTGCGGTTGTGATGATTCGTACACCATATTCAGTGAAGACTATGCAGGGCACCGGTATATACAGCATCACCATTTCCGGTGAAAAACCGGCAAAAGGCTGTGTTTGCTGCGGGACTTAGGACGGTAGGACTGTAGGACGGTAGGACTGTAGGACTGTAGGACGGTAGGACGGTAGGACTGTAAGACTGTAAGACTGTAAGACGGTAGGACTGTAAGACATTAGGAAAGATGAATAAATACAAAAAACAAAGTCAATCAAAATAACTACGCCCTACGCCCTATGCCCTACGCCCTATGCCCTACGCCCTATGCTATATCAACAACCGATTCCTTCCTTACGCCGAAGCTAAGCTCCATATCTCCGACCTTGGCCTGCAGCGTGGGTATGGTATTTTCGACTATTTCCTCGAGATGGATGGGAAGGTTCCTTTCCTGGATGATTACCTCGACCGGTTTTACCGGTCTGGCGTCCTTACAGGACTTAATGTTCCATTGGAGAGGGAGATGCTGAAAGAAAAGATCTTCTGGTTGCTGGGTCAGAACGGTTTGCGCAATTCGGGCATTAAGCTGGTCCTGACGGGAGGGTGCTCCGAAGATCTTTATACACCGCCTTCAACACCTAATTTCATGATCCTGAACCTGCCGGTATCGCATAAACCGGGAGAGTTCAGCGAAGGGGTGAAGCTTATCCTGCTGGATTATGTGCGCTACATGCCCGAGGTGAAGACCACCTTCTATTTCCCTTCCATCGCCCTGTTTCCCAAAATGAAAGCCACAGGCGCCATCGAAGTGCTGTATCATCACAACGGCCTTATCTCTGAAACTACACGGGCCAACATCTTCCTGGTCAGAAAATCTGTGCTGATCACCCCTTCCCCGGGCGTCCTGCAGGGCATCACCCGGAAACACGTCCTGGGCGTAGCGAAGGACCTGCTGGCCATAGAAGAAAGGGAAGTCAGGCTTGAAGAACTCTGGGAGTGCGACGAAGTCTTCATCACCGGAACCTCCAAGCACCTGATCCCTGTCGTCGAAATCGAAGGAAGGACGATCGGGGATGGCCGGCCGGGGAAATGGACGAGGGTGATATCAGGGAAATTCGAAGATTTTTACAACCAGGTTATTTCTGATGCACCGGCGGGGTTGTCAAGTTAATGTTTCGTGGTTTTAATCAATTTGCAGGTAAGGACAGAATCGTCCCCGGTCATTCTCACAAAGTACACCCCGGCAGGGAAGTCTTCAATATCCAAAATGGTCATTGTTTCCGTGACCTGAAATTGCCGCACTCTCTGTCCGCTGGGATTGAATATCGTAACCAGGATTGCGGGTGATATATCTTTTATTTCGATTATGATTCGCCCGGATGCCGGGTTGGGATAGATTCTGATTCCACTTTCTTCAGGAATCCCTCCCCCAATTCCTACACTGCATGCTGCTTCTACCTCCTGAACAGTATTACAACCCTGATTATTTGAGATAATACTAAGATTCCCATTCGGATTAAAAATATAATCGCAAACACTTTGAACATGACATTCTGATAAATTGGGGTTGCTGGTAATATAAAGATTACTGATTGATCCCGCATCAATTGAATCCAACCCGTGCAATCCTGACAGGGATGCGTTAGAAAATATCCATAAATTGCCACCAATAGACGTTACGTTACATAATCCTTCCAGATTTATTAACATGGGATTATGGCGGATTTCAAGTGTTCCGCCTATTGATTTGATCACATATAAACTGTCCAGATTGGTAATATTACTTCCTTTAATTTGCGTTATTCCTCCAGCCAAATGAGTACAGCCAGGATAGTTGGATGGAAAGTTGTCAATATCATCTTGCGATTTGAAATAAAAATATCCATAAGGCAGGCAAGGAAGAGTGATACCGCACGCTCCGGCCACCTGGGGCGGATCTTTACACCCCATCGCATTATTGAGAATATAAACATATCCGGTTGGATTGGATAGGTATTCACAAATGCTTAGCACTGCACAATTTGATAATGAAACATTTTCATGAATAGCTAACCCTTCTATCGATTGAGGATCGATATTATTTAATCCGGCTAAACTGGTTAGGCTCCAGTTGTAGCAAATATCAAGTCTGCCTCCTATATTTGTTAAACTTTCAATTCCTGTCAGGTTTTCTAAATAAGAATTTAACTGGATGGATAAGAATCCACCGATCGAAGACAAACTAATCAATCCCGTCAGGTTGATCAGGCTATGGTTGCTCCTAATAATAAATTCACCGCCAATATGCGTCAAATTATCAAATCCGGTAAATGACATCAGGCTGTCATTGCTATGAATTATCAAAGCCATGCCTACATCGATCAGGCTATTGAGACCATTAAGATTAACCAATTTGTTATTATATCCTATCCAGAAAAAACCTCCCACCCCCTCTAAATTGTTTAACCCTGTCAAGCTTGCAAGCATCTGGTTATTTTGAATATGAAAACTACCATCAATGGCCGTAAGAACATTCAGACCATTAAGATTCCAAATGTCTGAATTGTCGTTTATGAAGACATCGCCTTCGATCACAGTACATCCTGGATAGTTAACCTGAAAACTGTCGATCTGGCTTTGTAAGGTGAATGTTATCCCTTCGGGCAGACATGACTGGGATTGGCCTGCAATTGAAAGGAACAACGCGGACAGGAAACAAAGCAGCTTTTTCATTTTTGGCTGAATATTATTAGTGAATCGTTCCCAGGATGGTTTATTGACATCAAAACAACAAACTGCTAATATAATGAAAATCTGTGAAAATCTGTGTTTTACATCAGTGTAATCTGTGAGAAAAAAAATATTTCACAGGAACCCACAGATTCACTCGCTCATCAGCGCCTCCCGTGCCGCTACCAGGTCATCCAGCTTTGCCCCGTCGATCTTCGGAAACTGCAGATTAAGTGATTCCATGGCATCGATAACGGCGGCGGCCACCACGGCCCGGGTGTACCATTTGTTGTCGGCTGGGACGACATACCACGGGGCGTATTCGGTAGCGGTATTCCGGACCATCTCTTCATAGGCAGCCATATATTTATCCCAATGCTGCCTCTCCCTGACGTCGGAAGCGGAAAATTTCCAGTTTTTCTCCTCCCTGTCCAGCCTCTCCAGAAACCGTTTCTTCTGTTCTTCCTTTGAGAGATGCAGGAAAAACTTGCGGATCAGGATGCCGTTGTTATGCAGGTATTTTTCCCACTGGCTGATGTCGTGGTATCTTTTCTTCCAGATATCTTCCTTGATGAAGGGCAGTTTCTGCGCAACCAGAAACTCCGGGTGCACCTTCACCACCAGCACCTCTTCATAGTATGAACGGTTGAAGATGCCGATCTGTCCCCTTTCCGGAAGATTTTTGCTGCACCGCCACAGGTAATCGTGGTCGAGCTCCTCGGCAGATGGCGCTTTGAAAGAGGTGACCCGGCAGCCCTGGGGATTGACGCCGGAGAATACATGCTTGATGGCACCGTCCTTGCCTGCCGCGTCCATCGCCTGGAAGATCAGCAATACGCCCCATTTGTCATCGGCATACAGCCTTTCCTGCAACCCCCTCATGATCTCTATCCCCAGATCCAGTTGCTTCTTTATCCAGGCCTTGTCGTTCTTTTTAAAATTCCCGGTATCCGCCGGGTCGAAATCCTTCAGCCGGAAGCTTTTTCCGTCGGTAATGCAATATGGTTTGATGGTTTTGCGGATTTTATCTGCCTGCCGTTTGTTTAACATAGCCTAAAAATTTTTAGATTAACTGGGCCCGTATAACTTCTCGCATAATTCCCATGGCATCCTTTAACTGTAGATCAGACAGATAAGGCGCGGGCCCAAGGCGAAGCGACATGCCGCGGAAATCGGTATAAACGCCGGCTTTTAACAGGGATTTGTGAATTTGAGCGGCGTGGGGTGTAAATAATACAAGGAAACCTGCCCTTCTGGAAAGGGGAATGTCGTCATCCAGTCGGATGAGATCCGGGGGGAGATCAAAAGACCGGAACAGATCCGCCAGCAGGCCTACCTGATGCTGGCTCACCTCACGCAGAAAAGCAGGTTCAATCTCCATTTCCCTGAAGAACCGGAACACCTCTGCCGCACGGTAATGACTGACCGGGTCATACGTCGCGCCGGCGAAAAGGTCGGGCCCCTGGCCATATTCCACCCGGCCGGTCTGTTTTTTCGTCAGCAGGCTGAATTCGCTGAACCACCCGGTGATAACAGGCCTTCCGTGAAAATCTTCCGGAAACCGCATAAATCCGTTCCCTTCCCCAAGCTGGCAGTACTTGTAGCCGGCCCCGGTAACGAAGGCTTTCTGTAACCCCATCTCCCTGACAGAAAAGGGGGCGACATTCAGTGAATGATAGGCATCCACCAGCAGTTCAATTTCCATATCCCGGCATTTTTCCGCGATCGCCTTTATCCCCGGATTGATCAGCCCGGTTTCGAAGAACACGCTGGACACCATGACGGCAGAAACCCTGTTATCCAATTTATCAATGATTTTTTCGGCAATATCCCGGACGGGATAAGCCGGCACGCGGACGATTTCAATTCCTTCCTCTTCCAGTCGCGCCAGTTGCCGGCGGATGGTATGAAATTCCCCGGTGGTAATGACCAGTTTGGGTTTTCTTTTCAGGTCCAGGCACGACAAAAAACGGATCACCAGCTCGTGGGTGTTTGCCCCCAGCGCTATAAAGCCTTCATCATCATCCAGCAGCCGGGAATAGCCCTCCCTCACTTCATCAGCTTTCTGAAAAGCATGTTCCCATTTATTGTCAACTAACAAGGCTGCATCATCCCAGGCTTTTCGCATCCCTTCGAATGCCACATCGGGCCAGGCCTGGTGCGAATGACCGGTGAGCAGCAGCCGGTTGGCCACATCGAATTGCCTGTAATGCTCAGCCAGCCCGTTCGGATGGCCCGTTAAATCTTTCAGAAGGAGCTCCTGGTACCTTGGTTTCATCCCTCAAATATAACGCATTTTAACAGATTATTTGCCCAGGGCATAGGTCAGGCTAAATACAAATGTGCGGGTCAGCCCGTCGGCCCGGTATTTCCGGGTAATGACCGGAGCCGCCAGCAGCAACCGCAGATTCCCATTATTTTCCAGAGAAATGGTATAACTCAGACTGGCATTGAGAGTGATCCCATCCGATTTATCGAGACTGACCGTTTCTCCGTCTCTTGTAATCCGGTCTTTTTGCAAACGGTATACGGCTAATAGTCCGGCGTCCAGCCTGTTATTTTTACCGGCTGAAAAGCTTTTGTCCAGTCGAAGCATCATATCATCGCCCCGCTTCAACCGGTTTGATTCAAAGTAGGCCTGGGCCTGGTCATTGTTGGGCCAGAATTCATGTAAAAATATGTTTTCGTTGGTGCCGAAAGGTTTCTGGTAGGCCAGCCCGATCCGCCATGTCGCAATGATGGCCCCGGCGCCGAGGATCAGGTCATAGGTGCCCAGGCTGGTCTGGTAGGCCATGGGCAGGCCCTTGCCTTCAATGGATTTGTTGGCGTTATTGGAGGGGATTTTTCCACCTGCTATGGTAGTGATACTTAATTTTTCTTTTTGAAAAACGGCATATTCCATTCCTGCCGTGACATCTCCCAGACCGGTTGTCTGGCCCAGGTTTCCATAAATATATGTGAAAGGCAGTCGAAAAAAGATTTGCCCCCTGTCTTTAAAAACCGAAAACCGCTGGTCCAACTGGATTGTATTGATCAGGTTCTGCTGCTCACCCAAGCCGAAGATGTAAGAAATCTCCGTTTTGATCTGTTGTTTCTGCTGAATATGAATGGTGCCGAAATCTCCGAACGTACAGATTCCGGCATCATTACAGCCCTGGGAAAATGACGGCGCTGATATCAAAAACGCGAAAATGATTAAAAATAGCCGGATGATTTGCATGAGAAATTGTTTCATAGTTAAACTGTTCAATTGTTCAATTGTTCAATTGTTCAATTGTTCTACTGTCTACTGTCGGCTAACTTCCTCAAACCTGACAGGCCGGACTACATATTTCATCCCGGCCAGCGACACCACAGCAGTTATGAGGTAAAACAGGAAGCTGATCCCGACGGCAACATTCATATCGACATTCAGAAGCTGGGAGCCGAAAAGGAATGTGAGTTCCCTGACACCCACTCCGCCGATAGAAATGGGCAGCACTGCAACGACAGATGATGCCAGGAAAATGACCAGGTAGGCGAGGTGGTTTTCTTGTTCCCCCAATGCCAGCAGGAGCAGCCAGGCGCACAGCACTTGCAGCAATTGAACAATAAAGCCATAGCCAAAGGTCACCAGGTTAATCTTGAGGAAATAGGGATAAATATATTTAATGAAGAGATAGTAGGCGAGGAAAACCAGTGGGATCAGAAGTAATGCTGAATGTTGAATGTTGAATGTTGAATGTTGAATGATTTTTATTGATGGGTTTAGATAAAAGAGGCCTATGAGGGCGAGGACGGCCAGCGCTACCATACCGGAGATGCGGTCGCACAGGACGGCGCCGAGGATTTTCTTTGTACCGGCCTGGTAATGTTTCTGCAGCAGGTATATCTTGTAGCCGTCGCCACCGATGCCGCCTGGGAGGAAAAGGTTATAGAACATGCCGAGCAGGTACAGTTGCAGGTTTGTTTTTTCTGTGAGATGGATGCCGATGGATTTGAAATAAAGGTTCAGGCGCAGGGCCGACACCAGTTTCGACAGCGCAAAAGCCAGCAGGGCCAGGAGCAGGAGCCACAGGTTGGATTGGCGGTAGAGGGCAACCACCTCGGCTACTTCGATCTTACGGATTACAAAATAGAGCGCCGCCGCGGTAATGATGAATTTCAGCAGCGTTTTCAGCAGCCGTTTATACCTGCTTGCCACCTTTGAAGATATTTTGGATACGGTAGGGTTTTTTCTGCTGCGACTCATAGTAAGTGCGCATGACCAGCTCGGCGATGATGCCGCTGGTGATCATCTGGAAGCCGGCGACAAGCAGCAGGATGCCCAGGATCAGCAGCGGACGCCCCCAGATATCCTGGCCGAAAATTTTCAGGATCAGCATGTATATGTTGATCAGCACACCCGGTATGAATATGATCATGCCCCATTTGCCGAAAAAGTGCATGGGTTTTTGGAGGTACTGTTTGATGAACAGCAGCAGTATCAGGTCGCTGACGACCTTGACCGTCCGCGACAGGCCGTATTTCGATTTACCATGAACGCGCGGGTGGTGGTTTACATCTACCTGGGTGATCGTAGCGCCTTCGAGGGCGGCCAGCACGGCTATGAAGCGGTGCAGTTCCCCGTACAAACTGATCTGTTTGGCGATTTCACTTCGGAAAACCTTTAATGCGCAACCATTGTCTTTCATTTTCACGCCTGTGGTTTTGCGGATGATCCGGTTGGCAATGCGGGAAGGGATCTTACGGATGAAAAAATCGTCTTTCCGGCTCTTCCGCACACCGGCCACCAGGTCCCACCCGCCTTCTTCCGCCAATTGCACCATCATGGGGATATCGGCCGGATCGTTCTGCATATCGCCGTCGAGCGTGATGATAAAATCCCCGGTAGCATAATCGATGCCGGCGGCCAGCGCCGAACTCTGGCCATAATTCTTCTTGAAACGAATGAGCACCACGTGCAGATCCCGGATCGACAAAATATTTTTGACAGTATTGTCCTGCGATCCGTCATCGACAAAAATTACCTCATAATCAAATCCTTTTAGCGATTCCGTGATTTTCTCCGTTAACGGGATCACATTCGCTTCTTCATTATAAACCGAAATGACCAGGGAGAGCTTAGGCATATTATTCACTTTCGTGTTTTATTGATGCAAATATACTTGAATAATTTTCAAAACGCTGTCCCCCGCTTTATCAACGCTGACAGTTCACCTTCGGAGAAGCTTTCAGGTTTGATCCGTCACTTATCGGATACTGGAAGAAATGTTAATCTTTTAAACGAAAATAAATATTATTTTTGTTGGACAAGAGATCTTCTTGCCCACCGTTGTTGCCCATAAATTTTCAACCATTTATTCAAGGTTAACGCTGACAATTCACCTTCGGCGAAACTGTCAGGTTTGATCGGAAAAATAACCTGTCAGCGTCCGACGCAGGAGGACCTGGCAGGGTTGAAGAAAAGGTTTTTCAACGCTGACAATTCACCTTCGGCGAAGCTGTC
>Ga0114946_10002537_pt1 | contig 12530 bp, 15 predicted proteins | sample WalLakDeSediment_FD_88676 | JGI IMG/M metagenome (GOLD analysis project Ga0114946, IMG submission 88676) | Lake sediment microbial communities from Walker lake, Nevada to study Microbial Dark Matter (Phase II) - Walker Lake 11/02/13 Deep Sediment | ecosystem: Environmental > Aquatic >...
GGGGGGAGTATTATACATACTCCTCTCTTTTTTGGATTTCTGTAGGATTCCAGACCTCCATATTACGATAATTCCTGGAGGATTCCAGAGATGGATATTGCGTGAGATTTGGTGGAATTTTTTGGTGTGTAATTTTTCTACACACTTTTATACACAACAAACATACACAATAAACATACACACCTATCATACACACCTCTATACACACTCATCATACACAATAAAAATTATTGCTATTTTATAGCACAAAAAAACATCTTAAAATAGTTAAAATAAAACTTGACATTTACAGATAAATCATTATAATTGATACTGAAAGAGAGGTGATAAAATGTTTAAAATTGCAGTTGTAGTTGTTAGCTTCTTGCTTTGGGGTTCTGTACTTGTAGCAGGTATCTTATACGAAATTGAACGCAAAAAATGAAAGGTTAAAAAAAATGAACGCTAAAGTTGAAGTTAAAAAAAACAAAGTTTATTTTTTGAACAATGAAAAAAAGATTGCAGTTGAGATACCAAAAAGTTTCTGCGATAAAATAAAGAAACTAACCGAATACGAACAAGCACGCGAATTATTTAAAAAAACCGACTTTACCGACTTGATGATGAATAAAAAAAGAACTGCTTTTCTTGCACCTTATGATAAATTGCGAAATGATTTACAGCATACTATTGACAATCTAAAAAATGAAAAAAGAAAGGTACTTAACATCTACGATTTTTTACTTGTGTCATCTCATTACAGCAAAGATACTAACTACGAACCAACCCGCAACATGATTTTAACCTTTTTCGGTAAGTCAGAGTTGAACAGCAGAAAACAACAAGCGATTAATCGAAACACAAAAGATAAAAAACTTGCAAGACTTGAAAAGAAAAAAATCAAAGCGAAAGCACCCAAGAAAAAAACACCAGTTAAAAAGTAAAGATAGTATATAGACAAAGACAATACCCACTCTAAAATACCAGAGAGGGTATTTTTTAGCATATAGAAAGCAGAAGGGGGAGGGGCCCCTCCACTGTATCCCCTCGGCATTCAGCCGGCATTTGCTCCGGCATCCCAACTGTATCCCACCGACATTTAAATAGAATTAGCTCGTTTACGAGTAAATGATAATTCACTTTAATAACATATTATACTATTAAAGTTTAAAGCTATTTTTTTTAATAATATTTGCTTACGGCTTTCCAGATTGGGGTGTCAAAAAGTCACCTCAAACAAAAATACAAAGGAAAGAAAAATAGTATTTGACAAACGAGGGGTCTTAATCTATTATATATATAGTAGTTAGCCTAAATCTTCTGCTTAAGTAAAGAAAGGTTTAGTCGGAATTTTCCTACAAACCTTACCCTCAAGGTTAGCTTAAGCAGAATATCAGTTCTTCTATTTCATGTAGAAGAGCTAAAAAGATAAAGTAGGTGGGTATATTATTATACCCACCTACACCCTAAATATAAGAAAGGATTTTTATGTACAGTGTTACAGAAGAAGAAGTAAAGAAAAGATTAGCACAGATTACAGGATTAAAACAGTATGTAAAGTTTAGTCCTGAAGAATTAAGAAAGATAGCAGAAGAGCTTGTTATCAAAAGTAAGAAAAGAGAAGATTTAAATGTTTCAGACTTGTTTCAGTCAGAGGACGAGCAGAAACGTGCAAAAACTCTTTTAGATAAATATATACAAGAATATACAATAGAAACTGTCTCTGACCGCAATATATTAAAGCAGTTAATTTATTTAGAGGTATTAAATACCAGAATACAAGACTCGTTAAACAATTATACCGGCCCCGACAAAGACTTAGTCAAGTTAATCGATGTTATCCACAAAAATTTATCTCAAATACTAATTTTAAAGACAGAATTAGGTCTTTCAGGCAGTAAGAACAAACAAAACGAAGCTAACGCTTTGGAGACTTTAAAGAAGAAATTTAAGAACTATCTTAAAGAGAACCAAGCTTCGAGGACATTAGTTTGTCCGCATTGCAGTCAAATGATTCTTTTAAGAATAAGAACTACTGCTTACGAAGCACAAAAACATCCGTTCTTTAGAGATAGAATTTTATACAACAAACCATTACTTGCTCTTTACAAAGAAGGAAAGCTTACTCAAAAAGACGTTGCTTCTGTTTTAGAATGTTCAGAAGACTATATCGAATGGGTTATCAACAAAATAGAAAAAAATAGGATTCCACCTGATATTGCAGAACAACAGACGAGTGGAGAAGATTAACAGTGCTAAGTATACTAACAGAAGAAGAACTTGAATTTATGGAGTCTTTTTACGATCCTATCTGCTTGGCAGAATGTCTTTTTGGAAACTTTGACAATTTAGGAACTTTTTTTCCTGACAAGAGATCTCATATCCGACTTGCACAGTTATCTTTTTTGTCTTACGAGTATTTAATAGACGACAACAATCCAGATTATACTGAAAAAGAAAATTTTAAGTTAAGAGAAAAAGCAGGAACATTGTATGTCTTCGGTGGAAGGAAATTTGGCAAGACTTTATTTGTCGAAACTATCGATATTCTTATTTCTATGCTCTTATGCGATGGAGAGAATGCAGGTTTCACTTCTCTCGATGCAATACATATCAGAGGTATTTTAGATCTGATTGTCAGAGCATTAGAGAGTCACGCTTTTTATCAGAGGGTTATGTCACCTAAAATTACTAGGAGTCCGAACTACAGTATATTTTTAAACAACGGTTATCATTTAGTCAGCGTCAATATGAATCTACACAGTAGGAATCCAGGAGATGCTTTTTTCCAGAAGCACTTCAAAAGACTCTACATAGAAGAAGCATCTTTCGAGAGTGACGTTGTTTTTAACAAAAGACAGGATTCGGTTTCAGAGGACGGATGTATTATCCGATCGGCTGGGATGTCCAATTTTACAAAATTTAGTCCTGCAGGCAGAGTATTTTTCGATGCTTCAGAAAAACCTAGAGTTATTAATTTACCACAATATGTAAATCCAAAATGGTCAGAAAAAGAAAAGAAGTCGGCTTTAAAGAAATATTCTGGCGAAAACTCTCTAGGTTATCGTATATATGTAAAAGGTGAAGTTGTTGAAGAAGGTATTTCTGCTCTAGATATGGAAAGAGTCAAGTTAAACTACGACGAAGATAAAAAAATAAAACATTACGAAGTAAACAAGAAAAATTTAAACAATATTAAAAATATATTGTTTGTCGAAAGACCAAGAAACGCAGAAAGACTTTATTTATGTGCTGATATTGGAGAAACTGCTCCGTCAGAAATAATTATTTTATCTGAAGTTAACAAAAAATTTAGATATTTATACAATATAACACTTTATAATTTAACAGACAAAGAACAAGAAATTGTTTTTTCTTATCTTATTACTCTATTAAAAGCAGATATTATCGCATTAGATACAACCGAGGGTCTGGGTAGAGCTTTATTTAGATCTTTAGAATTAAAACATAACGACAAGATATTTATCTGGGTTGGTTTTAACGAAAAAATAGCTGTTGAATTTGAAAGAAACGACAGCGGGAAAATAATATTTAAGAATGGCGAAATGTCATTCAAATTTGAATATGTTGTTGAATGGGCGTTTCTGCGTTTACGAGAGATGCTTTACAACGAATCTATATCTATTCCGTTAGATTTTAAACTTGACACACAATTAAATTCAGTTATCGCTATTCACGGTACTAACAGGATAACATATCCTTGTGTCGCAGAAGAAGATCACCTTTATGCCGCTTTTTTAGTTTTTTCTATTGCTCAATGGAATATAGAATTTAATTTAGTCAGAACAAAAAATGCAAAAAGATTTTCTAAAAGCGGTTGTTAATATAAATACAGAAGGAGTACTTAATGTCAATTAAACCAATGAACCCATTATTAGGTTGGGTTGGAGATTTATTAAATTTACTTTCAAAAGATGTAATTACTACTCCTACAGAGTATGCAGAGCAAGTAGTATCTATAAAAAAACTTTTACAAGAAGATGTTTCAGGTATAGCAAATACTTTATTGGATTTTGCTGTAGACTGTGGCAATGTAAAGTATAGTTTAGGATCACCGAGTAAAGAGTTTTCAGATTTTTTAAATATGTGGTTAAAAAATATTAATATAGAGTTGCTAGGAGAAATACCTATCGGTATAAATGCTTTAGCAAAAGAATACTTTAGGGAGAGATGGAAAGGTTCTTCTTTTTTAATACTCAGAACTCTCTGGGAGAAAAAAGGCAAATATGAAATACCAACTAAAATGTGGTTTGTCGATGGAAAAGATATAGAAGTTAAAAATGGTGACGGTAAAACCAAAACTATAGGAAATAAAAAATATTTTTTAAAATATAAAGACGGAGAAGAAGACCAAAGAAAACTTCTACCGGCATATAAAAACGAAAATATATTTGTACAACTTCCTTTTTCTTCTTGGTCAGACGATTATCCAATTCCATACGTTATTCAAAAGGGTTTGTATAAAAATTTAATGTTTTTATCTTTACTTGAAGAAAAGGGTGAAGTTATTGTCGCAAAAGCTCTAGAATATATAGGTATTTTGAGAAAAGGCAGAGAAAACTTAGCACTTACTCAAAATCCAGATTTTATATATGGAGAAGACGATTTAAAGAAAATAAAACAGGAATTTGAAGTACTTGTAAAGAATAGAAACACTACGAGAGGTCTTACAAATTATGTTACTAATTTTGATACAGAATACGAGCATATTATTCCAGAATATACTAAAGCTGTTTCTCACGAGTTGTTTGTCGGAGTTGAAAAGAGAATATTAGGTGGTTTGGGTTTTGTCGATGTTTTACAGGGTAGTTCAAGCACTCGTAAAGAATCTGTTTTAAGTCCGAGACCTTTTATAGCTGAGGTTGAGAGTGGAATATATGATTTTAAAAATTTAATATCTAGTGTTATAAAAGCTATTATTATTAAAAACGATAAAATTAAAAATGAAAACTTTGAGTTTTATAATACTCCTATCAAGAGTTTTATGGATAGGGATTTTAGAAGTCTTTTAAGAAGTATATATGACAGGGGTAATATTTCTAAGAGAACACTGTTAGAAACTGTCGGTGATCTTGATTACGAACTAGAACTTGAAAGAGTTAAAGAAGAAAAAGATAGCGGAGAACACGATTTACTTCATCCGCCTGCGATTCAAAATCAAGAAAATCAAAACGAAGACAGGCGTGTTTCTGAAGAAAAAATAAGTATAGAAAAAAAGAATTTTAATCAGTCTAAAGAATACGAAGAATCACCCTATAAAAAACTAGAAGATTTACCTTACAGCGTTAAAAATAATATGAGTAAATCTTTACAGAAAGTATGGTTAGATGCTTTTAACACTGCTTACGAGAAACATAGCGAAGAAGAAGCATTTAAGATTGCTTGGTCTGTTATAAAAGATATAGCAGAAAAAAACAAAGAAGGTATTTGGAAAAAGAAAAAAAAGTAGATAAAAATACCAAAAATATTTGATAAAGGAGAAAATAAAATATGTCAAGAGCTACTCAATTTCTTAAAGATATTACGTATAATTCTAAATATAAAATTCTTGAAATAGCAGAAAATAAAGACGAGTTAAATGAAATAGCAGAAAAATGTCGTATTGTTATTCCAAACGAAGATTTAGCTATATTTAAATGTGTTTATGGATATGTTAATAGGCAGAATATGAATGGCTGCACACTTCCAAAACAGGAAGTTGAAAGAGTTTTAGGAACATTAATCGGTAAAGCAATTAACTTCGATCATCTACGTGAATGTGTTGTAGGACACTGGATAGACGCAAAGATAGATGGTGACGAAATTATCGCTTACGGTGTATTTTTCAAGGGTAATTTTAAAGAAGATTACGATTTAGTAAAACAATTACTTGAAGGTGGAGATGTTGCTATTTCTTTTGAAGCCTATGGCATAAAAGTTGGATCATCTTCATCTTACGACTTGACAGACATAGAGTTTTCTGGTGGTGCTTTACTAATAAAGAGTACACCTGCATTTCCTGGAGCTAAAGTTAACGAAATGGCTAAAAAGAGGGTTTTAGAGCTTGCTAAAACAATGGTAGAGCCTAAAAATTTAATGAGAGAAAAAGGACGTTGGAGTGTTTACGATAATGATAGTATAATTAGAACTATAGATGATGTTAAATGTCCGTTTTGTAGTTCTAAATATATGTTTGAGGTAAAAAAAATAAATTATTCTACACAAAAAGTTGATGTTAAATGTATGTATTGTGGTGCAGAATCAAATATTATTTTGACACCTCAGATAGTACTGATAAAAGACGGAAAAGAACTGTTAAAAAGCAGTGAAGAAAATACTGACAAAGGAGGAGATAATAAAATGGAAAAAACATTGGAAGAACTGAAGATTAAAGTAAAAGAGCTTTCAACAGATTGCGAAAAGAAAGATGAATCTTTTAAAAAACTTCAGGAAGATGTTAAAGCTAAAGATGAAAAAATTGTTGAGTTGGAGGAATCCTTAAAAAAGATAGCAGATGATAAAAAGAAAACAGATGAAGTAGATTTTAAGGATAAATTTGACAAAGCAAGTGAAGAGCTTATCAAGAAAGATGAGCAAATCAACGAAATTGCTGAAAAGCTGAAGAAGTTTGAAGGAGAAGTTGCTGAAAAAGCTGAAAAAGATAAGCAATTAAAAATTGCTGAACGAAGAGAGAAACTCGGTGAAGAGTTTTCTAAAGATTTAAAAGATGAAGAATTACTTGATGACAAGGTTTATCAGATTGCTACTTTGAAAAAACAGGTTCAGTTGTTTAAAGCCGGTAATTTAGAAGAAGCACAAAAACTTGAAGTTGGTACTGTTACAGAACCAAACGAAGGTAAATCTTTTACTCTCGCAGATAAAGTTAGAAAAGTCGCTTGGGATATAGAGGAATAAATAAAATACTAAATAAAGGAGGAAAAATTCAATGGAAAAATATTCACAATTGGAGTTAGCTAGGATTTTGGGTGAACCTGTAGATCCTAGAAAACCATATCCAACTGTTGTTGAAAGTATCTGTGAAACAGATACTGCAAACCCAGATGAATATGTTTATTATTACGATGTATTGGATGAGGTTGATAAGGTGCATCTTATTGGAGGCAATGGATCAATACAACAGCAAAATGTTAGGCCTGATACTCCTACACTGTTAAATTTCACTGATGTATCTACCCCAGAATATTGGGTTACAATCACAGATCTCGCTAGTGCTAAAGAGAGAACTATTGCTAGAAAGGTTAAAACTATTAACCGAGCAATGAACACGTATGAAACTCTAAAAATTCTTGAACTTTTAGAGGCTGCTGTTCCGGGCGGTAATAAATTTACCCTCGCAAGTTCTACAGAGTCTGGTCAGGATCACTTTGACTATTCTCATTTAGTTACTATGATTGATTCAATAATTGATTTTGGCGATAGTTATACGCTTTTAGTTAGTGCGTCTATTGACAAAGATATTAAGTTATGGGATTGGCAGGACAATAAATATACTTCGCTTGCTACTGCTCTTGCAGATCTAAATGTTAATATTGTTAGATATGTTGGTAAAGTAAGAGTTGCTGATAGAACTTCCGGTGCATCTGGTGCTGAATCAGAAAAACGTCCTGTTGCTACTAACAGGGCTTATTTGGTCGCAAAAGACACCGAAGCAGGCAAACCGTTTATATTTGTTAGAAAGAAGCTCGACGATATAGCTCTATTAGGTGGTACTATCTCTCAGAAAGGCGTGAAGCCTCAAAGATTGGTATTTACATCTCCTAATCCTGTTAGCGTTGGCTCTGGAAATTCTAGATATCTAGCAGTCGGTATGACTGGCTACGAGCAGATTGCAGGTGCTTGTATTAATCCTAATGCTCTTGCTCAGTTTACAAGATCCTAAAGTTAATACTTAGAGGGGGCTAAAATTAGCCCCCTCTATTAAGAAGAAAGGCAATAACTTGAGAGTAAGAAGGGTTAAACCAAATAAAAGAGAACATTTAGAAGACATACTTGATTTTTGTATTAAAAATAATAATATATATTTTACAAGAAATAATAAAAGAATATTTATTAAAAATAGAGCGGATTTATATTATTTATTAAAACAATCAGATTTATCTTTTTATTATGTTGAAGATGGTAATGTTATGGGTTTAATAGTGCTTTGGAAAGCACTTGGAGATAATAAAAAAAGATATTATATTAAAATAAATGCTGACAATGTAGAGTCAGCGACAAGTTTAATTAGTGTTTTATTGTGGAACATAAAAAGAGAAGAAGTTTTTATTAAATTAGAAAAACGATCATTTTTAGTACCACTATTAACTGCTAGAGGTTTTAATTTTTTTCATGATCGTGGTAGAGAAATAATTTTTAGGAGAAAAAATGATGTCACAGAGCCTATCAACACTTACGACAAAGATTAGACACTTATTAAAAGATATCGCAAAAACAGAGAAAGATGTTTTTACTTATAATATTGATAGTGTTTTTCCTCTTTCTGAAGAAAATCCAATAGAAATTACCAGTGTAGAAGTAAATGGAGAAACAAGTGGTGTTTCTTATGAATTTTATATAGAAACTGGTAAAATAAAAATTACATCTAGTTTATCTGTCGGTGACACTGTTAAAGTTATTTATACTTGTTATCCAAATTATTCGTCTGGAGAAATAGAAAGTGCTATACGTTCAAGTCTAATGTATATCAGTATAAATAATTATTACGACTTTATAATAGAAGAAGACGATGTTATTTATCCTGAACCAGACGAAAGAGAAACAAATTTAATTGCTATTATTGCATCTGTTATATTAGAACCAAACAATCAAAATTTTTCTTTACCAGATATAAGAATTACTACATCTGAAAAATTATCAGTAGATGTAAAAATAAGAAAAATGATAGGCATATTTAAGAAAAATTCACACGGAGTGTTTTTCATAGCCTAAAAAGGAGAACAAATATGAAAAAAGTTGTAATGTACGATCCAGGAGTTAATGCTTACCGAGAAATATCGATTGATTCAGCAAGAAAACTAATAGAGGAAGCAGAAAAATTAAAAGCAATTCTTATTGCTGAAGAAGAAAAAGAAAAACTAGAAAAAAAATGAATTTTAAAGAGAACGTTAAAGTAATAAGAAAAATTAATGTTCAATCTAAAGCCAACAGTTTTGATAATTTGATATTTAGTTTAAATAATGCAGACAATATTTTAAAAATAATTGAATATTTAAACAAGGAGGTAGAAAAACATGGAATTTGATATAAAAAATTTTGAAGAAATACTTAAAGAAGCAAAAGTAGAATGGCGAGTTAGAAAATTTAAAAATGCTGACGATTATAAGAAAAATCTAGCTTACGAAGATAACAGTTTTGAAGGAAATATAATGCTCAACGAAGGTATCAATGAACTTTGGACAATTCTTTGTTCAGCGGGTGGAACTAAATTTGATAATGGAAATGCTTATTTGGGAGTAGGAAACGGAACTGCTACTGAAAGTGCGGCACATACAGATCTTCAAGGAGCAAGTAAAACTTACGTTGCTATGGAAAGTGGATTTCCAACATTCGGCACTGCTCAGAAAGCAACTTGGAAAGCAAGTTTTGGTGCGGCAGTTGCTAACTATGCTTGGGCAGAATTTACTGTTGCTAACGGTGATTCTGGAGCATCTAAAAACTTAAATAGAAAAGTATCTGCTCAAGGAACTAAAACGTCTGGGCAAACGTGGGAGCTTCAACTAGAGATAACTCTTTCATAATTATAGGAGCAAATAAAAATCAATGATTAGAAAAGTATCAGATGAGAGATTAACCGATAAAGTAGAATGTAAAATATGTAATAGAGAACTTAAAAACAATATTGCATTATCAAAACATTTAAAATTTAAACATAGTCTCTCTTCTGATGCTTATTACGAGAAGTTTCTATTAGAAGAAAATGATGGAAAATGTGAGGTTTGTGGTAATAAAACTATTTTTAAAAATTTAAGACTTGGGTACAACCAAACTTGTTCTAAGAAATGTATGGGTATATTAAACAAAGGAGAAAATAATTCTTTTTATGGAAAAACCCACAGTGAAGAATCTATGATTCAAATGGTTAAAAAACGCAGAGAAAATAACAGTTATATTCATTCTCAAGAAACTAAAAATAGAATAAGTGAAGCACTGAAAGGAAGACCACATTATTGGGGGGTTTCAGGAACTACAGGTAAAAATCATTCTGAAGAAACAAAAGAAAAAATCAGCAAAAAAGCATTAGAGAGAGCAGATAAAATACAAAAGATTTATGGTGTAAGGGAACGACCAGAACACACAAAGAAAAAAATCTCTAGAAGTTTAGCTGTTGTCTGTCAAAGACCGAATAAATTTGAACATCGAGTTGGGGAACATTTAAATAAATTATTCCCCAATAAATTTGAATATACTGGGAATGGAAGCATTTTAGTAAATGGGAAGAGTCCTGATTTTATAGATAGGAAAAATAAAATAGTAGTTCTTTGTCACGGGCTATATTGGCATTTATTAAGATATGGTTTAAAAGATACTTTTGAAAATAAAAGGAAGATTGAGTTACGAGATTCTTTACCATTTATTAAAAAGGGATACGATGTTTGGTTTATTTGGGAATTACAAGAGAATAATTTAAAAAAATATAAAAGTAAAAAAGAAATTACTTTAAGCTAAAAGTGAAAAATAAATTACTTTATCGTAATTTATAGGAGAATTAATTATGCCTGGAAGAGATGGAACGGGTCCTGATGGAAGAGGTTCAAGAACAGGAAGAGGACGGGGTCCTTGTAAATAATTTATGAACGAGGAAGTTATAATTCTCGGTGGAGGATATTCAGTTAAAGAGGGTATAGAAAAAGGCTTGTGGAACAAGATAAAAGATAAAAATGTTTGGTCTTTAAATTACGTTTTTTTAACTATGCCCTTTTTATTAAAAATTAATTAAATAGAAAAGAGGTAATAAAGTGGCTGATGAAATTTATATTACAGATGTAGGAATAGGAGCTTCATTGCTTTTTATTTCAACAGCAACTTTAATTACAGATTCAATTTCTTCAAGTGAATTATTGAATATTTTAGCAAGTATGTTTTTAGCGGATTCTTCTGAAGCTTTGGAAAAATTATTAGTAGTTATTAAGTTTCCAGAAATACCAAAAATAGTATTTCCATTACATAAAAGATTATTTTATGAGAATGAAATAATCTCTTATGTTGGGGGAACTGAACAAAGAATTTTAAAAATAAATGAAGAAAAATATAAAATAGGATTAAACTATTCAACTTTAACAGAAGACGATAAAAATATAATTGATGTTCTATTTAATGATACTGTTAGGGGAAAAGAAAAAACAATCTTATGGATAGACCCAAAAACAAAAGAAAGACATTATGTAAGATTTGAAGAAGATGATTTAAATAGAGAATACTTTGAATATAAACTTCATAAATTAAATAAAATTGATTTAGTAGAAGTTGGAATAGAAAAGGAAATATAAAATAGAGAGGAATAAAAAGTGGCTGAAATTTATCATAAAAATTTACCATTAGCAGACTGTCATTCAGTAATTGGTGATGCTGATAATGATACTTATATTCATTGTGAAAAATCTGCGGATGAAGACATAATTCGTTTTTATATTGCGGGTGTAGAAAGAGCTTCATTTGGCAGTACAGGCGACTTTACCATCACAGGCTCAGGAAGGTTTGGGAATATAGGAGTAGGTACGGCAGCAGATGCAAAAACAGGCGTTTCTGTTTTAAAGACATTTACAGAGACTGACCTGAATAGGGGATTTTATGCTGATATAGAGGGTGTTGACAGCAAGGGGCAAACAATAGATGGTTCTAAAGTATACATTGGAACTCACCACGCAGATGATGTAGCGTATGGGTTTCATTATGAGCTTAAATGTGATAGTGCGGCAGGAAGTCAATACGGTGTTTATGTTAATGCTAATTATTCCCCCCCAACTCCCAGTCTCAGTAATTTTTATGGTGTTTATGTTACGGCAGCAAACCTATCAGCAACTACTAAATACGGAGTTTATGTTAAAGATGTAAAGAGTTATTTTGGGGGAGATGTAGAGATAACAGGCAACCTATCCACCACAAGTAATGTTACAGCAGTAGGACACTTTATAGACTCAACCCCCGCAACCGACCACAAGGCAAGCGGGACTTTAGCAGCATTCACCGCAAACGAAAATCAAGCCTTTGGGGATGTTTGTTATATCAACACTGACGGTGAAATGCAATTAGGCAAAGCTGACGCTATTGCTACCGCAAAGATAGTGGCAATGGTTGCTGACGCTACAATAGACGCAGATGCTTCGGGGAATTACTTATTATTCGGTACCGCCAGAGATGATACTTGGGATTGGACAGTCGGTGGATTTGTGTATCTCTCAACCACGGGTACAACGGGGAATACTTTAACGCAGACAGCACCATCAGCGACAGACCAATGTATTGCAATAATAGGCGTAGCTACTCATGCCGATAGGTTATTATTTAATCCTCAACTTGTAATTGTTGAGCAC
>Ga0114946_10002538_pt1 | contig 12529 bp, 7 predicted proteins | sample WalLakDeSediment_FD_88676 | JGI IMG/M metagenome (GOLD analysis project Ga0114946, IMG submission 88676) | Lake sediment microbial communities from Walker lake, Nevada to study Microbial Dark Matter (Phase II) - Walker Lake 11/02/13 Deep Sediment | ecosystem: Environmental > Aquatic > Freshwater...
GTGGTGCTGTTCAACCCCAACTAGCAGCCTCGACGTTCCTATTCTCTCCTATTCATAACCCGCCTCTGATTGCCTGCGAAGTACAATGATCGTAGAATGAAGCAGGCTGATCGACACCGAGTCACACGACAAGCAGCAGCACACGTCTGCTTCGTACCGCATAAGAGGAGATAGCATCATGAGTGAAGCCTATTGCGCCACCATAGCCACTGAACTCGGTATTGCCCAGAACCGGGTCCAGGCCGTGAAGTCACTCCTGACCGAAGGCGCTACCGTCCCTTTCATCGCGCGCTATCGCAAGGAACTGACCGGATCACTGGACGAGGTGGCCATCACCACCGTGCGCGATCGCCTGGCCCAGATGGCCGAATTGGACAAGCGGCGCGAGGCCATCCTGAAATCCCTCGAGGAACGCGGGCTGTTAACCGACGAACTGAAGACAGCCGTCGCCGGAGCCCAGACCATGTCCATCCTGGAGGACATCTACCTGCCGTTCCGCCCCAAGCGGCGCACCAGGGCCACCATAGCCCGCGAGAAGGGACTGGAGCCATTGGCCAAGACCATCTTTGCGCAGGATGCGTCTACCTATCCCGTCCAGGAAGCCGAGGCTTTCGTCAACGAGGAACTGGGAGTGGCCAGTGCCGACGACGCTTTGGCCGGCGCGCGCGATATCATTGCCGAGTGGGTGAACGAGGATGCCGAGACGCGCCAGATGATGCGGGGCCTCTTTGCCCGCGAAGGCCTGTTCCAGTCCAAGGTAGCCAAGGACAAGGATAAAGAGGGCGCGAAGTACCGGGACTACTTCGACTGGCAGGAGCCCGTGACCAAAGCCGCCGGGCATCGAGTGCTGGCTATGCTGCGCGGTGAGGCCGAAGGGTTTCTGAAGCTCACCATTCGGCCGGATGAAGAGAGGGCGCTTTCACTCCTCGAACAGCGATACGTCAAAGGGGAGAGCCCGGCCTCGGCCCAGGTCTCGGAGGCGGTGCGGGACAGCTACGGCAGACTGCTAGCGCCTTCGATAGAGACGGACATCCGCCGCGAAGCCAAGGAGCGGGCCGACGATGAAGCCATCCGGGTCTTTGCGCGGAACCTGCGGGAGTGTCTTATGGCCTCTCCTCTGGGGCAGAAGGCCGTGCTGGCCCTCGACCCTGGGTACCGCACCGGATGCAAGGTAGTCTGCCTGGACCGCCAGGGCAAGTTGCTGCATCACACCACAGTCTTCCTGGCACAATCCGACAAACTGGCCGCGGAAGGCGGCAGGTCGCTGCTGGATCTGGTCCAGCGTTTCTCGATCGAGGCCATCGCCATCGGCAACGGCACGGCCAGCCGGGAGACCGAGGCGGCAGTGCGATCCCTCGACCTGCCGAAGTCGATCCCCGTCGTTCTTGTCAACGAGAGCGGCGCTTCCATCTACTCGGCTTCCGAGGTAGCCCGCGAGGAATTCCCCGACCAGGATGTGACCGTGCGCGGGTCAATCTCCATCGGACGGCGGCTCATGGACCCGCTGGCGGAACTGGTGAAGATCGACCCGAAATCGATCGGCGTAGGCCAGTACCAGCACGACGTCGAGCCGGCGAAGCTGAAGAGCAGCCTGGACGATGTGGTGATGAGCTGTGTGAACGCGGTAGGCGTCGAGGTCAACACGGCCAGCAAGGAGCTGTTGACCTACGTCTCCGGACTCGGCCCGGCGCTGGCCAAGAATATCATCGCCCACCGGGACCAGAAAGGGCCGTTCAAGAGCCGGCAGGAGTTGAGAAACGTGTCCCGGCTGGGACCCAAGGCCTTCGAGCAGTCTGCCGGTTTCCTGCGTATCCGGGATGCCGACAACCCGCTGGACCGCAGCGCCGTTCATCCCGAAAGCTACGCTACCGTGGATCGGATGGCTGCCGACGTGGCCTGTTCCATCGCGGACCTCATTCGCAGCCGCGAACTGCGCGGCAAAATCGATCCGAACAAGTATGTGTCAGAGACCGTGGGGTTGCCCACATTGACCGATATCCTGGATGAACTCGCCAAGCCGGGGCGCGACCCACGCGTGCAGTTCGAGCCCTTCGCCTTCGCCGACGGCGTCAACAAGATCGACGACCTGCAGCCGGGTATGAAGCTGCCCGGGATCGTCACTAACGTCACCAACTTTGGGGCCTTCGTGGACATCGGCGTCCATCAGGATGGGTTGGTGCACGTGAGCCAGCTCTCTGATCACTTCATACGGACGCCCACCGACGTGGTTAAGGTCCAGCAGAGGGTCACTGTCACCGTGCTGGAGGTGGACAAAGAGCGGCACCGCATCTCGCTTTCCATGCGCCAGGACCCGCAGGCGGCCAAGAAGCCCAGCGCACCGGCTGAGAAGCGGCCTTCTCCCCAGAAACCGCCTGCCCTCCCCCCTCGGGAAACCCGGCCCCGCGCCCCCAACTGGTTCCTGGATGCCCTGGAGAAGGCGGAGCGGGAGAAGGAATCGCGGTAGCTGCTTTCCCGGTGTGAATGTGCAACTTTGCCATGTCTCATCGAGTCCTGCTGGTCAATCCGAACCGCATGAAGCCGCCGGTCACACCGATCGCGCTGGACTACCTGGCGGATGCACTCAGCAGACATGGCATCGGGGCCGATGTGCTCGACCTCTGCTTTCACCAGGATTGGAGAGCGGCCGTCGATGGCTACTTCGCTCACAACGCGGTGGATGCTGTCGGCGTCACGCTGCGTAACATCGACGATACCACTTTCGCCAGCCGGGAGTTCTTCCTGCCGGACTTCAGGGAGGTCACAGACTACCTGGGCAGCCGAACCGGCGCGCCCATCATGGTCGGCGGCTCGGGCTTCTCCATCATGCCGGAGGATGTCCTGTCATATTGCAGCCTCGACCTGGGCATTGTCGGCGACGGCGAAGAATCGCTGCCTCTGCTGGTGCGCAGGCTGGTTGATGGGGAGGATTGGCGGGCAGTTCCGGGGCTGGTCTACCGCGACGGGTCCGGCTTCAAGCGAAATGCTCCGGCATGGCGCGACCTCGACAGCGGCGGGGTGCCCGGCCGGTCAGCGGTGGACAACCAGCGCTACCTCGCCGAGGGGGGAATGGGGAGCATCGAGACCAAACGCGGCTGCCCCGGGGGCTGCATCTACTGCGTCGACGCGCCAAGCAAGGGGCACCGGTTACGTTGCCGCTCACCGCAGAGCGTGGTTGGCGAAATGGAGTCGCTCTTAGCAAGGAGCATCGATTGCCTTCACCTCTGCGATGCCGAGTTCAACCTGCCGGCATCTCATGCCCACGACGTCTGCCGGGAGATGATTCGAAGGGGTCTGGGAGAGAGGATCGGCTGGTATGCCTATGCCAGCCCGGTACCGTTTGACGGCGACACGGCAGCCCTGTACCGCAAGGCGGGCTGCCGGGGCATCAACTTTGGGGTGGACAGCGCCGACGATGCGATTCTGCGGGCCCTGGGCAGAGACTTCACCTCAGAGGATTTGCGCCGCACCGCAACCGCGTGTCACGACCACGGGCTGGTCTTCATGTACGATCTCTTGCTGGGCGGGCCAGAAGAAACGAAGGAGACTTTGAGCCGGACCATCGAGGCCATGAAACAGATGTATCCCGACAGAGTCGGCGCGGCCCTCGGGGTGCGTATCTTCCCGGGCACGCGCCTGGCCGGACTGGTGCGTCAGGCGGGGCCATTGGAGTCCAACCGCAACCTGCACGGCGCAGTGGACGGGAACGAGCGGTTCTTCAGGCCTGTATTCTATCTCTCGGCAGAACTCGGTGAGGACGTGCCGCAGCACCTGGAGAAGCTGATAGATGGGGACGAGCGATTTCTGTTCATGAAACCGCCACAGACCGGGGACATGAACTACAACTACAACGACAACAGCCGTCTGGTGGAAGCGATCCGGCAAGGGTACAGGGGGGCCTTCTGGGACATCCTCAGAAGGGTATCTGAGCGCGCCGGCGCCGCGTAGCGGGAGAGTTGGCTGGTCAGGGGCCCACGGCTGGGCGAGTCAAGGGACGGACGCCTGCAGCGGCGCTTGGAGTCACCCAGGGTGCTGACTCGGTGAGCGGCGCCACAAACACACTCTTGGATGAGATGGCTTCCTGAGCAGGCCGCTGATTCTGGCCGGCGATTGCCTCCGGGCACTCTCGTCCCCCGCCGTTCCTGAATACAAAGCCTGGGAACGAGAACTGGGTTAGGAAGACACGTTTGCGGGGGTCTCCCCCGTGGGCGAAATTGCGATGGCAGTCCGGCTCCGTGATGCAGAGTATGACACAGTTGTGCGCCTTATTGCTTCCCCCCTCATCCAACGGCATGAGATCATGTGCCGTCCAGGCTCCTTCGTATCCCCGTCTGTCTTCGAAAACCGTATTAAGATACTTCCCGCACTTCGCACAACGGCCGTGTTGCCTGACGTAAGCCGCATTCTTGGCGTTGTAGTCAAACTGCATCTCTTTGCCCTAATATGCAAGCCCGAAGGCCCATGTGGTCAGCACTCGCGTGTTCCTTCGTCATCCCCTCTTGGAAGGTGGCGGTGGAATCCCCACATGGCATTGCGCCACCAACCCTCAGCCTGGACATATAGCGAGACTCCCCAAGGCCGCCCATCGATCGGGTTCTCTCGACGCATTGACTCAAGCCTCATGATGATTGCCCCATGTCGGACTTCAGGGCTAAGGGCAACTGCCTTCGCAAGCTCCTGATGCTCCGGAAGATGCCGGTGGGGTCGAAGGTCCGCACACTAGGCTCCTGCATAGGCTGCCTCTTGGGCCACGTTGGTCTCTGCCCTGTCAAACTCAAACCTCTTCTCTATGAATATCCTGACGCAGGCCTCCACGACTGATGCGTCGTACAGCGTTCCCTTCCCGGATTCGATCTCACCCAGAGCATCTTCCAGTGTCAGTGCCGCCCGGTAGGGTCGATCAGAGACCATCGCCTCAACCACGTCTGCTACCCCGATTATGCGCGCCTCCAGCAGGATATCTTTACCCTTGAGACCCTGGGGATAGCCGGCCCCGTTCAGCCTTTCGTGATGCTGGTGCACAATGTCGGCGATGGGATAGAACAGATCAATGGTTTTGAGTATCTGAAACTCCGTCTCGGCGGATTGCCTAATTGTCGCGAACTCAGCCTCAGTCAACTTGCCCGGCTTGTTGAGGGTTTCATCGGAGACGAACACTTTGCCCAAGTCATGAAGGAGGGCCGCCAGGCCGATCGTGTCGACTTGGCCCTTTCCCAGGCCCATCTCCCGGCCTATGGAGCAGGCAAGCTTGCACACTCGCGCTTGATGATGAGCCGTGGGAGGGTCCTTCATCTGGACGATCATTTGTATCGCCCCGATAGTGTCCTCCAGCAGTTTGCCCAGCTTGGCGAAGGCGTTGTCCATAATCTGCTCATCCTCGGCGTGCAGGGAGGCCTCGTTCTGAAGGACTTCATTCAGGCGAGCTACTTCATTGAGTGATCTGGCAATACTGCATTCCGCCTCTTCGCGGGCCGTGATATCCGTGACTACAGCCAGGAGTTCCCAGGGGCCGCACGCGGCAGCTCGAACCTGGTAGTGGGTCGTCCGCCCGCCGCTCTCAACATCGAATTCCTCGGTCTGCATCCCGCCAGTCCTCAGGAAGCCGTCTATCAGCGCTTTGCCTCGACATGCCAGTTCCTGGCCAAGACTCTTCGTTGATCCCAATGCCTGGCCCTCTTTGGCGGGCTCCGCGGGAGAAGCGGCTACGCCATCGGTAGCTACTTGGATGCGGGTACGGCCATCTCTCACCAAGATGGACCCGTCGTGCTTCACTTTGATGTGAAAGACCTGGTCCGGTATTACCTGGAGAAGGACTTGCCGCTCAGCTTCAGCCAGAGTCGACTTGGCTGGCGCTGATCCATTACCTTTGTTGGGACGGCCGCGTGGCGCATTCGGTGCCCCGAAGACAACCAACTGGGTCTTTCGGCTGGATTTTGACATGGCATGACCTCCATCACGACAGGTAAATAGTGTAGAAACACGGCATCGATACCAGATCATAGATCGACTGGATAACCGGATAATCACAGAGGCCACACAGATTGTCACAAATTCATCTGAATAGATGTCTCTCCCCGGCAGACTTATCGAAAACGAGAGAACCACAGGGGCTGTGGAGCCTGGTATGTGGAGCGGGGGACGGGTTGTCAGCCAAAGAAAAAAGCCCATCTCACTCGGTGGGCTTCTCCTTGTCTAGAGCGGGGGGTGTCCTCTCTAGAACACCATCAGGATACCGGATCGGACTGCGTCTTGGGTTGGAATCAGATTAGAAGATACTGAGAAGCTGATTAGAAGAAGTGAAACATCTCCTGACATTCGCAGCATAGGCCAGAGTCCTCAGCTTTTCATGAGAGGGGAATGTGAATCTGCCGAGACCAGTTGAGATGCGTTTGTGCACAGCGCGTTCTAGACTATAGAATGTAATGGAAATGTAACAATTTCCCATATTGTTCACAAACGTGAGGCTTGGAGATTTTTCGAACCACTTCCGCGCCGGTACAAAGAAAGCGAGAGGCCCTTCCAGCGGAGGGCATCTGTGGGACTGTAGAAATGCGCGCAAGACAGCCTGCGCGCGTGCGTACGGTCGTTTGTGTCGGCGATAGTCTCGTTCGTGGACAAGTAAGCGTTGACTTCGTCGAGCTGCTAAGACAGCGCCTGAGTGAGGATGGCTTCCATTTCTCCAATGCCGGGGTCAATGGCGACCTAGCCTACAACGTTCTGACGCGCCTGGACGTTGTCATCGCACGGCAGCCGGACTTCGTCATTGTCCTGGTGGGAACAAATGACGTCAATGCCACCCTCACACCCCGCATGGAGCGGGGTTACCGGTGGTGGAAGAGACTTCCGGAAATGCCCCAGCCCGAATGGTATCAGGCCAACATGACTCAGATTGTGAGGCTGCTGAAGGAGAAGACGTCGGCCAGAATTGCCGTCACCTCACCGCCAGTTCTCGGAGAAGACCTGGCGTCGTTGGCCAATGACCGCATCAGGAGATACAGCGCGCTGCTCTTCAGCTTAGCCACGCTGGAAGGGATCACTTACCTGCCTGTCCATGAACGTCATGAGGAGCACCTTCGGAGAATCGACCGTGTTGCGGGGCGTCCGCATGACGCCAACTCGATGGTGATGTGGACGTCGCTCTTCCGTCACTATGTTTTGCGGCGCGACTTCGAGACGATAGCCAGAGAGAATGGCTTCGTCCTGACCACCGAAGGCCTGCATCTCAACGGCCCGGGGGCTGCCATCGTGGCCGATGTGGTAGAGGCGTTTCTCCGCGACAGTGGATAGCCTCCCTGACCGCCGGCGCCCGCATTCCCTTGCCTCGCCTGACTCTTCCCTTCGGCGGACGAACAGTCGTGGGCTGACAGGCGGAAGAACCTGGGCAGCTTTGAAGCGGTCGCCGCGTGAAGAAAGGGCTTGACAGATGCGAGGAAGGTGAATACTATCACCATTGATTACACCACACAAGTACGTGTGCCTTGCCTGCTTTCCGGCAATCTGTTGGAACCGCGGTAGGGCAGACGTAGCGACCGTAGGCGGGAAGGTGGGCGGAAGGCGTGGCTGGTGCATTCGACTTCATTGATGGACAACGGCTCGGCTTCGTGACGGCGTCGTGGGCCTACCGGCAGATGTCTGTTGCCGGACAGGCAGACGCCGCGAAGCCTCGTACCCAAGCAAGATCAGCAGCTAACACGCACCAAACCAAATACGCGGTCTGATGGCGCTCTTATGGGCTGGAGAAGGACGCTGCTTGAGATGGAAGCGCAGAAAGGGAGCATGCCCCTGAATTGTGTGGACAAAGCAATGTTTGCGCTTCACAGCAAGAACGAGTTCATGGTCCTTCACTGGGTCCTGACCATCACGGGAACGGTGGAGCCCCTGGGATTGAGGTCCGCCCTGATGGCCGCGGTGGGCCGCCATCCGGTATTGACATCAATGATACGCACCGGGCTCCTGGGGCAGATGAGACAGATACACGACATCAGTGGTCATGACCCATTGACTGTGAGTGACTTGACAGGGGGACACGCCTGGGCCGCTGGCGATTCTGATCAGGCTGGCACGCTGTTCCAGAAGCGCCTCTCGCAATGGATGAACAGACCACTCGATCCGACCAAGGAGCTCCCGTGGAGGGTTCTTCTGCTGCGAAGGAGCGAAACGGAATCTTCACTCGTGTTCACATTCCATCACTCAGCAACCGACGGACTTGGCGCCCTTCGTTTCATAACCGAGGTGATCGGGAGGTACAATGGGGTCACGGAGGAATCATCGGCGCGAATAGAGCAACATGGTGATGCCGGTGCCGATGAATTGGTGGCCCTGGCACAGGCCAGCAGACCTGGAATCAGTCACTTCCGCCTCAGAATGATGGCCGGCCTCTGCTATCGGTTTGTGGTCGCTCCCTTCTCACCCAATGGCCGGACATGCCGTGCCACATCGAGCCCATCGCCCGCAATCTACTTCTGCCAGGGAACGTTGAACCCCTACGAACTGAGGCAGATTCGGTCAAGAGCGAAGGCGGCCGGGGCCAAGGTGAATGACGTTCTCCTGGCAGCAGGATTCAGGACCATTGAACAGTGGAACGCTGTCCACGGGAAGCCAAGCCGAAAGATCAGCATCATGGTACCGGTGGATGTTGGCCGTGCCACATCCTCGCCCACTGAGGGCAATCGAGTGTCTTTCATAACGGTCTCCACGGCGCGGCGCGAGAGAGCTGATCTTGAGGATCTCCTGCGCAGAGTTCACCAAAGGACGTCGCACATGCTCAGGAACGGAATGGCGTTTTCGATTGTGTACGCCGTCTACTTCTGCTGCCGTTTTCCGCCCCAAGTCTCTAAGGCGGTTGCCCGGTTCTTGCTGGCAACCCGGATATACTTGGATTCCATCCTCGTTACGAATGTGGGCGTGATCTGGCCGGAAGGAAGCGCCCCGGTGGAAGCTGGCAGGATGGGCAATGCCAGGATAACCAGCGTTGTAGTCATGCCACCGGTCGTCAGCCCGATGGGAGTAAGCCTGTCGGCGGGCACTTACAACGGCTATTTGCATGTGGCCCTCGCCTATAAGACCTCGCACTTCTCCCACACGGAGGCGCGACTCCTTCTGAACCTCTTTCTTCACGAGATGCGGAGTTACCAGAGAACCGCTGAGGGAGTACTGGCGCCCTCAGTGACAAAACGGGCCACTCGAGAGACTGTATCGGCAACATGGCCATGGTAGTCTCGATAGTGAAGGTGGCTGATCCCCTCAAGTCGCTACGTGAAGCCGTAGCCCTCTGTGACGGTTTTGCGGGACTAGACAGACACGCCAGAATCCTGGTGAAACCGAACATTGCGGTCGGCCTCGGCCTGCCGCCATACGGCATGATCACCACAACGAGCCTGCTCGAGGGGCTTCTTCAGTTGTTGATCGAGCAGGGTTGCAGCGACATTGCAGTCGCCGAAGGGTCTATCGAAGTGCTCGGCTTTGACACGCGGAAGGCTTTTGCACGCACGCAGATTGACAAGCTGGCCAAGCGCTATGGAATAAGGCTCATCGACCTCAACCGGGGACCTTTTCAGCAGGTGGACCTCGGAGGTCTCAAAGTGCAGATCGCCAAGGCGGCTCTGGAGACGGACTTTCTGATCAATATCCCGGTACTGAAAACCCATGGGCTCACGAAGGTCTCTTTGGGCTTCAAGAACCTCAAGGGCTGCCTGAGTCCGTCATCAAAGACCAGGTTTCATGGCACGAACCGCCTGAGTCATCTCATCTATCTGTTGAACGAGGTCGTGAAGAGCGACCTTACCATTATCGATGGAACATACATGCTCGAGATGGGGCCGGATACGCTGCTGGGTACGGCCTTCCGCAAGGACCTGATCATCGCCAGCCAAGACAGGTTTGCCTGCGACGTCGTGGGTGCCACGATCCTGGGGATTGATGCCGCGGAAGTCGGCTATCTTCGCGACCATGCCGAGGCTCATAGCCGGCCTTTGGCCATGGATGACATTCAGATCGAAGGTGAAAAGGACATCGGTGCTCTGCGGGAGCGGCTGGAATGGAAACCCGACGTGGCGAAGGAATTGCTGGCTCCGGCCGGCATCACCGGCATTTCGGTTCCGCATCCCGGCGACAGCCTTTGCTCCCGGTGTTATGCCAATCTTGGCTTGGCGCTGGTGGCGTTTGTGAAAGACAACCCGAATCGGGACTGCGGCGGAGTGGTCATATGCTGCGGCAAGGATGTGAGGCCGGAACCCGAGAGCCAAAGAGCGATTCTGTATGGCAACTGCGCTACCAAGAACCATGGTGGAAACACAGGTACTGCGGTGGCCGTGAAGGGGTGTCCGCCACGACTCTGGGATACTCTGCTGGCATTCCATGTCATGCTTCTGGACAGACGGCGGTCTCTGAAAGTAGTGCCCAAGGAGTTGCTCGGGCTGGCGGGAGCAAAGATCGGAGTCTATGAGTACACATTGCCCAAATGGAGGGCCTACGACTCGGACAGTTTCAACAAGGGGCACTTCGAAGTGTCCCGGCAACGGCGTACCAGTCTGCACGGAGTCAAGCCGGCACGAGATTGAAACCATCTGAGAGGACGTTCAAGTTAGAGCAGGTTCAGTTCCCGCGCCCGGGCTACGGCCTGCGTGCGGTTGTGAACGTCCAGCTTCCGGTAGATGTTGAGCAGATGGGCCTTCACCGTGCCTGTCACCAGAACCAGTTCCTGAGCAATCTGTCTGTTGGAGGCGCCGGCGGCAAGCAACCGTAGCACTTCCAGTTCGCGCCCGGTGATTGGCTCCATGGTGGGTTTCAACCGAGGGCCGGAGAATGGAATGGAGCCGTCCCGGCCGGTGGCTGTGCCAAACGATGCGAGCAGGCCTGACACGTAGTCTGGCATTATCTGCTGTGCCAGGGCCGCCCGCAGCAGCTCGGCCATCGGCTCGCCGGCATCCACGAAGACGCGCACATACTCTTCAGGCTCCGCCAGCGAGAGCGCCCTCTGCAGGGTCCCCAGAGCCTCGTCGGTTCTGCCCTGGGCCCGGAGGGTGATAGACAGCAAGACCAGAATCTCGAGAACGCTGCCCATCCTTCCCTCTGCCTCTGCCCTCTTACGCACGCGGTCCAGCAGCGCCGGCACTCCCTGCACCTGTCCCCTGGCAATCTTCAGCCGGGCCAGCGTGAGATACTCGAACTCCAGCGCGAACTCCAGCCCCTCATCCCCATCGCCTTTGGAGATCTCCCTCGAGGCCGCCCACTGCAAGGCCTGGCCGATGTTGCCCCTGGCCAGAGACAGCCGTGCCCGCCAGGAAGCGGTGATTCTCTCCATCATGACACTGCGAGATGCTGTGGCGACGCCCTCCAGCTCATCAAGAGCATCAGACAAAGCAGTGGTTTGTCCAATCAGCTCCGTGAGCGGAGCCAGGCCGGGCACAGCCATCACCGCGATCGTCAACTGAACCCCTTGCCTGCCGAGATCAATCGCCCGGTTGACATAGTGGATTGCCTCCTCGATCTCATTCCACTGGTAGAGGATTTGCGCCAGGCATATGTGGGCGTAGCTGGTGGCCGGAAGCGGTTCCCCGCCTCCCCATTCGGTCCCCAGGCGGATGGCCTTGCGGCTGGTCTCCGCTGCCTGATGGAGCCGTCCTTGCCTGAGGTATATATCCGCCAGGTGACCCATGGCCACCAGGGTGATGAAAAAGTTCCCGGTGGTCTGCCCGTAGACTGCGGCCTCCTCCAGGTACAACATGGCCTTGGACATATCCGCCTTCATCCAGTGAGCCAATCCCAGCAAGAGGACGGACATACAGCGCACCGTCGGCTGGTCGTCCGGCGACTGCTCAAGTGCCTGGTGACACAGGCGGATGGCATCGTCGATCTCTCCGCGGGCCAGGACTAGCGGTATGCGAAGAGACGTCAGGTGGTTGCGGATTCGCCGCTCCGCCTCCGCATCCTGGGGAGTCTTCTTCCCTCCCGCGCGTGCCAGCACCGATTCGGCGGCCTCGACCAGCGGCTGAACGGCAGCGAGCTGTCCGCGTGCCGAGCGGACATTGGCCAGACCGATGCAAAGCCAGGGTCGAGACAGGATCACATCCTCGGGCAGCTTTTCCAGCCAGCCTTGCGGCGCCGAGATCTTGCCTTGTGATATGAGCGGCACGGCAACGGACTCGATAAGGTCCGCCGCGCGGTCGAGGTCCTTGGCTGCCAAAGCATGGTGGATGGCTTCGGAAGTCAAACCCTCGCGTCCAAACCACTCGCTGGCCCGGCGATGCAGTATAGGGATACGATCAGCCTGCGTCCTCTGCAGGCGTTCGCGCAGCAAGTCCGAGAACAGGTGGTGGTACCTGAACCACTTCCGGCTCTCGTCCAGCGGCACCACGAAGAGATTCGCGGACTGCAGATGATCCAGCATCTCCTGTGCGTTCTCGCCACCGGTGACGGCGTTGCACAGCGAGGCGCTCAATCGATCAAGAACAGAGGTTCGCACCAGAAACTGCTGCACGCCGGGTTTCTGACGTCCGAGCACTTCCTCCACCAGGTAGTCCATGACGTGGCA
>Ga0114946_10002539_pt1 | contig 12522 bp, 9 predicted proteins | sample WalLakDeSediment_FD_88676 | JGI IMG/M metagenome (GOLD analysis project Ga0114946, IMG submission 88676) | Lake sediment microbial communities from Walker lake, Nevada to study Microbial Dark Matter (Phase II) - Walker Lake 11/02/13 Deep Sediment | ecosystem: Environmental > Aquatic > Freshwater...
CGCGGCGACCAGCGCCGCCGGGCGGGCATTGCCTGCCAAGACGACGGGACGCATGCCACGCTCCTTCGTGTTGGAGCCGATCGGCCCCCGGCGGGCCTTCGGGGCCGCGGCTACGGCGCTCTGCGCCGGGCGACGAAGTTCCGAGCCTGGTCCGGGCACGGACACACCGTGTACTCGTCCTCCGGGACGCCGAACACACGCTGCGTCTCGAAGAGCGCCGCCAGCCCGGGTTGCTCGATGACCTCGCGGAACGCCACCAGCCAGTCCATACGGGCCAGGAGCGCGTTTGGATCCGTGCGCCCAAAGACCAGCGCGGAGTTGTTGAGGCCGACCATGTCGATGGTGTGCCGCTCGCCGAAGTACCGCGATGCGCCGGCGTCGATGACGCCCACGACCGCGTCGGGCGGGGTGTTGTCCCGGATCCAGAGCGCCGGCTCCACGTTGACCAGTCGAATGGCCCGGCCGTCGCTCGAAAGCTGCTGCCGTCGCTCGGCGATGCTGCCGACCAGGCCGGGCAGGGCCAGGACGAGGCCCAGGAGCGCGATCACCGGCCCCACGGCGCGAAGGCCCTGCCGCGAGTCCTCGGACCCGGACACCAGGTGACGCAGATGACGCCACTTGGGCACGGCCGCCACCAGCGCCGCCACGCCCAGGCCCGCGGCGGCGGTCAGGATGAGAGACGCCGGGTCGGTCCAGCGCGACCAGTAGTAGCCGACCAGGTCCACGGCCCGGGTGCCGACGACTCCCAGGAGGTAGGTGACCGGAGCCGCGAGGAGCAGCAGGAAGAGCGCCAGGCTCGCGCCGGTCCGGCGGAGAGCCAGCCACGCCGCGGCCGCGACCAGGCCGATGGGGAAGATGAGTTGCGTGGCCCAGCCGTGCTGGGCCACCGCCTGCCAGGCCAGCGTCACCCGCTGCGGATCCAGGCCGAAGCCCTGGGACTTCACGTAGAACGTGGCCGGCAGCCAGTGGCCGGACACGGCGCGGCAGAAGAGCGCCCACGCGGCCGTGGGCACGGCCACGGGCAGGAAGGACCACCAAGGCGGCCGGCGCGCGCCGTCGCGCCGAATGACGGCCGCCAGGGCCAGCAACGCGTACGGCACCACCAGCGCGGCTTCGGGCCGGGCCAGGGGCAGCAGGCCGGCGAGCAGCAGCGCGGGCCTGGCGCTGCCACGCACGACCAGGCGCGTCAGCTCCAGCCACAGCCACACGGCGAGCGCCACCTCCATGCCGGACAGGGCCGAGAAGTGCAATCGGGGCTCCAGCGCCAGCACGAGCCCGCCCGCCGCCACGGCGGGCCCCGGAAGGCCGATCGCCGCGAGCACCCGGCACAGCGCCACAACGGCCAGCCCGCCGCACAGGACGCCGATGAGCTTGACGGCCAGCACCGGCGCGGCCGGTCCGAGCGGAGCCAGCCAGTGCGCCGGCGCGGTGACCGCGGCCCACAGGGGGCTGGTGGCGCCCGTCTCCTGCTGCCCCGGGTTGTAGGCCAGGCCCTGGCCCAAGGCCATGGCGCGCGCGTACACACGGTGGATCCACGCGTCGTCCAGGGGGAAGTCGAGCCGCGCGTGCTCCGAGTGGGTGAAGAAGAGGACGGCCAGGCCCAGATAGGCGCCCAGGGTCAGGGCCCAGGGCCAGCGCCCAACCACCGGTCTCTCGCCGCGACCGTCATCCTGCACGGCCGCGCGGCGCCCCTTGGCCGCAGCCGGCCGCGGACCGCCGGTCGTGTCCCTACGGCGCCGTGCCGGCACCGCGCTCACTCCCGTCCATGCTGCGCCTCCAGCTCCGCCAGCACCGCGAGATTGTGCCGCACGTCCTCGTCCTCGGGGTCCAGCGCCAGCGCTTCCTGGAACGCCGCCCGCGCTTCCTCGTAGCGCCGGAGCTCCACGAGCACGGCGCCGATGTTGCTGTAGACTCCCGCCGTGGGGCGAATCCCAGCCGCGGCGCGCAACTGCTCCAGCGTCTCCTCGTGGCGCCCCCGGATGTACAGGGACTCCGCGTAGTTCATGCGCAGGATCACGCTGTCCGGGTTGCGCTGGAGCGCATAGGGAAACAGGGTGTCATCAGACCGCCAGATACGCATGTGCGACATGGACATGGCGGCCAGTGCCACCGCCACGACCGCCACGGCCGCCAACGCGAGGTGGCGGCGGGCGGCGGGCGTCTCGGCCAGCAAGAGGCTCACGGCAAGGCCGACGAGCGCGAAGGGCAGGTAGACGTAGTGATCCGTGACGGTGGACCAGTTCTGCATCGGGAACGGCACCAGGCCCAGCACCGGTAGCAGCGCGAGACCCACGGCGGCCACCAACCCCAAGGGCGCGAAGCGGCGCCGGTACGCCGCCCAGCCCGCGCCCGCCAGGATCAGCGCGGGCACGATCCAGGACCAGCGCCACGCGCCGCTCTCCAGGAGCCACTGGGGCGTGCGGCCGTGGTCCGGCGTGAAGCCGTGGGGCGCCAGGAGCCGGACGGCGTAGAACTGGAGGGCGTCCATGGCCACGAAGGGTCGCAGCCACAGCGGTGCCGTCGTCTCCAGCAGCGCGTCCGGCTGCAGGCGCTTGGCTACCAGGGCGAACGGCGCGCCGATGGCCAGCCAGGGCCAGACCCGCTGCAGCGCCCTGCGCCACGTGGTCCCAAGGAGGCTCACGTCCAGGACAGCCGCCACGGGCCCCAGCACGACCGTGGTCGGCTTGGACAGCAGGGCCAGCACGAACCACACCGTGCCGAGGAGGAACGGCCGGTTGGGCGTGGTGGATGCCGCGTCCTTGCGGGCGAAGTAGGCGCGCAAGGCCAGCAGCGCGAAGAGCGTGGACAGGAGCTCCTTCATGCCCGTGACCCAGGCCACGCTCTCGACCTGGATCGGATGGACCGCGAACAGCAAGGCGCCACCCGCCGCGAGGATCGGCGCGGCCGTGGCTCCACGCAGGTGCAGCAGCCTTCTCACGAGCCCGTACACCAGCGCCACGTTCACGGCGTGCACCAGCAGGCTCACGGCGTGGAAGCGGCCGCCGTGCAGGCCCAGCAGAAGAGCCTGCAGCCCGTGCACCGTGAAGGTCACCGGCGCGTAGAGACCGTGATAGGCCGCCGTCCAGAAGTGCGCGATGCCGCGGAGCGACACCGGCTGGTAGAAGGGGTTGTCGAAGACGTAGTTGTGGTCGTCCCAGTGGACGAACGCAAAGCTGGGCGTCTGCAGGAACACCACGGCGGTGATGATCACGAGCAACACGGGCAGCCAGCGTTCGAGCCGGGTTGAGAGGGCTTCGAGCTTCCGGCTTGCCGTCGGCGGCGGCGCCCGCCTGGATCGTCTCTTCCTGGTCACCGTGGCTCCTGTGGGGCTCGCGCGCGGCCGGCGAGTACTCATGGCTGAACCTGTCTGGACGCCGGCCGCGCGGACCGCCGAGGCTGGTCGCCTTGCGCCGGGCCCACCACGCGCACCGACGGCGGGCGAGCGGGCGGTAGTATACCCGTGACGGGATCGCGGCGCAGGCCGCGCACCCATCCCCGGGCGCACGTCCGGCCGGGTGGGCCGGGCTCCCGGCGCTGGCGACCTGCCGTAGCGGCCGCTATCCTGGCGCCACCTTGGCACGACGCTTCTGGGACCTCATGTACCTGGCCGGGCTGGCGCGGTGGGACACCGGCGTCGTCCCGCCGGAGGTGGTCCGACTGGCGGAGGGCGATTGGCTCGCGCGCGCGGGTCGCGTCCTGGACCTGGGTTGCGGCACCGGCGCCAGCGCCGTGTTCCTGGCCGGGCGCGGTCACGACGTGACCGGGGTTGACCTCTCGGGCGTGGCGGTCCGCCGGGCACGCTCCCGGATGCGGCGCGCCGGCCTGGCCCATCGCTGCCGGGCCGTGACGGCCGACGCCACCAGCCTGCACCGCGACGAGCGCTTCCGCGACAGCCGCTACGATCTGATGCTCGACGTGGGCTGCTACCACGGGCTGGGCCAGGCGGGCCGGCAGCAATACGCCCAGATGGTGGCGCGCCTCCTGGCGCCGGACGGCCACCTGCTGCTGTACGCCCACCTGGACGGCGCTCTCGCGGCGCCCGAGGCGCCCGTTCCCTGGAGGCGCCGGGCGCTGCTCGCGCTGATCCGCCGCCTCGGCGGTCGCGAGCCGGCGCCGCGTCCCAGGCGCGAGGCCGTGGAGAGCGACCTGGGCTCGTTCCTCGCGCTCGTCTCCTGCGAGCCGGGAACGGACCGCGGGCGCCCATCGGCCTGGTTCCACTGGCAACGCTCCGACCGCGCCAGCCTCCCCGCGAATCGGTGGCTTGTGCCGGGCCCTGCCAGCCGCTCCTGACGCCCACGGAAGCGTCATCAGGAGGGCCTCAACAACCAAGTCCGATGGCCGGCCCGCGCCCCGCGGCTGGAAGCCCTGCTGCCCCGTCAGGGCGACTATGCGCCGCTCGGCCGTCGCGGTGTTCCCGCGGCGACCCCTGTTGAGCACCGAGATCTGGCGGTCAGCCGACCACGAGCGCCACGTGCCATAGGTGGATATGGCGTCCGATCATACAATCATCTAAACGTTTAGACGATCGCGTCGTCGAAACCCCAGGGGTGGTGGCGATGTACCGGTATGTCGTCACGGGAGAGACCAACCGGCTCCTCACCCGACTGGCGCTCTTGCGGCGTCAGCTCGACAGCCGCGGCGTCGTGCCGCGGCGGTGGCTCGCTCGCCTGCGCCGCGAGATAGAGGCGGAGGCAGTCGCGGCCTCGGTGGCCATGGCTGGCGTTCCGGTGACCGTCGAGCAGGTCCGCCACGTCCTGGCCGGGCAGGTGCCGCCCACGATCTCGGTGAGCGTCGCCGCGGCCACGACGGGATACCGGGACGCCATGACCTTCGTGTCGCAGTGTGCCGAAGCGCCGGGCTTCGTCTGGCGCGCCGACCTGTTCGGCGCCCTCCACGCGCGCATCAGCCGCAGCGCGCGCTCCGGTGGCGCCAGCGAGTATCGTCACTTGAAGGTGGTCGTGGGATCCCGGGGGCGAGTTACCGGCATCGCGCCGGAACCCGAGCGGATTCCCGAGCTGCTCGACGACCTCGCCGCCTGGTTGGGAGACACCGAGAACACGAGTGTCTCGATCCCGGTTCGCGCGGCGCTCGCTCACATCCGGCTGGCCGGGATCCGGCCCTTCGCGGACGGGAACGGTGCCGTTGCCCACCTCGTCGCTTCGCTCGTCATGCTCCGAGGCCGTTACCGGCAGCCCGAGTTCACCGGTCTCGAAGCATGGTGGGGCGCCCATCGTGACGAGTATGCCACCGCGTTCGACTGCCTTCGTGGCCGTTGGCGCCCGACGGCGGATGTAACCCGATTCGTGGACCGCTACGTGCGCGCCCTCGTGGCTCACGTCGAGGCGCGCTCGCGCCGGAACGCGATCGAATTCGCCATCTGGGTGGCCCTGGAGGACACCGCCACTGAGGATCTTGACGGCGCCCCCCGTCTGACGGAGGCCCTCTTCGATGCCTTCTTCGGTCGCAGCGTGACGAACCGCCACTACCGTTCGTTGGTGGAGGTGGGTGCCGCCACGGCGGCGAACGACCTCCGGCGGCTCGAGGCGAGCGGCTTGCTGTCCTCGCTGGGTGCGGGTAGCACTACATCGTATGTGGGCACGGCGCGACTTCTGGCCGCGGTCGCCACAGCGGCAGGCATGGCATCGCCCGATGTGGCCGCGCCGCTCGAAGACCAGCGCTCCGCGGTCATCGCCGGCGTCGCCGGAAGCTTGCGGCTCGGGCCGGGCCTGTCGGCAGGCGAGCTCGGGCGCCCGAACCGTTGAAGTCGCCCCGAGGCCATCAGCGCCGCCCGCCGTCGCTACCGCGCGCCCACCGCTTGGCGGCCGGAGCGCTGAGGTACCGTCGCGGCGGTCCGGCATACCGCCGCGACCACGTTCGAAGACCAGATGGCTGACCAGCTCGCCCTCGCCGCCCAGGAACTCGAAGACCAGCTGGCTGACCAACTCGCCCTCGCCTCCCAGGAACAAGTCGGCGCGGCATCCGGCCTCGCGTATGACTGGGTTGAGCGTCCCTCTTTACGGATGTTGTGGCACAGGACACTGGCCACGTCCGGCTGAGGCCTCACCGCCCACCGTCTCGGCCAGCGCCAGTGCCAGCTGCACGGGCGCCGAGCGGCCACCGATCGTGATCCAGCGCCGGGCCCGTTCCACGTTGGCCCCCAGCCGCCGCAGGTCGGCCTCGCCGCGCGGAGCGGCGGTCCGTCGCGCCCGCAGCAGCGCCTCCACCGTCTTGGGCCCAAAGCCCGGAACGCGCAGCAGCGCCTCGCGGTCCGCGCGCGTGACCTCCACCGGGAAGTCCGCCTGGTGCGCCCGGGCCCACGCCAGCTTGGGATCCACGTCGCGAGGCAGTCGCCCCGCGGCGTCCAGCGGCAGGTCGGCCACCGAGAACCGGTATCGTCGCAGCAGGAAGTCGGCCTGGTACAGCCTGTGCTCCCGCCGCGGGTCTTCCGCCGGCAGCCGGTCAAGCGGGGTGTCCGGCACGGGGTTGAAGGTGCTGTAGTAGGCCCGGGCAACGCCCGCCTCGCGGTACAGCCGGTCCGCGGCCCGCAGGATGTCGCCGTCCGTCTCGCCGGCCGCGCCCACCACGAACTGCGTGGCCCGACTCACGTTGCGGCCGCCGGCGGCGGCGACGGCCCGTGCCCGCCGCAGCGGCGCCACAAGGTCCGTCTCCAGCTGCTTGGTGCTGGTCAGCCGCGACAGGTGGGCCGCCGTGGGCGCCTCGACGTTGAGGCTGACCCGGTCCGCCAGGCGCACCGCGGCCGCCACGGCCGCCTCGCTGGCGCCGGGCATCAGCTTGAGGTGCAGGTAGCCGGTGAAGCGGTAGCGGGCGCGGAGGATCTCCGCCGTGGCCACGATGCGCTCCATGGCCCGGTCGGCCTGGCCCATCACGCCGCTGGACAGAAAGAGGCCGCGGACGATCCCCGCCCGCCACACCCGGTCGGTCAGCAACGCCAACTCGTCCGGAGAGAACGACTCGCGCCGGACCTCGCGCCCGGCGCGGAACGCGCAGTAGCGGCAGTCGTTGACGCAGACGTTGGTCTGCATCATCTGCAGCAGCGGCAGCGGTCCCTTGGGGTGTTGCACGATGGTGACGTGGCGGCGGATGTCGTCCCAGGCAAACCGACACGGTGCGCCGCCGCCCGGGCGCGGGCCAAGGCGGGCGGACGCGGCGCCGCCAGTCCGGCCGTCGTCAGGCCGTGCGGCCGTCGGATGGCAGACGTCGTACCGCGCATCGCCGCCGAGCACGGCGGCACGTTGGAGGAGGTCGGCCGCCACGCGTCAACTATAGCGAACGCATGTCCTACGCGCAAGCGGCCCCGCCATGTCCCTGCCCGGCGGCGGACGGCGCGAGCAGGCCCGCCCACCCGCCGCCCGGGGCTCAGGCCTTGCTCTTGGCCACGTACTGCAGCAGGCAGCGGCCCCACAGCCCCAGCACCGCGGCCAGGATGCCCACCACGCCCAGGATCGTCCCCGGCACGGTGCCCTGCCCGGGACCGACAAAGCCGTACCACAGAAGGGCCACGCCCACGATGATGCGCAGGGCGCGCCCCACCCAGCCGTTCATGAACGCGATCAGGCCTGCCATGGGTCTCCCTCGAGTTGCCGTGGGGCGGCCGGTCCGCCGCCCCGCCACCGCTTCCATCCCGCCCACCGACCGCACGCCGCCGGGACCCTGGGCGCGGCGCGGCAGCACACGCCCGGCCGCCCCGGCTGCGAGCGCTAATATTCCGCAAGTCTGGTTCGTTGTCTAGGTGACGAAGCGCACCGCCGCGGAGAGCGCGCCCATGGCCACAACTTCGAAAGCCAACGCCCTGGAGCTCGAGGCGGTCCTCGACCGCTACGAGGTGCCGCTGGTGCGCTACGCCCACCGGCTCACCGGCGATCTGGAGACCGCGCGCGATGTGGTTCAGGACGTGTTCCTGCGCCTGCTGCGCCAGAAGGCGCCGCCGCCGGAGAGTCGCCTGGCGGCGTGGCTGTACACCGTGTGCCGCAACCGCGCCATCGACGTCATCCGCCGCCGCCGAGCGGCCCTCCGCTTCCAGCGCCCGGGCTGGCACGCCGCGGTCGACGACGGCGGGTTGGAGGCCTCCGATGGCGCCGATCCCCGCTTGCTGGCGGCCGTCGCCGCGCTGCCCGTCCTGCAGCAGGAAGCCCTGTGGCTCAAGTTCGTGGACGGGCTCTCCTACGCGCAGATCGGGACCGTCATGGACAAGTCGCCCGGCCACGTGGGCGTGATCATCCACGAGGCCATGGTCACGCTGCGGCGCGTGCTCGTGCCGTCGGCGGCCGCTGCACACTCCACGGGGGGTGATCAAGCATGAACACGGTGACGGACGATGCCCGGATCACGGCCTACGCGCTGGGGCAGGCCGATGCGCAGGAGGCAAGCGACATCCAGGCGGCGGCAGAAGCGTCGGCCGACGTCCGTGACCTCGTGGAGGGCATGCGGGACGTGGCGCGGGCCGTCTCCGGCAGCCTCGGCGCCATGGCCGGCCGTTGGAGCCAAGGCCTGGGCGCCGAACGGCGGGCCGCCCTGCTCGCGCCACGCCGGCGCCGGCGCCTGCCGCTCGGGCTGCCGCGCCCGGCCGCGCCGCTCAAGCCGGTGGCGGTCGTGGCGGCAACGATGGCAGCGTTTTCCGTGCTCTGTCTGGCCTCGCCGGCGGGCTCCGTGCTGCTCACGGTGTCCTATGCGTGGCTGGACCAGACGCGCTCGTCCTCGGGGCATCAGAGCGCCGCGCGCACGGTGTCCGACATCAACAGGGTCACCATCTGGGACGTCTTGAGCGGCCGCGGCCCTGACGCCATGCGCCGGACTCCCCTTGCCGACGACAGCCGGGCCGACTACGCCAGCGCGCTGGAGGACGCGCGGCGGGGGTTCGAGGAGCCGACATGGGCCGCGGCAGACGCGTCGGCGCCGGCGGCCGCGGGCACCATGGTGGTCAAGACGGCAGCCCTGACGCTGGCGGTGCCCAGCATGCGCGCCGCCGTGGAGCGCGTCAGCGCCATCGCGGCGCAGCACGGCGGCTTCGTGGTGGAGTCACAGGCTCACCGCCGCGACGCGTGGCGCGACGGGAACCAGGACTACGACTACGCCTTCCTCGTGCTGCGCATCCCGGCCCAGCGTGTTGACGCCGCCACAATGGCGTTGCGGGCCCTGGCGTCACGGGTCATCGCCGAGTCGTCCTCCGGGTCCGACGTGACCCAGGAATACGTGGACCTGCAGAGCGAGCTGGCCAATCTGGAGGCCACCCGGGCCCGCGTGCGCGCCTTCCTGGACGACGCGCAGACCGTGGACCAGGCATTGAGCGTCAACGTCGAGCTCTCAAGGCTCGAGGGCCAGATCAACGTGCTCAAAGGACGCAGCGCGCACCTGGCCGACCGCGCCGCCTACGCCACCGTCACCGTGGAGCTGCATGGCGTCGATCCGGACGAGATGGCCGCGGCTGCGGCCATGGCCGACTGGAGCCCGCGTGAGACCACGCTCCAGGCGCTGGCCGCCCTGCAGGGGCTCCTGAGGGCGTTGGCCACCCTTGGCATCTGGCTGGTCGTGGTGGTGTTGCCGTTCGTGGCGCCGTTCTGGTTCGCGGCCTGGCTGCTGCGCCGCCGCCGTCCCTGACGGCCGGGCTAATGCCCCGCCGGCTCGAGGTGGAACGTCCAAGACAACGACAGGTTGGAGCCAATCCCGCTCTCCACCAGCAGGTCCACGCTCTGGTGAGGCTGCACGACCCTCAGTCAACCCAGCCAGTCCCAGGCCACCTGCAGAGCGGGGTCGTCCGTGAGTTGGACGGTGAACCCCTCACAGCCGGCGGGGTCCTCGGCATCGTCACGCAGGGCAACGAGCTCCATGCGCGGCGAGCCGTGGGGATAGGTGTCCTGTCCGATGTGCAGAGGGAGCAGGCACCAGCGGTGCTCGCCGTGCAGCGCGTGGCTGGCCGCCGCACTGGAGTCGGCGTGCATGGACCAGGTGAAGCCGTCGCCCGAGCACTTGAAGAGCAACGTCTCGACCAACCCGCCGCCACCGGGTGTGGGCGTGCCGGTTGGCTGCGGCGTCTTGGTCAGTGGTCTGGCCGCTACCGCCTCGGACACGCTCTGAGCGGCGAGCGCGAGGCTCGCCAATACCGCGAGCACCAGTGCCGCAAGGATGAGGACCGATGGTTGCTTGCCGGACATGCACGCACCTCCCTGTTCGTGTGCGTGTCCCAGCATCATGGGTGGACCGCCCGGCTGCACGGCCGCACGTGACCGTGGCACGCATCAGCCTACGGTTTTCACGTCGCCACTCCCAGGGCTTGCGGCCACTCTTCAGACAGATTCTGGCCAAACGGCAGCGATGTCGCCGGCCGACTCATCGGCACGCAACGATTGCCGCTCGTCAACCCACGTCACACGACGTCTGGTCTCCCCAATACACGCCACCTGCAACCCGCGCTCCCACTGGTCTTGTGCAAGCGCCGGAACCTCGCTGGACGGTCGCCGCTAACGCGCGCACGCCCCCGGACCGCCGAAGATGGTCAAGATGGTGCACGAGATGTCCCCGGCATCTATCACGCCGTCGGCGTTGGCGTCGCAGCCAATCGGATTGCCCTCGAAGCTGCCGAAGGGCGCGTCCGCCGCCAACAACCCGTCGCCGTCGAAGATCTCCAGGATGATCGCCGAGATGTCGCCCGCATCTACCCGGTAGTCGGTGTTGGCGTCCCCGCGCCGAAACCGCCCGACCGTGTTCTGCACCACGTTGGTCGCGATGGCCATTTCGGAGTCGAACACGATGGTGGCCGCGTTGCTGACCGAGCTGCCGTCGGCCACATCCGCGCGCGCCATGACTGCGAAGGTGACGTGGCCCTCGCCGCGCGCGCTGGCGTCGTTGGGAGGCAGGAACCCGGCAAACGGATCGTCCGGGAAGTCGCCCGTGCTCGGGTCCACCGTCCGCAACGTAAAGGTGGCCGCGCCCGTCTGCGGCACGACCTGGCTGCTCACCTCCACCCACCAGGTGGCCGTCACTTCCGGCCGGTAGTCACCGATCACGACGCGACCACTGAAAGGATCGGCCCCGGCCGGGGCGCTCAGCACATGCTCCCCGAACGCCACCTCGACCAGCCGGAACGATCGCCAGTCCAGCTGCGGATCCAGGAAGTCGGTGATGACCACCTCCTGGGCCGGCGCCGTCGCCGCGGGCAGGTTCTCGAAGAAGACCGTGTAGCTGATCTCCCCGTTCAGGTCCACAACCCGCAACGACCCCAGGCCTGGCGGCCCGGTCTTCTCGTTGGGGTCCACCGGACGGATGATGCGCGCGGCCGCGCTTCCCTCATGCAGCAGCGAATCCCAAAGCTGATCGCCAATGGGTCTTACCACAAGGCGTGTCCACTCCCGCGCCCACAACCGCCATCCCGTCTTGATCTGTGGGATCACGAGCCGGCCCAGATTGCCTGGATTGCCGGCGCCCATGTTGTAGCCCCATAGGAGCCTGTCGATGCGGTGCAGCACCGCCGCATCGACGCCACCGCGCAAGGTGGCCATGCCAAGACCCGTGACGGTGAACCCGCCATCCTGGTTCTTCTCTCGGGTGTAGTTGATCGCGCCGATAGCCGCCCCGCCCACGATCTTCTTGGGCAGTGCGGCACACACCAGCGCGCCACGAGCAGCGCCCGTCAGAGCGCTGTACCCGTAGTCCCATACGTCCTTCTCCCCGGCTTGGTGGTACACCTCCGCGACCCCCACCGTCCCGCCGATGACGCCACCCGCAACACACAGCACCGGGTTGATCGTACCCTGCGGGTCCACCGCCACCAAGGGATTGTTGTTCACGTACGCGTACAGGTTCGGCTGCCCGGCGAGAAGGCCGATGGGGTCCGGCTGCACAAACCGACCCAGCTGAGGATGGTAGTGGCGCGCTCTCATCATGCCAAGGCCGGTGGGGTCCGTCATGACCCCGAACTGGCCCACGAAGCGGAACGGATTCGGGATGCTCTCGTCGACGGCCAGCGGGACGCCGAAAGGATCGTAGTCGTAGCTGTTGACCACTCCGCCGCCTTCATCCGTTAGCTGCCGCGTGTTGCCCATGTCGTCAAACGAGTAGTAGCTGGCGGCTCCAGTCGCCTCGACCCGCGCGATCAAACCCATGCCCTGCACGTAGCGAGCCACCAGCGACCCGTCGTCGGCATACTCGGCCGCCACGTAGCCGATCCCGCCGGGGTCGTGCACGTAGCGCGCGACGATCGCGCCGTCTTTGCTGACCGAGACGCGGTTACCCAAGGCATCGTAGCCGTACTCCCAGGCACTGCCGTCTGGCGCGGTCAGGCGCACGAGCTGGCTCTCGGAGTTGTACTCGTACGACGTCATCCCCGTCTGGTTCGTGCTGGAGATGAGGTTGCCGTCGAGATCGTAGGCCAGAAACGCCGAGCCCGCCGACGTGTACTGGTTCAGCTCGTTGGTGTCGTACCCGACCGTCTCTTCCCCGTCCGTCACAGCCACCCTGTTGCCCAGCCCATCGTACTGCAGCGCCACCACCCGACCGTCCGGGTACGTA
>Ga0114946_10002541_pt1 | contig 12517 bp, 9 predicted proteins | sample WalLakDeSediment_FD_88676 | JGI IMG/M metagenome (GOLD analysis project Ga0114946, IMG submission 88676) | Lake sediment microbial communities from Walker lake, Nevada to study Microbial Dark Matter (Phase II) - Walker Lake 11/02/13 Deep Sediment | ecosystem: Environmental > Aquatic > Freshwater...
GCGGGTTTGAACAGCGCTGATCGGCCTGGAAAGCGCAGCTCGGATACCTGACCCTGACCAATCGCCCGATGGCGGTCACCTTCAGGGTGAGCGCCCCCCCTCACCGCCCCATGCTTCATCTGCAGACGGCGTGCCCTGTTCCGGATCACCGGTCCTCCCAGGGGACCGTCTCGATCCGCCCCGTGAGCCAGTGCACGCCGACCAGGTAGCCGCTGTCGCCGCGGGCCACCCGCACCCGCCCGCCGGTGGAGGTGCCGTCGGGGAAGAAGCGCACCCCGCCGACCCCCTCGCCGCGCATCTCGGTCTCGGCCGCCTCCAGCTCGAGGTCGAGCCCCTTCGGCAACCGCGTCAGGCGATAGGGGCCGTCGATACGGAAGGCACGCTCATCGACATCGAGGACGAAGGCGGCATCGCGCCCAGTGCGGATCGCCTCCTCGCGCGCCAGGCGCAGTCCGGACGCCACCCGCCGGGCGGCCGCCTTGAGCTCCACCCCCGGCAAGGCCGCGCTGAAGAGCGGCGGCACGACGGCGAGCAGCAGCGCGGCGATGGCCAGCACCACGAGGAGCTCGAGCAGGGTGAAGCCGCCCGCCGCCCGCCGGCGCAGCTCGGGGTTCGGCCCGATGGGCGATCCCCGGCGTGGCCGCCCCCGCCGGCCTGATGGCCCTCCTACAGGTGCCATGAGACGGCCAGCTCACTCCCAGCCGAGGATGTCCTGGTTCTCGCCCTCCCCGCCCTCGCGGTTGTCCGCACCCAGTGACCAGAGATCGAAGGGCCCGTGCTCGCCCGGGGAACGATAGTTGTAGTCGAAGCCCCAGGGGTCCTTGGGGACCTGGTTCTTCTTGAGGTAGGGCCCGTTCCAGTTCTTGGCATCGCTCGGCCGCTCCACCAAGGCCTGCAATCCCTCGGAGGTGCTCGGGTAGCGCCCGACCTCCAGGCGGTAGATGTCGAGTGCGGTGCTCAAGTCCGAGACCTGGATGCGAGCGGTCTGGGTCTTGGATCCGCCTAGGGTGCTCATCACCCGCGGGCCAACCAGCCCGACGAGTAGACCAAGGATGGCGAGCACCACGAGGAGCTCGACCAGGGTGAAGCCGCGCGCGCGGCGGCTTGATGTGTTTGTCTTCACGGCTTGGCTCGACTGTCGATCGGTGGTGAATCAGGCCCGCATTGTAGCCGCGCCGTCTCGGCTCGTCCGGCGAGGGAGACGGGGAAAGGCTGAAACATTCCGTGTCGCCCCAGCCCGGCAGAGCCGGAAGCAAAAAACCTGGTGCAAGGCTTTGCTCGTTGTCGTTGTCGTAGTCGTAGTCGTAGTCGTAGTCGTAGTCGTAGCCGTAGCCGTTGTCGAGCATCGGTACGATCACGATTACGATCACGATTACGACAACGACAACGACAACGACAACGAGATCTCCGCGACAGCCTGCTCAAGATTCGCGCAGTGAGGGACTAGAGCACGAGCTCGTTGAGGCTCAGGATGGGCACGATGATCGAGATGATGATCCCGGCGACGAGGGCTCCGAGGCCGATGATCAGGATCGGCTCGAGCAGGGTGAGCATCCGTCGCACACTCAACTGAGTCTCCTTGTCGTAGACCTCGGCGACCTTGGCGAGCATGGCGTCGAGGCTCCCCGACTCCTCGCCCACGCGGATCATCTGCAGGGCCATCTGCGGGAGGATCTCGCGCTGGGTGAAGGGGGCCGCCAGGCCGCGACCACGCTTGAGCTCCTCGCCCGCCTCGACGAGCAGCCCCGAGAGCTTGCGGTTGCCCACCACCTCGCGCGCGAGATTGAGCGCGCTCACCAGCGGCAGGCCGTTCTTCAGGAGAGTGGAGAGGGTGTGGCAGAAGCGCGCGGTCTCCATCTTCCAGATCAGGTCGCCGAAGAGGGGCAGGGCGAGGAGGCGCACGTCGAGCCGGTCGCGCACCCCCGGGCGCCCCAGCCAGCGATCGACGGCGACCGCGCTCAGCGCGACCAGGACGAGCATCGCCCACCAGTAGTTGCGGAACAGGTCGCCGACGGCGATCACGACCTGGGTGGGCAACGGCAGGGCCGCGTTCATGTCCTGAAACAGGACGGTGAACTGGGGCACGACGAACACCAAGAGCAGGATCACCGAAAGCCCGGCGACGAAGAGCAGGATCGCCGGGTAGACCAGGGCGGAGGTCACGGTCTCGCGCAGCTCCGCGGTCCGCTCCAGGTAGTCGGAGAGGCGGGCGAGGACCGCATCCATGGCCCCGCTCGCCTCCCCCGCGCGGACCATGTTGACGTACAGACGCGGGAACTGCTCGCCCTGCTCCTCCAACGCCGTCGAGAAGGTCGCCCCGCCGCGCACCCGCCCCTGCAGGGCCGCCAGCACCCGTGCGACCCGCGGCTCGCTGCTGAGGTCGATCAGGATCTGCAGCGAGCGGTCGAGGGTGAGGCCGGCCTCGAGCAAGGTGGCGAGCTCGCGGGTGAGGATACCGACCTCCTTGCGGTTGAGACCGGCATTGCGCTCGCGGCGGAGCGCAAGCTCGATCCCCCCCGCCCGCCGCGCCCGGATCGGGATCAGGCCGGCGCCCTGGAGCTGACGGATCACCGCACCCTGGTCGGGCGCCTCGAGCTCGCCCTCCACCGCCTCGCCGTCGGGGCGGACCGCCTTGTAAGCAAACTTGGGCATCTCAGGTCTCTTCCGCCACGCGCAGGACCTCTTCGATGGTGGTGCGGCCATCGAGGGCCTTGCGCAGCCCGTCGTCGTACATGGTGAGCATGCCCTCGCTCACCGCGATGCGCTGGATCTCGGTCGCGGTGGCGTGGGCGAGCACCGACTGGCGCAGGGGATCGGTCATGATCAGGACCTCCGTGATCACCAGCCGACCATGGTAGCCGGTGCCCCCGCACTCGGCGCAGCCCGCCGCACGGTAGAGCAGGAAGCCCTCGCTGGCGCGCTGGATGCGGGCGAGCTTGGCGGCGACCTCGGGCAGCGGCTGGTAGGGCTCGCGGCAGGCCGGGCAGAGCCGGCGCACCAGGCGCTGGGCGAGGATGCCGTTGATCGTCGAGGTGAGCAGGTAGTCCTCCACCCCCATGTCGAGCAGGCGGGTCACGCCGCTCGCGGCGTCGTTGGTGTGCAGGGTGGAGAGCACGACGTGACCGGTCAGGGCCGACTGCACGGCGATGCGCGCGGTCTCCAGATCGCGCATCTCGCCGACCATGATGATGTCCGGGTCCTGCCGCACGATGGAGCGCAGCGCCCCGGCGAAGGTCATGCCGATCTGCGGCTTGACCTGGATCTGGTTGATCCCCGCGAGCTGGTACTCGACCGGGTCCTCGACGGTGATGATCTTGCGCTCCTGGGTGTTGAGCCGGCTCAGCGCCGTGTAGAGGGTGGTGCTCTTGCCGCTGCCGGTCGGGCCGGTCACCAGGAAGATGCCGTAGGGCAGGTCGAGGATCTGGAGCAGCCGCTCGCGCGGCGAGCCGTCGAAGCCGAGGGCGTCGAAGTCGAAGCGCACGCTCTCCTTGTCGAGCAGGCGCATCACCACGCTCTCGCCGAACATGGTCGGCACGGTCGAGACGCGCAGATCCAGCTCCTTGCCCTGCACCCGCAGGGGGATGCGCCCGTCCTGGGGCAGCCGGCGCTCGGCGATGTTGAGCTTCGACATGATCTTGATGCGCGAGATGATCGCCGCCGTGGAGCGCGGCGGGGGCGAGTCGACCTCATGGAGGATGCCGTCGACCCGGTAGCGCACCTTGAGCTCGTCGGCGAAGGGCTCGATGTGGATGTCCGAGGCCCGCGCCTCCACCGCGCGCTGGATCATCTGATTGACCATGCGGATGACCGGGGCCTCGCTCGCGAGGTCCTTGAGGTGCTCGATGTCGTCCTCGGAGACCTCGCCCAGGTCCGCGGTCAGGGCCTCCTCGGTGCTGGGCTCGGCGGGCGCGGCGTAGAGCCGGTCGAGCGCGGCCTCGATCTCAGAGGGGAGCCCGACCCAGGGCGAGACCGGCTTGCCGGTCGCCATCGCCATGGCCTGAAGGGCGAAGCCATCGGTCGGGTCGGCAAAGGCGGCGTGCAGTCCGCCGTCGTCCTCGCGCAAGGGGAGGACCTGGGCATCCTTGAGGAACCGCAGGCTGAAGGCCTCCGCCCCAACTGGGGCGTCGGGGACGTCCTTGGGCTCGGCGAGCGGCAGGGCGAGGACCTCGGCGAGCGCCAGCGCGAGGTCGCGCTCCGACACCAGCCCGAGGCGCAGCAGCATGCGCAGGAGCAGCTCCCCGCTCTCCTCCGCCAGGCGCCGGGCGCGCAGGAGATCGTTGGCGCCGAGCTTGCCGCGCCGGCCGAGCTGCGCAAGCACCCCGCCGAGGGGGGGCTCGGCGACGGGCGTGGGCTCGTCGACGGCCGCCGCCGACGGGGCATTGCCGTTCTCCGCGAGGGGACGCTCGGGGGCGATGGATTCAGCCATGCACGGCCTCCAGGACAGTAGGGTAGCCGGCTTCGGCCGGGGACCAGCCGCCGTGCTCGTCGATCAGGTCCAACAGCAAGCCGGGCAGGCGCGCATCGTCACCGCTCTCGACGGCGGCCACACAGGCATCGAGCCTGGGCTCGACCTGGCGCCAGCTCGGCTGGGTGCCGCTGCGGGCGATGCGGATCTTGGGGTGGACCGTCTCCAGCAGGTCCTCCGCGGCGTAGAAGAGCTCCTCGCGGAGCTTCTCCCCAGGACGCAGTCCGATGTATTCGATGGCGATGTCCGCGCCGGGACGCCGGCCCGAGAGCAGGATCATCTGCTCGGCCAGGTAACGGATGTTGACCGGCTCGCCCATGTCGAGCACGAAGATCTCCCCGCCGGCGCCGATGACCGCCGCCTGCATGATGAGCTGGCAGGACTCGGGGATGGTCATGAAGAAGCGCTCCATCTGCGGATCGGTCAGGGTGACGGGACCGCCGCGCTCGATCTGCCGGCGAAAGAGCGGCACCACGCTGCCGGCGGAGTCGAGCACGTTGCCGAAGCGCACCGCCGTGAAACAGGTCTGCGAGCGGGTCGCCAGGGCCTGGCAGATCACCTCGGCGGCGCGCTTGGTCGCGCCCATGAGGCTCGCGGGGTTGACCGCCTTATCGGTGGAGATCAGGACGAAGCGCTCGCAGCCGAAGGCGTCGGCCGCACGCGCCACCAGCGCGGTACCGAGCAGGTTGTTGCGCATCGCAGCGCGCACCTGGCCCTCGAGCAGGGGGACGTGCTTGTAGGCCGCGGCGTGGAAGACGATCTGCGGGCGCTCGCGGCGGAACAGCCCCTCGACGGCGGTGGCATCGGTCACGTCCAGCAGGCGGCAGTCGCGGGCGAGTCCGGGATGACGCTCGGCGAGCTCGGCGTCGATGCGATAGAGGTTGTACTCACCGTTGTCGACGATCAGGAGCCGCGCGGGACCGGCGAGGGCGATCTGCCGGCAGAGCTCGGCGCCGATCGACCCGCCCCCGCCGGTGACGAGCACCACCCGGCCGACCAAGCCCTGGCGGATACCGGCCCAGTCGAGCTCCACCGGGTTGCGCCCGAGCAGGTCCTCGATGCTCACCGGGCGGATCTGGTTGACGCTGACCTGGCCCCGCATCAGCTCCTGCAACTGCGGCACGGTCCGGAACGGCCGGCCCGACTGCTCGCACAGCGCCACCAGGCACTGCATCTGCGCCCCGGAGGCGCTCGGGATCGCGAGCAGGATCAGGTCCACCTCCAGGTCCCGGACGAGCACCGGGATGGCCTCGGTGGGGCCCCGCACCGGAATGCCGTGGATCTCGGCACCCTGCCGGCGCGGCTTGTCGTCGACGAAGGCGACGGGGAGGTAGCCCAGGTGGGGGTCGCGGAGCATATCACGCGCCAGCATCTCCCCCGCCTGGCCGGCCCCCACGATGAGCACCCGTTCACCCGTACCCAGGCTCAGGCGGTGGTCCTTGAGCCAACGGTAGATCAGCCGCGGCCCTCCCAACAGCAAGACCTGGAGCACCAGGTACAGGGGCAGCACCGAGCGCGGCACCGACTCCATGCGGTTGAAGATGAAAAGGGCGAAGAAGGTCAGTGCGGTACCGGCCAGCACCGCTTGCAAGATCCGCATCAGGTCAGGCAGCGAGGCGAAGCGCCAGACGCCGCGATAGAGCCCGAACAGGGAGTTGGCGAGGCCCTGGCAGAGCATCACCAGCGGCAGGGCGAGGAGGGCACCCTCGAAGAACGCCGGGGGGATGACGCCCAGGTTGAACCTCAGCCAATAGGCCAGGAGCCAGGCGACCGGGACCATCAGGAGGTCGTGGAGAAAGGCGACCGTGCGGTTACGCAAGCGGTCGAAGCTGGGATTCACCGGGAGGCCGCCCCCTTGGCGCGCTCGAAGAGCCGAATCTTATAGCCGATCAGCAGATAGATCACGGCCCAGGCCGCCAGCAGCCGCCATTGGTCGCCCACGCTCATGCCGACCGCGGCCACCGCCGTGGCGGCGCCGGCGCCCATCAGGAGATAGGACCAGAGCAGGGTGCGCCTATGGCTCCATCCGGCCAGCACCAGGCGTTGGTAGTGATGCGAGCGATGGGCCTGCCACAGGCGCTCACCGCGCAGCGCTCGCCGCAACAGGGTCCAGGTCGCATCGACGATGAACGGGGCGAAGGAGAGCCAGGCGACCCAGAGCGGAAAGAGCCCGCGCTGGCTGCCGACCAGGGCACAGGCGGCGGCCAGCAGGCCGAGGCTCGCGGAGCCGAGATCCCCGAGAAAGATCCGCGCCGGCGGGAAGTTGCCGACCAGGAAGCCGGCCGCCGAGGCCGCGATCGCGGCGGTGATCAAGGCGTACTCCAGGTCGCCGGCGCGCCATCCGAGCACCGCCAGGGCGGCGAAGCCGAAACCGGCCATGCCGGCCGCGAAGCCGTCCATGCCGTCCATGAAGTTATAGAGGTTGATCATCCAAACGACGAAGAGCAGCAGGGCCAGGCCAGCCAACATGGCCGGGAGGGGCAAGGCGGTGCCCGGGAGCTCCACCACCGACCAGCGCAGGCCGCCCAGCATCAAGATCAGCGCGGCACCGAGGTGGGCGGCGAGCCGGTACAAGGGGCCGATCTCGCCGCGGTCGTCGAGAAAGGAGACCAGGGCAACCAAGGACAGCGCCCCGAGCACCCAGCCCCAGACGGCCTCGACCGGACCGCTCGCGAGGACCAGGGCGGCCGCGACAAGCGTCCCGAGGAGCACCGCCAGCCCGCCGGTGCGCGGGACCGGGGTGCGGTGCAGCGAGCGCTCGTTGGGTCGGTCGAGGAGGCGCGCGAAGCGCCCGGCGCTTCGCACCAGGATCAAGGTCGCCGCGGCGCTGACCAGGAGCGCAGACAGCACGACCAGGACGAGGGGGGACAGCGGCATGGGGCTTCCTTGCCGGCACCCTGGCGAGGCGGGCGCCGGGTCAGCCCTCCCGCACCAGCGCGCGCTCGACCTCGATGCGTTTGGCTTGGCCGGACAGGAGCTCGATCAACTGCAGGGCGAAATCCATCGCGGTGCCCGGCCCGCGGGAGGTGACCACCTTGCCATCGACGACCACGGGCGCATCGACCAGGCGGACCTCGGGAAACTCCTCACCCTTGAGCGCCCCCGGGTAGCTCGTCGCGGTACGCCCGGCGAGCAGTCCCGCCCGCGCCAGCACCTTGGGGGCGGCGCAGATGGCGGCGGCGAAACGCCCCTCGGCCTGGTGGCGCTTGAGCAAGCGCTGCACCCGCTCGTCGGCCTCGAGGTGGGTCGCCCCGGGCAGGCCGCCGGGCAGCACGAGCATGTCGAAGGGCGTCTCCATGACGGCGTCGAGCAAGGTATCAGCGAGCAGCACCGTGCCGCGGCTGCAGCGCACCGGGCCCTCGGCGAGGGCGGCGGTGACCACCTCGATATCGGCGCGGCGCAGCAGGTCGATGACGGTGACGGCCTCGAGCTCTTCACAACCCTGGGCCAAGGGGACTAGGACGCGTGGCATCGGTGCCTCCGTAGGGGTGTTGGGCAATGCATCAGGGTCGGGTCAGGCCTCGCACGGGAGGCTAGCGACGAGTCAAGAACAGGTTGAACAACCCTCACCATCGTTGTCCTTGTCGTTGTCGTTGTCGTTGTCGTTGTCGTAATCGTCATCGAGCTTATCCCAGCACCCCGGATGCCCTCGCGCCTCTCGGCTTCGCTGTCCGAGCCTGGTCAGCATCGCAACGTTCCGAATCCCTATCCTCTTCCCTTGCCCGTTCTCAGCAGCCGTCCACATCCGGAATCGATCCGCTTTCCAACGCCAAGCCGCGAGCGAGTCGGAAACAGCGGCGCCGATCAACCTGGGCTCCCATGCCGTTGCCTTCGGCAATGCCCGAAGGGATCGCTGGCGAGACGCGAGGCGGTGCCGCGCGTGACGATCGATGCCTCGCAAACGCTTGGCGGTTTTCCACCGCCAAGCCACCGACCGAATCGAAACCCGGTGGATGTCGAGCGGCTAGCGCCTAAGAGGCATCGGTTCTCCGGCTGCAATCACGATTACGATTACGATTACGACAACGACAACGACAAAGACAAAGACAACGATAAAGACAAGGATTGCGTGCGTTGCTCGACTTGTTTTTGACTCGTCCCTCAGTCGACCTTGCCGCGACCGAGGATCGCCAGCCCCTTGAGGACGTTCAGGGCCTGGCTCAACGGATAGTCCTCGGCCGCCAGGGGACGCTTCTTCTCACCCGGCTCGGCGGCCGGACCGGTGGTGCCCGGCGCGGTTGGCGGGGGCGCTTCTCCCTCGCCCTCCTCGCCGTTGGCGTCATCGAGGTGACGCGAGAGGTCCGCCTCCTTCACGGGTGCCAACCTGGTGTCCTCCTGGAGGCGCAGCTCGCCGCGCTCGAGGGTGATGTCGGGGACTATGCCCTGGACCTGGATCGAGCGCCCCGAGGGGGTGTAGTAGCGCGCCGTGGTGAGCTTGAGTGCCGTGGCGTTGTCGATCGGCACGATGGTCTGGACCGACCCCTTGCCGAAGGTCGGCGTGCCCATCACGATGGCGCGCCGGTGATCCTGGAGGGCGCCGGCGACGATCTCGGAGGCGGAGGCGGAGCCGGCATTGACCAGTACCACCATGGGCGCACCCTTGAGCACATCGTCCGGTCCGGCCTTGAACTGCAGCTCGGAGTCACCGACCCGGCCCTTGGTGTAGACGATCAGGCCCTCGTCGAGAAAGGCGTCGCTCACCCCCACCGCGCTGTTGAGCACCCCGCCAGGGTTGTTGCGCAGATCGAGCACCAGCCCCTTGAGGCCGCCCTCGTTCTCGTCCTTGAGCTTGCCGATCGCCTTGAGCAGGTCCTCGGTGGTGCGCGACTGGAAGTGGGCGATGCGCAGATAGCCGTAGCCGGGCTCCAGGGTGCGGCTGCGCACGCTCGCCACGTGGATGATGTCGCGCACCAGGTCGACCTTGAACGGCCGCTCCCCGCCCTCGCGCAAGATGGTCAGGCCGATCGAGGTCCCGGGCTTGCCGCGCATCAGGTTGACGGCGTCGTTGAGGCCCATCCCCTTCACCGGTTTGTCGTCGATGCGGATGATGATGTCGCCGGCCTTGAGCCCCGCGCGCTGAGCCGGGGTGTCGTCGATCGGGGCGATCACCTTGATGAAGCCCTCATCCATGCCGACCTCGATGCCGAGGCCGCCGAACTCCCCGCTGGTGCCGACCTGAAGGTCGCGGTACTCCTCCTGATCGAGGTAGGACGAGTGGGGATCGAGCCCCGAGAGCATCCCGCGAATCGCGCTTTCGATCAGGGCCTTGTCGTCGACGGTCTCGACGTAGTCGCTCTTGATCCGCCCGAAGACCTCGGCAAAGGTGCGCAGCTCCTTGAGCGGGAGCGGCGGCTCCGCCGCGGGGCCTTCGGCCGGGGCCTCGGCGAACAGGGCGCCGGCGCTGCCGACGAAGATCCCGAGGACGAAGACGAGGACGATCTCTGAGCGCTTCAACATAGGGTTTGATCACTGGTGGGCAGGGAGAGTGGGGCGGTGCGCCCGTCGCTTGGGCGTGCCGCGTCATGAGCGAATTGGATCAGAAAACCGACCTCCTGTTCCCTCGACGGCGTGGGGCGGCGGATCTTCGCCTCGCCGAGCGGCTGGCCGCTCGGCCCGAGCCAGCGCTCGGGGTCGATCGCCTCCCCCCCCTGCCGGATGGCGAAGTAGACACCCGAGGCCCGCTGTCCGCCACTGGTGCCCGAGAGCGCGACCGGCTCGCCCGCACCCACCCACTCGCCCGGCTCCTTGAGTAGGGTCTGGTTGTGGCCGTAGAGGGTCATGTAGCCATCCTCGTGCTCGAGAATCAAGAGCAGGCCGAAGCCGCGCAGCCAATCGGCATAGACGACCCGACCGGGGTGCACCGCGCGGACCTCGGTCCCCTCCGGCGCGGCGATGACCAGCCCGTCCCAGCGCTGGGTGTCGGCCCCCTTGGCGGAACCGAAGCGCGCGAGCACCCGGTCGCCGGATACGGGCCAGGGGAGCTGGCCACGGCGCTCGCCGATGGGCGCGAAGGCGATCTCGGCCTCGGGCAGGGCCTGCGCCTGACGCTCGAGCTGCTCGACCAGCCGCCGCAGCGCCTCGGCGTCCGCGTGCAGCTCGGCGACCTGATCCTCGGTGCCGGCGATCGCCCGCTCGAGCTCGGCGAGGACCGCCGCCCGCTCCGCCTGGGCGGCCTTGAGATTGCGCTCGGTCTCCTCTTGGCGCTCGGCCAGCAGGGCCAGGCGACGGGTCTCCTCGGCCGCCTCCGCCGTCAGGACCGCGAGGCGGCGGGCGCTCGCCGCCACGCGCTCGATGCGATCGCGCTGATAGCGGTTGAGGTAGCCGTAGTAGGCCAGCACCCGGCTCACGCGCGCCAGGTCCTGGTGGTCGAGCAGCAGGCGGATGGCCTGGCCGCGGCCCATGGTGTAGGTCGAGCGCAGGAGCGACACGAGGGCCGCGCGCCCGCGCGCCAGGGCCTCGCGCTGCTCGTCGAGCTCGGCTTGCAGGGCGTCCAATCCGGCCTGCTGCTCGCTGATCATGCCCGCGAGCTGATGACGCGCCCGCGCCAGGTCGGCGATGTCGCGCTCGAGCGCGGCGAGCTCCGTGCGCAGGGCGTCACGGCGGGCGCGGCGCTCGCCCAGGTCCTGCTCCAGGCCCTGGACCTGGGTCTCGATCTCGGCGAGATCGCGCCGGCGCTCCTCGATCGCCGGGTCCTCCTCTGCCGGCCCCTGCCCCGAGGCGATCACCAGGATCAGCGCGACCAGCAGCCCGCAGGGCCGGCCCCTCATCGCCCCGCCGCTGGAAACTGGATCAGGGACTGGCCTTGCATCTCGCGGGGCTGCGCAAGCCCCATGATCGCCAACAGACTCGGGGCGATGTCACACAGGGCGCCGGCGGGCCTCAAGCGGGCCGGGCGCGGGCCGACGTAGATCAGCGGCACGGGGTTCTCGGTGTGGGCGGTGTGCGGCTCGCCGGTGTGCGGGTCGAGCATCTGCTCGGCGTTACCGTGGTCGGCGGTGATCAGCAACTGCGCGCCGCTCGCCTGGGCCGCCCCGACCACCCGCCCCAGACACTGGTCCACGGCCTCGATCGCCTGGACGGCGGCGGCGAGCCGACCGGTGTGTCCGACCATGTCCGGGTTCGCGTAGTTGCAAACGATCGCGTCATAGCGTTGCGACTCGATCGCCGCCACCAGGCGCTCGGTGACCTGTGACGCGCTCATGGCGGGGGCGAGGTCGTAGGTGGCGACATCCGGGGAGGGGACCAGGACGCGGTCCTCGCCCTCGAAGACGTCTTCACGGCCGCCGTTGAAAAAGAAGGTGACGTGGGCGTACTTCTCGGTCTCGGCGAGCCGAAGCTGACGCAGACCCAGGCGTGCGAGGTACTGCCCGAAGCCGTTGGTGATGCGCTCGGGCGGGAAGGCGACCGGCACTGGGTAGTCCTGAGCGTACTCGGTGAGGCTGACGAAGGCGCCCAGACGGGGCCGGGCCGCCCGCCGAAAGCCGGTGAAATAGGGCTCGACGAAGGCGCGGGTGAGCTGCCGGGCGCGGTCGGAGCGATAGTTCATGAAGATCAGGCTGTCGCCATCCGCCATGGACCCGGTACCGATGCGGGTGGGGCGCACGAACTCGTCGCCCTCGCCACGCTCGTAGGCGGCCGTAAGGGCGGCAAGGGCATCCGGTGCCTCGAAATCGGCCGCGGTGCCGGTGATCAGGTCGTAGGCCTGCTCGATCCGCGGCCAGCGGTTGTCGCGATCCATGGCGTAGTAGCGGCCGACGATGCCGGCAATGCGCCCGCGGCCGAGGCTGGCCATCAGATCCTGCATGGCCTGCAGCGACGCATGGGCGCTGCGCGGCGGCGTATCGCGGCCGTCCAAGAAGGCGTGCAGCCGCAGGTCGCGGGCGCCGCGCCCCGCCGCTAGCCGCACCATCGCCTGCAGGTGCTCCTCGTGGCTGTGCACGCCGCCCGGCGAGAGCAGCCCCATGATGTGCACCGCGCGGCCGGCGGCGACGGCGCGATCGACGGCATCGGTGAGGGTGCGGTTGCGGAAGAAGGAGCCGGTGCGGATGGCCC
>Ga0114946_10002542_pt1 | contig 12515 bp, 13 predicted proteins | sample WalLakDeSediment_FD_88676 | JGI IMG/M metagenome (GOLD analysis project Ga0114946, IMG submission 88676) | Lake sediment microbial communities from Walker lake, Nevada to study Microbial Dark Matter (Phase II) - Walker Lake 11/02/13 Deep Sediment | ecosystem: Environmental > Aquatic >...
AGTCGGAGTCGGTCTTGTCGATCTCGGACTTGATCTGGGCGATCCGGCCCTTCACGTCGTCCTCGGTGCCGGCGCCCTCGACGATCGTCGTCTCGTCCTTGGTGACGATGACCTTGCGGGCCCGACCGAGCAGGTCGAGGGTGGTGTTCTCGAGCTTGAGGCCCACCTCCTCGGAGATGACCTGGCCACCGGTGAGGATCGCCATGTCCTGCAGCATCGCCTTGCGGCGGTCGCCGAAGCCGGGGGCCTTCACCGCGACCGACGAGAACGTGCCGCGGATCTTGTTGACCACGAGGGTGGCGAGGGCCTCGCCCTCGACGTCCTCGGCGAGGATGAGCAGGGGCTTGCCCGACTGCATGATCTTCTCGAGCACGGGGACGAGGTCGCGGACCGCGGTGATCTTGCCCGCCACGAGCAGCACGTACGGGTCGTCGAGGACGGCCTCCATGCGCTCGGCATCGGTGACGAAGTACGGCGAGATGTAGCCCTTGTCGAAGCGCATGCCCTCGACGAAGTCGATCTCCATGCCGAAGGTCTGGCTCTCCTCGACGGTGATGACGCCGTCCTTGCCCACCTTGTCGATGGCTTCGGAGATGAGCCGGCCGATCTCGGGGTCGGCGGCGGAGATGCCCGCCACCTGGGCCACCTGGTCCTTGTCCTCGACCTCGACGGCGAGGTCCTTGATGGACCCGACGGCCGCCTCGACCGCGGCCTCGATGCCCCGCTTGAGCGACATGGGATTGGCGCCGGCGGCCACGTTGCGCAGACCCTCGCGCACCATCGACCAGGCGAGCACCGTGGCGGTGGTGGTGCCGTCACCGGCGACGTCGTCGGTCTTCTTGGCCACCTCCTTCACCAGGGCGGCGCCCATGTTCTCGAACGGGTCCTCGAGATCGATGTCCTTGGCGATGGACACGCCGTCGTTGGTGATGGTGGGCGCTCCCCACTTCTTGTCGAGGACCACGTTCCGGCCCTTGGGGCCGAGGGTCACTCGCACGGCATCGGCGAGCTGGTTCATCCCCCGCTCGAGCCGGCGCCGGGCATCCTCGTCGAACGCGATGATCTTGCTCACGTGGGCTGTCCTCCGTTGCACCACCGCGCCCCCGGGTCGGGGGCGATGACCGGTTAGCACTCTCTGGTGTCGACTGCTAATCCAACCACGGCGACGGGCACATCGCAACACGGGGCGGGCCCGCGCCCGCGGTGATCAGCCCCCGGCGACGGCGGGGATGATCGACACCGTCTCCCCCTCGGGCACCGGCGTGCCGAGCCCGGCCATGAAACGGACGTCGTCGTCGGCGACGAACACGTTGACGAAGCGCCGGAGCTTGCCCTCCTCGTCGAGCAGCCGCTCGGCGAACCCGGGGTGGGCGGCGTCGAGCGCGCCGATGACCTCGCTCAGGGTGCCGGCCTCGACGGTCACCTCGGCCGCGCCGGCGGTGAGGGTGCGCAGCGTGGTGGGGACTCGGACGGTGACGCTCATCGGGACCTCGCAGGACGGGCCGGCGCCCGGGGCGCTCAGCGATCGAGGAGCTCGGGCGGCAGCACCGCGTCGAGGGCCTCCAGGGACGGCTCGATCGTACCGAGGGCGCGTCCCCCCGCCACCCCGGCCGGATCGGCGGTCGCAGGGGGCGACGCCGCGGCCGCGCCGGTGAGGGCGAGCACGATCCGCTCGTCCCGGTCGACGCGGCCCGCGGCGCGCAGCCGGCGGAGGCCGGCGACCGCGACGCCGACCGCGAGGTCGACCGCGGCGCCGTGGAGGGCGGCCACGAGCGCAGCCGAGGACTCGATCTCGTCCTCGGGCACGATCACGCCGGCGCCGCCGGTGGCCCGGGTGGCGCGCACCAGGTCGGGGCCGTCGGGGGGATCGCCCATGGCCACCGCGGTCGCCCGGGTGGCCGGGCGCACGGGGCGGACGTCGTCGGTGCCCGTGACGAGCGCGGCGGCGATCGGCGCGCACCCCGCGGGCTGGGCCACGGTGAGGCGGGGCGGGGGCCCCGCGCTCACCCGCGCCGCCACGAGCGCGCGGTGCGCCCGGTGGACGGCGAGCAGGTACGCCCCCGACGCGACCGGCGCGACGACACGGCCGGGGAGCGTCCAGCCCAGGCGCTCGGCGATCTCGAGGCCTGCGGTGACCGCCCCCAGCTCGTACCACGGGCGCAGCCCGCCGTTCACCCAGGCCCAGCCCGGCCGGTCCATCTCCCGCTCGGTGGCCAGGCGGGCGGCCGCGTCGTACCCGCCGCGGACCGCGACCACGAGCGCGCCGGCGCGGACGAGCTCGAGCACCTCGGCCTCGGGCAGGGCCTCGGGCACGAGGAGGACCGAGCGCAGGCCGCGACGGGTCGCGCCCACGGCCACGGCGCGGGCCAGGTTGCCGGTGGAGCTGGCCGCGACCACGCGGGCGCGGCGCGGGACGGCGCGGGCGAGGGCGACGTCGACGACGCGGTCCTTGAACGAGCCGCTGGGGTTCGCCGTCTCGTCGAGGACCCACAGGTCGTCGAGGTCGAGCGCGGCGCCCAGGCCGGGGGCGGGGCGCATCGGCACCCACCCGGACCGCGCTGCCGCCAGGTCCAGACCGGGTGGCAGCACACCGGCGTAGCGGGCGATCGACGGCGGGCCGGCGCCCGCCGCGGACGCACCGGCGCGCACGCGCGCCGCGTCGAGGACGACCTCGACCGGCCCGAAGCACCACGCGCACCACTGCGGCCCGTCCGACGCCGCCGTCCGACCGCAGGCCCGGCAGCGCAGGACGGCGTCGGCGTCGGCGTCGGCGGGCACCGACCCATCGTGGGGGGGCACGCTCCGCGCCGGCAAGCCGGTCGCGCCCGACCGATGCCGCCTTGCCTCCGCGGAGCCCGTCGGTGACCATGTCCCGGTGCCTGCGGCGGTGATCCGGACGTTCCACCACGACGAGTTCGAGCCCGCGGCCCTCGTCGCGGCCAAGGGGGCGCACCGGATCTCGGTGTGCATCCCGGCCCGCGACGAGGAGGCGACCGTGGGCGCGGTGGTGGCCGAGCTGCGCCGGCGCCTCGTCGACGACGTGCCGCTCCTCGACGAGATCCTCGTGATCGACGACCACTCCACCGATGCCACCGCCGCCACGGCCCGAGCCGCGGGTGCCCGGGTGGTCGCCGCGGCCGACATCCTGCCCGAGCTGGCGATCGGCCCGGGCAAGGGCGAGGCGCTGTGGAAGTCGCTCCACGCGGCCGAGGGGGACCTCATCGCCTGGTGCGACGCCGACATCCGCGACTTCGACGCCCGCTTCGTGCTCGGCATCCTCGGCCCGCTCGTCACCCGCCCCGACGTGGGGTTCGTGAAGGGCTTCTACGACCGGCCCCTCCACGACGAGAGCCGCGGCGGCGGTCGGGTCACCGAGCTCGTGGCCCGGCCCCTGGTCAGCCTGCTGTTCCCGCAGCTGGCCTCGATCGTCCAGCCCCTCGCCGGCGAGTACGGCGGACGGCGCGAGATCCTCGAGTCGCTCCCGTTCACCGGCGGCTACGGCGTGGAGCTGGGCCTGCTCATCGACCTCGCGGCCGGGCCGGGCATCGGCGTGCTCGCCCAGGTCGACCTCGGGGTGCGGGTCCACCGCAACCGGCCCCTCGAGGACCTCGGGCCCCAGGCCGCGGTGATCCTGCAGACCGCCCTCGGCCGGGTCGCGCCGGGCCTCGTCCCCGACACGGCCGTGCTCCACCGCCCGGGCCTCGACGCCGTGCGGGTGACCGCCCCGGTGTACCCCCCGATGCTCGAGATCCCCGGGTACCGCGCTCGCGAATCGGCCTGATCCGACGGAAATCGCTCAACTCCGGCGCCCCCGCCGTCGATCACTCTCCGTGATGGACTTGCGGTATGCCGACTACACAGCGAGGTCACCCCGATGGGCGCAACGATGATGGTCGAGCGGGACCTCCGCCCCGACGGGCTCGACGCCCAGTCGGCCCGGCTGGCCGAGCTGGTCTTCCATCTGACGGGCTGCACCGCCGACCAGGCGATCACCGCGGTGGGACGCCCGATCGGGGTCGACGAGCCCCTCGAGCGGGTGGCCCGCGCCATCGTCCGGGTGCGCCACTGACCCGCGGGCGGGGCCTCCCGCACCGTCGGGACCCGTAGGCTGGGAGCGCCAGGTTCCCCGCCCCGGAGCTCTCCGTGTCGAACCTCCCCGCCCGCCCCGACAAGCCCGAGCGCCCGCCGTCGCTCGCCGCCACCGTCGTGGTCGGCGGCCTGGCCGCGTTCGGCGCCATCACCCTCGTGCAGTGGCTCTTCGCCTCGGTGATCGGCCTCATCCGATTCGGCATCGCCGTGGTCATCGTGCTCGCCGTGCTCGCCTGGGTGGTCGGGCGCCGCGCCGAGCGCTGAGCGCCGCCGCCCACCCGCCCGGCTCAGCCGTCCCGCAACCGCTCGAGCACGATCTCCTCCACGCAGGCCAGGGGCTCGCCCACGGCACGGGCCTCGCCGAAGCGGTCCACGAGCGACACCGCGGGGACCCGGCGGCCGGCCTCGTCGAAGCACTGCCCGGCCACGGCCAGCACCGGCACACCGAACGACGCGGCCAGCTCGACCACGCCGCCCACCACCTTGCCGTCGAAGGACTGCGCGTCGAGGAAGCCCTCGCCGGTGACGATCAGGTCGGCGCCCTCGAGGCGGTCCTCCAGGCCGGTCTCCTCGGCCACCGCGTCGAACCCGGGGACGAGACGGGCACCGATGGCCGCGAGCCCGCCGGCCAGGCCGCCCGCGGCCCCGCTCCCGGGCAGCTCGCGGACGTCGATCCCGTAGTCGTCGAGGTACACGTCGGCCAGTCGCTCCAGCCGGCGGCGGAGCAGCTCCACCTGGGCCGGCGTCGCCCCCTTCTGGGGCGCGAACACCTCGGCCGCGTCGACGAACCGGGTGCGCACGTCGCACGCCACCACGAGCTCCACGGCCCGCATGCGGGCGAACGGCGACAGGGCCCGGAGCGCGCCGAGTCCGCCATCGGTGCTCGCCGAGCCGCCGACGCCCACGAGCACCCGTCGGGCGCCGGCATCGACCGCGGCGGCGATGAGCTCGCCGGTGCCGGTGGTGGTGGCCGCGACCGGGTCGTTCCCCTCGGGCCCGCCGGCCAGCTCCAGCCCCGACGCGGTGGCCATCTCGATGACCGCCCGGTTGCGCACCAGCCGCCATCCGGCCTCCACCGGATCACCGAGCGGACCGGTCACCAACGTGGTGCGGTTCGGTCCGCCCAGCACGGCGAGCGTGCCCTCGCCCCCGTCGGCCATCGGCACCTCGTCGCAGTCCCACCCGGCCCGGGCCGCGGCGCGCGCCACCGCACCGGCCACCTCGGCGGCGGTGGCGGTGCCCCGGAACTTGTCGGGCGCGGCGACGACTCGCATCGCTCCATCCTGGCCGACCGGGCCCGGGACCGGCCTCGCGATCGTGTTTCGATCGGCGCGCCGTCATCGGGCCCGTGCCGCCGCTCCCGCCCCACCCCCTCGTTCCGGCCGCGGGATCGTGGCCCTGGCGCACCGATGCCGCGACCAGTTGGACGACGGCCCGCTTCTGGTCGCGGGATCGTGGCCGCTGGGCACCGATCCGGCTACCAGAAAGGGAGGGCCAGGCCGGAGAGGTCGGCTGAGCCGCCCCGCTCAGCCGGCGATGGAGATGGCGCCGTCCTCGCCCAGGATCACCACGACCACGGCCTCGCCGTAGTCCCCGGGCGGGGGGTCGGGCATGGGCTGCACCACGTCGACCGGGGCGTCGAGCGCGGTGGCGACCGAGACGGCCTCGGGCGTCCAGCCGGGCAGGTGGTAGATGACCGTGTCGGGGGTGCGCTCGGCGTTGTCCGGGGCCAGGACGTTGTAGTTGTCGGCGAGGAGCGCGTCGCGCACGCGGGCGGCCGCGCCGCTCACGCCCGAGCCGTTGAGCACGAGCACCGTGATCTCCTCGGGCGGCAGGGCGGGCACGACCGGCGCGGTGGTGTCGGTGGTGCCGTCACCCTCCCCGTCGTCGCCGGTGCCGTCGGTCGCGGTGGTGTCGGTGGTGTCACCGTCGCCGCCGTCGGCCGGCGCGGTGGTGTCGGTGGTGCCGTCGCCCGAGGCGACGTCGGACTCGTCGAACCCGCGGGCGAGGAGCAGCGCCCCGATGAGCACGGCGATGAGCACGAGGACCGCGCCGCGCGCCGCGGCGTTCGCCGGCGGCCGTCCGCCGAGCGGACCTCCACCCCGGGCGGCGGTCATCGGGCCGGGGGCTGGCTGACGGAGCGACCCTCGAAGCGCGCCCGGCGGCGGCGCTCGCGCAGGCGGCGGAGCCTCCGCACCACGAGGGGGTCGTACTCGAGGGCCTCGGCGCTCTCGAGGAGCTCGCCGAGGATCTCGTAGTAGCGGGTCGCGGAGAGCTCGAAGCGCTCCCGGATCGCGACCTCCTTGGGACCCGACTCGGTCCACCAGGAGCGCTCGAAGTCGAGGATCGCTCGGTCGCGTTCGGTGAGAGGCATCGCACGAATCATTCCGGGGTGGTGCCCGCGATGCAAGGACCCTCGGTTCGGAGGTGACGACGGTCGCTACGCTGCGGGCGCCCGCCCGGGTAGCTCAGCTGGTCAGAGCAGGCGCCTTGTAAGCGTCAGGTCGTGGGTTCGACTCCCACCTCGGGCTCTGGTCCGCGCTCGACGGGCGGGGGCGCGTCCCGTCGTGACCGACGCCCCGGACGCGGCGCGGGGACGCACTGGGTGCCAGGGGACTCAGCCCCGGTAGGGGCGCAGACCGTCAGCGGGCACCTGGCCGAAGCGCCCGGATTGGAAGTCCTCCACCGCCTGCGCCAGCTCGGCCCGGGTGTTCATCACGAACGGCCCGTACTGGGCGATCGGCTCGCGCAGCGGGTGCCCACCGAGGAGCATGACCTCGAGCGGCTCAGCGCCGGCGACCAGCGTGACCGCATCGCCGTCGCCGTGGACCGCGAGCTGGCCCGAGGCGATGGGGCGACGGTCGGCGCCGACCGAGCCGGAGCCGGTGAGGACGTAGGCCAGGGCGTTGAACCCCACGGGCCAGGGGACGACGAGCCGGGCGCCCGGCGCGATCGTGGCGTGGGCCACGACGATCGGGGTCCGGGTGGACCCGGGGCCGACGTGACCGGCGATGTCGCCGGCGATGAGCCGGACGAGCGCCCCGCCGTCGTCGGAGGACAGGAGGGTCACCCGGTCGGCCTCGAGGTTCTGGTACCGGGGCGCGGTCATCTTCGCCGCGGCGGGGAGGTTCACCCACAGCTGGATGCCGTGGAAGAGGCCGCCGGCCACGACCAGCTCCTCGGGCGGGGTCTCGATGTGGAGGATCCCCGATCCCGCGGTCATCCACTGGGTGGCGCCGTCGGTGATCACGCCGCCGCCACCGTGGGAGTCCTGGTGGAGGAACGTGCCGTCGATGATGTAGGTGACGGTCTCGAACCCCCGGTGGGGGTGCGAGTCGGTTCCCCGCGGCGCGTAGGGGGCGTAGTCGACCCCGCCCATCTGGACCATCATGATGAACGGGACGAGCAGGCGCGGATCCACCCCGGCCAGGGCCCGGCGCACCGGGAAGCCCTCGCCCTCGAACCCGCTCGGGGCCGTGGTGATCGCCAGCACGTCGCGGTCGCGACGCGTGGGAGCGGGCACGGGCAGCCTCGGCAGGGTGAGCGGGTCGGCGGTGACGGCGGGCATGGGTCCTCCCAGATGATTGAACTTGCAACTATCAACCGACCGGTGCCCGCCGCCATTCCCGACGCGGGACGCAGGTTCGTCCCCCGCGGCGTGGCCCTCCTCACCGGCTGATCGCGCACCCCGGGGGTGCCGGGACCGGCGGCCTACCCGTCGGCCAGGCGGGCGGGGAACCCGCCGGTGGCGATCGGCCCCCATCGCTCGATCGTGAGTCGGACCAGGCTCTTGCCCTGGGCGACCATGGCCTGGCGGTACTCGGCCCAGTCGGGGTGCTCGCCCGAGATCGACCGGAAGTACTCGACGAGCGGCTCCACCGAGTCGGGGATGTCGATGACCTCGGCGGTGCCCTCGAGCTGCACCCACGCGCCGCCGAAGTCGTCGGAGAGGACCAGGATCGACGCCGCCGGATCGCGGCGCAGGTTCAGCACCTTGGCCCGCTCGGGATAGGTGGACACGACCACCCGCCCCGCGCCGTCGACCCCCATGGTCACGGGCGACATCTGCGATCTGCCGTCGCGGCGCCGGGTGGCGAGGATGCCGTGGTGCCGGGGACGGACGAACGCGAGCAGCTCGTCGCGGTCGACGCGGCGGACGGTGGCGATCGATCGGGCCATGGCCGGAGGGTACGTCTGCGGACGCGGACCGGGGCGGAGCGATCACGCGCCCCGCCCCGGCTCGACCCCGACGGGGTGTCGGTCAGCTCACGATGACCGCGGTGACCATGCCGAACATGCCGTCGGCCCGCTCGACGTGGGTGAGGATGTGGCAGTGCCACACCCAGACCCCGGGCACGGTGGCCTGCACGAGCACCGAGTACCGCTCACCGGGAGCGACGTTCAAGGTGTCGACCCAGAACGGCGAGTCGAGCGGCACGCCGTCACGGGCCACCACCAGCTGGCGGAACCCGTGGAGGTGCATGGGGTGGATCTGCAGCCCTTCGTTGAAGTAGTGCGTGAGGAACCAGTCGCCCTCGTTGACCGCCACCGGGGCGGTGGCCGGGAAGGACTTGCCGTCGAGCGAGTAGCCGATCACGCCGGCGTCGTTCAGGACCATCGGGAACTCCTGGACCAGCTCGAGGTCCGCGGGGATCTCGACGCCCGAGATGGTGCGTCCCCGGGGCAGCTCGACCTCGCCGACGGTGAAGGCACCGAACATGCCGTTGGGCACCGAGACCTGGGCGTGGGCGTGGGCGTGGTACATCGCCACCATGGGCTCGATCACGGTGAACTCGTAGGTGAAGCTCTCGCCGGGCCCGATGAGGGGCTGGGTGAGGGGGGCCACGCCGTCCTGGTCGTTGGGCAGGGTGATGCCGTGCCAGTGGATGTCGGTGCCGAGGGGGGTGTTGTTGGTGAACTCGAAGCGCAGGTTGTCGCCGACGTCGGCGCGGATCCAGGGACCGGGCACCATGCCGTTGTAGGCCCACGCCTCCACGAAGCGCCCCGGCTCGACCTCCCAGTCGATGATCGAGGCCTCGAGCTCGAAGACCTTGGTGCCGTCGGCCTCGATGGCCACCGGCTCCAGCGGGACGTTCCCGACGCCCTCGGTGGCGGGCACGCCCTCGGTGGCGGCCACGACGAAGGGGTTGAAGGAGTCCATCATCTTGCGGTCGAGCTCGGCCGCGACCTCGGCGGTGATGTCGGCACCGTGACCGCCCATGGCCACGTCGTCGGAGACCGCGGCGCCGTCCTCGATCGAGATCGTGGCGAACATGCCCGAGCCCTCGTGCCCGGGGATCGAGCAGTACACGTCGTAGGTGCCCGGAGCCAGCGAGCTCAGGTCCAGGGCGGCCGTGCCCCCCGCCGACAGCGTCGGCGTGGCCAGGTCGGTGTTGCGGACCACCAGGTCGTGCTCGGTGGCGCCGATGTTCACCACGTCGAGGACGGCCCCGGTGGGCACCACGGCCGGGATGTCGATGGCGAACTCCCGCAGCTGCACGGGCACGTGGGGCGCCTCGGGCACCGGTCCCGATGTGACGACCGGGGAGTCGTCCTGCACCGAGACGATGATGACCGCGAGCGCGGCGAGGGCGAAGGCAGCGACGCCGGCCATGGCGGCGAAGATCGACAGGGCACTCGACCCCTGGGCTCGGGTAGGTGCGGCCACGTGGTGCTCCTCAGCAGTTGACGACGAAACGGTTCGGGTGATCCTCGCCGCCCCCGACGGACGCCGGGAGGGCGAAGGGTCCCACAGCGTAGGGCCGAAGGTCCCGCCGGTGGGAGTCCTGATGCCCTCGCCGGTCGCCGCAGGCCGCGGTGAGCATGACGACACCGACCCGCGGGTCGTCCGGTCCTCCGCACCGGGTGGGGGCGCAGTCCGAGAGGTGGGGCCATGAGAGTGCTCGTCGTCGAAGGGACCCCGGGGGCGTCCGTCCGCGCCGTCCGCGAGCTCGAGCGGGCCGGCCACGAGGTGCGCCGCTGCCACGACGAGGGTCACGCCTCGTTCCCGTGCCGGGGCATGGTCGAGGGCGGACGATGTCCCCTCGAGGGCGAGAGCGTCGACGTGGCGCTGCTCGTCCGGGTGGCCGCGACCCATGCACCCACGGCCGAGGAGGAGGGCGTGCGGTGCGCGCTGCGCCGTCACGTCCCGGTGGCCATCGTGGGCGAGGTGGCCGACGTGCCCTACGCCGACTGGGCCACGGTGATCCGCCCCGGCGCCGACGACATCGTCGGCGCGGCGGAGGCCGCGGCGGCCGCGCCCCTCGCCCGCCACACCTCCGCCGCCCGCCACACCCTGCGGACCGTCCTCGCCGGGAACGGTCTCCCCACCGAGCTCGCCGAGGCGGTGGTCGAGCGCCACGGCAACCACCTCCACGTGCTCCTGAGCCCGGGCGTGGCGATGGACCCGATGGTCGCCGACACCGCGTCGGTGCGGACGGTCGGCGCAGTGCGGGCCGTGGATCCCTACGCCGGGATCATCGACGTGAGCGTCGAGCAGCCCTCCACCCTGCCCTGCTGCTGACCGGGCCCCACCCCTCCGGCAGACTCGCGCGACCGCAGCCGACGAGGGGAGCACGGTGAGCGACCACATCCGCTACGCGGTGGCCGACGGGATCGGGACGATCACCATCGACCGCCCCGAGAAGCGCAACGCCATGACCTACGCCATGCTCGCCGCGTTCCTGGACACGGTGGCCCGGGCCGGTGAGGACGACGCCGCCCGCGTCCTCGTCGTCACCGGTGCGGGCGGCGCGTTCTGCGCGGGGACCGACCTGGCCGACCTGGCCACCGTCCCCGGCGCGGTCCGCGGCGTCCGCGGCGAGGCCCACGAGGAGGACCGCTGGTGGCCGCTCGTCCGCTGTCCCAAGCCGGTGATCGGCGCCATCGACGGGCCGGCGGTGGGCATGGGCGCGGAGTTCACCTCGCAGTGCGACGTGCGCATCGCCACCACCCGGGCCCGCTTCGCCTGGAACTTCGCCCACCGGGGCCTGGTGCCCGACACCGGGGCCGGCTCGTGGCTCCTCCCCCGCCTCGTCGGGCCGCAGCGGGCCCTGCGCCTGCTCTACTCCGGCGACTTCATCGACGCCGACGAGGCGCTCGCCATGGGGTACGTGGCCACCGTCGTCGAGCCCGAGGACCTCGACGCCGCGGTCCACCACGAGGCCCGGCGCTACCTCGAGGGCTCGCCCCACTCCCACCGGCGCATGAAGGAGCTCGTCTACGCCGGGCTGGCCCGGCCGGTGGCCGAGCACATGGAGGCCCACGTCGAGGCGCTCACCGCCTGCTTCCGGTCCGCCGACCACGCCGAGGGCGTCGCCGCGTTCCTCGAGCGCCGACCGGCCCGGTTCACCGGCAGCTGAGCCCCCGTCCGCCGGTAGGCTGCCGCCGGCGTCGACCCAGGGGGACCACCCGGCATGAGCATCCTCGGCAACCGCGTCCTGCGCACGGAGGACCCCGCGTTCCTCACCACCGGGGGCACCTACGTCGACGACGTCGCGTTGCCGCCGGGCGCCTGCCACGTGGTGTACGTCCGCTCCACGATGGCCCACGCCCGCCTCGCGTCGATCGACGTCGGCGACGCCCGGTCCGCGCCCGGCGTGGTCGACGTCGTCACCGCGGCCGAGATCGACCTCCCCGACCTCCCGCCGTCGATGGGGATCCTGAACCAGGCCATGGTCCAGCCGGTGCTCGCCCGCGACGTGGTCCGGTTCGTGGGCGAGCCGATCGCGGCCATCGTCGCCGAGAGCGTGGCGGCCGGGCGCGACGCCGCCGAGCTCGTGTTCATCGACTACGACCCGCTCCCCGCGGTGGTGGACCCCGAGGTCGCGCTCGGCGGCGAGGTCCTGCTCCACCCCGACGCCGGCACCAACGTGGCCATGGACCTCGAGGCCCGCAAGCTCCACGCCGACTTCGCCGACTGCGAGGTGGTGGTGCGCCAGCGGACCCACAACCAGCGGGTCGCGCCCGCCCCCATCGAGGGGCGGGTGGCCGCGGCGTACTGGGGCGACGACGGCCGGCTCGTGCACTACTCGAGCTGCCAGGGCGCCCACCCCATCCGCGAGGCGCTGGCCGCCGGACTCGGCCTCGACGAGACCCGGATCCGCGTCGTCACCCCCGACGTCGGCGGGGGATTCGGCGCCAAGTCGCGCGTGTACACCGAGGACCTCCTGCTCGGGTGGCTGAGCCGCCGGGTGGGCCGTCCGGTGAAGTGGACCGAGACCCGGGGCGAGAACCTCGTCGGCATGGGCCACGGCCGGGCCCAGATCCAGGACCTCGAGATCGGCGGCACCCGAGAGGGGCGGATCACCGCGTACCGCCTCACCGTGGTGCAGGACGCCGGCGCGTACCCGTCCATGGGGGCCGTGCTCCCGTGGATGACCCGCACGATGCTCACCGGGGTGTACGACCTCGACAACGCCGAGTTC
>Ga0114946_10002543_pt1 | contig 12505 bp, 9 predicted proteins | sample WalLakDeSediment_FD_88676 | JGI IMG/M metagenome (GOLD analysis project Ga0114946, IMG submission 88676) | Lake sediment microbial communities from Walker lake, Nevada to study Microbial Dark Matter (Phase II) - Walker Lake 11/02/13 Deep Sediment | ecosystem: Environmental > Aquatic > Freshwater...
AAGAGGGCTCCGCCCGCCGAAGCCGTGGCGAAGAGGGCTCCGCCCGCCGAAGCCGTGGCGAAGAGGGCTCCGCCCGCCGAAGCCGTGGCGAAGAGGGCTCCGCCCGCCGAAGCCGTGGCGAAGGCGGGCGTCAAGATAAACTGACCGAATGTTTTTGTGTTCTTTGCGTTCTTTGCGGCTAATTCTTCGGGTCTTTTTCAGTGCTTGTCCGGCGAAGGCGGGGGGAAATGTGAAAGGACCGCACGCTGAAGACAGACCCTGCAAGGCTTGCCGGGAATTTCTTCTGTGTTCTCTGCGTTCTTTGCGGCCATTACAGCGCAGCGATCATGAGTTGAACACAACGCGAATAACTGCACAGCACACGTCGCCTTGTTACTGGTTATTGCGTTTTGTTCTGCGTAGATTATTCTCTTACATGCCGGAGCTGAAATGCGCATTTCGAACTGTTTCATTCTGCTGTTTCTTGTTCTTCCGCATGCGACGGACATCACGGCACAACATTATCCGGGAGAATCCTGCATCTCTTGTCACGACGGTTTTGCCCTGGGCGGGACGGTGTTCGACTCATACACTGGTGGAACTGTAGCCGCACAACAAGCGCTACAACTTTTGCGCCGTGATGGCAGCGGTATGATGCTTCCGTTATCGGATTCGCAAGGCCGGATATTTTCACCCACAGTCGATCCGGGTAATTATCTCGTCGGCATCGGCACCGTGCGAAGCCGAACATGGCATGAGCTTCCCAAACAGCGGGACTGCAACTCCTGTCACCTGCCAAATGGCAATGTCGCCGGTGACAGAAACCTGACCTTGCCCTCGCTACACACGGAAATCCCCGAAGATAACAACTGTCAGCACTGCCACCACTTCCCTGCGTCCATGCATATCGACAAACTTGCTACACGCGGGACGCTCAACGCTTCGGCATCGCTGCCTAACACACAAACATCGGGCGTTATTATCCGCAACAAACAATATGCGTTCGATCCCGGCGATTACAACATTCGCGCACTGAGGCAGGATGTGTTCGCCCTTGGGTATTACTCGTTTTTCGATGTGCTGCTTGCCGTCGCGGAACGTCATGGCCACAGCATCGCATGGCATTGGGACGCCGATTGCTCGACGCATTTCATCGATTCGGTAGACGGTATCGCCGCTGACTTCTGGTATCGATTCAGTTACGATGCGGGCAATGGCACAATGAATGAATTACGATCCCGCAGACAAATACGCTGGGATGAATTACTGTATCAACCGGGCTCATGGGTGCAATTGGTCGTCGGCGAGAATCTCGACGAACTTCGACGTTCATTCCGTGAAGAAATCGAACGGGAGCGACAGCTAGGTCACGTGATCGGCGAAGTACGTGTCAGTATCAATCCGTCGGATTTCCAAGGAAATCCTCCAGAGAGCAACCGCGTCAGCGTCATGCGTAACTGGTCCAACGTCCGGGTCAATTCGCACGGTTTACGCGTGGAAGGCCGGGATTCTCTCCACCGTATGCCGTTTCAACCCGGAGTGGTTACGGCCATCGACGTCTTGTACTCGCTCCGGGATCAAGGAGAACTCAGCATCGTCGGCAGTGCGTACTACACGCATCTCGCAGGAAAAGTCATGGATAGTTACAGAGTGCGTGCCATCGGCTTTCCTGATATTGGGTTGGCACATGCGTCGGGCCGACAGGGCTTCGTGTATACCACCGGCAATGGTACGTTTCAACGCTTGATCAACGACGCGGATCGCAAACAGCACGTTCATGCGGATATACATGTCATTCATGCACCCGACTTCGCGATCTGGCGTTGGATTGAACTCGGCAATCCGTACTACGAGATGAATGATCCCACTTCCGTCGAAGAACTTCTTGCCGACGCCAATGCGATGGACCGGGGATTCAGGTTGCAACGCCCACATCCCACGCCAACACAAGACCGCATATTCTTGTCGTGGAATGTGTTTGAAGCTGCTGACTACTCAGTGCAGGTGTTTTCCTGCGACGGCAGAGTGCTCGCGACGCTGTTCCATGGTTGGATCGGCAACATCGGCAGCTACACGGCAGAATGGACTGCAAGCGACGCAGGCATGTATTTCATTCGAATGAGCAACGGCAGATACACGGACGTACAGCGAGCAATCGTTGTGCGATGATTATTGAACTCGTGTAACAATGAAGTGAATTGATTTTGAATATCTCGAAGTCTATGTTTCATTCCCCGGGTAATCGTATCGAACGTATACGAAAAGTGGATTTTCAACGAGGTGTAGTATGCTGGTACATAGCAACGTCATTGCGAATGCAATCAAAGCGGTTGGAACGCTCGTACGTGTATCACCGGAGGAGTTTCAGCGTGTCGCAGCATTGCAGGAGACGCCGCTAGTCGTTTGTTCAAGGGGTAAGGTTTTTTCGAAATCCTGGAAATACTTGACGAGTTACAAGGGATTAGCTTTTCATTGCAAAAGTAAAACCGAGTTGTATTTTTCGGCGAAAAGCGAATTCATCAGTGCGGAAAGCATTTCCATCCCTGAACTATAGCGTCGCTATGCGTACCTTGATAACTACAATCCGTATTTGGCGAACTCTGCCAAACATACATTCACAATGAAGAGACAATCGTTAGAATCTGTTACGTACACGCATTTCAACACGACAAACCGTTAGTATGAGTACATCCTTTCTCCTCATCGGCCATCGATGCACTGGCAAAACCACACTCGGACGGCAACTTGCTACAACTCTGCGAATTCCATTTGTGGATCTTGATGACGTCATTTCGGAACGCGAAGGAAAAAGCGCCTCCGAACTCGTCGAAGAAAACGAAGCACGTTTCCGCTCGCTGGAACACGAACACTTGCGTGAGTTGCTCTCAGAAGATACCACACGAGTAATTGCTTGCGGAGCCGGAATCGTCGATATTCCCCTGAATGCATTCGTGATTTGGATTTCGCGTGAAGGTTGGGAAGAGTGTGCTCGTGACACGCGCGCACGTCTGCGGTCCGATCTTAGCTGGGAAGCTGAAGTATCATGGATGCAGGCCACACGCGAAGAACGCTATCGACGCAGTGCTCATGCCCGTTTGCATCTCGAACGCGACTGTTCAGTGAATCAGGCTGCAAGCCGTCTTTTCCTCTTGGCAGACTGGCTGCGCACCTCCGTCCAATCCCCGATCATGCAAATGAGCTGGATGCGACCCAGAAGCCGGGATGATCTTGCTCGCTGTGTAGCTCAAGTCGAATTGTTCGGCATGGCGGGCATCGAAATCCGCTCGGACATGTTCGACGAACTCCCCGATATCGACGTCCCGATGATTGCTGCGTTGCGTACATCGAACGACGATTTTTTTTCACTTGCCACGCGTGCGGTGATTTTCGACTGCGATGCGACGCTGCTGGAACATATGGATCTGGACAAGCTCCAACCACGTACGCTAATCCTCTCAGTGCATCCGGATGATGTATTCAGAGAATATTTCGATTATCTGCTGGGACTTTCCGCCTACATCGCACAGGCCATGCCATCCTGGCGTGATTTACTTCTCCTCAAATACGCTCCTCGGGTGAAATCCTGGGTCGAACTTCGCTACGCTTATCAACTCTACAAGGTCCACGAGAAGTCGGGGGCGCGTCTTTCTTTCTTCCCACAGGGAAAACGATGGAATTGGATGAGAATACAGCGTCTGTTTGGCGGAAACCAGCTCAATTACATCAGTAGCGGTTGCGAGGAGTATTCCACACTTCCACCGACCGTTGATTTTTTTCTGCCCTACATTCAAACTACTGTACCGGTTGATCTCTACGGTGTCATTGGTGCGGAAGCACATCGCAGCATCGGTGATTTCTTCCATCAGTACTGCGCTCGACTTTCCAAAGATGCAGGATTTGCGTACGTGAAAATCCCACTGAATTCCACGGAAATCGACAATTGTCTTCATCTGCTTCCACAACTCGGGTTTCGGGGTCTTTCAGTCACCACTCCGCTCAAGCGTGCCATCGCGGAATCGAATTTCGTTGGTTGCAACTCTGACTTACGGGCCGGAAACACTCTCGTGCTACTAAAAGGAAGTTTCATGCTGGAGGATACCGACGAAACCGGTATGCTCGCCGCTCTTGACGAAATTGAAGCAGCAGGCGTCACGCCTGGCGAAACGGTGCTGTACGGAAGCGGGGGGGTCGCCGACGCATTGAAACGTGCGCTTGTCAAACGGAACTGGTCTCCCGTACATATTCTCAGCGCACGTGACGGTTGGCGCACATTTCCCGCCAAGCGCGTGCAGTTGATTGTCAACGCCTCGGGTGCGGATGCGGGAGAAAACGCCCCTGTTTGCGAAGCATGGCTTGATCTTCGATATAGCGACATCGAAATACAACCTCCATCAGCAAGGACATTGTTCAACGGTATGACGTTGTACAAGCATCAAGCGCTAGCACAACGAAATAATTGGGGACGCCCGAGTTGCGACTCGAAAACAGCTACAGCTTTTTAACAGGTGCGAGATGCGTGGTAACAGCTTCGGTCGTTTTCTCGTTATAACAAGTTTCGGCGAATCCCATGGCCCTGCCCTGGGTGCCGTAGTCGACGGTGTGCCCGCAGGCATAGAGCTTTGCGTCGACCATATCGCGTATGCGTTGCACCGCAGGAGACCGGGTTTATCGAATCTGACAAGCGCTCGTCAAGAAGAGGACATTCCCGAAATTCTCAGCGGCGTACTTAACAACCGAACGCTTGGCACACCCATCGCCGTTGTTGTCCGCAACCAGGACGCGCGTTCTACTGAGTACTCTCAACATACGTACCGAACCGGCCATGCTGATAGTATTTGGGAAGAAAAATATGGCATTCGCGACTATCGGGGTGGTGGAAGAGCTTCAGGACGCGAAACTATCGCACGCGTCATCGCCGGAGCTATTGCAGAGCGCATTCTCCCTCCCGAACTCCGCATACTTGCCTATACACTGCAAATCGGTGAAATTGCCACGCGTGCGGCATTTGACGATGTGACGCGTGAACAAATCGATACCTACAGCACACGATGCCCCGATCCCGTGATAAATGAAGCGATGGAAAATGAATTGCTTCGGCTGAAAAGCATTGGCGATTCCGCCGGTGGAATCGTGGAACTACGCTTGGACGGCGTTCCGATCGGATTGGGCGAACCTGTGTTTCACAAAACAAAATCGGAGCTTGCCGCTGCTATCATGAGCATCGGTGCCGTCAGCGGTGTCTCGCTCGGTGAGGCCTTCACCGAGGTGCTGTTGCCTGGAAGCGATTTTCATCTACCTGTCGATGGAGGAACACAAGGCCTCGCTGCGCGTTCACACGGAATTCAGGGCGGCATCACCACCGGTGAGCGAATCACCATGCGCATCGCAGTCAAACCCACGAGCACTATCGGCGAGATGGCAATGCAAGGGCGCCACGATCCCTGCATCGTCCCGCGCATCATACCCGTCATCGAGGCCATGGCAGCCCTGACGCTTGCCGACCTGTATCTCGCCTCCCGATTGGATACCGCACTTTGACTGTGATTCATGCGCTGACCGAGTGTTTTCAGTGGCAACAGACGCTCATGATGCGAGTATTCTGTTTTTCACAGCAACAGCTTTCATGGATGCAATGAATGAAACTCTCTGAATTGAGCACCTTGCTTACACTGCACTGTGCGAAATACACACGTTGCATCAGCGTACGCGAGAAACATGTTTCTCCAAAAAGCCGGATATTCTGAAGCACAATGTCCCAATCTCGCCGGCTCCATTTCCGAATGGTCTGCGTTCACATGCTACTTGTAGACACACGCAGCATTGTCAGGAAGAAACGACTGAATGTTCGTGCATGACTCCCCTCGTTGCGACCTGGTTCAAGATGTAAAAGCTCGGCGATGATTCTCAACGCATTTCACGAGATAATCACACCGGAAGACCCGGATACAGAGCATAGCAATCGATACCCTTGTGAATATTTCTCGGAAATAATAGCTTGCACGCAAACAGACCGAAATATGAGCGAACTTCTCTTCTCGTTGCTTCCATAGCTGCGGCATTGCGCATGACATGTTATCATGAACGAATAGTTGATTGGCGAAAAAACGCTGCGGAGTTCGCGCATCAGTCCGCCTGCTGTACAATAAGTAAAGTGTCGAGACCCGAACGAACTCGAAGAAATTCCTCGAGCATGTCGGTTTTGCGCGTACGTTCCGCCACGCGCATTCGCTGGAACTGCACCAGAAACGTAGCTATGGTGTCTACCGCAGCGGAGTCGGAGTGAAAAATGAAAGGAGCATACGCAAAACGACGTAGTTCAGGCATTACTACTTGCAGCTCTTTCTGCATTGCCGGTACGTCCACGATGACTTCCGGTTGCACAGTGGCTTCTTTCAAGCGCTCAGCTTCATCACGAAGTTCTATCTGCCGTAAAACATCGAACATCACACTGCTATGCAAGCGCTCGCGTTCCTTTTCAGGAATATTCATCTGCACTACCCGAAGCGAATGATTGGGCAGACCATAGCCATCCAGCATCCCCGCCAGGGAATCAATGCGTGCCTGAGCTATTGGTTCCCCTACCATGTAAAGCTTCAGAATTTCACCATCCGCGACGGAAGTGGTTTCCCAGCGCAGAATTTCCTGTTTTTCAGTGTTCACTACATTCCGTATATACGTTTCCACACGTTGTTTGACTCGTACATCCATTATGACATAGTAAAAGATGATAATGCTCGGTATGGTGACCAGCAAGGATAAAGCCATGATGTAACGGCGGACCTTGACGCGTTGTAACGGATCCAGAATCCTTTTATATGGAAATTTCAGCACTCGTACGACGAAAAATGTTGAGAGACTGATGAAAAACGAATTGAGAAGAAACAAGTAGAACGCGCCTAGAAAGTACTCCACCCTCCCTGTAGCCAAGCCGAATCCCGACGTGCAGAGCGGAGGCATCAATGCTGTTGCTATGGCCACTCCCGGAATGGCGGTGGATTTTTCTTTGCGCGAGCCGGCCACGATTCCGGCCGTCCCACCGAACACTGCTACGCCAATATCGAGCAGCGTTGGTCTGATGCGTGCGGTGAGTTCGGCGGTCGGTTCCCCAAGTGGTGTGAGCAGAAAATACAATGCGCTCGTCAATAAACTGACTATGACTGCTATACCGAAATGTTTCGTCGAGTAATACAACAGATCCTTGTCATTTATCCCTACGCCGAGGCCTGTGCCCAATATTGGTGACATCAGTGGTGAAATGAGCATGGCACCGATGATGACGGCTACGGAATTGTTGTCCAATCCGATGGATGCCAGAAGCGAGGAACAAACCAGCATCCACATGTTCTGCCCGCGCATGGCGACATTGTCCCTGATACCTGTTACAGTCCCTTCGACGTCGGTGCCTCCGGTTAACGAGAACAAGCGATGTAGAACGATTCGAAGCTGACGAAAGATTCTGAACATTTCTGCCATAACGTCTCCACCACATTGATGTGCGCCGATGCGGATAAAGCATGGGAAGCCGTCGTGTCCGCTTTCTTATGACGAGATGCCTCCGACACCGGAACGGATTACGCAATATAATCAATACAGAATCCGATCAACATCTGTGCCGTGAGACTGCGTGCATGTGTGCTACAATCCGGTCTCGGGTTTTCGATGTCTGTGTACGATATCTGATACGATACTCCACCACCTCCTGCAGACCTGTCGCGCCATCGGCCATGCAATGACGGCATTGCTCGTCGTGAACTTTGGCGTCGCGGTCCAGCATGGTCGCGCGCAGGATCGCATACCGAGCAAGAATCCCCGCTGAGTCATCCACGCTTCCGCATGCTGAATCCTATCCCCTACATTGATCATCTAACATCAGCGGAAACGATTTTGGGCGTTCCGTAGTACTATTGTCAAAATTTCTTTGTCAAAGAAGTGTAAGTGAAGGAGTTGTATGAAACCGCTATTGATCGCTCTCGTGCTGGTATTCGGCCTTTCGGTATCGCTGCATGCGCAGAAAGGCGAGAAAGCGCCTCCGTTTTCTCTGAAAAACAGCGCCGGAGAAACCATATCGCTCTCCGATTTCGAAGGTAAAATCGTCGTGCTGAATTTCTGGGCCACCTGGTGCCCTCCATGCCGGGCTGAAATACCCGATTTCATCCGCGTCTACGATAGCTACCACTCGAAGGGTGTTGAAATCGTCGGCATTTCTCTGGATCACAAAGGTTGGGATGCCATCAATCCATTCGTGAAAAATCACAAGATCAATTATCCAGTCCTTCTTGGCAACGCGGCAATTGCACGTGCATACGGGAACATCCGTTCCATTCCGACGACGATTATCATCGACAAGTCCGGTACTATTGTCAACCAGCATGTCGGGATCATGACGGAAAAGCAATTGATCAGCATGTTCGATACATTACTGTAACATCCCGATTAAACAGGGTAATCCTACCACCCCGCAGCAGGGCGTCTCGGGAAATCCCACCCCTCGACGGGTGTCTACGCTGTCATACATTCAGAAACCGTAATCAGAGTTTCTCCAGAGCTTCCGCGAGCAGATCGACTTCAATGATCTCTATTCCTTTGGACTTTTTTTCCGTGAGATTACCTGCAGGGAGTATGATACGCTTAAAGCCCAGTTTTTCGGCTTCCTGCACACGCTTTCCGGCCTGGCCGACCGACCGAACTTCTCCACCTAGCCCAACCTCACCGAGTACGACAGTTGCGTGATCAACCGCGACATCTCGAACACTGGACACGATTGCAGCACATACAGCCAGATCGACCGCGGGCTCGTCGATTCGAACACCACCGGCGATATTGACGAATACATCATACTGACCGACTCGCATGCCGTATCGTTTTTCAAGTACTGCCAGTAACAGCGACACGCGCCTGGCATCCATACCCGTCACCGTTCGCTGTGGCATGCCGTAGGATGTTTGTGTCACCAGCGCTTGCACTTCAATAAGCAACGCCCGCGTCCCCTCGAGACTACACGTGACACATGAACCCGAGATGCCACGGGAGCGCTCGGACAAAAACACCTCGCTGGGATTGTTCACTTCGCGCAATCCTGTTTCCCGCATTTCGAAAATGCCTATCTCGTTCGTACTGCCGAAACGGTTTTTCAAACCCCGGACAATGCGATACGCATGATGCTGATCCCCTTCAAACTGTAAGACCACATCAACCATGTGTTCCAGCACTCTTGGGCCTGCTATAACACCGTCTTTCGTCACATGACCGATGATGAACATCGGAATGCCAAGCATCTTGGCCTGCCTCAGCAACACGGCCGTGCACTCGCGCACCTGTGAAATGCTCCCCGGAGCGCTCTCCAGTTCGGGACGAAACATGGTTTGAATAGAGTCCACGATGACTAAATCCGGATTTTCTTCGTCAATCGCGAGGGTTATGGCTTCCAGATTCGTTTCCGACAGCACGAGAAACCGTTCAGACCCGATCCCTAGGCGATCCGCACGCAGCTTGATTTGCTTCAAGGATTCCTCGCCGCTGACGTACAGCATTTTCGGTCCTTCACCGGGCGCACGCCCAGCCAACTGCATCATAAGTGTGCTTTTCCCTATCCCCGGATCGCCTCCGAGCAGTATCACCGAACCGGGTACTATTCCACCTCCGAGCACGCGATCAACTTCCGTCAGCCCCGTACACAAGCGAGCATTCTCGTCGGTCGTCACAGACGTAATGGATTGTACTCTCGCATCGGAGCTTGCCACGCGCGCGCCTCTTCCGGATGGTGATTCACGGACTATCTCCTCGACAAACGTATTCCAATTGCCGCAAGAATCACATTTGCCGCTCCAGCGCGGACTGGAAGCACCACAGGACTGACAGATGAACCGTGTTCGTTGTTTAGCCACGCGCGTGTCAGCGACCAAGAATCATGGTATCTTCCAATGCAGCCTCGGAAATACCGAATGACCCTGAAAATGTAATGCGTCTTTCTTCCGGCTCCCGTTCGAAAGACCGGACGACGCCGTCGATTTCCGCCTCGATGTGACCGATGATCAGCCCCTGTTCAAACGATTCCACAGTCAAGCTTCCTCGTATCTCCACACCTTCGAATCGCTCGCGAACTTCCCCGAGGTAAAAACGGAAAAACTGTATTGCCTTGGCCTCAGCAAGATCATAGCGTCCTTCCTGCACCTTCGGGTATTCTATGCCGAACCAGGTTTCAGTCGGCGTCTGATCTTCCCTATCGAAAGCACTGATGATAAGAGCATCGTGCGCACCTTGGCGAAGCTGAATCACACGCAACGCCTGCACAGGATCATCGATATTCGTCGGTGCGGCAAGCAGCGCACCCCGAACAAAATACCGCTCGTTGTACTTGAACATCCGCGTGTCGATACGAGGTGGAGCTACTGTCTCTTCTTTTACGACAGGGATTTCTTCCATCACCTGTTTTTCCGATCCGGAACACGCGATAAACAACAGTGAGAGTACCATTAAAAAGAGAGAGATATGCTTATTCATTGAGAAAGCCTCCTGACAACATTCCGTTGTTTGTTATAATGTGGAAATATCCTCGTGGAAAAACGCATGGAGCAAACGGCGAGCTGCAACAAGAGGTGGCAGCTCTCCGGCCGCAACCCGTTGCTCGAGTTCCGGCAAAAGCCGTGATACGGCGTCGTCTTCGTGGAAGCGATCATGCAAGCTCTGCCTGATCGTGTCATGCATCCACGCAAGAGTCTGTTCGCGCCGCTTGCGAGGCAACCAGGCTGATTCAGTAGTGATTTTCCTGAATGACTGAACGGTTTGCCACACTTCATCAATACCATCACCCGTAACTGCCGAACATGTGAGTACGGGTGGAGACCAATCGGGAGCAGGCTTCATCAATAACTTCAACGCTATTTCATATTCCGAACGAGCGTGCTCCGATGCCCGCACATTGTCGCCATCCGCTTTGCTGATCACAATAGCGTCCGCCAATTCCATAATACCGCGCTTGATGCCCTGCAATTGATCCCCAGCGCCAGCAAGCATCAGCAACAGAAAAAAATCCACCATTGAATGCACCATGGTTTCGGATTGCCCGACACCGACAGTCTCGATGAATACAACATCGAAACCCGCTGCCTCGCAGACCAACATCGCTTCGCGCGTTTTCCGCGCCACTCCGCCGAGTGACCCCGCGGACGGCGAAGGTCGTATGAAGGCAGCCGAATCTGTCGACAGCCTCTCCATCCGCGTCTTGTCACCGAGAATACTGCCGCCCGAAAGACTGCTGCTCGGATCGATCGCAAGCACGGCGATACGGTGACCATTGTCGGTAAGTCGCGTTCCCAATGCTTCTATGAACGAACTTTTCCCCACACCCGGTACACCTGTAATACCGATTCGTATGGATGCTCCGGTGTGCGGGAGCAAGCGTTCCATCACCTCAAGAGCCTTGCGATTGTGCTCGGCACGTAGGCTTTCTATCAAGGTGATTGTTTTCGCGAGTACGATGCGATCGCCTGAAAGCACCCCTTCCACGTGCTCATCGATGCTCAGTTCGCGTTTCGACACGCGCTGTGTCCCGGAGGCGGTGCTCGACGGGGCCTGTATTCCTGGGCGTACGGTCAAGTGATCGCTGTGTTCTCCGGTACCTTGCCGCTCCGGTTCCGCACCGCTATGCGACTCCCGGTCCATGTCATGTGATTCATTGTTCATTACATCGTTGTTCATTACTCACCGGACTGTTGGTGTTGGTCAACAGCAATCAAGATAATTCTGCTACAATCGCCATTGTTCGAATATGATCGAAGCTGCTTGAAATGCGGTTACAATCGAGAACCTTCATCGAAAACTCCGTCGATCCGTATACGCTCGCGATCATTGCTTCAGAACAGACGATTGTACCCGTTCAATGCTGCGACACGATAGGCCTCTGCCATTGTCGGATAGTTGAACGTGGTATTGATGAAGTATTTCAAGGTATTGTGTTCGTCGGGTTGCTCCATGATCGCTTGACCAATATGAACGATTTCCGAAGCGTTTTCTCCGAAACAATGAATACCCAGCACCGCCAACGTTTCGCGATGAAAAAGTATTTTCAGCATTCCAGCCGTCTTCCCGGTGATTTGACCGCGGGCAAGGTTTCGGAAAAAAGAGCGTCCGACCTCGTATGGAATTCTTGCCGCAGTCAGCTCGCGTTCCGTCCTTCCCACAGCAGCGATTTCCGGGCGCGTGTATATTCCGGTCGGGAAATCCGCAACAATTTTCGCGTCGCAATACCCATTCACAATATGTCCGCCTACATAGCGCCCTTGATCGTAGGCAACGCTGGACAAACTCGGATACCCGACAATGTCGCCTACGGCGTAAATATTGGGTACGATTGTCTGGTAATTCTCGTTCACGTTGATATTTCCCCTGAAATCAGCCTCAATGCCCAAGGCATCCAAACCCAATCCTTCCGAATTACCTGTGCGCCCATTGGCCCATAGCAAAACGTCGGACTTGATTTTCTTTCCCGTCGCTAGGTGTAACACCACTCCGTCATCCAGACCTTCGA
>Ga0114946_10002544_pt1 | contig 12500 bp, 8 predicted proteins | sample WalLakDeSediment_FD_88676 | JGI IMG/M metagenome (GOLD analysis project Ga0114946, IMG submission 88676) | Lake sediment microbial communities from Walker lake, Nevada to study Microbial Dark Matter (Phase II) - Walker Lake 11/02/13 Deep Sediment | ecosystem: Environmental > Aquatic > Freshwater...
CGTTTAATTCTAGGCCTGGGAACGGGCGCGGTCTGGATGGGGTGGCAAGCTTTCCCCGATGAAGTAACGGACAACAGGGCGCGCGCCGAGATGCTGGACGAAACCATCGACATCCTGACCTTGCTCTTTCAGCGCAAGCCCTTCGATTATGACGGCCGGCATTACCGCCTGAAGCTAACCTTACTAAACGAGATGCATTACCCGCCCAAGCCGGTACAGCAGCCGCGTATCCCGCTCTGGGCCACGGGGATATGGCCGCGGCAAAAATCGATGCGGCGCGTTCTAAAATGTGACGGAATCATCGTTGAAAAGCGAGACGCGGACGGCCGCGCTGCGGACGTAACGCCGGTCGATGTGCGCGAGATCAAAGCGTACGTAAACGCCAACCGTACGTTGACAACCCCCTTTGACATCGTCACCATTGGCAATACCCTGGATTTAAGCCTTTCCGAACAGCAGGACAGGCTACGGCCGTGGCTTGAAGCAGGCGCCGCCTGGTGGATAGAGGGCTTATGGGAAGCGTCTGAAGAACGCGTGCTTGAACACATCCGCCGCGGGCCGCCGGCAGTCAATTAAACGGGTCAGGCAGGAACGTCTTCGTGGGGGCCGGCGTCCGACGCAGCGGTGCGCGCCGTTTCCGCTTCTAAAAACGCACAAAGCTCTGCCAGCGAGGCAAACCCGCGCCGTTGGCCGGTCGCCGGGACCTCCAGCAAAGCACGCCAGACAAGCTGCTCGCCATCCGCAGTTTCCCAAAGGCGCAGCAGGCAGGAAAAGTAGCGCGGTTTTCGTTTATGCTGCTGCATGCCACCCTCCTGCCTGCCGCCTGTTCGCTTTCCTCGTGCGCGACAAACCCCGTTACCGCTTAATAATCAGCGGCAGGTACACTTCGTAACCGGCTACGTAGAGTACCGATAGGCCGGTCGTCGTGCCCATGCTCATACCTGGGATGGTGTTGTTTTGCGTCGTCGTGCTGGTTGTGCGCAGCCCCTGCCCGGCCGTCAGCGCTGCGGGCAGCGTAGCCGTCCAGTTCCCGCCGGCATTGGCGTTTACAACCGCCAGCGATTGCAGCGCTTCGTTGATGGGATCGACATCATCCAGGAAAATTTCCACGATACAGTTGGGACAAGGGCTGCCGTCGCCGCTCACGCCGCTGACCGTGGTTCCGCTAATGCTCGTCACTTTGGCAGGCTTGAAGTTACGAAAAGCATCGGGCAAGCTCTTGGTTACCTGAATGGCGTCTTCCGGGCTGTTGTTGCCGGGAATTTCACCCCAAGGCGTATTCTTTTTGATCACATTGCCGCGCAGCGTGTTCGCGTCGGAGGTGGAAACCACCGGCGTATCATTCAACGAGATGGCCGAAAGGCCCGGTTGGATAATCTGATTCCCCGTAATCTGGCTAAACTTTGTGCCCCCTTGCAGGTAAATACCGCGCCCACACACGCCAATCTCGTTGTTAGCCACGTCCAGGCCGATTTTGTTATTGCGGATGATGTGATAACTTCCGCCCATCCGAATGGTGTCGGCCTGAATGGTGGGCGGGACAACGGCAATGCGTAGGCCGGCAAAGATATTGTTTTCCACAACGTTGCGGTTACCGCTGAGACTGATACCGCTGCCCCCTTGCCAATCCCATGGGGAGCAAATCAGGCCGGGGTCGGTCTCCTTACCGGGAACCCTACCGTTGGCAATCGTCCCCACGTAGTTATTGGAGAAGGTGGTGTCATTGCCGTTGATGGCCGCGGCTACGCCGGCCAGGCCGGTAAAGACGTTGTTGCGGATGGCGTTGTTGGCCACATTGGCGCCAACCGAAATCCCCGTGTTGCCGCTGCCATCGTTCGCGCCGCCGCCGCGCAGCACAATATCCGTGCCGTCATCGTTCAGACCAAACCAGTTGTTTTCAATAATATTGCTGCCGGAGTTTACGTAAATATGCGTTTTAAACTTTTGCAAGCCCAGCCCGCGAATTTCGTTGCCGTTTTGCGCGGCCGTCTCGCCCAGCTTCAACCCGTCCCACTGGCCTGTGCCGGGGCCAACCAGGATGATCTTTGGCCCGGCGGTACGGCCGCCGGGTTGGGTGCTGCCATCGATGATGATGCCCCCATTGAGATAGCGCAGCGAGGCGTTGGCCGCGCTGGAAATGCCGCTGAACTGGATTTTCCAGATTTGCAGCGCGGCGACGTATCCCTCTTCGGCCGTTGCCGGGATGTCAAAGGCGATGAGCACGGGTTTCTGGGCGGGCGGGAGATTGCGCGCCTGGATGACGGCGCGGCGCAGGGTGCAGGGAGTGTGCGTGAGGCAGGTGCGGCTGTCATTGGTGTCGGGATCGGTACCGCTGTTAACGATGATGGTGGTGACGGGCGTGGCGCCGGGCGCCGCCACGGCCGTTTCCCTTCCGCCCAAACCGGATAACAACAGAGTCATACAAACGGCCGTGCCCAACACCAACCAAAATACTATGCGAAATCGTTTCATGGGAAACCTCCTTGTCAAAATGGGTAATTTCGCTTAAGCATATGCGCACTGCGTCAAAAAATCGTCAAAAGAGCCGCCGGTCGCTTTGTGGCCGGCCGGACTTGGGGTTAAAATGGGAACCGGCATGGTCACCCTTGAAATTAAACTGCTCTCTTCGTTTCAGGTGACGCTGAACGACCGTTCCGTCACCGACTTTGCGACCGATAAGGCGCGCGCCTTGCTTGCCTACCTGGCCGTCGAGCGCGACCGCCCTCACCGCCGCGAAAGCCTGGCGACCCTGCTCTGGCCCGAACAGCCCGAAAAACGCGCCCGCCAAAACCTGCGCCAGGCCCTCTCCAACCTGCGCCAGGCTCTGGGCGACCATGATGACAGCCAGGCCTTCCTGCTCATTGACCGCCATGACGTCCGCCTGAATCCTCAGGCCGACGTTCGGCTGGACGTGGCCGAATTCGCCGCGCTGGCCGACGCCTGCGCCGCCCATCACCACCGCGAAATCAGCGCCTGCCTGCCCTGCCTGCGACGGCTGGAAGGTATGCTGGCCCTCTATCGCGGTGATTTTCTGGCCGGCTTCCTGCCCAACGACAGCGCCCTTTTCGCCGAGTGGGCGCTCCTCAAGCGAGAATGGCTGCACGGGCAGGCCGTCGAAGCGCTGGTTCTCCTGGCCGACTACGCCGAACGGCGCGGCGAGGGGACCGCCGCGCGGCGCTACGTCCGGCGGCAGGTGCAATTGGAGCCGTGGCGCGAAGAGGCCCATCGCCAACTGATGCGCCTGCTGGCGCAAAGCGGCCAGCGCAGCGCCGCCCTGGCCCAATACGGCGCCTGCCGGCGGGCGCTGACCCAAGAGCTGGGCGCGCCGCCCACAGCCGAAACGGAGCGCCTGTACCAACAAATCCGCGCCGGCGCGCCGCTCCCCGGCGCGCATACCCCGCCCGCCCATCTGCCCAGCGCCCCGACGCCCTTTTACGGCCGCGTCGCCGAGCGCGCCGCCCTGGCCGACCTGCTGGCCGCCCCCAACGGCCGTCTCATCACCCTGATCGGTCCCGGCGGCGTCGGCAAAAGCCGGCTGGCGCAGCAGGTCGCCGCAGACCAGCACGGCCTTTACGCCGACGGTCTCTTTTGGGCTGACCTGAACGCCGTGCAGCAAACGCCCCAGATTACGCCCACGCTGGCCCAGGCGCTCGGCTTCACCCTCCACGGCCAGGAAGCGCCGGAGCGCCAACTGCGCGACTACCTGCGGGAGAAAGCGTTGCTGCTGGTGCTGGACGGCGCCGAACACCTCCCGGAGCTGGCCGGCCTACTCGCGCCCGTTTTGCAGGCAGCGCCCAACGTCGCCTTCCTGGTCACTTCGCGGCAGCGGCTGGGGCTGCGAGAAGAGCGGCTTTTTGCGGTGGAGGGGCTGGCTTACCCGGAAACAGCCGGCGCCATCCCCGGCGACCATCACGAAGCCATTACCTTCTTCCGGCAGGAGGTTCAACGGCTGGAGCGCCATTTTCAGCCCACGGCCGCCGACCTCGAAGCCATCGTCAACATCAGCCGGCTGGTGGAGGGCATGCCGCTCGCGCTTGAGCTGGCCGCCGCGGCCGCGCCGGAACGGGGCTGCGCGGCCGTCGCCCGCGAGCTAGCCGCCGGGCTAGACCTGCTCACCTCCACGCTCCACAACGCGCCGGAACGGCAGCGCAGCGTCCGCGCCACCTTTGCCCACTCCTGGGCGCTGCTCGCGGAGCGGGAGCGCCACAGCCTGGCGCGCATGGCCGTTTTCCACGGCGGCTTTGGGACGGTCGCCGCCCGGCAGGTGGCCGACGCCAACCCAGCCATTTTAGGCGGACTGCTAGCCAAATCATTGCTGCGTCACGAGAGCAACGGCCGTTACCAACTCCACACCCTGCTGCGCCAGTTTGCCGCCGAGCAGTTGCGCGCGCTGGCCGGCGCGGAAGCGGAAACGGCCGCCCGCCATGCCGCCTATTACGCCCACTTTCTGGCAGAGCAAGAAGAAGCGCTGAAGGGCATGGGGCAGGAAGAGGCGCTGCTGGCCATTGACCAGGAAATCGGTAACGTGCGCCGGGCGTGGCAGTGGGCCATTGCGCACTTATCCAGCGCGCCGGCGGCCTGCGACCTGCTGCGCAACACGCTGGAGAGCCTGTACCAATATTACGGCCTGCGCAGTTGGTACCATGAGGGGGCGGCCGTTTTTGCCGCGGCCGCCGCCGCCACGCAGACAATGACCCCGCAGGACGAACTGCTGCTAGGCCAACTGCTGGCGCGCCAGGCGCGCTGTCTGGAATTCACCGCCCCCGCCCCCGCGGCCAGCAGCCTCTATCAGCAAAGCCTGGCGATCTTTTGCAGGCTGGGCGCCGCGCGCGCGGCGGCGCTGCCCCTTTACGGTCTCGGCTACATGGCCCATCTCCGGGGCGCGTACGCCGACGCGCATCGCTACTTCGCCGACAGCCTGGCCCGCTACGAACAAGCCAAGGACCGTTGGGGCATGGCAACCGTGCTCAGCGGCCTCTGCCTCAACCTGCGGCGGCAGGGCGACTTTGCCGCCGCGCGCCGGGCCGGCGCGCAAAGCCTGGCCATCCGCCGCGCTATCGGCGACCGGCGCGGCGTCGCCTCATCCCAAAACAACCTGGGGCTAATCCTGTGCGCCCTGGGAGTCTATGACGCCGCCGAAACGGCCCTGCTTGAAGCGGTGGGCATCTGCCGCGCCATCGGCCACACGGTCGGCACGGCCAACGCCTACACCGGCCTGGTGCAAGTCGCCATGCGTCACGGCGACCGCGCGGAAGCGCAGCGCTACCAGGAAGAGGCGCTGCAGCTTTATCGGCAGGTGGGCGACCTGTGGGGGGTGGCGATTGCCACCAATAACCTGGGCCAGATCAGCCTTGAGGTCGGCCGCGTCTCCCAGGCGCGCGCCCTCTTCAGCGAGGCCGTGGCCGCTTACCGCCGGGTAAACGTGCAGGGCGGGCTGGCCAACGGGCTAAACAATCTGGGGCAGGCCTGTTTTTTGCTGGGGGAGATTCAGGCCGCGGCCCGCTATTTTGGCGAAGCGCTGGAAATTACGCTGGCGATCGATGACCGGCCGATCATGCTTGAAATTTTGGCGCGCACGGCCGTTCTGTGGCGACAGCAGACCAGAACCTACCGCGCGCCGGCGCTGCTGGCCTTTGCCCTGCGCCAGCCGGAAATGCTGGCCGAGACGCGGCAGGCCGCCCTGGCGGAAGAGGCGGCGCTGCGAGCCAAATGGGGCCCGGAATCAACAGCCACGGCCGAAAAAGAGGCCGCCGCTCTTGATTGGCAAACGGCGACGGCCGAAGCGCGCCAAGCGCTGCGAGAACTGGCGGGTGGCTAGCGCGCGCCAAGCGCTCTCCGCAAACCGCCCGTCGCCGCGTCTTACGGCCGTAACCGATACACCGTCACGTTATTCAAACCCCGCGCGCGCGTCGGCGCGTACCCGGTCGTAAAAAGCGGTTCGGCGCCCTGCGCGACTTCCGCGTAGGGCCAGCCGGGCGCGGTCACCAGGTAATCCGCCCCGCCGGTGCGTATCATGGCGGCCAGCGCGGCGGGGTCATTGAGCCAGGGCGTGATTTCCGGCGCGAGCAGCCCGGCCAGGTCGAGCAGCGGCCGCGGCGCAAAATAGCCCAGCGCGCCGATGTCGTGGGCGGCGATGCGCGCCTCCGGCGGCGTATTGGCCGCCACCCAGCGCGCCGCCGCGACCATCTCCCCCTCAATCAGCGCCACGTCCGCCGCGTAGGCCCGCGCGCCCAGCAGCAGAAAGATCGCCAGCAGCACGCTGAAAATCGCCGCCGCCGCGCGCCGCAGCACCCAGCTCGTACGCGCCGCGGCGGGCAGCCGCGCCAGCAGCACGCGCCAGCCCGCCAGCCCATACACCGTCCAGACCGGCAAAACGGGAATTAGATAACGGCCGTGCTGGTACGTCACCGGCAGGCGCCAGCCATAGAGGGCCACGTGCCCCAGCGCCCACGCCAGCGGCAGCAGGTAAAGCAGGCGCCGCGCGCGCCAATCGGCGCGCGCGGCCTGCGCCCCGGCCGCGATCAGCCCCGGCAGCAGCGCCAGGTGCGCGCCGCTGATCCCGCGCCACCCTTCCGGCGGCCCGCCCAGGCTAAAAAAAAGCAGGCGCGCCAGCCGCGCGGCGAACGGTTGCGCCAGCGTCGCCGCGTATTCGGCCGGTTTGGCGTAAAAGGTCGTGGGCCAGGGGGCGCCGCCGGTGAGCCAGTTGAAGACAAAATAGGGCGCCAGCGGAATGGTGGCCGCCAGCCCCAAGACAGCCAGGCGACGCGCGCGCGCCGTCGGCCGCAGCGCCACGCCCACCCCCACCAGCAGCAGCGCCAGCAACCCTTCCGGCCGGGCCAGCGCCAGCAGGCCGCACAGCCCGCCCAGCAGCGCGAGCGTATAGCGGGCGGCGCGCTCCGGGCGGACGGCCCAGGCGGCGTAAGTCGCCAGCGCGGTCAACGCCAGCGCCGTAAAGAGCAGCGTCTCCATCCCGCTGACGGCCGCCCACAGCAGGGGCCAGCTTGCCAGCAGCGCCGCGCCCACCCACAGGTCGCCCCGGATCGGCGCAAACCAGGCCTGCCGCCACAGCCGCATCCCCGCCAGCGCCAGCCAGAGCAGGCAAACCCCGCCCAGCGCCCAGCTCCAGGCCAGGTGCGGGAGGCGCAGCGCGTAGCCCAACGCCAGCAGCAGCGTCCACAGCGGCGCCGTCGACCCGGCGCGGCCGGCGTCGCCGGGAAAGTAGAACCAGCGGCCGCTATGCGCCAGGTTGCGCGCGTAGGTTTGGTGAATCCAGGCGTCGTCGAGCGGGAAACCGTACAGCCCCTGCGCGGCGGCCCAGCCCAGGTAAAGCGCGAGGAGAGTGGCCGCGAGCGCGAAGAGCGGCCAGCGAGCAGCCATTCTCACGGCGCAGGCTCCTGAAAGGCGTAGAGTTTGAACGGCCGTTCGGCCGGGCCCAGCGTGGCGATCAGGCGCAGCGACGCCGGCGGTTCGCCCGCGTAGAGCGCCGCCAGCGGGCGCGGGTGGTCGGCGTCCAGCAGCAGGTGGGTCACGCCGTACCGCGCGGCGGCCTGCCGCAGGACCGCGGGCGGCTCGTTGGGCGCGCTCAGGGCGGGCAGGCCGGTGTGGTAGTGAAAGGCAGGCGCGTCGCCCACCATGACGACGGCGTCGGGGGGCAGCAGTTCACCCACGGCGCGATAGGCCGCGGCCTCCGCCGCGCCGCGCGCGGCCTGCGGCCAGCCCAGATAGAAGCTCAGAACGAAGGCCAGCACGACAAAAAGGGCCGCGAAGCGCGGTTGGGCCTGCGCCGGTTGCCAGTGGGCGCGCCGCGCGGCCGTCCACGCCACCGCGTCGTCGATGCCCGCCGCGGCCAGCGCCGCCATCCACGGCCACAGCGCCGCCGTGCTGTGAAAGAGGCCGCCCCGCCCGGCCGGGAAGGGAACCAGCAGGCTCATGGCGCCAAAGAGCAGCACGGCGTAGAGGGTGAGGGGCCGCAGCGCCGCGCGCCGTTTGCGCCAGGCCCCGAGAATGAAGGGCGTCAGGAAAATCAGGCCGCAGACGGCGACGAAGGTTTGGGCGGCAATCCAGAGGCCCGCCAGGCGCGAGCGGATGATGTTGTCCCAGCCCCAGGCCAGGAATTGGGCCAGTCCCAGCGTACGGCCGTACGCGAACAGATCGTCGTAGCTGGTGAGGAAGATGGTTTGCAGGATGGCGGGGGGAAACGGCCGTGGAACCAGGAGCCAATCGCGCAGCAGCCAGCCGCCCATGATCAGCAAATAGCCGGCGGCCAGGGCCAGCAGCGCCGGGCGGGCGGCGCGCAGCCCTTTGGGGCCGGCGCGCGCGCCAAACAAAAGGCCCAGCAGCAAAAAGAGCGCTCCGTCGGCGCGCGCCAGGTGGGCCAGCCCGGCCAGCAGCCCCACCCCCAGCCAGCGCAGCCGCTCCCGGCGCGGCGCGGCCGGAACGGGGCTCAGCAGCAGCAAACAGCCCCCGCCCGCCCAGGCGAAGGGGGCGAAGCTTTCCGGCTGGTTCCAGACGCCCGCGTAATAGCCGCCGGCGCTGGTGAACAGCGCGGCGGTGACGGCCTGGCGCCGCGCGCCGCCCAGGCGGCGGCTGATGGCGTAGCTTAGCAGGGGCAGCAGGCTGGTGAGCAGCACAAAGGGGATCTGCGCGCCGCGAAAGGTGGGCAAAACCAGGTAGCCCAGCGCCGCCAGCAGCGAGGACAGCGGCTGCCAGTAGGTGTGGCTCGGCGCGGGCAGGCCGGCCGGCGCGTCCAGGTAATTCCAGATGACGAGCTCGCTGAAGCCGTGGCCCTGCGCCAGGCGACGGCCGTTATTAGCGTAGTAATAAGCGTCCATGTAGGCCGGCTGCGCCAGCCGCGCCGCCCAGAACAGCTGCGCCAGCAGGCTGAAAAGCAGCAGCAGGGGGATGTGGCGAGCGGCGGGCGGCGGGCGGCGGGCGGCGGGCGGCGTGGGCACGGCTTGATCTGTCCTGACGCTCAATAAGGAAGATTTCATGAAATCCGCGTCAATCCGCAATCCGAAATCCGAAATCCGAAATTCCCAAAGGAGCGTCTCCTCAGGCGGCGCGGCGGGCGTAGACGGTGAAGAGGTCGCCGAAGTTGACGGGTACGGCGACTTCGCGCAGGTTCAGGGCGTTCACCAATCCCACGGTCACGTTTCCCAGGGGCCGGCTGAGGCCGCGCACGCGCGTGGCCAGGTAGCCCAAGCGCAGAAAGCGCCCCTGCGCCCCTGACCAGACCACCTCAAGGCCGGATTGGCGCAGCATGGCCGCCAGGGTCCGCCGGCTAAAGTAGTAAAGGTGCATATCCATCAGCCACGGCCAGCGCGCGCCCAGCAGGCGCGCCGCCAGGCTGTCGATATCCATGGTGTGGACAGCCAGCCAGCCGCCCGGCTTGAGCAGCGCGCGGGCCTTGGCCAGCTCGGCCGCGGGATCGGCGACGTGCTCGATCACGTCCCACATGGTGATGACGTCAAAGCAACGGCCGTTTAGCGCGGGCGCGTCCTGAGTCCCTGCAATCACGTTCAGGCCGCGCGCCTGCGCGGCGGCGGCGGCCCAGGCGGAGGGCTCCACGCCCAGCGCCTCCCAGCCGGCGGCGGCGGCGACTTCGACAAAGACGCCGATGTAGGCGCCCACGTCGAGCAGCGCCCGGCCGTTGGCGGGACCGGTGTGCTTTTCGAGGGCGGCCAGATGTTTGCGAAAGGTCAACTCCCGGCCCACGCGCTCGGCGACGTAGGTTTCGTCTTCGACGGCCGCGTAGGCCGCCGCCAATTCATCCGCCGTCCAGCGCGGGTTGGCGTAGACCAGGCCGCAGTGGGTGCATTGCACAATTTGGGGATGACGGCCGTAACCGGGACTTGTACAGCGAAAGGCGTCCACGTCAATCGCGCCGCCGTCGGGCAGCGTGGCCGGAAAGCGAACGCGCCACGCGTCCCGGCCGCATAGATTACAGTTAATAGAGATCATGAGGAAATGGGTACGCTGGGTCGCCGCGGTTCACCGCCGCGCAGGCGGCGCGCAAACAGGCGAAAAACGGTATACTGCGCCTTGAATACCTCCTGGCGCGAAATTTTGGTGGCGCCTTTGCGCCGGTCTTCAAAGATGATGGGTACCTCGCCGATCTGCCAGCCGCGCCGCTGGCACATGAAGAGCATCTCTACCAAAAAGGAGTACCCGCTAGAGAAAATTTGGTCCAGCGGAATCGAAGCCAGCGCCTCGCGCCGGTAGAGGCGAAAGCCGGCCGTGGCGTCGCGCGCTTTCAGCCCTAGCAGCAGGCGGGCCGCGAAGTTGGCGATTTTGCTCAGCCAGACGCGCTTCCAGGTGCAGTGGCGCGAGCCGCCGCCGGCCACGTAGCGCGAGCCAATCACGACGTGCTTTTGACGGCTCAGCGCGATCATCGCCGGAATGTAGCGCGGGTGATGGGAGAAATCGGCGTCCATGGTCATGATGCGCCGCGCCTCCAGCCCGTGCAGCGCCTTTTGGAAACCGGCAATGTAGGCCGTGCCCAGCCCCAGCTTGCCCGGACGGTGAATGACGTGCACACGCTCAGGATGACGCGCGGCCCACTGGTCGGCCAGCTCACCGGTGCCGTCGGGCGAATTGTCGTCGACGACGATCACGCCCAGCGCCACCGGCAGCGCCAACAACTGGGAGAGCAGCTCATCCAGGTTGTCGGCCTCATTATAGGTTGGAACGATGACAAACGTTTCGATAGGCATAGCAGCTTACTGAATAAAATTAGGGACATCAGGCCAAAGCAGGCAAATCTGCGCTCTATTTTCGTCCTTCACTTCACCATATTGTTACAAAAGTTTTTGTGGGGCGCTATCGCGCGTGCCGTCTCTTCACTGAAAAGGCAGCCCAAGGGGCCGATTTTAACGGGATTAACGGGTGAGGTCAAAAGAGACGCAGACAAAACCAGCCGTTTTTTGCCGGATCGCTTATTCTGGGTATATAACTACAGCGTGAAAATCGGTATTCTTTCTCGCAACCGCAGCCTCTACTCCACGCGCCGGCTGGCGCAGGCCGCCCACCAGCGCGGCCACGAGGTGAGCATCATCGACACGCTGGCCGTCGCCGTGGAAGTGGGCCGCGACGCTATCTCCGGACCGCGGGTACGCATGGTGGTCAGCGAATCATATGGCCTGGCGCGCGCGGTGCAGTTGCCCCAGGTAGACGCCATCATTCCGCGCATCGGCGCATCGATTACCTATCACGGATTATCGGTCGTGCGCCAGTTCGAGGCCACGAACGTGCTGACGACGGCTACATCCCCGGCGATCGCCCGCTCGCGCGACAAACTCCACAGCCTGCAAACGATGAGCCAGGCGGGGCTGCCGGTACCCAGAACGGCCGTGATTGCCCAGGCGCGCGCCCTCTTCGCCGCCATGCAGACGGTCGGCGGGCCGCCGGTGGTGATTAAGCTGATTGAGGGCACACAGGGCCGGGGGGTGGTGCTGGCGCGCAACCTGGCCACGGCCGCGGCCGTCCTGGCCAAGGTACACCAGCACAAGCGCCAGGCGCTGGTGCAGGAGTACATTGCAGAGGCGGCCGGGCGCGACGTGCGCGTGATTGTGGTGGAGGGACGCTGCGTGGCGGCGATGGAGCGCAGCGCGCCGGAGGGCGAATTTCGGGCCAACCTGCACCGCGGGGGCACGGCCGTCCCCTTCCAGCTTGATAACGCGACCAAAAAGCTGGCCGTAGACGCCGCCAAAGCGCACGGCTTGAGCGTGGCGGGAGTAGATCTGATCCAGTCCAATCGGGGGCCGCTGCTGCTGGAGGTCAACTCCTCCCCCGGCCTGGAGGGCATCGAAACGACCACCCAGGTCGACGTGGCGGGCGAGGTGATTGCTTTTTTGGAGCGGGAAGCGCGCAAAAACAAGCGGCGCATGCGGCCGTAGCGCGCACACAAATCCGCCAGGCGGCGCGGTCGGGAGACCGGCCACAGCAAAAAGGCGCGGCGCATGCGGCCGTAGCGCGCACACAAGTCCGCCAGGCGGCGCGGTCGGGAGACCGGCCACAGCAAAAAGGCGCGGCGCATGCGGCCGTAGCGCGCTTTTAAGCCCCCGGCGTCCAATTCACCGGCAGCAGGCCGCGCCGCCGCGCCTCCTCCAGCGACAATCCCGCCCGGTTTGCGGACAGCTCCGCGCGCGCCAGCGCCTCCTCCCAGAACCCCTCGGCCGCGTCCGCGTCCGAGACCCAATCAAGGCCCAAAAGATCGGCCAGCGCGGCGTCGACGGCCGCCGGATCTACGGCGACATCCTCTGCAGCCGGCGGCGCGGGGTCCATTTCCGTAGCGGGCGCGGCTTCCGCCGCGGCGTCCGCGATCGCAGCGTTCCCAACCGTAGCGTCCACAATCGCGTCATCGGCGGCCGCGGGCGGGGGCGGGGCGGCAAGCAGGCTTTGCAGCGTGGCGGCGGTCTGCCGCAGCCGTTGCCAGGCCTTGGGCGTCAACGCCGGCTGGACGGCGCCGGGCAGGAAGAGGAGCAGCTGGTGGGATTCTCCCA
>Ga0114946_10002545_pt1 | contig 12499 bp, 7 predicted proteins | sample WalLakDeSediment_FD_88676 | JGI IMG/M metagenome (GOLD analysis project Ga0114946, IMG submission 88676) | Lake sediment microbial communities from Walker lake, Nevada to study Microbial Dark Matter (Phase II) - Walker Lake 11/02/13 Deep Sediment | ecosystem: Environmental > Aquatic > Freshwater...
CTGTACCTTGCGACGCAGCACGCATAGCTTGGGGTCATAGTGGGTCGCTACTCCTTTCCATGTAGAGGACTTGCACCTCCTGTCTTATGCCGGCTTTTACCGGCGCTCCGTTTAACGTTTAACCTTTAGCGTTTCCCTCCTTCGCCAAGTCTTCGGCGGGCAAGCACCATTCATCATTCTCATTCCCTCCCTTCATTGCCGACTAATTCGGATAGTACAATCCGGCACCGGGACCGAGAGGAATGCCAAATTGTATCCAGACGATGAGAAGCAGCGTCCAGACGATGAAAAATGTGATGGAGTACGGCAGCATAGTTGCCATCAGCGTGCCGATCCCGGCTTTCGCATCATATTTCTGATAGTACACTATTATGAGCGCGAAAAAGCTCATCATCGGTGAAATGACATTCGTTATGCTATCTCCGATGCGGAAAACCGCTTGGGAAAGTTCCGGGCTGTAACCGAGCAGCATGAACATCGGAATGAACACTGGACCCATGATAGCCCATTTGGCCGAGGCGCTACCCATGAACATATTGATGAAACCCGAGAGCAGAACAAACAGAATGACCAGTGGTATCAGACCCAGATTCGCGCTTTGTAGCAACGAAGCACCTTGTACGGCAATCAGTATTCCCAGATTGCTCCACTTGAACCATGCAACGAATTGAGAGGCGAAAAACACAAGGACGAGAAATGCAACCAAACCTTTGAAACTGCTGTTCATGCCATGTATCACATCTTCATGCTTGTTGAATGTTCCGCTTTTGTATCCATATACTACACCGCAACTCCCTGCAACAATGAACAGCACGGCGATAAAGCCTTTGAGAACCGGTGAATGAAGCACCGAGTTGTCGGCGGGCCGTAAGTAGCCGTGATCGGGAATCAGACCGATTGCCAGTAGTGCAGCGAAAAACACAAAGATTGCTCCCGCCCATCTGAGACCTTTCTTCTCGTCAACCGTCAATGCAGTTATTTCTTCCTTCTCCACGGAACCGGTATATGTACCCAGGCGGGGTTCGACCAGAGTTATTGTGATCAGTGTTCCAGCAACAGCAATGAGAAAGGTCGATGCCACCATGAAATAGTAATTTGCCGTGGGAAGAACATAATACACCGGATCAATGATACGAGCGGCTTCCGTCGAAAGTCCTGCCAGCAGGGGATCTATGGTGCCAATGAGAAGATTCGCGCTGAAGCCTCCACTCACGCCAGCGAATGCCGCCGACATACCGGCGATGGGATGGCGGCCGAGAGAGTGGAAAATGACCCCGGCCAAAGGAATAATAAGAATGTACCCCAGATCGGATGCGATATTAGACAGTATCCCGGTAAGCACAATCATGAATGTGATTGTATTGCGCGGCGCCTTGACGAGCAGAAGGTTGATCGCTGCTTTTATCAGTCCGCTGCTTTCCGCTATTCCAATACCCAGCATAGCCACCATGACAATGCCGAGAGGGGCGAAACTCGTGTAGCTGTTCACCATTTCGAGCAGGATACGATGAAGGCCGTCTTTCGAGAGCAGGTTCACTGCGCTGATTGATTCGCCCGTGGCGGGATTTGTCCCGGTCCACTGAAGAGAATGACCGGCGAATGAAATGATCAGCGTTACAAGCGCGAAAATACCGAATAGGGCCGCAGGATGTGGAAGAGCGTTTCCTATTCTCTCAATGAGGGTGAGAATACCGAACCCTTTGCTGTTCGAGCGTGTTCCTTTCTTCATCGAATGTAGTCCGGGTGTACTGACTGTTGCTATGTTTGCGTACTGTTGTAGTCGTGTGGATTCCCTGCCTGCCGGGATGAATCCGAAGAGTCCGGTTTGGCGAGTTTTTCATGACAGGATTATTTCGCGACGATTTTCCCTGTATAATGATTTCCCTTGGCGTCGAATAGTACGTAGATATACACGCCTCCCGGGAGCGTCCCTCTGTTCAATGTAATGCTGTTTGAATAGGTATCAGCTCGTGTTTCTATGACTGCTCCCAATACACTGTACATCCTGAAAGTGAATGGTTTGGCTATATCTCTCGTATCCAATGTAACATGAGTGTCGAATGGATTCGGATACACTACGAAGGACGAAGGCACAGGTCTACGTACACCGGTAAGCACATTGGAGTAGCCAGGAGTCGGACTCATGAAGCTCCACGTTTGTCCGCCGTCCGGATAACGACCGTAAGCTACATTCCGCTCTTGCTCTCCGAATACTATACCATCAATCATATCATACGCATCGGAAATGCGTTGGAACATGCCAAGTTGTTCACCGGATACACTTAGCCTGAAATCCACATGAAGCGGTCCCTGCCAAGGCTGACCATCCGCCCACAACAGGAGAAATCCTCGTGGCGATATTGTCGTAGATTCGGGAGCATTCAAAGGAAGCTGCCATTTCTGCGGATACGAGAGGTCGTCCGTGAAGTACAGACCGCCTATATCCACCGGATAATCATTATCATTGTAGATTTCGAACCAATCATCGTACTCGCCATATTCATCGGCAATCACATTTCCGTTGGATGCCATGAATTCGTTGATGAATAATCCACTTCTGTCCAAAGGCCTGCTGTTTTCAGCGCCCGGTGTGCCCATCAACACATAGCTCTCCCGCCAATCGGAAATAGCATTTCCCTCCTTATCGTGGTCAAGTTCCAATGTGGCACCCAAACCATCGGCCAGAGGAGGCCATGGCCAGTCGTCTTCGTAGCGGAGTGCATATACGAGGCGATGCTCTGCATCGAATACGCTCACCCTCCCGGTTGAATTGCTGAACCCGAAATTCATATCGCCGACGATGTTGACAACATCAGGATGGAATTGCCGGAACCTCGTCGTATCCTCGCAGACTACCACGTATTCTCCCGGTTGCAGAAGGACGGGTGAGCCGATAACGAAACGACTGCTCCCGTGCATAATGCTCCAATTCTCCAAATTGACAGTGGAAGTAGTTGCATTGTACAGCTCAACCCAATCGCCGGTGTCGTAATTCGCCGGAGGGTGGTAGTTGATTTCGTTGATATGCACAGCCAGGGTGGAAGCACCGCTATGCCTGTAATACGCTCCGATATCCGCACGTGTACTGTCGGGATCAAGAGGCGAGTCAGGATCGCCGGCGTCTATACAGGGCGAGTCAGGGTGGAGTTCGAAATTCCCCGTACTTGCTTGGACAAACATCGGATCATCGAAAATATTGCCCGTTCCATTCAGCTTTTCGGTATCTGAAAGCGAATACGTGACTGTGATCGATGATACAGCATCCAGGAGCAAGGTCGATTTCAGCGAGTTCGCTAGTATGGTGTTTTTCACTTCCGCTGCTCCTCCGCCTCTGGAGGTGTTTTTTTCATAACATGCAATACTGTAATTATTCGAATACAAGGTGTTCTGATCGATCATGGCAAAGGAAAAACTGTCTTTGACAGCTACACCCATATCGCAGGCGAATATCACATTCCGCCTGATGAGAGCCGTGGACGCCTGACCGATGGAAATACCCTTGTCGCCGCAGTCATGTATGATGTTGTTCTCTATCAGAATATCCCGGGAATGTTCACCGAGATCGATACCATCGCTGTTGTCCGCAACGAAACCGTAAATACGGTTGTTCCGTATGACACCGCCGACGACGCCGTCGTAGTCTATCCCATCCGTGTCGGGCGCGTTGTTTCCAAAGAGATCGCAATATTCTACTACAGCGCTGTCAGAGTACTTTACATTTATCAGATCGCAGGTGTTATCGCACCTGAATGCCGAATACCCGATGTACACACTTCCGCCTTCGGAGTAAAACGGTTGAATATTGTCTGTTATATAGGTATGTGATATGCGCACATGACTGTTCAGGGATGTGACAGCGGCGAAGTGCAGTTGTCTGTTCCGACCGTAACCACTACCGGAAAGATTCGCATGCCTGATAACGAGCGAATCCGTGGCATCGATTGCGACTATCACACCCCATCTGGGACGAGAGTTGAAGTCGGGTCTTCGCGCCGTCACGGCTGGATTTGTCGTAATGACGACGTTGTTGCTTTCCGTTCCCGAGATTCTCAATCCTCCATGAACGTATATCGAAGCTTTATCAGTCATCAGGATTTCCGCAGCTTCCTCGACAGCGAGAGTGGCACCGGGATGAATAACAATATCTTCCACGCCATACCATGGAGAAAGTGAGGCACGCAAGGTCGTATCCGAACTGACAACTGCGGGAATGATGTTTCCACGCGAGCGTTCGAACACCGCGATGATACTCGTATCGCCAAGTACGTTCAGCACTGTATGCGAACTATCCGTCGCTATTCCATGCCACTCTTTGAAGCGATACCCCGGCTGAGCCTCGGCGGACAGCGAAATACCGGTATTTCTGAAAAAATGACCTGAAAACAATGAATCTGAGACGGGTACTCCACTCACGATGATAGTACCTTTCCCGAGTATCTCCAGGTTCACCAATGCGCTGTCCATCACCCCGAATTGCTGCGAGATATGTGCACGCATATTATCGGGTCTGTTCCGAAGAAAACTTTCGATAAAATCGATGTTCGCTTCCCACACGGATATATCCGAAGGAGTGTTCCATCTGAGAATATGTCGCGGCATTTCAGATGCAATGTGCGCCTTGAGACTGTCAAGCACCGAAACCGTCACCTCGGGGCGATAGATTGTATTGAGGTACAGGGCGAAGCGCTGTACGAACTCGTCCCTGAACATGGTGTTTGTCAAAAGCTTTTCGAACAGCAGGGTGGACCAATCGGGCAAGTCGCCGGAATCTCCTGAAACTGCCTGTAGCGTATTTTCCCAGTGATCGTCTCCGCTCAATTGCCCGAATGCGTGTTCCATATCGTTCGCAATCCATCGCCAAGGGCTGCGGCTCTCCCTGTCGCGCCAGTACTTGTTGTTGAGTTGAAAAAGTCTATATCCAATAAATATTTTATGAATCATGTAATTGATGTATTCGTGTACATCGATTTTCGAAGCGATATACTCGTATGCATTCTGTTCAGATAAATCATTTGTACTGATGAAATCAATAATGCCAAGATAATCGCGTTCATCTCCCCGTATCACCAGCAAACTGTCTTCAAGCAGATCGAGATTTGCATTGCTCACGTTATGATTGCCGGCAATATAGTTATGATCCAGTCGTTCCCTGATTTCATATATCCCATGGTATTCGCCATTGATGAAAACAATGCATGGCTTATACGCCTGATAGTCGATGTCCATTGCATGTTTCGCGAGATTCACAGCCAAACCATCCCGGAAATACGCCAGATTATAATCATTTCCTCCATTCCGAAGCAGGAAGGAACTGAATCGTTCAATATCTTTGTCTTCAAACAATCTGTAATTAAGCTCCGACTGCCCGTACCTCGCTCTGAAGCGGATTGAAAGCGGTCGTTGCGGCAGATTGTAAATCGTCGTCCCGAACACCCTGACTCCCGCTCTGCATACGAACCCTCTCTTCCCGTCCACATCGAAATATTCGATTTCGGCGGGAATGTCCCTTCCCCGTATCGCGTTTCTCAAAATACCATAATCGATATCATACAAATGCGCTGCATCCGTCGAAATGGAAATAACCGGAAGCTCGGTGTTCTGACCGATGAAATACGTAGCAACAGCTACCGGGCTTGGTAATTTGCCGGCTTCGAACGCTCTCGCCTTAATCACGTAACTTCGTATCACACTGAATGTATCGGGAAATACTGGTGAATCCGCATCCGGTGTCGAACCGTCAAAGCTGAAACGTATTACGGTAGACGGTGAAGGAGGGATGATGCGTAAAGACTGCGCTTGGGTATAGAAACCTTCCCGCAAAGAGAATGTCGGTGCGGGTGCGTAGACCAAGTCCGCAGCGCCGTAGTCCGAATTCCGTTTCCCCGGCGTCACATCACTGAAATACAGCCATTTCTCAGGATTTGTTGGATCCCTTCCATACGAGATGTCGTTGCTCTGGACAGAAAAGTACATCTCGTCGAGCAATTCGCCGTCACTGTTAAACAGACCGACGTATTCACCGTCGCCGCTCAGACTGAAATTCGTATGCAGTTCTTTGACAATGACGACTGCATCCTTGTACTCACAGTATGCTGTATCTCCGATAGAGACATCTCTACCGTCGGCCCACAACAGCAAGTACTGTCCAGGATTCACGACGATATCCGGGAACGTCCATTTCGTCGGATTCCAGGGTTTGTCGCTAATCGTGTAATTTTCAAGATGCACCGGTGAGGGCGAGTCATTGTACAATTCGATGAAGTCCGAAAAACCTCCGAAATCCGGGTCATGAAGCACCGATGCATTCAGCGCCAGAATTTCGTTGATACGCAACTGGGCAGTTGCCTGCTGACAGAGCATCAGCAACGCGATCCAGATTGTAAGCTTAATGCCTGACAAATCTGTGTACCTCGACGTGATTTCCAATAGTTATTGCAAGCAGGTATACGCCTGTATGCATCATTCCCGTTGATACTCTGATATCAGTTTCCGTTGGCTGTATTGTCTGTGTGTGAATCAAACGGCCGTCAATCGTGTATATATGAAGCGTCCCGCTATAACCGGTGGACACATGCGGCCGTATGTTGAAGTACTCCTTCGCCGGATTCGGATACAATGTCGCGAGCACATGCGCACCGGGTGGGGTAACAGACGCAATAGCGGTATGATAGTGCGCAAGGAAGGAAATCGGATTTCGTCCGTAGCGCGGTGGACGGAGATGTACGTATATTTCGCGGGTAGACCCTTCGTTTATCAATACATACTGTCCGAAATGGATCCGATCCGACTCGAAATTGCCCCCGAGGAAGAATGCGTCTTCGCCGACGACCGCAATGACTGTGCCCCTGTCGTTCATATCGCCACCGAGAGACTTGCCCCAGATTGGTTGGCCCGAGGAGTCGTATTTCAGTACGAACACCTGTTGATAAAAATAATTTCTATTCCAAATATTCTCTAAAGTATCCTGGCCGAATGCGATGTTTTCGCTGAAGTAATATCCGGTCATGTACAGATTCCCGCTTTCGTCGACGGCGATGTCATTGACGACATCGAGGCTTTGCCCTTCAGTCTCACCGCCTGCAAAGGCTTCCCATGATATGTCCAGGTTTTGATCGTACTTTGTCAGGATGATCTTCGAATCCATCAACGGCCAGCCCCAGCCCATGTACATGTTGACCTTTTCGCCGGCAGCGTATATCGAGTTGGAATGCGAGACCATTGCATTTATCTTGGAATAATTGCTGTCGAGAACACCCTTCATGAATGATCCCACCGGACTGTATTGCACGATAAATGCATTCCGCGCCATACCGCTCCGCAACTCGTATCCGCCATCGAACGTGACCCTGTCCCACACAGAGCCGGCCAGGTAACAGTTCTGGTCGTCATCCAACACGATGGAAGTCAGTTGCACATCGCCACCGGCTCCTTTTCTTTGCCAGAGAATATTTTTCGCATCATCCATTTTGACGACAAACGCTGTTGCCTGCCTGGGGCCAATGCCATCTATAGTATACCCCGACACGTAGATATTGCCCTGCCTGTCCGTCACCACACCCGTGATCTCATCCTTCCCTGCATTCCCGAGATGCCACACCCATTCCACTTCCTTTTCCGCATTGAGTTTGATCAAGGCTCCGTCGCTTTCACCCCGATTGAACAGTGTGTTGCTGCCGATAGTAATGGAGAGGCTGCCGAAATTCATCGCCACGTAGATGTTCCCGATATTGTCACATGCAATTGCAGTGGCAATATCCTCACCGCTTCCTCCGAAGCTGCTCGCCCACGACACGTTTCCGGCCTCATCGAGTACGGCTGCGAAGGCGTCCTCTCTTCCGGCATTTTTCAGCGTCTCTGACCCGAGGATGAGACTTCTGCCGTCAAAACTTCCGGCAAAAAGGATGTGCGACGTTTGACAGACACTCATGGCGTGAATGAGCGTGTTGCCAGTACTGTCGCCGACACTCCTGACCCACTCCGGCGTCTGAGCCGAAAGACTGCATGTGCAAAGCATGATTACCGCTTGAAGGAAAAAGATTCTACGTGCCATAAACCACCATAGCTGTGTTCGTATGTTCCTCCATTCAACTTCCGGGCGTTCGCTTCCAGGCGGGTGATTGATCAGGCAAACAGAGGAATGACATTCTCTCTGTTCGTATCATCCAACCCCGACCCACATCGTACCCCCGTACAAAGCCGATGCCGCAGGATGCGGTTGTTCACAGTGCAAGATAGCAATAAGTGTAGAATATTCATCGAGTTGGACTCCGTTTGGATAGGGGGGGATAAGAGCAAACGCGCTCGGAGGAGTAGAGTATTGCTGATATGAGCATCCTGCTGCGATGCATTATCACAGCTCCGTGTAGAGCCAGCGCATAGGCACACAGCGCGATGCTGCAAGTCCCGGTCCTGCCTGCTGATGGTATGTTGTCCGTACGAAATGCACTGTGCCAACAGCGGCTGGTTGAGTGCCTCGAAAGAGGAGACATTGGGCACCGGCACCAGGGAGTTCCGCTGCGCGAACCCGACCAACCTTACGATGCTGACCTTCTCGTTCCCAGCGGCGCGATTGCAGTAACCTGCTTCGACATTGCGGTAGGTGTGAAACCGCGTGAACATCTCCTGCTCCTGTCGGTGCTTGGCTCGAAGAATGCGGCACACCGCCGTGCTCATGTTATCGAAAACCGGGATCCGGAAAATCCTACCGAGAAACAGGAAGGCATGCATCAGCGCTTCGAACCGTAGCTGCTGTCCCTCGAAGCAGGAGAAGCGGACGAACAGCTTGCCCCAACCCTTCGACGGCATGAATAGGCAGTGCGGGTGCTCGATTCAGTCGTCGATCTCTGCATAGGTTTGCTCCCATTCAACTTCCATCTCCCTCCGCAGACGCATTCATGTGTGCATCCGGAATTATTTTCCCAGCGCAACGTGCATCTTGAAGATCATCGTTTCATCCATCCGAAGCGGCATGGAGGGAAACCGAACGTCTACGGCACTCCGGAAACCATCCGGTTGAAGCATCGCGTCCCGGAGGTGACGGCAATAACGAAAAAAACACAAACGCGGATGAAAAGGAAGAGAACGACGACAGACCAGAGGAAGAGCAACACTCAAGGCACTACCGCGATGGGTGGCCGTCAAGAAGCCTGTATCACTACGGGTTTGTGTACTCTTGGCGGCAGTCCGGCACGGCAGTACCTCCATTCGAACTCCGCTCTGGCCATGAGATGCTGACCGGATATGTATATGTTAACAAACATCAAAACGGCCATTTTATCCGAAAACTACCGTACGGGCTTCAGAATGGTCTTTCTGAAAATCTGTTCGATGTTTTTCGCGGTGATTTCGTACACTATCTTCATTTCGCTGTTATTCGTCTCGTACAGTCTCACGCTATATGCGAAGATATCATACCTGTAATACGCCTCATCCGCGGATCCGTGATAAACTTGCCGACGCATGGTATCCCTTCGCGCTTCGGTCTCTCCGTAATCGAGATACATGACTGTGACATTGTCGCGGAACATGACTCTTTCGTGCTGTTCGGTTGCGAAGGCAACACATCCGCTGCATCCGCCTGCAGGTATGAACAGATAGAAATGAAGCGAGTCGGGAATAGTAAGAGAAAACGCTCCTTCGAGGTATCTTGTAAGAGCGTCGGCTTTTGGAGTATCACCAGCAGAACAAGCGATGAAGAACAGTAGCAGTCCGAAAAAAGCAGTCGACCTGTCATTCTGAAATCGAAAAAAGTGTAAACGAGTGAATTCGTCGATCTGGTAAACCTGATGGTGTAACCGACTTGTTCGCGACGAGAAGTCCTTTACGAGTCGGGAAGGCCGAAGCTGAACGATACTTGCCGGAGAGAAACTTTTGTTCGCCGAGAATTCGGAAATCAGCATCCAATACGATTATGGACCACGGACAATCATTGAATTCGTTCGGCCGTCCTGAAGAATTCCTTGCCGGCTGCGAATGTGCGACTACCCGGTAGTATCGATTACGGAAACCGTCCCATAACAACGATATTTTGGGGCTTCTACCGATGGGCGGTAACTTCATTAAAGCGCACAACACCCTCTTTGCAGCCCGGGCATTCTGCCTTCCGGTGCCAAAGAGTGTAAACGGGACAATCGAGAGATTGTATCCAAGCGCCGAGATCAGGTATTGATTCTGAATATTTCCCCGTCCTAGGCGCGTCGTTCGTCGCAAAACTTCTTCATCGAGAATATGCACGAAACTTCGCGTACACAGCGTGTTTTCGAAGCGACTGATTCCCGTAGGTTGGTCTATGTAACAAAAAAGCCCCCATTTCTGAGGGCTTTTTACAATTACAAGTATGGCAAAGACTATGAATAAACTCTTGCTCCGGAAAGGAAGCATGTTTGCGTGCGATCTCGTCGCTCCGTCAAACTACTGCCATGTTCACGTTCGCAACACGTTCGGATTGTTTTGACGCATCGATGACGTCGACGGGTTCAACGGAACTGTTTCCCAGATATATCGCAGTGTCGGCGATGATTGATGCAACAGTGCTTCGCGTTGCGCGGAATCGCGTCGATTGCAACGACACATGCCGCGCAACGATGCTGCTGTTCGTCCCGTCGATGATGTTGTCGGTCAGATGTACGCTCTGCATGACATCGAAGCTTTCCTTTGTTTGGCTATTGATCAATGCGACCACCTCTTTCATGGATACGGCGGAAAGTAGTCTCGTGAAGCGGTTCCCGCGTAACCACACCGCGAAGGACGACTCTTTGAGTGAGACAGGGATATCCTTGTTGCTAAGACGCTGCCGCAGTAGTGGACCGCTTTTTTCGTTAAGTGCAAGGTCTCCGGGCATGCCGCCGAGGCTGATGCTGCCATGAATGTGATTGTCGAGAAGCGTGCATGCGGTGCGGGGTCCGAGTATCGTGAGAGCGAGCCCGGCTTCTTCGAGCATGGCAAGACGGCGAAGATCAAGAAATACGCGTTTCACATCGCTCGCCTTGCTGCGAGGTTGCTCGAGCAGTTCAAGCAGTTCGTTATAGACGGGTATTGCTTCCACGGTGAGAACTGTTGATGCGGACGTCGCTTTCGAAGTGGAGGCGCGTTTGGTAGCCGCTTTCTTTTTCGTGCTATTCTTCGATGAAGTGGACGCAGTAGCGGGAGTAATAGGTTGCGGTAGTTTCGATCGCAGTTGACGAGTGAACTCCCTTCTCGTCGCCACGGGTCGTGCTGCGATGTCCTCGGAAATGGTGTCGACCGCTGTCTCGAACTCGACATCGTCGGTGATATGAAAAACTTTCGCTACTTCCGGCTCGAAGTCCAGTACAGCAGATATTCCTTCACGCGCTGCCGGTACGAACGAGCGAATCACATTGTGTTCGCACAGGAAACGTGCTGCGTGATCTATCAATAAAACTGTTCCCGCTGTCCTTCCCTCGATGCGGCAGGATGAGATTTCCACATGCCCGCAGTGCGAAAAAGTAAGTGCTGTGGAAGCTGTATTGATTGCGACATCGCGAATAGTAATGTCCGCCAAACCCGATAGCGAAGTACCTCTGTCGGGGAGGGCAAGAACCGATCCCGGACCACAACCGATGATGTGCAGCCGAAGCTCACGCTCGTCAATATTCGTCGGCAGGGCGTGCGTACCGGGGAGTAAGCAAACGCATGCGTCCGACATTTTTCGTTCACGAATGACTTCGATGGTTTCGCTGATATCCCTGAATGTTCCTCCATCACCAACCACGAGCCGACAGCCGGCGCTCTCGCGGCGGCACAATGCGTCGATTGCCTCTTGCACAGTAGTAACTCCAGCCTTGGCCAGACCAGCACACTGCGTGGCGTCGTAATGCACTGCATCGGCTATGCTCAGAATAGCATTGAAGCGGATCGGAATATGCTGTGTATTTCCGCCAGCGTCTATCAAACGTGCCTCTGCTGTTTGATGACGCGTTCCTGGTGAGAGTACCCACGTGCAGGTGGCCAGCCCTGCTGCATCTGTGCGTACTTCGACGGACTGTGAGCCGTTGACGGTCCCGTTGTTGGGAGCGACAGTGAAACGAACTCTGGCCCCCTGAACAGGCCATTTGCCATTCGCAACTCCGACTTGCAGAGCCTGAGGTAGAGTCGGCTGCTGCGGCATGGCTTCCTGTCCATCGCCCCCGACATAGAAGAGGCTGGTCAGTTCGGTGACTGGGGGAAACAATGATCTGCAATCCTTGATTTCCGTCCATGACGAACCGTCGAACGTCATGAGTGCGAGTACACAGTGATGATCGCCGATTTTCGCGGACATAATTCCACACTGTCTCTCGTGCTTCACGCGACAATTTTTTTGGGATATTGCGCTGATTTCCATGTCCATCCGTTTCGGCATAGGGGTGATATAATATGATGAATGCTTTTTTCGGCCACCGTGATTTCTTTCGCGACGCATCACGCCCTACTCCCACCGCTCCTTCGCAAACAATAATAGCCCCTGAACGATATTTATTTCAAAATTCTCTGCCGCACC
>Ga0114946_10002546_pt1 | contig 12488 bp, 5 predicted proteins | sample WalLakDeSediment_FD_88676 | JGI IMG/M metagenome (GOLD analysis project Ga0114946, IMG submission 88676) | Lake sediment microbial communities from Walker lake, Nevada to study Microbial Dark Matter (Phase II) - Walker Lake 11/02/13 Deep Sediment | ecosystem: Environmental > Aquatic > Freshwater...
AGACAACCGCGGTCTGGCGCTGGCCTACCCGCACTTGGTCCGGTTGACGGAGTCGGGAGTGCTGGTCAGGTCGCAGCCTAAGGGCCAGGGTAAGGTTGGATTGGCGATCGGGCATGGCGGGGGGCATACACCTTCGATGGGCGGGTTCCTTGGCACGGGCTTACTGGATGCGGATGTGTACGGCCCGTTGTTCACCTGCGCCTCGGGATTGAAAATCGCCCGGGCGATCGAACTCGCTGAGCGGGGCGGTGGGGTGCTGCTGCTGGTTTCGAACCATGCCGGTGATGTGCTCAACGCCCGGTTGGCTGCCCGGCGGGTAGAACAGCTTGGTATCCCGCTGACCCTGGTATTTTCCAGTGACGATGTGGCTACCGCACCCCGCGCGGACTTTGAGGCCAGGCGCGGTCTGGGCGGTTTGTTGTTCCCGCTCAAGGTCGGGGGCGGGGCTGCCGAGGCTGGACTGTCGCTGGCTGATGTGGCGGACTTGATGCGGTCAGCCAATGAGCGCACCGCTACGCTGGCTGTGGCTTCGCGCGCACCCCGGCACCCAGTCAGCGGGGAGCGGCTGTTTGACCTGCCCGAGGGGCAGATCGAGGTCGGCACGGGGGTCCACGGTGAGGTGGGGGTATACCGCGGTGAGCTGATGAATGCAGATGACCTGGTTGGGATGATGCTTGACCAGCTGGTACCCGACCTGGCGGCTTTTATCCAGGACCGGGTGTGGGTCTTTCTGAACGGGAGCGGCGGCACCTCGCAGATGGAATTGCATATCCTTTACCAGGGCGTGCGCCAGAGACTGACCTCACGAGGATTGCAGGTCGCTGCCGGGGTGGTGGGATCGTATTTCACCACGCTGGAGATGGGCGGCTTTTCTCTGTCTTTATGTGCGCTGGAGGCTGAAGGTGCACACTGGTGGGAAGCGCCGGCCAGCAGCCCAACGTTTCGCTGGCCGTTGACATAGCTTTAAAGGTAAAAGGAGTGAACATGAGCAGCATACGCAAACCGAAAATCGGCCTGGTGGGGATGATGGCACGCCCGTTCAGGGGCGATAAGGAAGGCTACTTCGCCGGGGATGCGCAGGCGATGCGCGATTTGGCTGAGACGCTGGATTTTGAATTAAAGCTCATCCCTGAGGGGATTTATAGCCGGGCTGATGCACAGCGTGCAGCAGATGCCCTGGCGGATTGGGGCGCCGAATATATCCTGGTGCAATCCAGCTCCTTTGCCGGCGGGGATTTCATCCGCCCCTTTGCTAAATCACAGGTGAGGCTCGGCTTGTGGGCCGTGCCGGAGGGACCGCCCAGTGCAGAAGGCGGACTGCCGCTCAACAGCTTCACCGGCCTGAATATGTACAACAGCATCCTTAAGCGCTACCTGGTGGGTTATCCCCACCCGGTCAAGTGGTTTTTCGGGCGTCCGACCGATCCTTTATTCTTGGCGCGTTTCAAGGTGACGGTAGCCGCGCTGCGGGCGTTGATCAACTTGAGCTGCGCCCATATTGGCTTGATCGGAGGCGTCGCCCCTGGTTTTGATAACCTGATTGTCGACCCGCGCCGGTACGAGGCCAAGTTGGGGGTACGGGTGACCGCGTTGGAACTGGATGCCGTCCTGGCACGCGCTCGGCAGTTGGGCGACGGCGACCTGGTTGAGGAGAAGGCGCAGGCCTTTGTTCAACCAGGCGTGAAATTGGGTGAGGGACTGCGTGAGCATATGCTGGCGTTGGCGAAATTGCAGTTGGGGTTTGAGGAAGTGATCGCTGCCCATGGATTTGATGCGATCGCCCTCAGCTGCTGGCCGCGCTTCCAGGTCGACCCCGGTGTGGCGGTGTGCAGCCTGGTGGGGCAGTTGAACACCCTCGGCGTGATCACCGCTTGTGAGGGCGATGTGCCGTCAGCAGTTGGATTGTTGGCATTGCACTACCTCACCAACGGGGATGTGGTCACCTTGATGGACCTGGTCTCGATTGACCCAACGGATGATTCGGCCCTGCTGTGGCACTGTGGACCGACCTCGCCACTGTTGGCTGGAGAGGATGGGGTCAGGATGGACTCGCTGTGGTTGTTTGATGACCCGGATGGCAAGCGCATGGGTCTGCATAATGACCTGGTGCTTAAAGCGGGGACGGTGACGGTGATGGGCTTCACACCCCAGCTTGACCATCTGCTGGTCTTCGAAGGGCAGATCGATCCCAGTAAGCCTTCCTATAAAGGCAGCCGGGGCTGGCTGAAGGACATCCGCATGGACCAGGAACCGATCGGCATCCCGGCGCTGGTGGAAACGCTGACCCGCTGCGGTTACCAGCATCACTACCCGCTGGCGTATGGTTCGTTGACCCCGGCAGCCAGCGAGATGGCGGCGTACCTGGGCATGCCGCTGGTGGCGGCTGAAGCGTACCGGGAGTATTTAAGGGGGGCATAATTGTTGAGTGAGCCATAAACTTCTGGATTTTTGATTAATCATCATCAGATCATTGCCATCCTGTAGATTTGCTCAGGGGGCCTCCACACGTAGGACGACTTGGTGAAGGTTTGTTGACGCGCTGATGGCTTTGGTTTAATGAATGTTATGGTGGGTGTATTGGCGGTCGGGAAAATGTGCTGTAAAGCGGTTGTTCTTCGGGTGAAGGTGAGAAGTTTCGTTGGTAAAGATAACGCCTTGTTTTCGAAATTGGTGCTAATTCTGTTGATGCTAAAGCAGTTTGTTTGATTTTCAAAATATCGCTAAATATATTCAATCTTTTTGATTGGAACCTTAAATTTTTGTTTTTGTGTATAATGGTACATATACCAATGACCGATTTGCACTTATGGTTGGAAGCAGGAAATTTTTAATAAGACAAGTCGATGCGGATTAAAGAAGTTCTCAGGGTTTTTCTTTATGATGTAAATCCAGTTTATGAAGGGAGGGAGCTATCGGGGTAAATCTAAAGTGTTTGACAAGAAATATGTTGTCACTTTCATAAGGAAACTAGAAAAGGAAAATGTGTTATGAAAAAGAAAGGTTTTAAATCCCTAATCATTGCATTGTTGTTGACGATGCTCATGGTTCCTTTAGCCAGCGCCAGTGATTTAGGGCCGATTGAGCCCCTCGTCCCGGTGCCAACGGATGACACCTATGAAGCGGTTAACGAATCATTTGATATGTGGTTCGTTGAGTTCCGCAGCTCACCCGTGGCCGATGGCGGCAATCCCCGCAACACACAGGCGGATAAAGCCAATTTTAGAGCAGCGGCTGCGAAGGAAGGCCTTGCGTTCACCGAACGCTTTGCATTCGATACACTCTGGAACGGTATCTCGCTTTCCATAAACCCACGTGACGTGGCAAAATTGGCGTCAATGCCGGGCATTAAGGGCATTTACCCGGTGGAAATGATCTCCATCCCAGAGACCGAGACCAGCAGCATTGACCCTGAACTGTACACCGCCCTGGCGATGACCGGTGCGGATGTTGCTCAATCTGAGCTGGGTTACACCGGTGAAGGCATCAAGGTGGCTGTGATGGACACCGGTATTGATTATGACCACCCCGACCTGGGCGGCTGCTTTGGCGAGGGCTGCCGGGTATACACCGGCTGGGACTTTGTCGGTGATGCATTTACAGGTGAAAATGAACCTGTTCCTGGTCCTGATCCCGATGACTGCAATGGTCACGGCACGCACGTCGCTGGCATTGTCGGCGCCGACGGCGTCGTCACCGGCGTGGCGCCGGACGTGAGCTTTGGCGCTTACCGCGTATTTGGCTGCACAGGTTATACCTGGGCAGACATCATGCTGGCCGCCATGGAAATGGCTCTGGCGGATGGAATGCATATTCTCAACATGAGCATTGGTTCAGCGTTCCAATGGCCGCAGTATCCGACAGCCGTTGCCGCGGACAACCTGGTCAAAAAGGGCATGGTCGTGGTCGCCTCGATCGGTAACAGCGGCGCAAGTGGTCTGTATTCCGCTGGTGCCCCCGGCCTGGGCGAGAAGGTGATCGGCGTAGCTTCGTTTGACAATACCGATGTGTATGTACCTTACTTTGAAGTCAACGATGCCCAAATTGGTTACATTGCGATGACTTTTTCACCAGCGCCGCCGATTACAGGCACAGAAGAAATTGTTTTCATTGGGCAAGCATGTAACACTGATGAATTGTTGGCAGATCCCGATGGAAAAGTTGCTATGGCGGTTCGGGGTGTGTGTTCCTTTGCAGAGAAAGCTCTGAATGCCATTGATGCAGGAGCAACAGCAGTTGTCATTCATAATAATGCTCCGGGCATAGTATCTGGAACACTTGGTGCACCACTGGGTAATGATATTCCGGTTGTTGGTATTTCCCAAGCTGATGGATTATTCATCCGAGGACAAGAAACACCAGTTTATATGACCTGGACGGATCAAATGGTTATTGCCTATAACCCAACCGGCGGTTTGATCTCTTCCTTCAGCTCCTACGGTCTGGCACCTGACCTGTCCTTCAAACCCGACATCGGTGCGCCTGGCGGCTCTATCTACTCCACCTATCCACTAGAGTGGGGTGGCTATGCTGTTTTAGGCGGTACATCCATGTCCTCTCCACATGTTGCCGGTGCAGTTGCTTTGCTGCTGCAAGCCAACCCGAGGCTGAAGGCAGAAGAGGTGCGCGGCGTACTCCAGAACAGTGCCGTTCCCAAGAATTGGTGGGGAAATCCTGGTATTGGTTTCCTGGATAATGTCCATCGCCAGGGCGCGGGTATGCTGCAAATCGATAAAGCCATCATGGCTACCACCACGATTACGCCTGCTAAGCTGGCGTTGGGTGAGTCTGAGGCTGGACCGGTCAAACAGACGATCAAGCTGACCAACAGCAGCCGAGATCCTGTCACCTATGACCTGTCTTATGTCAACGCCCTCTCAACGGGCGGAGTGAGAGCACCCGGTTTCTTCCTCAGTAACGCAATGGTCCACTTCAATTCAGAAAGTGTGACTTTACCAGGGCGCGGCGCGGCCAACATCAATGTGACGATTGACCCTGCTACAGCGCCCGGATATGGTTTGTATGGCGGTTATATCGTCTTCACACCGCGAGATGGCGGACAGGTCTACCGTGTGCCTTATGCCGGCTTCGTCGGTGATTACCAGAGCATCCAGGTGTTAACACCGGCTGCTTATGGATTCCCTCTATTGGGATGGACACCGGATGGCGAGAACTTTGGCTTTGCTGGCGAAGGCGATGTCTTCACTATGGAAGGTTATGACATCCCCTACCTGCTGGTACATTTAGAACACCAATCGCAGCTGTTCCGGGTTGAGATCTTGGATGCAGCAAAAGGAAAACTAATCCACCCGGTCTTCAATACCGCCTTTTACGAGGAATACCTGCCGCGCAATTCGACCGCTGGCGGTTTCTACGCCTTCGGCTGGGATGGCTACCGGATGCATAAAGATGGCTTCTGGGGCATTGCTAACAAGAGCCTGACTGGCGCGGTACCGGATGGCGAATATATGTTGGTGCTCTACGTGCTTAAGGCCAATGGGCGTGCCAATAATCCAGCGCACTGGGAGACATGGACCTCACCAATGTTTGTGATTGACCGACCATAACGGAAGTCCATACTCAGTCTCAGGTAGCTTCGGAGTTATTGACAGGTTTTGAGAATTAATAAGCTTAGAACCAGTCATCTAACAAGAAGCTTCTTGAACCAGTATATAATAAAGGCTGCTCGCAAGAGCAGCCTTTTGAATAATCAGCTGAGAACGATATTGTCACCAGGTCATTCATTGACCCGTACCAAATGCAAGACCAATTATTCAATAAATACCGTAACTGCTCAGGCAATCCTGCTGCTGAAGGGTGGGGGTGTGGTTTGGTGCCTTCGCCGCCAAACCACACCCCGCTATTCCCTCGCACGCTGAGTAGTTACAAAATACCGTGGATAAGCCAAATCAACCACCAGAATTAATTGACAGACTGGACCAGTCCTTCTATAATTGAAGGGCGTTATGATCAGCACCTTTCATGTACATGAGCTGATTCAATGTAAATAGCGGGTTTAAGATTCACCAGGCGTGATTGACTAGCCCTTCATTAACTACGGCTGAAGGATATTATTAAGGAATGAAAATGGATAAACGAACCCAGGTTGGACTAACTGTCTTATTGGTGGTCACAAGTCTTTTTTTGGGCGGTGTGCATCCTTCCAATGCCATACCCTTGCAAACCGTTTCACCTTCAGCGATGACAACCGTCTCTGGATGGGTTTATGACGCTGGTATTGAGGGGGGAGAATCACATGGATATCCTTTATACGCCAGCCTGACCTTCACTGCACCGGATTTTGAGCAGATAATCTATACCAGTCCATTTGATGGATCTTATCAAATCGAACTTAGCTCAGGCCGGAATTATTCGGTGACCGTATCTGCCGTCTCGCAGGGGTACATCTCGAAAACGGATGTGATCGTGGTGGGTTCAAATCCGATCGCGCGCGATTTTCATCTATTTATTGATGCTGCATCATGTTCAGCACCAGGTTATTCCGGTGGTGCTTTTTTTGAAGATTTTGAATCGGGCGCGTTGCCTTTTGGTTGGAATACTGTTGATTATGCGGGCACTGGGGAGGTTTGGGCATTTTATAAGAATGGTGGATTGGGAAATCTGACTCCCGGAACAGGTGGGTTTGCTGTTCTTGATAGCGACGGTTATGGCGATTTAGGCTACCAAGATGCAGGTTTGCGAACACCAGTCTTAAATTTATCGAAAGCCTCTATTGTCACCCTGGATTTTGATACAGATTTTCTTTCATGGTTTGCAACGGCAGATGTGAGAGTGAGCGGAAATAATGGAACATCTTGGGTCACTGTTTCTCGCTGGACAGAAGACCTTGAAAGCACTCATATTTCTCTTGACATTTCAACACCAGCTGCAGGCAAATCCCAGGTAATTGTTGAATTTCGCTATACGGGTGATCCGGTCAACAACTGGGGATTTTGGTGGCAGGTCGATAATGTCCTGATCCAAGGTGGGGATTGCAGTCTCATACCCGGTGGCATTGTGGCAGGTTTCGTGCTTGACGCCAATACAGATGCCCCATTGATTGGTGCACAGGTGTTCAGTTCCACGGTAAGTACCCATAGTATAAAATTATCGGATGACCTTGATCATGCAGGTTTGTACTGGGTTTTCCAGCCGACAACGACGGAGCCGCAAGCGATTAATTTCACTACCGCCTTAGCTTCTTATGCGTCAGACGCACAGGTGGTCAATGTCGTGCGGGATGGTGTAAACCGCCAGGATTTCCAGCTCGGAAGAGGTTACTTAGGCTTTGACTCGACTGGATTTGAAGTCACCATGACGGAGGGTGACAGTCCAATTGAAAAAACTTTGACGATTACGAATACAGGAGCTTTACCGGTTGATTTTAATCTCAAAACCTTGAACAAGCCATTCCCCAATGTCCCTGCCTTTGGTGTTGCTTACCCGAGCGAAAACCTGGTCTACATTCCAGACACAGCTACACCCAACACCTGGACGATCATCGGTTCAGTAAACGATCCGATTGAGGATCGGGATTTTATCGCGGGAGATTTTGTTGTTGGTGATTTTTCAAAGCTGTATATGATGGATTCCTACAGCGATACACTCTTTTCGCTGAATACGACAACTGCAGCCTATACGGAAATTGGGTTGGCAACGGCAGAGGGCGATTGGAGCGGCCTAACAGGAACGCCTGCTGGCGTTCTCTATGGGATCAGTACAAATTGCAGTAGCTTTACCAACCTGTATACCCTTAACACCGACACTGCTGCTGCGACCAATAAGGGCGCACTGGCTGGCATCCGCTGCGGGAATGATTTAGCCTACAATGCTGTTAATGGGTTGATTTATATCATTGATACCTATAGCTACAATCTATTTAAGGTCGATCCCTCTACCCTTCAAGTTACCGAAGTTGGTGCGTTAGAGATGAACACGAAAACATTCCAGGGTTTGGATTTTGAAGAACAAAGCGGCTTGCTTTACTGGGCAGCAAATGATTTTACAAGTGGTCAGAATGAACTTCGTACAATTGATGTTGCGACCGGTTCAACTGAGTTCGTTGGGGTATTCCCTGATGGAGAACGGGTGCCTGTTTTAGCCTTTGCCACCAGCGGTTCACAGCAGTGGTTAAATCTAACCCCAGATGTGGTGACGTTGCAGCCGGGCAGTGCTGTGAACGTTACAATAACTGTTGACCCTTCCGTCTTGAATCGCCCAGGAATTTACCAGGCGGAAATTGCGATTTTGCATGATACAGATTACGACTTTCCCAATATCCCGTTTAGGTTGAATTTTGAAACAGTCCCTGATGTCCCAATTATAAGTGTGGTCGTCACGGATATTACCCAGCCAGTGGCGCTCGAAATCCCTGATACTTATGCAACCATATCAGCAGACCCAGATCAAGGGATTACAGCCACGACGGCAGCTATATCCTGGAATCCGAGTGATAACCCATTTGGTTACAATAAGATCTACACAGCCAGGGTGAACGTGGCTGCAAACGCAGGTTTCACATTCAATGAAGAGACTTCAGCAACAGTTAATGGGGAAACAGCGAATGTGGTGCTACATCCAAATGGAACGCTGACGATCAGTTATGTGTTTCCAAGGACTGAACCTGGAGAAGGTGGTGAGTATGCGATTTATTTGCCCCTGATCCAGCGCTAAGTTATTAAGTTTTCCAATGAAGAAGAGGCTGCCCAATAACGCAGCAGTCACTTTCTGCTTAATTGACTTTACAATAATTCGTTGAGTGTGAAGTAAGGTGTTCTTCCCACGAAAGTCAATATTCTTAACTGCGCAACAAACTGCAGGGAAATGCATAATACGATTAAAGCAGCAGACCTGAATCCCCTTTGCGTGACTTTCTGATCCTCCATAAAGCCATCATTGAACCCGCCAGAATAATGGCAATGATGGTGAAAATAATGAAGGAAGTATTTGATGAGCTCTCCTCATTAATTCCCGATGGTGTTTCTGATTCATCTGTTAATACAGGATGATCGGTCTGTGTTGGTTGAGGTGCTTCTATTTCTTCAATTGGGGCCACCGCGTCAACTGTTTCGACGGGCGATTCACCCGATGTGGGTCTGTCAATGAGAGTAGAAGTTATCGCAGGCGTTAGCCCGGTGGTAGGACTTCGTGTTGGCTGTGTTATTGGCGCTTGGGTTGGCAGGGCAGTGGGGGGTGTAATCGGCGCTTGTGTGGGAAGCGGCGTTTGGGAGGGAGGTAGCGTTTGTGTTGGAGGAGGTGGTTCTGTCGGATGTGGCGGTGGGAGGGTCGCATTAGCCGTTAAACTAAGATTAAATTCGATATCGGTGCCGCTCCGCCAGGTGGCTGTTTCCCTAATTAGAAATCCTGCCACCATGAAACGCATCACGTCGCCTTCTTTGCCCCCCTCAATTTCGGGGGTCGTTGGGTCATCACCCGGTACATCGATGGTATACACCGATTCACCCTGGTACATAATGGCAGATGTGGTCGCAACAACCCGGCTGTTAATCAGGGCTCGTATGATCGTCCCCTCAAGTGCATTTTCGCCATTGATCTTCACCGTGCCATAAAAGCGGGAAGGTAATGGGGGAGCAGCATTAACTGAGGTATACGGCATAAGCAAAATTGTGATGCATAGAAGAAAAGGCAAAAAGGATTTTAATCGAAGTTTCATTATAGATTTCTAATTCAGGCTTACTGTGACAAAAAGAGCTTGTCACTGTAAAGCAAATTTCCCTCCAATTTTACCTGAAAATTCGGTAACCCTCGTGATAGGACTTAATTAATCAAAAGATCACTGCTTATGACTGCGAATTATGTGGTTGAACGGGGATGTGTTTGTATCGCCAAGCATCATCGTTGAATCAAACAAACAGCCTTTTTCGTAGGTCACGCTTCCAGCGTGACACAAACAGGCCCGCCATGGGTTTATCCTCTCCAAACAGAGCATATTCGACAATCCCAGTGATGTCATCGACCATTTCGGATTTTCTCTGCCCACCCGACGGGCACAATCTCGCAAAAAATTGAGTAACAAACATGGAGACCTGCGGTCGCTGGTCAGGTGTGGGTCATTTTGTTGTCACGTGGGTTGCTGCGCAAACACATGTCCTTTCAGGAGGGTTCACACTGACCTACGTTTTTTTGATTAATGAGTGTAAATGCTGATTCGGAAGTAATGATAGTGATTTAAGTGGATACGGGACAATTCACCAATCCTGAAATCCCTGGAGCAAAGCAAAGTGGGACTATTCACCATTCACCACTCACCATTTCACTAGATAAAAATCACCGCATTCGACTCATCAGAGGAGGCCAACATGGTGGCCACACCCACAATTTCGATGCCGTCGATCAATTCTTCCCGTTTGATGCCCATCAAGTCCATCGACATCTGGCAAGCCTGGATCCGAACGCCATTATCGATGGCAGTCTGCAACATGATTGGTAGGGAATCGACGTTTTTCTTCTTCATGATGCCCTTGATCATAGCTGTGCCCAGGCCGGCCATGTGCATTTGTGAAAGCTTTGCTTTTTGGGTGCCGCGCGGCATCATCCACCCAAACATCTTCTCAATCAGGTTCTTCTTGACGTTAACCGACTCGTTCTTGCGCAGCAGGTTCAACCCCCAGAAGGTGAAGAACATCGATACCTGGTGACCGGAGGCAATGACCCCGTTGGCGATGATAAAACCTGCGATGGCTTTATCCATATCGCCCGAGAAAATCACCATGGTCTTGTTTTGCCCCAAAACAGGCCCAGCTTCTTTTTTGGCAAGACCTTTCTGGATCCTGGCCACGATGATACCGTTTTCGGTATCAAGAGAGAGCAGACGGTTCCCGGTTGAATTTGCCCAGGCTTCCACATCGCTGGTGAAGCCGAAATCCGTTGCCTGGACGGTGACGATATCGCCCTCATCCACCTCTTTGATCTTGTTGTACAGCTTGAGGATCGGCCCCGGGCACTGCAAGCCGCATGCATCGACAGTGAACTGTTTGCCCTCCATCATGGACGCGGGTGGGATCTCGCGCAGCTCTTCACGGCTGTCGATGGTGACATGCTCGTAAACGTCAAAATTGGACTGGCGTCCCACGGCGTGTGAATAGGTCTTGTACCCGCCGGTCAGGTTATAGGCTTCAAACCCCAGCTGGTTGAGGATGCGGGTGGCAAAGTAGGATCGCTGACCGGTCTGGCAATAGACCAGGACGGGCCGGTCTTTGGGGATCTCGTTGAGGTTCTGGCGCACCTGCTGCAGGGGGATGTGCAGGGCGCCGTTGATCATACCTAGCGCCAACTCTTCGGGCAGGCGCACATCCAGGATAGTGCTCTTGTCCCGATCGAGCCGGTCCACCTGGTCCCAGGTCATGACCCTGGCATCGCCGCGCAGGATGTTGGCCGCGGTAAAGCCCAGGATGTTGACCGGGTCGCGCGCTGAACCAAAGGGCGGGGCATAGGACAGTTCAAGCTCTTCAAGGTCGTAGACGGTCAAACCGCCGTGGATGGCCGTGGCGATCACGTCGATGCGCTTGTCCACACCCTTCAGTCCGACGGCCTGGGCGCCGAGGATTTTGCCCTCCTCGCTGTAGAGCAGTTTGAGGGTCATGGGAGATGCGCCAGGGTAATAACCGGCGTGATTGGAAACGTGGATGATAACGTTTGAGAAGGGAATGCCGGCAGTTTGCAGGGACTTGGCGTTCAAGCCCACGGATGCCACCGTCAGGTCGAAAACTTTGACCACCGAGGTGCCGATCACGCCTTTGAAGGATGCCTGACGCCCGCAGATGTGGTCCGCCACCACGCGCCCCTGGCGGCTGGCGGGTCCGGCCAGGGCCAGGTTGGTCCGCTCACCAGTGATGCGCTGTTCGACCTCGCTCACATCACCGACAGCATATATATCCGGGTCGGAGGTTTGCATGTGCTCGTCCGTCACCACAGTGCCGCGCACGCCCAGCGTCAGCCCGGCATCTTTGGCGAGCTGGCTCTCAGGGCGCACACCGATGGAGAGGATCAACATCTCTGCATCCACTGAACGGCCGGAGGCCATTTCGACTTTCAACCAGCCGCCTTCGCCCTGGGCGATCGATTGCAAGCCGTCACCCAGCGCCAGGCGGATTTTTTTGAAGGTTAGGTGTTGATGTACCAGGGCGGCCATCTCGTAGTCGATCGGCGCCAAGACCTGGTTGAGCAGCTCGATCAAGGTCACCTGGACGCCCCTATGCTGCAGGTTTTCAGCGATCTCCAGGCCGATGTAACCTGCTCCGACCACCACCGCCCGGGCAGGCTTTTTCTGGTCGATATAGGCTTTGATCCTGTCCATGTCGGGCAGGTTGCGCAGGGTGAACACCCCCGGCAGGTCCACGCCAGGTAAGGGCGGGACGATCGGGCTGGCGCCGGGTGAAAGCACGAGCTTATCGTAGGATTCGCCGTAGGTACGGCCGGTCTCGAGGTCCCGTACGGTTACCGTTTTCTGAGCGCGGTTGATGCGTACCACC
>Ga0114946_10002547_pt1 | contig 12486 bp, 9 predicted proteins | sample WalLakDeSediment_FD_88676 | JGI IMG/M metagenome (GOLD analysis project Ga0114946, IMG submission 88676) | Lake sediment microbial communities from Walker lake, Nevada to study Microbial Dark Matter (Phase II) - Walker Lake 11/02/13 Deep Sediment | ecosystem: Environmental > Aquatic > Freshwater...
CCGTCTTTGTATTGAAGGGTGGTCCCCGGTTTATCCGTCAGACGTCGCCAAACACCGGCATCATCCATCTTATAGACATTGTAACCGGACACTTTAACAGGTTTCTTGCCGTCGATATAAGATTCAGGAGCCTGCCATGTGATTTCGACTTGATCCTCGAAAACCTTCGCGGCCGGCTTTCGCGGCGGCAAGGGCAGAACGCGGGCTTCGAAAGCGGCGGGTTTGGAAAATTGGGAAGGTCGTCGTCTTTGGTCCCGGGCCCTCAACGCGTAGGCCTTGGCCGGGGTTCCGATTTCTCCTTCGTCGAGAGGGCGGACATAGCGATAAACGGGAACCTCTGCGGCGGCGCTTTCCGGCCGCTTCTGACTTTCCATATCCTCGGCGGAAAGACGTTTTTCCAACCGGCCCCGTTTGGACATCTCTCGTTCGGAGGGCGGGGTCGCCGCCGCTTCCTCCCCTGCGGGGGGCTCCCAAACCCAGATTTCCGTCTCCGCGACGGGGCCGAGCGGAGTTCCGTCAACATAGCTTTGCGGATTCGTCCATTCGATCATCAATTGCGCACCCTGCTGATAAATCCGGATGTTGTCCGGGGCTTGAGGCACCCGGGAAACGGGCGGAAGAAGCGGCCCCTTTTTCCCACAGGCGCCCAAGACGAGGGCAAGGCCGAGAAGGATGGGCAGAGCGGGACGACGCGTCATGGTCATCAGAGAATGAAGCGTTTCAGATCCTGGTCCGTGAGGATGTCTTTCAGTTGATCGCGGACGTAATCCCGCGTGATGGGAATGTCCCGCTCCCCGATTTCCGGAGCGGCGAAGGAGATCTCTTCCATGACTTTCTCGAGGATGGTATGGAGGCGTCGGGCGCCGATATTTTCCGTGTCCGCATTGACCGAGACGGCCGTGTCGGCGATCTCCTCGATCGATTCCGGGGAGAAACGGACGCGGACGCCTTCCGTGGCCATCAGGGCTTCGTACTGCTTGATCAGGGCGTTTTCGGGTTCCGTCAGGATACGCAGAAGATCGTCCTTCTCCAAAGACCGCAATTCCACGCGGATCGGGAATCGGCCTTGAAGTTCGGGGATGAGATCGGACGGCTTCGAGACATGGAAGGCCCCGGCGCCGATAAACAGGATGTGATCGGTGCGAACCAGGCCGTATCGGGTGTTGACCGTGGTCCCTTCGATGATCGGCAGAAGGTCCCTCTGGACGCCTTCCCGGCTCACTTCAGGGCCGTGGCCGCTTTCCCGTCCGGCGATCTTGTCCACCTCGTCGAGAAAAATGATCCCGGAATGCTCCACCCTTTCGACGGCCAGACGGGCGACCTGGTCCATGTCCACGAGGCGGCGTTCCTCATCCTCAAGAATGATTTCGCGCGCTTCCTGGATGCGGACCTTTCGCTTTTTGGTCTTGCCTCCGAAGATGCCGGGAAGCATTTCCTGAATCTGGACGCCGATTTCCTCAACGCCCGATCCGGAAAACACCTCGAAGGACGGCGAGGCTTTCTCCCGGACATCGACTTCGACAAACCGTTGATCCAGAAGTCCGGCCCGGAGCTGCTGTCTCAGTTTCTCCCGCGTTTCCTGATATCCCTTGAGATCCTCATCCTGGGGGACGGCGTCACGCCTCCGCGGAGGCGGCAGCAGAAGATCGAGGATTTTTTCTTCCGCCAGACCTTGGGCCTTGGCTCGGACCTCCTCGATCTTTTCCATCTTGACCATGTCCACGGACATGCGGACAAGATCGCGGATCATGGATTCGACATCCCTCCCGACGTAGCCCACCTCGGTGAATTTGCTGGCCTCGATCTTGAGAAAGGGCGATGCCGTGAGCTTGGCCAGCCTTCGGGATATCTCGGTTTTCCCGACTCCGGTCGGGCCGATCATGAGGATATTCTTCGGCGCAATTTCATCGGCCATCTCCGGAGGGAGGCGGCGCCTTCGGTAGCGGTTCCGAAGGGCGACGGCCACGGCCTTCTTGGCCGCATTCTGGCCGATGATGTATTTGTCCAGTTCGGCGACGATTTCCCGGGGTGTGAGTTCGATTTCACGCGGATCGTTCGCGCCGCTCTCCGAGGTTTCCTGTAAGACAAAGGCCATCAGAGTTCCTCGACGGTGATGTCTTGATTGGTATACACACAGATCTCCGCGCTGATCCGAAGCGCCTCCAGAGCGACATCGCGGGCTCCGAGTTCGGTATGACGGATCAGAGCCCGGGCGGCGGCCAGAGCATAGGGCCCGCCCGATCCGATGGCTACGATGCCGTCGTCGGGCTCGACGACATCCCCCGTCCCGGATATCAGAAAGGCGCTGTCCCGGTCGGCCACAATGAGCAGGGCGTCGAGTTGACGGAGGGATTTGTCCAAACGCCAATCCTTGGCCAACTCGATGGCCGCCCGGGAGAGGTTCCCCCGATGTTCTTCGAGTTTTTTTTCGAAGCGGGCAAAGAGGGCAAAGGCGTCCGACGTAGCCCCGGCGAATCCGGCCATGACATCGCCCTTGTGCAGACGGCGGATCTTGCGGGCTGTTTTCTTGAGGATCGTCTGCCCCAGGGAAACCTGTCCGTCCCCGGCCAGAGCCGTATGCCCTTGATGCCGGACGCAAATCACGGTGGTGGATCGAATCATTGTGATTATTATGATAGCCGACAGCCACCCGCAAGTAAAGGGTGCCGGCCCTTTCTCATCGGAAGGAATATGATAGAATAACAATATTGGATCGAAGGAGTTTTTCTATGCCCTCTTTGACACTGGTCGTGATGGCCGCCGGAATCGGGAGCCGTTACGGCGGACTCAAACAGGTCGATCCCGTCGGACCGTCGGGGGAAATCGTCATCGATTATTCCGTCTACGACGCTTTGAAAGCGGGTTTCGACAAGGTCGTCTTCATCATCCGCAGGGACATCGAGGCGGTCTTCAGGGAAAAAATCGGGAAAAACGTCGAGACGCGCGTGGACACGGCTTATGTGTTCCAGTCGCTGGATCAGCTGCCGCCCGGCTTTGAAATCCCGGCCGGCCGGGTCAAACCCTGGGGCACCGCCCAGGCTATTCTTGCCGCCCGGGATGACGTTCCGGGCCCCTTCGCCGCCGTGAACGCCGACGATTTTTACGGACGAACGGCCTTTTCGACCCTGGCCGCCTACATGAAAACGCCGAAGCCGGCCGGACCGAAGGCCGAATACGCCATGATCGGCTACATCCTGGACAACACCCTTTCCGATCACGGCCATGTCGCCCGGGGGATCTGCGAAGCCGATCCGGAAGGTTGTCTTTTGTCCGTCGCCGAACGTCTTCGGGTCCAACGATTTCCGGAAGGTCCTCGATACGCGGACTCGGGCGAGGATTGGATCGGCCTCGACCCGGGTTGCCTGGTGTCGATGAACATGTGGGGATTCACGCCCGACCTCTTTCGGGAACTGGGAATCCGTTTTCCTCTTTTTCTGGAATCCCGGGGCGCGGCCTCCCTGACGGCGGAATTCCTGATCCCGGAAGTCGTAGGGGATCTCGTCCGGGAAGAGAAAGCCCGGGTCAAAATCCTGCCCACCCGGGAGAAATGGTTCGGCGTCACTTATCCTGAAGACATGCCGCTCGTTCGCCGGGCCGTCCGCCGTCTCGTCGACGAGGGGCTCTACCCGGAAAACCTTTGGGCCCCAACCTGAATCCGTCCCGGCCGCTGTTTTCGGCAACCAAATCGGGTATTTTTGCGTAGATTATTGTGACAATTGACAACAGGAGCCGCCGGATATAGGCTCTAGAGATATCGAGGGATTAGCCATCATGATATGCCGGTTTTGCAGTTTTGAAAACGCCGAAAATGCGCGGTTCTGCGGCCGTTGCGGCCGGGAGCTTCCGGAAACGGGAAAATCCCGTCTTTCCATAACACGCACCCTTCAGACTTCGACAAAAGGCCTGACACGGGGGGCAAGCCTGGCGGGTCGTTATGAAATCATCGAGCCCATCGGCCGGGGTGGAATGGGATCGGTCTACAAGGTCTTCGACACCCGGATCCAGGACACGATCGCCCTCAAGATCCTGAAGCCCGAAATCGCCCAGGACGAGGAAACCGTGACCCGGTTCCGCGACGAACTCAAACTGGCCCGGACAATCTCCCATCGCTATGTCGGCCGGATGTTCGACATCGGTGAGGAGGGTTTCTCCATTTACATCACCATGGAATTCGTTGCGGGCGAGGATCTCAAGAGCTTCATCCGGCGTTCCGGCCATCTGACGGAGTCCAAGGCCGTCGACCTGGCCCACCGGATCGCTGAAGGGATGGCCGAAGCCCACCGCCTGGGCGTGGTCCACCGCGACTTGAAACCTCAGAACATTATGATCGACCGGGAAGGAAATCCCCGCATCATGGACTTCGGCATCGCCCGCTCCATTCACACCAAGAGCCGGACCGGAACGGGCGTCATCATCGGAACGCCGGAATATATGTCCCCCGAACAGGCGGACGGCAAGGATGCCGACGCCCGCTCGGACATTTATTCCCTGGGCATCATCCTCTATGAAATGGCGACCGGACATGTCCCTTTCGATGGAGAAACCCCTCTCAGCATCGCGATCAAACATAAAAGCGAGCCGCCTCAGAATCCCCGGGAACTGAACTCCCAGGTTTCCGAGTCCTTGAGCCGCATCATCATGAAATGCCTTGAGAAGGACAAAACCCGCAGGTACGCAAACGCCGATGAACTGTTGAAAGACCTTGAGGCCGCGGCACAGGGGATCGCCCCCCGATTCCGTCCCGTATCCGGAAAAGCCGCGACGACGCGGGAGTATACGATCCGGGTCACGCCAAGAAAACTTCTGGTCCCGGCTCTGGTTGCCGGCGCCGTCATTGTGATTCTCGCGGGCGTCCTTTTTTTCCGCCCCAAAACCCCGCTTGTCGAGAAACCGGGCCCGGGCATCCGGGAGCCGCGGCCGCCCGCCTCCGACCGATTTTCACCACGACAACCCGGCGCATCAAAAAAAACCGAGGAACGAAGCCCGACCGTTATCAGCGCGGGCCGAGCCTTCCAGGCCCTGGCTCCCTTTCTCAGCGATGCCTCAAAATTGAGCGGGAAAGACCGTGAGGATTTCGATAAGAATATCGGAGAAATCCGGAAAAATCTTCCCGACGACCCGGATATCCTCTCTCTCTGGAAGGATATCGAATCCCAACTGCTGGAGGGCATCAAAAAACACGATGCCGGCGATCTGGCGGGTTTCCAGAGAAACGCCACGCGGGGTGAATCCCAGATGCAAAAGCTCCTGACGCTTGTCAGCGACAGGGAGGGTGCGGATCGGAGCCGCATCCAGATGAAAGAGGCCAGAGAAAAGGCCCAGCCTCTTATGGAAAGCCGGGGCATGAATCTGCTTTTCTGGATGGCTTCGGAAAAGGAGAAAGACGCGGCCGAGGCCTATCAAAAAGGCGATTTTTCCGGAGCGCGGACTTTATACGGAATCCTCGCCCGGGTTTACAGCCTCAGTCTCGAGGGAGGAGATGAGGAAGCCTGTCTTGGAGCTCTGCGAAAGATGGTCGCAGATTCGCGGACCGCAGCCCGCGCCGCCGGAGCTCCGGAGAAAGACGCCTGGCTGTTCAACCGAGCCGAAGAGGAAGAACACAGAGCCCTGGCCATGGCCCGCGACAATTTCTACGCCGAGGCCGCGGAATTCAACATCCTGGCGGCGTTTCTCTACGAAAAAGCCCGCGACGTCGCCCTGGAAAGCGTTCAGACTCGAGACTGATTTTTTCGCTCTACCGGTTTTTCAGGTGAAGCTCCCGATAGAGAGTGTCCTGATCCATGACCGAAGCATAAGCCGTGTAATCCAGTCCGGCTTCGATCACATACTGGGTCAGAAACCGCTTGACGACGGCGATCAGGCCCTCCCGTGTCCAGGGTTTTTCGATGTAATAGTCGATCCGCGCCCTGTTGATGGCGGCGATGGTATCCTGATGGGACGCCAAGCCGGTCAGAAGGATCTTTTTCGTCCGGGTGAATCTCAAGTCGCCGCTGATCCGGGCCAGGAAATCGACGCCGTTCGTTCCGGGCATGACATGGTCGCAGATCAAAAGTGCCGCCTCTTTCCCGTGGCGAGCCAGGTCTTCCAGAACATCCATGGTCTCGTCGGCCGATTCACAGGCCACGATCTCACCGACCCCCCGGAATTCTTCCAGATCTTTTCGCAGGGCGGCCAGAACATCCCTCTGGTCGTCCACACAAATGATGCTAAGCTTGGACATTGTTTTCTCCTCCTGGCCAAATCACGGCAAACACGGTTTCTCCCGGGCGGCTGCGGACTTGGATTTTTCCGCCGTTGGTATGGACAATGCGCTCGACGATGCTCAGGCCCAAACCGAGCCCGAAATCCAGACCTTTTTCCTTGGTGCTGAAATCCGGTTGAAAGATTTTTGGCAGATCCGCCGCGGCAATGCCCGGACCGTTGTCGCGGATTTCAACGCGGACGGCATTTCTCCCGGGACGGGTGATAATCTCCAGACGGCCGTTGTCCATGCCGGCGCCGGACATACTTTCCAGGGCGTTCTGGATGAGATTCGTCCAGACCTGAACACACTCGCTCCGGTTTGCGGATAAAGGCGGAAGTTCGGCGAGATCCAGGACCACAGAGACCTTCCGCAGCGGACTTTGCAGAAGAGTCAGGGCTTCCCGGATGGTCTCGTTGATGTTCAATCCCACGGTGCGTTCGCCGCCGCGTGCGGCCAGAGCCCGTACCGAGCGGACGACTTCGGTGGCCAGTTCAGCCGCGGCCGCAATTTCGTGAAACGTCGCCCCGATTTCCCAATTGTCATGAAGACGGGCGATCGCCGGATCCGGACCGGATCGACCGCCCGACACCTCATCCGGAGTCCACCCCATTTCGGCGAGCTTTTCGGCCGCTTCGGGCGACAGCTTGTATTTGGCGATCAATTCGCGGGTCTTGACTCTCAACTGCCGGGTCGACAACGGCCGGCCCTTGTCCAATCCCCTGAAAAACGCTTCGGACTCGGGACTTCCCGAAGATAAAAGCCGGGACGCATACTTCTCCCGGAGCCACTGGGAATGCCGGGCCATGACGGCGACGGCGTTGTTCAGTTCATGGGCGATGCCGGCGGCCATCTGGCCCAGGGAGGCCAGCTTTTCCGATTGGGCGAGTTTGCGGAGCATCTCTTCCTTTTCCAGGAACAGCTCCTGCTCCCGCTGATGGCGCTGGGCCAGATTGGCCACGACAAGCGGCATGAATTGCTCCGCCAGAGAATTTCCCTTGACACCGGGAAGGACGGGCTGATGCTGGTCGATGAACGCGACTTCGCTGTCTTCGCCCGCCACGACCGTGGCCATGCTGACAAACGTCCGGGAGAAAAAGCTGTAGACGCCGACGAACATCTTCTCCTCGGCTCCAAACAATTCATACTGGCGTTCGTCGGGTTTTTGGACGTATCCCATGAACCCGCCCTTGAGAACAAGATAGAGCCGGTCGTTATAGACCCCCTGTTCCAGAAGCTTCTCCTCCTTCTTGACGGTCAACGTCTTGTTCGGATCGGAAAAATAGGCTTCGATGAGCCGGGCCAGTTCCGGAACCCGAAAAATCCGGCTCATCCCAGGAATCCCACCTTGCGGAGGACGGCCATCATGAGATAGAGGGCCGCCAACCCCACGACGCCGACGAGGGCTCCGGTCTTGAACATATCCTTGGTTTTAATGCCTCCGGCGGCATAAGCGATGGCATTGGGAGGCGTGCTGACCGGCAGGGACATGGCCAGCGACGATGAGAACGCGACGGCCAAAACGATCATCCGGACTCCGCCCAAGCCGGCCAGGCTGGAGACCGATGTCCCTAGAATCGCCATGAGAGGAAGAAGCAGGTTGGCCGTTGCCGTGTTGGACATGAAGGTGGCCATGAGCACGGTGATCAGGGTGGCCAGAAAGACGATGAACACAGGAGAATAGCTGGAGAACTCAATTCCGGCGATGATGTTGGCGGCCAGACCGGTCCGCTCAATACCCATGCCGAGAGCGATCCCGCCGGCCATGAGCCAGAGGACGTCCCAACTGATATCCCGGAGATCGACCGCCGTGATGATCCGCGTCAGTGAAAACACGACGACGGGAATCAGGGCCACGATATACGAATTCATTCCATGCCAGAAATCCAGAAGCCATAGGAGGATGGTGATGAGAAACGTCGCGGCGGCGGTCAGGGATTTCCAGTTTTTCTGAAAACCGCCTTCGATTCGGACCTTAATTTCCGCGGTTTGAGGTTTGTAAAAGATCAGGAGGGTGCCCCAAAGAAATGCCAGGAGCAGGATGACATAAGGGACGGCGAAGGACATCCAGGTGCTGAAGCCGATGGCATCCGCGCCGGCCAGATACTTGAGCGAAATGGCGTTCGGGGGCGTTCCGATCGGAGTTCCCATCCCGCCGATGTTGGCGGCGAACGGAACGGCCAGCACAAAAGCCGTCCGGATCCGGTCACCCGGATGAAGAGACCGGAGAACGGGAGCCAGGACCGCCAGCATCATGGCCGTCGTCGCCGTGTTGCTCATGAACATCGAGAACACCGCCGTGACGATCATGAGGCCGAGAAGCACATGAGCCGGTTTTGTGCCGAACGGCCGGAGAAGCGTTTTGGCCAGGCTGATATCCATCTGAAACTTGGTCGCGGCCAGGGCCAGGAAAAAGCCCCCCAGAAAAAGGATGATGATCGGCGAGGCGAAGGTCGCCAGAATATCCTGGTATGGGAGAAGCGTCCCCATGGCTTCCTTGTCCACGCCTCTCATGAACAGATAAAACCCTTTGTCGGAGATCAAAACGAGCTCGAGGAAGATGATCAGAAGCGACGTGGCATAAAGGGGAATGGGCTCCAAAATCCAAAACACAAGCGCCATCACGAATATTGCGATCAGCCGGTGCTCGACAACGGTCAATCCGTCGATCCCCAGCCAGGAGGTCGGGATAGCCCAGACAAGGAGAGGCAGGGCGATGCAAAGCGCCAACTTGAGTTTCGGTTTCATGGCGTTCACGCAAAATCGTAAAGAACCTTGCGGAGCATGTCCAGTTCATCGCCGGACCGTTCCGGGGCGAAAGGCTGCGCCTGGCCTTCGAGACGCTCCTCCAGCGTGGGTTTTTCGGTCTGGAAAAAAATTCCCGTAAAGACCGGGTTTGTGGAATAACCCCGAACGATAGCCGCCATTTTGTCCTTGCGATCATGGTCTTCAGGCAGGGGCTGAAGAGTGGCCTTGAGAGTCCGGGCGTCGAAGACCGGATACGTGACACACGGCGTCAGGATGTGGAGGATGGAAAACCCCTTGTGGAGAATCCCGGCCTTGAGAAGTTCCGTCAGTTCCGCGACATGAACGGTGCTCGATCGGGCGACAAACGTGGCATCGTAGACGATGAACGCCGGCAGGGCGTCCATGGGGGGCTCATCGACGCCGAAGGGCGATGTCTTCGTTTTGTGGCCGAAGTCGGTCGTGGGCGAGGCCTGCCCCTTGGTCAATCCGTAGATCCTGTTGTCCAGAAGCAGATAGGTGATGTTGGTGTTCTTTCGCGCCGCATGGGAGATATGGCCGCCGCCGATGCTCAAGCCGTCTCCGTCGCCGCCGACGGCCAGAACGGTCAAATCCGGGCGGGCGGCCTTGACGCCCAGAGCCGTCGGAACGGCCCGGCCGTGGGTCCCATGAAGGGAGTACGTGTTGAAAAAATGCGACATCCGTCCGGAACAGCCGATCCCGGACACCATGGCGATGGACTCCGGCGCAATGTCGAGATCCAGAAAGGCCTGAGTGAGAGCCTTCATGGCGCCGTAGTTCCCGCAGCCGGGGCACCAGATGGGCTTGACGGCGCTCTTATAATCTTGTGATGCTCTGCTCATCGGAGATCCTCGCAACATTCAGAATGGCGGCTAGAATTTCCCGGGGCGTGATCGGCAGGCCCTGGCATTTATGAACTTCGATGGGCCGGATGCCGAAGCGGGCCCGGATGAAATGGGCGAATTGCCCGGTGTAATTTTCCTCGACCACGATGACATGCTTGAGTTCGGCCAGGAAGTAACGGATCCTGCGGTCGGCCATGGGCAGGACGATTTTGGGATGAAGGTGCCGGACAAGAACCCCCTCCTGTTCGGCCAGATATCGGGCCTCACGAATGGCGCCTTCGGTCGATCCCCAGCCGATGATCCCGATCCGCGCCTCGGGCGATCCGTAATATTCCCGGGGATTCTTCTCCAGGAGATTGGACAGAACTTCGATTTTCCGAAAACGCTTGGCCGTCATCGCCTGGTGGTTTTCCGGCGTGTAATCGGGATGTCCCTTTTCGGTGTGCTCGAGACCGGTGGCCAGGTACTGCCCTCCCGGCGTACCCGGCCGGGAGATGGGAGAAATCCCCGAATCGGTGATGCGGAATCTCTTGTAGTCGACGAGTTCTTCGGAGGTCGGTTCAAGACGGGAAACGACATCGATGTGTTGCGGATTGGGAATGACCGGGTTATCTTCGATAAGATCATGAAAGGGCATGAAATGAAAACGTTCGAAATCGGGGATGCGGACCGTGGCTTTGCGATAGCCGATGGACTGATCGGTCAGGACGACGACGGGGACCTGGAAGATCTCGGCGATGTTGAAGGCGCGGATGGTCTGGTAAAAACAATCCTCGACCGTCGAAGGCGCGAGAACGACCCGGGGCGACTCGCCGGCCGTCCCGTATATCGCGAACTTGAGGTCGGACTGCTCGGTCTTGGTCGGCAGGCCCGTGCTCGGGCCGCCCCGCTGGACATTGACGATGACCACGGGCAATTCGAGCATGGAGGCCAGATTGATCTGTTCCCCCATGAGCTGCAGCCCGGGTCCCGATGTCGGTGTCAGGACCTTTTCTCCGGCGAAGGCGGCTCCGACGATGGCCGAAATCGAGGCGATCTCGTCCTCCATCTGGACGGCTTTTCCCCCGACCTTGGGCATCAGCCGGCACAGCGTCTCGAAGATGGGCGTCGCCGGCGTGATGGGATATCCGGCCACGAAACGGCAGCCGGCCGCGATGGCGCCCAGGGCCACGGCTTCATTGCCGGAGAGCATCATGTAGGAGGCTTTGGCGTCCGGATCGGCCTTGAGCCGGAACCGCTGTTGCCATCCGCAGGCCTTCCCGGCTTCGTAACCGGCTTCCATGGCCTTGATATTTCTTTCGACGACGGCGTCGCCTTTGTGCAGGAAGCGGTCCCGGATGAGCTTTTTCAGCGCGACCGGATCGATATCGAAGAGATGACCCAGGGCGCCCAGGGCGACCACGTTTTTCCCCGGCCCACTGATACCGCTTTCACGGGCGAGTTGCGTCAGGGGCACGGCAAAAAATCGGGTTGTCTCCGAAGGCTCCGGCGTCACGGTGTCGGGATCGTAAATCACCATCCCGCCCTCACGAAGACCGGAGATCGTCTTGTCATAAGACTCCTGGTTGAAGACGACAAGATAGTCCACGCGGCTGCCCATGGAGTAGATGGTCCAGTCGCGGATGCGGATCTGAACCATGGAAAAGCCGCCGCGGATTTCCGAAGGATAGGTGATGTAGGTGAAGACATGATACTCGGTGCGGGCCGCGGCCTGAGCGAAAAGCTCCCCGCAGCTGATCACGCCGTCACCCGCCTCCCCGCCGATGCGGACGACGAAATTGACGTCGGAACGAAAAGGCCGACTGCTCATGGGATTAATTATTTCTCCTTATTTGTCCATCATGACATCGAGAAATGCCAGGGACGGAATATTGCCGAAAGCGATTTTGAAACTGGCCAGGACGGGAACGGCGATGACCATGCCCGGGAGGCCCCACAGCCACCCGCCGAAAAAGAGAGTGAAAATCACAAGCAGCGGACTGAGGCCGAGTTCTCGGCCCATGAGCCGGGGTTCGACGAAATTCCCCAGGGTCATCTGGATGCTGATCAGCACGACGAGAACCCAGAACGCGGGCCAGAAGCGGCCGAAGTGAAACAGGGCCAGGAGCGCGGGAAAAGAGGTGGCGATGAAGGAGCCGATATTGGGAATGAAATTGAGAAGAAAGGCGATAAAGCCGAAAACGACGGCGAAGGGAAGTCCGAAAATGAGAAGAGCCACGGTCACGAGAATCCCTGTCACGGCGCTGATCAGGGTTTTGAGGGCCAGATATTTCTGGATTTGTCTGTCGATTTTCTGAATGGTCTCGGCCACGCGGGTCGCATCGCCGGCTTCGAAAGCCCGGGGGATCTTTCTTTTCAGGCGGCCCCGGCCGGCCAGAATGAAAATGAGGAAAAGGAAAATCAGAAACAGATCTCCGACGAACCCGAAAAAGGGACCCAGCGACGCGAAAAAGATCGTCCCGATACGGGCGATTTCGATCTCTCGTAGCCAGCCGAGAGGATCCCCCCTGAAGTGGTCGAGGCGGAACATTCTTTCAATATCGTCTACGAGCGTTTTGAGCTTTTGCCCGTAGGCGGGAAGCTCGACGGCGAAGTTTTTCCCGCTGGCATAGAACATGACGCCGAGAAGATACA
>Ga0114946_10002548_pt1 | contig 12486 bp, 11 predicted proteins | sample WalLakDeSediment_FD_88676 | JGI IMG/M metagenome (GOLD analysis project Ga0114946, IMG submission 88676) | Lake sediment microbial communities from Walker lake, Nevada to study Microbial Dark Matter (Phase II) - Walker Lake 11/02/13 Deep Sediment | ecosystem: Environmental > Aquatic >...
CGGCCTCCTGCCCGATCGAACGATCCCTGGACTCTCCGCCGGCGAGCACCAGCCACAAGTTTTGACGCTCATCGACGCCCTTGCCAGAGGCGACCTCCAAGAAGTCGTCTTCGACGCGTCGCGCGAACAACGTCTTGCCGGTCCCTTGCTCACCGTGCACGAGCAAGATCCTGGCGCTCTTGCGCACGTAGACCGCCTCAAACGCCCGGCGAAACTCGGTCGAGAGGTCGCGCCAGTGCTCGAGGTGAACCTGGTATCCGTCGAAGCGGGTCTGCTCGAGGTACTCCGCACGCTCAGGGAACAAGAGGAGCTGCTGATAGAGCTCCCGTGTGTCCCGTGGCGGTTCAAGCCGGCGGCGTGCCATCGGCTGGACGGTACCACACAGCCCCGGCTGAGCGGCGAGGGCGGCCTAGAACTTCGCCCAATAGCGCAGCTCGCCAGCCTCGTCGCTGGCGAGTAGCCCGCCCTCCGGATGCCAGACCAGGGCGGTGATCGACTCCTCGAACAACGCGTAGCGCTGGGGCTTGCTGCTGTTGCGCGCGCGCCAGATGATCACGCCGCCGTCTCGCGCGCCGCTGGCGAGCAGGCCCCGGGGGCCAAAGGCGAGGGCGGTGACCAGGCCCTTGTGGCACGCGAGCTGCTTGGGTGGTTTGCCCTCGGGACCGCGGCCCGGCGCTTGACCAAGCTGCCCAGGATCCGGATCAGGTCGCCGCGGACGGTGCAGCAGATGCAGCCGTTGTTCATCTCGAACACCTCTTCGTCGGCCTGGATCACGAGGGCTTGATCGATGCCGATCTCGCCAAACTCGTTCTCGATCACGGCGATGCGCTGGCCGTGGTGCTCGCTGAGGATCCGGTTGAGGAGGGTGGTCTTGCCAGCGCCGAGGAAGCCGGTGAGGACGGTTACGGGGATCTTGGCGGTCATGGGCGGAGCTCGCTCGGCAAAATCTGCAATTCGATTGCATGTGTCAAGTCCCGGCAAGCCTCGACGCCGATCAGCGCGCCGAGGCCGATGCTCAGCGCGCCCGCGCCCGCGATCAGGCCGGCGCGCAGGCGAGGGCTCGGCTCGCTCGCCCAAGCCAGCGCGCGGCTGAGCGCGAGCGTCAGCCCGATCATCCCCGCGACGGTGCCGACCCCGAACAGGACCAGGTAGATCAGCGCGCCGGCGGTCGTGGGGATCGTCGTCGCGGCGATCAGGGCGATCGCGGCGGAGCCGGCGAGGCCATGGACGACGCCGAACGCCATGGGTTGCAGGCGCGCGCGCAGGGGTTGGGCGCAAGGGTCGAGCGTCGGGCTGGGGGCTGCGATGGGTTTTAGACCCGAGCGGCGGCGCAGGCCGTAGGTGTGGCGCAGGCCCAAGCCGATCAGCATCAGCGCGACCGCGAGGGCCGTCACGGGCTCGAACGCCTCGGGCACGCGGACGCCCGCGAGCAGCATCGAGAGGCCGACGGCGAAGAACCCGAGGGTGTGGCCCAGGCCCCACAGCGCGGCCACGCGAACCGCTCGCCGGCGCGGCTGCTGCTGAAGCAGGGCCACGACGACGATCAGGTGATCGCTGTCGAGCGCGTGGCGAAGCCCAAGCCCGAGGCCGAGCAGCAGCGCGGCGGCGAGGCTCATCCCGCACGCTCTAGCCCGGCTCCGAGATTCTTGCAATTGAATTGTATAAACGACTCAGCCGGTCGAGCAGTCGTCGCACACGCCCTTGAACTGGACCTCGACGCTGCGCTCGCGGATCGCCCGAGGGACCTGCTGGCCCCGGCGGGTGCGGACCTCGAGCTCGGGCATGCACTCGACGCTGCCGCACTCGCGACACAAAAAGTGCGGGTGCTCGTGGCCCTCGTTAGGGGCCGCTTTGTCCGAACCAGCGCGCGACTCGAACCGCCACACGTGGTCGCCTAGATCCGCGCGGACAGCCAAGCCTGCGTCCGAGAGCGCGGCGAGGTTGCGAAACACGGTCGCGGGGTCGCCCGCGCGGCCCTTGAGCTTGTCGACGACCTCGGCGTGGGAGAGCGGCCCCGTCGCCTGACGCAGGACGTCGAGGACGGCGATCCGGGCCGTGGTCACGCGCAGGCCCGCGGCCCGTAGATCGACGCGGATACCTGCCTCGCGTTCGGCTCGGCGCGGGCGACTCGGGGAGGCTGCCATGCTCGTGGGCACCATAGCGTGCTTCGAACACACGGGGGAATTCGATTGGGCGCTCACGCCCGAAGCACGCGCGCCGCGGCGAGCCGGGCACCGGCGATGTTCGCCGCGGCAGGCCCCAAGCCGAGCTGCGCGGCCGCTCCGACCACGTGCACGCGCGGGTGCCAGCGCAGCGCTTCGTCGAGCAGCGGCGTAGCGAGGGGGCCGCGGGCGAGGCCGGCTCGTTCGGCGAAGCTGTTGAACAAGGCCACGCCTGCGAAGCCCCGAGTGAAGCCCGTCGCGGTCGCGAGTCGGTCGCAGCGCAGGGACTCGCCGGTGCTCAGATCGAGTCGCCCCGATCACGCAGCGCCGCCGCCAAGTGCAGGCCGTGGACGCCAGCCCCGACGATGAGCCAGTCGAGCATCAGCACGAGACCCTATCGCAGCTCCCCAAAAACCGCAATTCAATTGCAATAAATTCGCAACCAAGTTGCAAAACACGATCGACCCCCAAAACCAACGCCGACCGAGCCGAGATCTCCTCACACACGGCCGCCGGCGAGCGAGGCCCCGGCCGCCGCGCAGAATCCACGCGTCCCCGACCCAAACGCGGCCCATGCACGCGAGCAATTAAAGCCCCCCTCGGGGGGCCACTCAACCCATGCGAACAGCAGACCAGCCCACGAGCGAGGGACGAGCGACCGGCCGCGCAGCGGCCGTGCTTGGCAAAGTGAAAGACGGTTGCGGGGGGGCTAAATAGCCGGGCTATAACCGCCCGCGTGCCTGCCAAGGTCGAGGACAACCAGCGCCGTGGATGGATCGTGCCCGTCGGCGGCGCTGAAGACAAAGACAGCGACCCGGTGATCCTGCGTCGCTTCGTCGAGATCTCCGGCGACGCAGACGCTCGGATCGCGGTCATCCCCACGGCCTCGCGCCTCGATGACACCGGCGCTCGCTACGAGCGGATCTTCCGGGAGCTCGGGGCCGCCGACGCGCGCTCGCTCGAGTACAAGCGACGCACGGACGTCGACCACCCCGAGTGGCTCGAGTACCTGCGCAACGCGACCGGCGTGTTCCTGACCGGCGGCAACCAGCTGCGGATCTCGACCATCCTCGGCGGCACGCACGTCGCTCGGGCGATCCGCACGGCCAACGCCAACGGCGTCTCGATCGGCGGGACCTCGGCTGGGGCGGCGATCTTGTCCGAGCACATGATCGCCTTTGGTGATTCGGGGGCCACGCCGCGGGCCGGCAAGGTCTCGCTCGCGCCGGGCTTTGGCCTGACCAACCGGATCGTCATCGATCAGCACTTTCGCCAGCGCGACCGGATCGGCCGGCTGCTCGCGGCCCTGGCCTACAACCCGTTTGCGATCGGCGTCGGCCTCGACGAGGACACGGCGGCGTTCATCGACGGCGACGACCGCCTCGAGGTCATGGGCAGCGGCGCGATCACGATCATCGACGCGAGCAAGCTCGAGCACTCGTCGATGGGCACGGCCAACGACGGCGACTGCGTATGCATGACCGGGATCATCTTGCACATCCTCAATGGCGGTGCGCGCTACGACCTCCATGCGCGGGTCGCGACGCCGCCGCCCGGGACCTTGGACTGACGCACGATAGATCGATCGCGCGCGGCGGTTTCGGGCATGCTTGCGCGAGTCGCCGGTCATCGGCCGGGCAAGCCACGATGAAGATCCTCGAGCAACGTCTCTACCGCGGTCCCAACCTCTACGCCCACTTCCCGGTCGTCCGGCTCCGCGTCGATCTCGGCGATCTCGAGCGCTGGCCGAGCGCGAAGATCCCCGGCTTCGTCGACGGCTTGTTGCTCGCGCTGCCGAGCCTCGCCGAGCATGGCTGCTCGTTCGGTGAGCCCGGCGGGTTCGTCAGGCGCCTGCGCGAGAACGAGGGGACCTGGCTCGGGCACGTGCTCGAGCACGTCGCGATCGAGATCCAAAACCTCACCGGCGCCGACGTGACCTTCGGCAAGACCCGCGGGACCGGGACCCTCGCCGAGTACTTCGTGGTCTACCAGTTCGAGGAGGAGCGGGTCGGCGAGGCCGCCGGCAAGCTCGCGCTGCGCTTGCTGCATTCGCTGATCCCGGCCGATCTCGGGCTCAGCGAGGTCCCGGTCGAGGCCGACTTCGAGTTCCAAGCCGAGCTCGAGGAGCTGATCGGCTTCGCCCAGCGCCGCCAGCTCGGGCCGTCGACGGCCTCGCTGGTCAAGGCCGCCGAGGCCCGCGACATCCCGTGGCTGCGGCTCAACGACTACTCGCTCGTGCAGTTCGGCCACGGTCGCTATCAAAAGCGGATCCAAGCGACGGTGACCTCCGAGACCCGGCACATCGCGGTCGAGATCGCCTCGGACAAAGAGGAGACCAACCAGATCCTCGGCGACCTCGGGCTCCCGGTCCCGCGCCAGTACATCGTCCGCGACGCCGAGCGGGCCGTCCGCGTGGCCGAGCGGCTCGGCTATCCGGTCGTGGTCAAGCCGCTCAACGCCAACCATGGCCGCGGTGTGTCGATCAACCTCGAGGACAACGACGCGGTCCGGGTCGCGTTCGACAAGGCCCGCGAACACTCGCGCTCGGTCATCGTCGAGTCGTTCATCGTCGGCTTCGATCACCGCATGCTGGTCATCGACGGCAAGCTCGTAGCCGTGGCCAAGCGGGTCCCGGGCCACGTGGTCGGCGACGGCGAGCGGACCGTCGAGCAGCTCGTCGAGCTCGTCAACAGCGACCCGCGCCGGGGCATCGGCCACGAGAAGGTCCTGACCCGGATCGAGCTCGATCACCAGGCAAACCGCCTGCTCGAGCTCAGCGGCAAGACCCGCGCCACGGTGCTCGCGGCCAACGAGGTCTTGTACCTGCGCTCGACCGGCAACCTGTCGACCGGCGGGACGGCCGTCGATCTGACCGACGTCGTCCACCCCGACAACCGCGAGATGGCCCAGCGGGCCGCGCTGGCGATCGGCCTCGACGTCGCCGGCATCGACTTCATCACCGCCGACATCTCGCGCTCGTATCGCGAGCTCGGCGGGGCGATCTGTGAGGTCAACGCGGCGCCGGGCTTCCGCATGCACGTGGCCCCGACCGAGGGCACCCCACGCGACGTCGCCGGGCCCGTGATCGACATGCTGTTCCCGCCGGGCACGCCCACGCGGATCCCGGTCGCGTCGATCACCGGGACCAACGGCAAGACCACCGCGAGCCGGATGGTCGCCCACATCCTCAAGATGTCCGGCAAGACCGTCGGCCTGTGCACGACCGACGGCGTCTACATCGACGGCGAGCGGACCGTGTCGGGCGACATGACCGGGCCGGTCTCGGCCCAGATGGTCCTGCGTGATCCCTCGGTCGACGCGGCCGTGCTCGAGACCGCCCGCGGCGGCCTGCTCCGCTCGGGGCTCGGTTACCGATCCAACGACGTCGGCGCCGTGCTCAACGTCAGCGCCGATCACCTCGGGCTCGGCGGGGTCGAGACCGTCGAGGAGCTCGCCGAGCTCAAGCGGATCGTCATCGAGGTCAGCCGCGACTGCGCGGTGCTCAACGCCGACGACGATCTGTGCCTCAAGATGGCCGACTACACCCGGGCCAAGCGCATCGCCTACGTGACGCAAAACCCCAAGCACGCCTTGGTCCGCGAGCACATCCGCGCTGGCGGGGCCGCCTGCGTGCTCGAGGAGGGCATCAACGGCGACATGATCACGATCTACGACAAGGGCAGCCACATGCCCTTGCTGTGGACCCACCTGATCCCGGCCACGCTCGAGGGTAAGGCCATGTTCAACGTCCAAAACGCGATGTTCGCTGGGCTGATCGCGTGGGTGATGGACGTCAAGATCGACAACATTCGCGTCGGCCTGCGGACCTTCGACACCACCTTCTTCCAGGCCCCCGGCCGGCTCAACGTGTTCGACGAGCTGCCCTTCAAGGTGATCTTGGACTACGGCCACAACCCCGCGGCGGTCGGGGCGATGGCCGAGACCGCCACGCGCTTGGAGGTTGGCGGTCGCCGGCTGTGCTTGCTCGCGGCCCCCGGTGATCGGCGCGACGAAGACATCGCCCAGATCGCCGCGGTCGCCGGCCCGGTGTTCGACCACTTCGTGGTCCGGCGCGACGACTCGCGCCGCGGGCGGGCGCCCGGCGAGGTCACCGGCCTGCTCCGCGACGGCCTGCTCGCCGCGGGCGTGGCCGCCGACGCGATCACGGTGATCGAGGACGAGCAGGAGGCGGTCACGGCCGCGCTCGGCATGGGTGAGCGCGGCGACCTGCTGGTGATCTTCGGCGACAACATCACCCGCTGCTGGAAGCAGATCATCCGGTTCGGCGGCGGCGAGGGCCGCTCACTCGACGGGCCCTCGGGCTCGGCGAACGACGAGATCGGCAACCTCACGGCCGCGGCCTCGGCCTCGGCTGGGCCTGCGAGCGCGAGCCCGCCCGCGCGGGTCGCTGGGCTGGACAAGGACGTCGAGCCGGTCCGCGACGATCGGCCTTTGGCGATCGGCCGGCACCAAGACGTGATCGTCGATGAGCGCGGGGTCCGACTCGCGCGCGAGGAGAACGACTGAACCCGATGGTTGTTGAAGTCGTCGACTCGCGTCGGCTGACCGGGGCCAACCTCCACGCGCGCTCGCCCGGGGCCGTGATCGAGCTGCGCTTTCGTTCGGACTCGGGCGATCCTCGCCTGGAGTTGGACGAGCTGATCGGCCGCTGGCGGCGGGCCCTGGGTGAGGGGCTCGCGAGCTTGGGCTGGGCAGCCAAGCTCCACGCGCGCTCGTTTGGCGCGGGTGAGGAGCTCGGCGCCGAGCTGATGTTCACGGCGGCGGTCGATCGTCTGTACGCGGCGACCAAGCTCAACGAGTGGGCGCTCGCGCGGGCGAGCGGCGAACTCGATGAGTACCGCGCGAGCGCGCGGCTGGCCGCGATCGCCGAGACCGCGCGGCGCGAGCAGGACAGCCGCCGCGGCGCGCTCGAGCTGATCGCCGCGGCCGAGGCTCGCGGCGTGATGTGGCTGATCGACGACGATCAGCTCTCGCTCGGGCAGTTCGCCGACGCGCAGATCTGGCCGGTCGGCGCGCTCCCGGAGGTCGAGGCCGTCGACTGGTCGAGCTTTCGCCGGAGGCCCGTCGCGTTGATCACCGGGACCAACGGCAAGACCACGACCACCCGGCTGCTCGCCCGGATGCTCCGCGCGGACGGGCGTCGGGTCGGCAACACGGCGACCGATGGCCTCTACGTCGACGAGCAGCTCGTCGAGGCCGGCGACTGGACCGGGCCCGGCGGCGCGCGGATGATCATGCGCAACCCCGAGATCGAGGTCGCCTTGCTCGAGGCTGCCCGCGGCGGGCTGCTGCGCCGGGGCGTCGGGGTCGCTTGGGCCGACGTCGCCGTGCTCACCAACATCGCCGACGATCACCTCGGCGAGTACGGCGTGTTCGACCTCGCCGGCATGGCCGCGGCCAAGGGCGTAGCGACCTCGGTGGTCGGGCCCAGCGGGCGCGTGATCCTAGGCGCGGACAGCCCGGCGCTGCTCGAGTGGGCGCGCGGCCGCGAGCTGCCGGCGCCGATCGTATGGTTCTCGCTCGAGCCGAACAGCCCGGTGTTGCTCGATTCGCTCGCGGCCGGCGGCGAGGTCTGGACCCTCGTCGACGGCGACCTCGTTCGTCGCAGCGGGTCGTCCACGGTCAGCCTCGGGCCCGTGCGCGCGATGCCGCTGTGCCTCGGCGGTTGGGCGCGCCACAACGTCGCCAACGCGCTCGCGGCCGCCGCCGCGGCCCGGGGGCTCGGGGTCGGCGATGCTGCGATCGAAGCGGCGCTGCGCGAGTTTGGGGCGGCGCCGCAGGACAACCCCGGACGCGCCCGGGTGTGGTTCGTGCCCGGCCGAAACGCAGGCAAGCAGGTCAGGGTGCTCATCGACTTCGCCCACAACCTCGCTGGGTTCGCGGCGATCGCCGAGCTCGTGCGCGGCTACGCTGGCCCGACCCAGCCGGGCCCAAGCATCTGCTTTGGCATGGCCGGTGATCGCAGCGACGACGACCTCCGCCGGCTCGGCGCCGCGCTCACGCAGTTCGAGCCGAGCCGGGTGATCCTCCGCGAGAAGCCCACCTACCTGCGCGGGCGCGAGTTCGGCGAGGTCCCGGCCTTGCTCGAGCAGGGCCTGCGCGAGGCCGGCTTCGAGCCCAGGGCGATCGGCCGCGCCGCCAACGAGACCGCCTCGATTCAGCAGGCGATCGCCGCGGGCGCCGAGCTCGTCGTGGTCCTCGTGCACACCGAGCACGAGCCGGTGTCGCGCTGGCTGGACGCTCAGGGCGCGCGCCTCGATTCACGCGGCCCCGAGCGCGGCCCGGAGGCCTGATGGCCGCGAGCGCGTCCGGTCGCGTCATCGATCGCGTCGAGCTGCTCAGCGTGCTCGCCTTGGTCGGCGCCGCGGCGTGGCTGGGTTGGCGCACGCTCACCCGCCTAGGCGCCGCCTGGGCGTTCGTCACGGATGACGCTTACATCACGCTTCGCTACGCCCGGCACCTGCTCGCGGGCGAGGGCCTGGTCTGGAACGTCGGCGACGCGCCGGTCGAGGGCTACTCGAACTTTTTGTACGTGCTGATCGCCGCGGTGGTTGGCGCCCTCGAACAGGTCGATCAGATCGACATCGTCCCGCTCCGGCTGCTCGGCTGCGCCGGGCTGTTCATGACCGGCTATTTGCAATGGGCGATCGCGCGACGGTTCGTCCGCGGGTTGCCGGCCTTGCTGCCCTTTGCGATCTACACGCTCACCCGCGGGGCCCTGTGGTGGTCGGTCAGCGGGCTCGAGACCAGCGTCTATGGGGCGCTCGCTTGCGCCGTGGTGCTCGCGAGCTTGCGCGGGCTCGGCTACGGCCGGGTCGAGCTCGCCGCGGACGAACACATCGGCGTCGCTCGGGGGCCGCTCGCGCCGCGGTGGTTCGCGCTCGCCGGCGGCCTGTGCGTCGCAGCGAGCTTGCTGCGGCCCGAGGGGCCCTTGCTCGCGCTGGTCGTCGTCGCCGTCGCGCTCGGGCAGCGAGCGCTCGATGGCCCGAGCGAGGCGCCGGCTTACCGCCGGGCAGCGTCGAGCTTCGCGCTCGCGTGCGGACCGGCGCTCGCGATCTACTTCGCGTGGCGGTGGGCCTACTTCGGCGATCTCCTGCCCAACACCGTGCGCTGCAAGACCGGCCACGCTGACCGCTACCAGCTCCTGCGCGACTATTGGCAGGCCGCGCCGCTGGGCTTGGTCGCCGCTCTGATCCACCCGTTGCGGGAGCTCGACGCCCGCGTGTTGCTGCCCATCGCCGTCGCTGGGGCTTACGCGCTAGCGCTGATCGGCGCCGATCCAATCGTCGCGCATGACCTGCGCCATTTCCTCGCCGCCCACGCCCTCGTCTGCGTGCTAGCGAGCGTCGCGGTGGTCCGGATCGCCAACCTGATCACCGCCGCCGATCCGCGCCGAGTCGAGCTGGTCCTCGTCGCCGGCTTGCTGCTGCTCGCCGAGCCCCTTGGCGAGCTGCCCTCGCGCGAGGACCTGCGTGGGCGGGCGGCGAGCTACCAGGCCCGTTCGGAGCTCCGCGCCAAGCTTGGCCGCCACCTCGCCCGCGAGCTCGGTCCCGGCGAACGGGCCGTGCTCGGCGACGTCGGCGTCGCCGGATGGGTCGCCGACAGGCCGATCCTCGATGGCTTTTGTCTCAACGAGCCAGCCCTCGCCAAACCACCGCTGCGCGGGTCGAGCGAGGCCGCCGCCGGGTGGATCCTCGATCAGGCGCCGACGCTGATCGTCGTGCATACCCGGAGCAAGACCTCGCTCGACCCGCGTGGGGCGGTGTATCGCGCGTTGGTTGATGATCCGCGATTCGTCGACGGCTGGCGGGAACAACGACGCTTCAACGCGGCGGGTGGTCAATTTCACTATGTGGTGTTTCGCCGGGCGGACGCCGCGGATCTCTGATCTGATCAGATCAGAGCCCGCGCGCCGAACTCACCCGCTAACATCTTGCACCTTTCCCTGGAAAAACAAGAAACGCGCGTGCTGGGCGGGATTCCAGGTGGACACACCTTTGGATCCCGGCTCGTACACACGGGCCTCCCGGATTGACAGCAGCTTGCGCCGCTCGATGATCAGGTCGCCCATCGGACCATCGCTCGGGCAGTGCGGAGAAAACCAGGCATTGGCCTCGCTCGGCCGCCCAAGACCGTCGTAGGTCAGCTCGAGTTCGACGTTGGTTTCTGCCGAAAAACCGCTCGTCTTTGAGACGCCTACCAGCCGGCGCAGCCCCGGACCGGTGACCAGGCGCCCGAGCCCATCGCGGTTCGGTCCCGGGTCGTCGGATGGGCACGCGTTCTCGTCCTGTTGCTGCTTGCTCGACTCGTCTACGCGAGCCTCCTCGGGCCCGCCCGTGGCGCAGCCGCACAGCACCGGCGACATCTGGGCGAGAATCGGTGGTCGCATGGAAATGAACCCGAATTAGATCTGCGGCGTGAGCGGCAATTCACCGTGCAGCCACTTGTCGAGCGCTGTTGCACCTTCGCCGGGCTGCGGTGGCGTGGGAAAGGGCCATCCCGCGAGCAGGATCTCGTCGAATCGCCAGCGAGTCTGGGCGAGCTTGGCGTTCGGACAGTCGTCGTAGCTCAGCGTCCACGTTCGATGCTCCAACTCGACGGCAACCACCCGGCTGCGTTCGTCGAGGCGAATCTCGAAGCGATCACCCCCCGGCACATCGCGGGTCAACCAGAGGAGGCGCGAGTCATCAGCAAGCTCGAAAAGCCAGGCAGGCGCCGTCGAGCCGGCGATCTCGGCCGTGTAGTCGAAGCGGCGCTTGCTCCCCTCGCCGTTGACCGAGGCCATGAGACGCCCCCGGGAGTCATACTCGTAGCGGGAGGCGGCTTTGGGGAACGCGGGCTCGCGCTCGACTCGAAGCACACGCCCGCACTCATCGAGGTGGTATCGCGCCGTCCATCGCTCCGAGGCCGGTTCATCGCGGAACTCGACTTTCGACTCGATGACCCCGGGCTGGTGGCGAAGCCTCTCCTCCCAGATTTCTGCGGACTCGCAGTCCTGATGAATGACCGCATGGGAGACCAGGCGACCGGCTTGGTCGTAGCGCCAAAGCAGACCCTCGATGAGCACCGGATCATCGCCGAACAAGCAGCGAGAAGCATCAGGGACCCCCACCGGAATCTCGGGGTCCCCGGTCTCCGCCCGCTCGAACTCCGCCCTCGCCCAATGTGCGGCTTTCACCAGCCGACCGTGTTTATCCCACGTCCACCGCTGAATCTGGTGCTCGCTGGTCCAGCACTCATCGTGGTCTTGATACAGGTGGCCCGGCAAGCCCTCGGTCGGACACTGCGGCTCAAACCACGCGTGCACCTCCAGCGGCCGCCCGAGGTTGTCGTAGCGAAGCTCGAGCGTGACGTTGGTGGACGGCGTCGACGTGTTCTTCGCGGCTCCCTCGATCCGGCACAGGCCAGGACCCGTGACCAGGCGCCCGAGCGCATCGCGGTTTGGTCCTGGGTCCTTCGTGGACGGACAGGCCCCCCGGTCTTCATCGCGCTGTTCAGAGTCCCCCGTGTCGCTTGGGGGTCCCGCCGTGACGCAGCCGCACAGCAGCGACAGCGCGAGCAGGAGAGCCGCTGCGCTCGAGTCAGTTCCCGACATCGTCCTGGAGCTTCCCTCGGAAGAACAAGAAGCGGGCGTGTCGGACCGGATCCCAGGTCGAGGTGCCTCCGGCCACTGGCTCGTAGATGTAGAACTTTCGGAGGGACAGCTTCTTGCGCCGTTCGATGATCAGGTTGAGCCCTTGGCGCTCACGGTCCATACCCGTCGAATTCTTTTTCTCCTTCAGTTGAGCCTTGGGATCCACGCCCTCGGGGTTCAGTTCCTCTTCATCATGAGCCTCGTACTGAAAGGTTCGCCCACCAGCGGGGTCGTTGAGAATGAAGCGGATCTTCTTCTTGCTCCCGTCGTCCAGGTCGGTGCGATAGCGGTAGCCCACGATCATGCAAAAATGGCCTCCTGTTGCCACGGGCGCAAGTCGTTGCTGAGCGGTTCGCCGGGAAACCCCTTGATGTTGTTGTCATACGGGGCCGCATCGGCTTTCTCCGCGTTGTACCGAGCCTGGCAGCTAACCTTCGCGGCCTCGAACTCGGCACTGAGCGACTGCTTGCTGAATAGAGGCTTGAACTGCGCCTTGGTACTCAGCTCGTGGAACTTGATGTGCAGGTCGAAGAGTCGCACGGTCTGGTTGGCGACGGGGTCGGCCGGACCTAGCAGCCCGTGGTGAAAGTCCTCGCGCCGCCTCGCTTGGCCTTTTCGCCGAGGGCGGTGTCGCCGAAACTTGTAGTACGCCCGGTACAACTGCGTTTC
>Ga0114946_10002549_pt1 | contig 12486 bp, 20 predicted proteins | sample WalLakDeSediment_FD_88676 | JGI IMG/M metagenome (GOLD analysis project Ga0114946, IMG submission 88676) | Lake sediment microbial communities from Walker lake, Nevada to study Microbial Dark Matter (Phase II) - Walker Lake 11/02/13 Deep Sediment | ecosystem: Environmental > Aquatic >...
ACACGTGCTGGAAGGCCTTGACCTGCCGGACCAGCTCATCTGGATTCCGGCCCACCTCCGGTGTCAGCGATTCCATGGCCCGGATCACGAAATCAGGATCGATTATGAAGCGGCCGCGTATGTCTACGCCGGCAGCCTCGTCATAGACGCCGTATATCTGACCGATCTGCCCCCCGGCATCCGACAACATGGGGAACGGCACGCCGCCCTTCACCATCTTGGAAAGCTCCTGCTCCTGCCACATCTTGTGGACGAAACGGCTGTCAGTGCTCATGGCCAGGAATTCGACACCCAGCGCGTTGAATTCCCCGTACCGCGCGGCGACCGCCGCCAGTTCGGTTGGTCAGACGAAGGTGAAGTCACCCGGATAGAAGCAGAGGACAATCCACTTGCCTTTGTAGTCTGACAGCTTCAATGGCTTGAAACCCACGCCCTCAACGAAAGCATTCGCCTCGAAATCAATGGCTTCTTTTCCAACACGAGCTATCACTCTCTTCACCTCCTGCGATGTCGTTGTCCCGGTCGCCGGGGCTGCTGCTTGGGATGCTGGCAGGATTGGCCCGCGGGCAGGCTTGACGCAGCCTTCTTTCATCTCTGGCATAGCACCTTCTCCTTCCGAGTGAATTACTGGATTGACGAATGGCAAGGTGGCGCGAATGAGAGCTGGCTTCTGTGAGGATTGGGGTGGCCTGTCAACTCGGACAATATCATGCTCGTCCGCTCCTTGTCAACACATGCTCGTAATCCGGCAGAGAACATTGACTATCCTACTTCTTGGCCCTCCAGGCCGGAGTGGCGGCATACTGAGGACTGCCTCGCAGCGTAACCTTCAGACTGGGTGTGTCATTCCTGTCCCAGCTCTCCTGGAAGATCTGGTTGCAGGCAATGGACTTGATCTTCCACTGGCCATTCTCCTTGACGTATTCGTCCTGATACACACCCGCAATACGCTGCCCCCGATTGTTCTGCCTGTCGATGAGGTAGTTGTACAATCCCCAGGTACCTCTGGCCGTTGTTTCGCTGGTTATTTCTATCTCGGGATGATGGCCGTGATGCATGCCGAGGAGAACGTCAGTCATCCCCATCTTGAAGAACTCGACCAGTGCCTCCTTGCCCTCGAACTTGAATTCTCCGTTGAAGTATTGGGCCGAGACATCGTCGGTGAAGCAGTCGGCCATTTCATCCCACAGCCTGCCGTCCAGGCAGCGGAAGTACTTGTTCCTCAGACTTCTGATGGCCTCGATGTCCTCCAATACCCTTACTCGCTGTTTCAATTCCTCTAACTCATTCATGTCAACCTCCTTCATCATGCCAAGATCATGCAGACCAAATGGATTGACAACTCAGTTCCCTCCGAATTGCCTCTCGTACTTCTGCCTGGAGCAGTCTTGGCACCTGAACTCCGGCCTCTTGTCGTTCATCTTGTCGTAGTTGGAGGCCTTAGCCAGCCTGTATCCGCGATCTGCCGGATGTCCACAATCAGCACAGACAATATCCTGCTGGACTTCCCACACCTCTCCCTTCAGGATGTTCGTCTTCTGGAATATCCATCTATCGACCCAGAAGAAGATCAGTCCGCCTATGAGGTTGGCCAGGACCGTGGCCACGGTTGTTCCCAGCGTGGCAAACCATACAACGCAGACAGCCAAGATCGGTGTTGAGAGCTGCCAGCGTGTGAGGTAGAGGAGGTACTTCTTGAGCAGAGCCTTCATGGTGTCCCTCCTATCTTGTGGGCGGCTGATCTTCGCCCCGAAAGCTGATGCCAGGAAGCTGCTGGTTAGAAATACAGGCGGAAGCAGTGCGCCTGCGCCTCGAAGCCCATGGAGTCGTACAGCTTGTGCGCCTCCTTGCGCCTGACGTCACTGCAGAGCTCCACCATGTGGCATCCCGACTTCCTGGCGAGTTCAACAGCGTGTTCCAGCAGCATCCGGCCCAGGCCTCTCCTCCGGTGTTTTTCGGTCACTATCAGGTTCTCCAGGAAGGCCCAGGGTGTCCCGTTGTGCGAGAGGTTGGGTATCACTAGAAGCACGATCGTGCCCACAACCTCGCCCTGGAATTCAGCCACAAACAGCCTCTGCCTTGGGTCGGCGCGGATCTCAGCGAAGACTAGCTGGTAGTCGGCCAAGGAGGGATTCCGGCTGTGCTCAACCTGGGAGTCGGTGATGGTGAGCTCGCGGTACAGCTCCACGATGCGTGGGACATCTCTCTCTTCGGCCAGCCTGATGTGCGGCGCTTCGTTCATGCCGAGTCCTCCACCGTCATTTTCACAGACCACTTGCCAGGGCCGGCCGATCCAGAGAGAACGAACTGCACCTTCCGGCCCTGCGTCAGGTGCTCCTCTGATTCCCGCCGCAACCGGCTGAAGTCGGCCTCCTCCAGGAACGCTCTCAGCAACTCCAGCCGCAGCTCAAGCCCCGGTGACTGGTCGCCCGACATGATTCTGCTTATGGTCGCAGCATGTTCTTGCCTGGCGCGCGTCTGGACGCAGTGCGAAAGGTCCGGGACAAGATCAATACGCGTCAATTGATTTTGCGTCTCGTCCATCATTATCGCACCTACATCCGCCCTTCGCCCCGCGACCGCGATTTCCACATCTCCTCTTGCTCTCGCCTCAGCGCCGTTATCTTCTCCGTCGAGTACCCGAGCAGGCCCTGGAGCACCTCGTCCGTGTGCTGTCCCAAGGTGGGGGGTGGCGCATGATCGCCCGCCGCCTCCCCGCTCATCTTGATGGGGCACTCGATGCCCCTGACTTCACCCAGCGAAGGATGATCCATGACCACGATGGTTCCGTTGTGGACCACCTGGGGGTCTTTGATGGTCTGGTCGAGGCTGTTGACCGGCCCCGCAGCCACATCTTCCCTTCGCATCACCTCCAGCCAGTGCTCGGTGTCGGCCTCCCGCAAACCATCCTCTATCAAGTCCTCCAGTTCTCTCTTGTTCTCAAACCTCTTCTCCACACTGCTGAACCTGGGGTCTGTGATCATCCACTCCTTCCCGATGACCTTGGCGATGCGCGGCCAACTCGGCCCCAGCACCAGGTAGCCGTTCCTGGTCTGGAAGACGCCGACCATGGGGGCCCTGGGATGCCTGGAACCGGAAGCCCTGGGAGTTTCTCCGCTGACAAAGTAAGACTGGAAATCGGAGGCCATGTAGTACATGATCGCGTCCAGCATGTTCACGGCGACCTTGCAGCCCAGGCCCGTGCGCTCGCGTCTCAAGAGGGCAGCCAAAATCCCTGAGACCGCGAAGAAGCCCGCGGCCAAGTCGGCCGCATGCAGGGGCATTCTAATGGGCCGGCCGCCCGGCTCCCCGCAAAGGCTGTAGGCGCCGCTCAGCCCCATGGGTATGTCATCGAAAGCTGGGTGATCGCGGTACGGGCCCGAAGGCCCGAAGCCGGTGATGGAGCAAGAAACAATGCAGGGGTTGAGGCTCTTCAGGGTCTGATAGTCACCCTGCAGCCTCTCCAGGACGCCCGGCCTGAAGTTGTCGAATACTATGTCCGACACCCTGACCAGATCGTGAAAGGCCTGCCTGCCGGACTCTGAATAGATATCCAAAACCACGCTCTTCTTGTTCCGGTTCACCGCCAGATAGAAGAAGCCATCGGCGCCGAGACGCGGCGTGGAGCCTCGCGAGAAATCGCCCGTCGGGGGCTCGATCTTGATCACTTCAGCCCCGAGGTCGCCCAGGAGATGGCTGCCCGAAGGACCGGCCACCGCATGACTGAGATCAACAACCCGCACGCCATTCAAGATGCCTATTCTGCCCAAGTGCCTGACCTCCTGTTCTTGCCGGCCGCCCGCTTGTGTAACAGGCTACCTCTTTCTCATGACGAAGAATACGGAACAGCAGCCCGCCGGATCCGTCTTGAATACATCGATTTCCTGCTGCTCCTTGTCCAGCAGGGCCAGCATGTCGCGATCGCCCGCATGCTTGGATCGGGTCTCGTTGATCAGCCTTTGCATCGGGAAGAAGTATTCCTTCCTCCAGGTCTGTTCGTCCAGGTTGAAATAGCCCAGCAGTTCGTATCCGCAGGCGGGGATCAGATCCAGCTTCTGGGCCAGATTCGCTTTCTCGTCGTGCACCGCAAGGCAACCCCTTGGCTTCAGAAACTGCCCCCATTCCTTTAGCCCTCTTCCAAAACCGATGTGGTTGATGGATCCCTCAGCCCAGATGATGTCAAAGCTCTGCTTCGGGAAATCCATCTCGAACATCGAGCAACTCATGGCTTCCATGCGGCCGGACAGGCCGGATTCCGTGATCTTCAGCTTGAGTCTGTCTATAGCATCCTGGTCTGTGTCCAGGGCGGTTATGTGGCCGTCGCTCAATTCTGCCAGCTTCAGCGTAGGTACGCCAGTGCCGCAACCCACATCCAGGATCTGCGGCTGGTCCATCTTGGGGAGCATCTTGAAAGCCTTCACCGTGAACTTGTTCAGACGTTCCCTGACGCGGTCTTTGGCGGTCTGGAAATCCGTGTTATCCAAGGTTACCTCCTGATTGTAGCGGTCACAGGCTCTTCAACTTTGAGAACTTGTAGGTCATCCTCCCTTTGCCAGCCAAACGGAAGAGGGAACCGGCGCCTATCTTGGCTGTGATTTCCTCATCCTTCATGTGGTGGTCATTGAAAGAGAGCGTGCCATCGGGCTTCAATACCCGGTGCAGTTCGTTCAGGACTCCTTCCGGCTCAGCCAGATCATGGTATATGTCGTACAGCAAGACCACGTCTATGGAATCATCCGGCAGCCTGGTCCGGCAATCAGAGAGGATGGTTTCCACGTTGGTGATTCCTCTTTTTGAAACCAGGCGCTGGACGCTCTCAACTGCCAGCGGATGGATATCCAACGCATAGACTTTCCCCGACGGCCCCACCATCTCCGAGACCGCTGGGACATAGCTCCCCGGTCCGCACCCGAAGTCCAGAATCCGGAAGCCTGTTTGAATGCCCTCCTCCTTCAGGATTTCGTTGCGCGGCAAGCGCATATCGCGGAACCTGATAACCAGGGGCATGAATCTGAAGTCGAGGTTGGATTGCAGCTTTCCCATGACACATCCCTTTTCGGTATGCCTTCAGACCAGGTTCTGGCCCGTTCCTACACTTCCACTACGCTGCCGCTGTTGTTGAAGAAGAAGCCGGAGCCGAACTCCTGAGCCAACCGTATTGCCGCCGGCATGCCGGTGCAATGCGATACCCCCAGCCTCTGAACTCCGAATTCCCTCAATGTGGCAATCGTCATCTCCATCTGCAATTCTGAGGCCCGGATAAGGTGGGTGCCGCCAATGACGCAGTATATGGTCTCCACTCCGGTAACGTTCCGAGCGTGGTGCAAGGTGTTGATGATCCCGCGGTGGGCGCAGCCCAGAACAACGAGCAGCCCCTGCCCTGTCTTGATGAAAAGGGCCTGATCGTCCCGCAGCGGGTCAGGAATCATTTCTCCGTTTTCCCGAACACATAACCCGGGGTCGATGGTCTCAAAGTCGGTGATCATGGTCATCTCACCGCTGGTAACCACATTCTCAGAGAGCCATACCGGTTCGCTGGTCAGTTGGAAGTCGGCTCCCAGGCTCTCCATCTCCGCCCTCTGAAAGGGTATGCCGATATAGCGGGGTGGGTCGTCCTTGCTGAACTGTATGAACTTCGCGTCGAAGACATCGGGATGGGCAACCACCTTGATACGCTTCCTGATCTTGGGCAGGACATCGCGCAGGCCGCCGGTATGGTCGTAGTGGCCGTGACTCAGGACTATGGCATCGATTCCCTGCCAGTCTATGCCCAGCAGGTCCCCGTTTCGGGCAGCCGAGATGCCGCTTCCGGCATCCAGCAGTGTCTTTCTATCATCTCTCTCCACCAGTACGCTCAGTCCACACTCACCCAGCATCCCCCGGGGTACGGCGAAGGCGGAATTCTCACTCAGCGTTGTGGCACGCACTTCCATGCTTCTCTCCTTCCTGCTACGGCTTCTGCATTGGCCTGCGCCGCAGAGTCTCCTTGGCATTAATTGGGGCGACTTGGGGCCTTTGCGCCTCGTACACTGCTACAACCCTCTTTATTCCACTGAACTCGTCTCTTATGGCGGCTATGTCCCCCGGCGGCAGGGGATCAACACTGCATTCGCGCAACGGCGTGTTGATCTGCACTTCGTCGGGCGACAGTTCTGCGGCCAACTCGGCCAATCGCTCTGCACAGCCTCTGTTCTCTCTGATGAACATCATCTGAAGAGCCAGCTTGCCATTGTATTGGCTCCTGAAGCGCCTGATGCCCTCCAGTATCTCGTGCAGCGAATATGGGGTCAGCGGCCTGTTGACCAGGTGGAAGATGTCCTCGCTGGGCGCATCAAGCTTGACCAAGACCAGGTCAGCCCGGGACAGTTCTTGACGGACTTCTGCAAGGGGCATGAGGGAAGCATTGGTGAACACTGCCACCGGAAGTCTCAAGGCCGATCTCACCTGTTCAATGGCCTGGCCCAGGTTGCTGGCCAGTGTCGGTTCTCCCACACCTGAGAAGGACGCATAGTCAGCCTTCACCGGCCCTATTCGCTCCAGCTCAGAAGCCAGTCTCGCCAGTGGCACGAATTCCCTCGGCTCAACCTGCGGATGAACGGTCCTTCCCAGTTGGCAGTACAGGCAGTCGAAGGAGCAAGTCTTGCCTGGTGTGGAAAGGAGGTCTATGCCGAGCGACCTGCCCAGGCGCCACGAGGCCACCGGGCCATACACAATCCCGTCTACGGTATGCTGGTCTTTCTTCAGCACTTCTTGTAGGCCCTCTTCCACGGCTCATTCCGGTAAGCCAGGTGTTGCTTCACGGCTTCCCTGAGGGTGTTGGCTGCCAGAAGAGCGCAATGAACGCTTTCGTCCGGCAGTCCTCCCAAGGCCTCCAGCACGTCCTGCTGGCCGATGCGAAACGCCTCACCGGCCCGCTTTCCTCTGGCGAGCTCGGTGGCTATGCTGCCGGCGGCAATCGTGGTGCCACAGCCATCGGTCCAGAACGAGGCCTGTTCTATGACGCCGTTAGTGACCCTGAGCCAGATCTCCATGGTATCGCCGCAGGGGCCGGTGACGCGGGCCTGGCCATCAGCGTTTGGGATGAGTCCCACGTTCCGGGGGTTCCTCATGTGATCAATGGCTGTCTCAGAGTAGACGGCTTCCTTCTGCTCCACTGCGTCCTGATCCTTCGTACGGCGGCTGTCAGTCATTTCCCCTTCGCGCCAGACCGGGGCACCTTTGGCTCCTGCTTTCCTCTTTCCGATGCGGCTTTGACAAATGCTTTGCCCAAATCCGTGACCAGTGATGAGTTGTAGATCTCCAGATCGCCATCATCACACAGTCTGGCCAACTCAGGGTCGATAGGCAGCTGGGCCAGCAGGGGTGCCTGTGCTGCCTTGGCCATGTCTTCTGCCCTGCTCTTGCCGAAAACCTCCAGCCGCTTCCCGCTGTCCGGCAGCACCAGGTAGCTCATATTCTCCACCACGCCGATGATCGGTATGCTCATTTGCTGGCACATCTGAACGGCCTTGCGCACCACCATGGCGGCCAGTTCCTGCGGGCTGAAGACGATGACCACACCCGAGACGGGCAATGACTGCAGAACAGTCAGAGGGGCGTCGGCCGTGCCGGGCGGCAGGTCCACTATCAGGTAGTCGAGCTTGCCCCAGAGGACTTCCTCCCAGAACTGAGTGATGGCTTTCCCGATCAGCGGGCCGCGCCAGATGACGGCGTCATCCTCGTGAGGCAGGAAGAGGTTGATGGATATCATTTCGATGCCGGTCTTGGTGGACACCGGCATGATGCCGCTGTCACTGCCTGTCGGCCGTGCCGTCATGCCAAACATCTTGGGGATGCTGGGCCCGGTGATATCGCCGTCCAGAATACCGGCATCCAGGTCTTGCCGGGCGAGAGAAAGCGCTAGAAGGCTGCTCACCACGGACTTTCCTACCCCTCCCTTTCCGCTCATCACGGCGACCACATGTTTGACTTCATTCACTTCCGAGGGTTTGGCTTCGACGAACTCCGTCTCCACCTCTTTCACATCTGGCAATTCCTTCAGGGTTTCCTCCACCTTGCTCTTGACCCACTCCAGGGCACCATCGTAGAGCGCTGTCGAGGCCAGGCTGACCTTGACCTTATGGTCTGACATGACCACTCCTCTGACAAGGTTCATCCGCGTCAGGCTGCGCATGGATCCGGGCACGAGGATGCCGTCAAGGCTTCCTCTCACTTGCTCTTCAGTTGCCATTCTCTACTCCTGTCTAACTATATTAGGAAATGGGGCAGCGGCTCCTTGTTCTCTGGCACCGCCTAATGAACCCTCTCTATCAGGTTCAACATGCTTGCAGTCCGGATGGGAATGGGCTGCCACATCGATCTCCGCTCATCGGGCATCAGTTCAAGATCAGTGGTCACAGACGTTGTCGCCTGTGGCCAGTTGGCCGTTGAGGTGACTCAGAACAGCCTTCTCCGGGTCGGTCTCCATGGCACCGACGATGACGCCGATGCGATTCTCCTGGAAAAGGCTCTGAGCTCGTCCCCCCATGCCGCCGGCAATCACGAAGGCGACGCCTTGCTGCGCCAGCCATCCGGGCAGAAGCCCGGGCTGGTGCTCAGGGGATTGAACAAGCAGCTTTTTGATCACCTTCCGACTCTTCTCATCAACGTCGATCAGGGCAAACTGCTCACAATGGCCGAAGTGCGGCGAGAGGATACCACCGGTTACCGGTACGGCATACTTCATAACAACCTCCGTCTACTCATTTATCCTTAGTTCGTATCTTGGTTTTCCATATTCAAAAGATATGCTGACAGTCACCTTCTTGCCATCGGCGAGAAGTCTTTCTGATTCATCGCGGAGTCTCTTCATGTCGGGTGACTGGAGGAAGGACACCAGGGCTTCGTATGTCCGCTTCATGTCCTGGTTCTCAGTCTCCCCACCCAGCAATGCCCTGAGGCAATCCGTGTATTTCTGGTCAGCCAGGCATTTGAGGCACTTGCCGGGTATCTCCCTGGTGGAATATCCCGGCGATAGCTCGATATCCCTCACGCGCTCACCTTCTGTGGCACCCATGGTCTGTGTGGCAGGGCGGAGACTCGCAACGCTCTGTCCGCCCACAGCAGGTGTCCCCTGGTGACTTCGTGCCCATCCTCACCGTGTATGATGCCGAGAACTGCCTCTCCAGGTTGGGGCTGCCGCAACCTGGACACGCATTGGCTCGACCGTGTTCGCTTCTTAGAAACACCTCTGACACAACGCCGCAGTCACGGCACTTGAAGTCATAGATCGGCACTTCATACCTCCTTTCTGAAACAATGCTTTAACGACTGATTCTCTACGTAGGGCTGTCTAACAGCAAGACTTGGCCCCCAATCGCTTTCAAGACCGTTATTCTTGGTCGGAATCCTCTTCCTCCCTGATGGCCTGGTTGATTTCATCCGTTCACAGGCAGTCCGAGACCTCCACGTGAACCGACTTCACTCCCTCCATCTCCTTCAGGCTCTGCCGGATCTCCTGAGCCAGATCCAATGCCAGCGGACAGACAAAGGAAGAGGGACGGAATTCCAGTTTCACCTCGCCGTCCTCGGTAGCGCTCAGATTCTGGACAAGGTTCATTTCCACCAGGTCCATGCCTGTCTCGGGGTCGATCACCATCTTGAGCCTCTGCTTCACCTGATCCTCAATACTCATGCCTTGCCTTCCAGCCTCTTCAGAACAATCTCCCACAGCGCTTCTATCTGCCCGGCTACGCCGTTGTGGGAATACTCCACCACAGACAAACCTCTGATCAGGGCCTCGGTAACTGAAGTGTCAAAGGGGATCTGAGCCGCCACTTCAATGCCTTGAGTTCTGCACTGTTCCACAATCCGGCGGCTGTTCTCCTCATTCACATCGTACTTGTTTATGCAAACCATGGCGGGAACGTCGAAGTGCTGACACAGTCCGATGACCCGTTCCAGGTCGTGTATTCCTGATAGCGTGGGCTCGGTGACCAAGAGGGCCAAGCTCACCCCGGACAGAGATGATATGACGGGGCAGCCGATGCCGGGCGGGCCGTCGATAATGATGTGCGCCAGACTCTCCTTCTTGGCGATAATCCGGGCCTGATTGCGCACCACGGTCACCAGCTTCCCGGAGTTCTCCTCAGCTATCCCCAGTTGAGCATGCACCAGCGGGCCGTGGCGCGTATCGGAGACAAACCAGTGCCCTGCCATCCTCTCCTTCATGGTGATGCAATTCTCCGGGCAGACGTGGATGCAGAATCCACAACCTTCGCAGGCCAGAGGGCTGACCACGAAGTCTTTTATCGCATCGAAACGGCAGACCGTCTCGCACATGCCGCACTGGGTGCAGAGTCTCTCATCTATCAGGGCAGTCTGGCCGCTCCAGAACTCCCTCCTCTCTTTCACTGAAGGTTTGAGCAGCAGATGAAGGTCAGCGGCGTCCACATCGCAGTCGGCCAGGACTTTGCCGGAGGCCAGCGCCGCGAAACAGCCGACAATGCTGGTTTTGCCGGTGCCGCCTTTGCCGCTGAGAACCACAACCTCTTTCATGTAGCCTCCTGCTCACTGGAACCGGATCTCCGGCTATCATCTGCTCTGGTGTAGACTCGACATATCCTCTCGTTGCCGGACTGATAGCATTGCGTGCAACCTTTGCAGTCTTCAGGGATCATCTCTTCCAGACGTGTCTCTATGCCCAATTCGTGATACATCGCCAAGGTTCTCCTGAGATGGTCACCCCCGGTGATGCACGCCAGCTTCCACTTGCCTCTGCGGGTTCTATCCTTGGTTGGCACTCGCCTTCTCCTTGATATTGTCGAAGAGGTCAACGAAGCGGTGGCGCCATTCCGGCATGCCTTCCACAAGAGTTTGCCCTCTCGAATAGAGGCCGGCGATACGGCTGTCCAGCGGGATAGTGAGGAGGATGGGTATGCTCTCTCTCGAACAGTATTCCTCCACCTTACCATCGCCGATTCCGGCACGATTAATCACCACCCCACACGGTATGGACATCTTTCTGGCCATCTCCACAGCGAGGACAAGGTCGTTCAATCCAAACGGCGTGGGCTCCGTCACCAAAAGGCAGAAGTCACTGCCCCGTATGGCTTCCACCACGGGGCAAGATGTCCCGGGAGAGACGTCGATGACAGTCACCTTCTCAGGGTCTATGTGCTGCTTCACCCTCCGGATCACCGGCGGGGCCATGGCCTCCCCGATGGACAACCTGCCATGCACGAAGTCCACTCCGTCTGAATAACCCAGCTCAACCACACCTAGCTCTTTCCCCTGTTCGGATACGGCACGATCGGGGCACAGGTAGGCGCAGGCTCCACACCCGTGGCAGAGTTGAGGGAAGACCAGGACCTTATTCTTCAGAACGGCGATAGCCTTGTAGACACATACTTCGGCGCAGCGGCGGCAGTGTGTGCACTTCTCCTCGTCCACTACGGGAACGGGGATGCAGACGGCTTCACTCTGCGTTATCTTGGGCTTGAGGAAGATGTGCGCATTCGGCTCCTCAACATCGCAGTCAAGCAGTTGCACTCTGAACCTGTCTTTCAAGGACAGGGCCAGGTTGGTAGCCACCAGGGTCTTTCCTGTGCCGCCTTTGCCGCTGGCAACCGATATGATCATCCTAATCTCTGATCATGGCTGTGCCGCACTTAGGGCAGTTGATGATCGAGCAAGGGGATCCTGGTTGGTGGGGAGCCTTAGCTCCACAAGTAGGACAAACGCAGTTCCCGCCCGGCCCAGCACCAGCTCTTGTCCCGCCCATTCTGCGCCCTGCTCCCCCACCACGACCTCCTCCTCTGCCTGTTCCGGGGCCACCACCGCCGGGAGGACCGGTTCCATCTTTCGCTGGCATGACAACACCTCCTGCAAGTTGTTCGTGGTTGATCGATACCCGCTACCTGTTTGGCAGTAGCTACTGCCGGCTAAATCCCCGCGCCCTTTTGCAGACCGTGATGTGCTTCCACTGAGGGCTTGGAAGACGCCAGGAATCTCCCGGCCTTATATCCTTCGATGGCCTCTTGCACGGTGCCGGTGACGTCCGTAATCACCTGAATGCCGGCAGCGGACAGCACCTGATAGGCGTTGGGTCCGCAGTTGCCGGTGAGCACGGCCCGGACGCCCTTGTCGACTATCATCTGAGCCGTAGCGATGCCGGCCCCGCCGCCGGCTGCGGCGTTGGAGTTGTCCACGGCCTCCTGCTGCAACGTCTCCGGGTCGAAGATGATGAAGTGTTGGCTCCTGCCAAACCGGGGATCGACCTGAGCCGCCAGGTCAGTTCCTGTTGCGGAAATGGCTATTCTCACAATGCCTCCTTCGCAGTTGAATCAGGGAGCAGTGAAGATCAAGCTCCTCGACCCAATGCTCCCCGCGTCTGTGACTGTTCTATTTCCCCGCCAACTCCTGGAGTCGTCTCTGGATCTGCTCCAACTGCTCGCTCACCGCTTGAGCCTGGCTTCTCAGGAATTCCATCTCCTGCTCCGCGGTCAT
>Ga0114946_10002550_pt1 | contig 12484 bp, 9 predicted proteins | sample WalLakDeSediment_FD_88676 | JGI IMG/M metagenome (GOLD analysis project Ga0114946, IMG submission 88676) | Lake sediment microbial communities from Walker lake, Nevada to study Microbial Dark Matter (Phase II) - Walker Lake 11/02/13 Deep Sediment | ecosystem: Environmental > Aquatic > Freshwater...
CTGGAAGATATCCGCCTGGGCGATAACATCAATTATTTAGAATTTAAAGCCCTGAGTATGGAGGCGCGTGAAAAACTGCAAAAGGTGCAACCGCAAAATATTGGTCAGGCCAGCCGGATTAGCGGAATTACCCCGTCGGATGTTTCCGTGCTTCTTGTCCATCTTGGCAGGTAATGTTTCACGTGAAACAATAAAGCATTTTCTGAAACCATAAATTTTGCAATGTTCCACGTGGAACAATTTTGAAATGGAAAAATTAAGCCGGTGTCCTTTATGTGGGAGTGAGCAGGGGAGCATTCTTTTTTTGAGCGCTCCGGATCATATGTTGAAAACCGGCAATTATTCGGTGGTTCGATGCCCTGCTTGCGAGTTGCTGTATACCAACCCCCGCCCATACGAAAAAAACCTTGGGGCGTATTACCAGAGCGAAGAATACATTTCGCATACAGAGCGTAAAAAAAACCTGCGCGAGAGAATCTATTATAAGGTACAGTCTCGAATGCTCTCGCGAAAAGCCCGCCTGATTAATAAGCTTGAAAAAAACCAACAAAGGCTGCTCGACGTGGGCTGTGGCACCGGCGCCTTTGCAAAATACATGCAAGGCATTGGTTATCAGGTTGTTGCCATAGAGCCACAGGCTTCTGCAAGGGAAAAAGCCATTGAAAAGGGACTGCAAGTATTTGAAAACCAGGAAGAAATACAAAAAAGCCACAAAGACAGGCTGGATGTGATCACCCTTTGGCATGTGCTTGAACACCAAACCCGTTTTAAGGAAAGCCTGCAGCAATACCATGAGATGCTCGCCCCCGGTGGCTGGCTGGTGGTGGCCGTTCCCCAATACCAGGGTTTCGATGCCGCCTTTTACAAATCGTGGTGGGCCGCCTGGGATCTGCCCCGGCATTTGTTCCATTTCAGCGATAAAACCCTGAAAATGGCTGCCTCACAAATTGGGTTCGAACCCAAGACCATTAAAGGCATGCCCTTCGATGCTTTTTATGTGTCCCTGCTCAGCGAACAATATCGCGCAACCGCATTTGGCCCCTTGCGCGCATTGCTTGTTGGCGCCTTTTCTAACCTGCTGGCCTTTTTCAAACTTAAGCCCTGGTCGAGCCAAATCTTCGTTTTTCGTAAAAGGCAATAAAAATATTGTCGTGAAACTGCTTTGTGGAACGTTGTTTGAGGCATTTGTGCCTTGCTGGCGGCATGCGCCGTGGTGATGGGTAAAAAATTGTAATTTAGCAGGTACCTGGCGCGGACCTTACCCGCCAATAAAACAATCAAATGCAAGATTCGAGGCTCAGGATGGTTTACCGCTTGCTTTTGCTGGCCATTGTGGCGCTGCTGCTCTCAGAGGTGGCTTTTTACTACCGTGGAAAAAAGATAGATACTGCCGCTGTAGCCTCAGACTTCCAGGCTTCTTTTATCCAAAAGGAAACCCAGCTGAAGGAGTCGCTGCAATGGCTGGTGACCATAGCTTCCGCAAATGTGCCCGAACGTCTTTCGGAAAGCAGCCTGGTAAACCTGCTCGAACCCAGGTTTGAACGCGATGGACTTACCTATTATATTTATTCGGCCGATTCGCTGCTCTTCTGGTCGCACAACGCCATTCCCATCGGCGAGAGCTGGCGTGGGCTGGCGCCCAAAGGCTTGCTGCAGCTGCGCAACGGTTGGTATTTCTATCGCACCGCACAAGTTGGCGAAGTGAACATTGCCGTTTTTGCCACCGTAAAAACCAGTTTTAAATACCAGAACCGCTATCTTGTAAACGATTACCACAGAGATTTGTCCGTTTTGGGAAATATCTTTTTTATTTCCGAAAAAGGCGGGCGAGGGTTTGCCATTCTGGATCAGGACGAAGATTTTATCTTTTCGCTGCTGCCACGGCGCGCCACAGGACTTGTTGAGAGCAATGCCTGGATGTGGACCCTGGCCCTGGGACTAGCCTTTACCGCACTCATGCTGTTTGTGTATACCCTGTTCAGGCATTTTTCCAGGCGCTTTTATCAGGGTAACAGACTGCTGGCCCTGACAGCCTTTCCTGCGGCCCTGATGGGCTTGAGAGCCCTGCTGTTTTTGTCGGGGCTGCCATCGGTTTTTTATCATGGCGAACTTTTTTCTCCAGCCCTTTATGCCACCTCTGCAATGCTTCCCTCATTAGGCGATCTGGTTTTTAATGTGCTGTTTTTTACCATTATTGCCTACTTTCTGTTTTTACACCTCAAAGATTTTAAACTCCGCATTTCAAAAAAAAGCCGAAGCTTTATTGCAGCCTTTCTGCTGCTATCGCTCATAGTGCTGCTTTGTTTGCTGGCCATACATTTGATCCGCGGCCTAGTGATAGACTCACGCCTAAACCTGGATGTGAATTTTATTTTCAGCCTCGATGTTTACAGCATGGTGGGCTTTTTGATCATTGCCAGCATCTTCTTTTCCTTCTTCTTTTTGGGAATGGTGCTCTTCCGGCTCATTTATCACCTGCTGCACGGAAAAACAGACTTCTGGAAGCTTTACGCCAGCTCCGTCGTCTTGTTTATGGTGGCCGATATTTACCTGGGCGGATTTAACTTGTTGCTGTGGCTCCTGTTTGGAGCAGCTACCCTGGTGTTTGAACTGGAGCGAAGCCAGCCGCTGGCCCGCATGGGGTTCACCCCACTGGTTATTGCCCTGTTTTTGTTCAGCATCATTTCTACGTTTGCCCTTTATCGCTATAATGGCATAAAGGACAAGGAGAAACGCAAGACCTTTGCACTGAAGCTGGCTTCAGAGCAGGACCCGGTAGCCGAGTTTCTTTTCCTTGAAATTGAAGACGCGCTCTATAACGACAACCAGCTCAAGAACCTGGTGCTGCGCGATCCCTACAACGAAGCCGCCATTTACCAGTACCTGCAGCATCATTATTTTTATGATTTCTGGGGAAAATATGACCTGCAGCTTACCGTTTGCGAGCCCGACGAGATACGCCTGATCCTGCCTGCCAACATCGAAGTAGCTTGTTCGTGGATCTTTGACGACTATATACGGTCTTTTGGAAAGCCCACCATTAGCAACAACCTGATTTATCTCGACAATAACACCGGCCGCAACAGCTATTTTGCCCGTGTTATTGTGGAAGGTCCTGAAACGCATGATCAGCCACTGCTTTACCATGTAAACCTGGAGTTTGACGCCAAGTTTGTGGCCCGCGACACCGGTTTCCCCGAGCTGCTCATCGACGACAGGGTGGACATCAACCGCGAGCTCGCCAACTATTCGTATGCCACATATAAGGGCGGAGAGCTGATCAACAAATACGGACCCTACATATACAGTATAGATCTTTCCGTTTATGGTGAGTTCAACGAACAGTTTGTATTTTTCGACTTCGACGACTACCAGCACCTTGTTTATACCAAGGACGAAGATACCCAGCTGATTATCAGCCGCCCGCGGCAAACTTTCCTGGAAGGTATTGCGCCTTTTTCCTACCTTTTTTTGCTGTTCTTTTTGCTGATGGTGATATTTTCGCTCCTGGCCAGCCGTCACGACCTGCTGGAGTGGTTCCACCTAAACTTCAAGCGGCGGGTGCAGGTGTTTATGATCGGCCTGGTGATCCTTTCGGTTATCACCATTGGCGGAGCCTCCACCTGGTTTATGGTCAATATTTACCAAAACAAGAACCTGGCAATTATCAACGAAAAATCGCACAGCGTGCTGGTTGAAATGGAGCATTACCTGGCAGGGGAGGACCACCTGTACCAGGTCTACGAATACTATTTGTCGGATTTGCTGCTGAAGCTTTCCAATGTTTTCTTTACCGACATCAACCTCTACAATCCCGAAGGGGCCCTGATCGCTTCGAGCCGCCCAAGGGTGTTTGAGGAAGGCCTGGTGGGCTCGCAAATGAACCCCATTGCCTTTTCTCAATTACGTACCCAGCAAAAGGGACAGTTTGTGCACACCGAAAAGATCGGCAAGCTCGAATACCTCTCGGCCTACGTGCCCCTGCGCAACAACCGCCACGAACTGCTGGCATACATTAACCTGCCCTATTTTGCCAAGCAAAATGAGCTGCGCAACGAGATTTCCTATTTTATGCTGGCCTTTGTGAACATCAACCTTCTGCTGCTGGTGTTTGCTGTGGTGATGGCCCTGTTTATCTCCAACCACGTCACACAGCCCCTGCAGCTTATCCGCGACAGCATTTCTAAGCTGCAGCTGGGCAAGACCGATCATAAGATCGAGTGGACGCGCAACGACGAGATAGGGCAGATGGTGAAGGAGTATAACCGCATGATCGATGAGCTGGCAGTGAGTGCCGATTTGCTGGCCCGCAGCGAGCGCGAGTCGGCCTGGCGCGAAATGGCCAAGCAGGTGGCCCACGAGATAAAGAACCCGCTCACGCCCATGCGCCTGAGCGTGCAGCACCTGGAAAAGGCCTGGAAAGAGCAGGTGCCCGACTGGAACCAGCGCCTGGAGCGATTTACCAAAACCATGGTGGAGCAAATCGACAGCCTCTCGCTCATTGCCGGCGAATTTTCTGACTTTGCCAAACTGCCGGCCGGAAAAAATGGCCTCATCAACCTGCGCGACTTTGTTCCTGAAATACTTGACCTGTACACCGACCTGGAAAAAGTGGATGTGGAGCTGAAAATGCCCGGTGGCGAGGAGCCCCTGCTGGTGTTTGCCGACAGAAACCAGCTGCTGCGGGTGTTCAACAACCTGGTGAGAAACTCCATACAGGCCTACCCCAGAGACGCTGTGGCGCGCATTCAGATCATCTGCGAAACGGATGGACGGCTGATAACCTGCCATGTGAAGGACTTTGGCAGCGGCATCCCCGATGAGCTTAAATCCAACATTTTCAGCCCCTATTTTACCACCAAAACCGGCGGTATGGGGCTGGGACTTTCCATGGTGAAGAACATCATTGAAAACAACAAGGGACAGGTGTTTTTCCGCTCGGAACAGGGCAAGGGCACTACCTTCTCGTTTTATCTGCCCGCCTACCTGCCCGAAGATTAGAGAAAGGAGGATGCTGTGAAAAAGATACTGCTGTTGTGCTGCCTGATGGTGCTGCCCTGCCTGGGGGCCATGGCTCAGAAAGTGTATATTACCGAGTGGAAATCGGAAGCCACCCATAAGGTTTATGTTACCAAATGGAAGAGCGAGGCCAATGTGTTTGCCTATGTAACCGAATGGAAGTCAGAAGCCAAAGCCCGCTCAGGCCTTTGGTATTTCACAGAATGGAAAGGCGAGGCCGATATTATTATCTACTACACCGAATGGAAGAGTGAGGCCGACCTCCTGGTGTTTTTCACCAAATGGAAATCAGAGGCCACCTGGAAGAAAGACGCAGAGAAATAGCAGGCTGATACAGGCTGTAACCCCTATTGATAAACCCTGGACTCTGCTTCGCCATTGTAAACCATCAGGCCGTTCATTGCCAGGGCACGCATTTCGTCTTCGCCCGGATACACAAAAATGGGTGCAATGTGCTTTACCCTTTCCGAAACGGTTTCCACAAATGGCTTTCCGTAGGCAATGCCGCCGGTAAGCAGTATGGCATCCACCTCACCTTTGAGCACGGTCGACATGGCGCCGATCTCCTTTGCCACCTGGTAGGCCATGGCATCCTGAATGAGTTGGGACTTTTCGTCGCCGGCCTTGCCTTTTTTCTCTACCTCGTAGGCGTCGTTGGTTCCCAGGTAGGCCACATAGCCGCCTCTGCCGGTAATCATTTTCCGGATTTCCTCCTCGGTATATTTTCCGCTGAAGCACAGCTTCACCAGGCCGCCCACGGGCAGGGTGCCGCTGCGTTCGGGCGAGAACGGGCCTTCGCCATCGAGGGCCTGGTTCACGTCGATCACCCGTCCCTTGAAGTGGGCCCCTACGCTGATACCACCACCCAGGTGGGCGATGATGAGGTTCAGGTCTTCGTATTGCCGCGAGAGAGATTTGGCATGTTGGCGGGCAATGGCTTTCTGGTTCAGGGCATGAAAGATCGAGATACGTTCCAGCAGGGGGTGCCCCGAGATGCGGGCAATGGGTTCGAGCTCATCGACCACCACCGGGTCGGCAATATAAGCCTTGGCCGAGGGCAACGACTTGGCGATATCGTGGGCAATCAATCCGCCCAGGTTGGAAGCATGCTGCCCCAGGATGCCAACTTTCAGGTCGTTCATCAGCGCCTCGTTGATCTCATAAACACCCGATGGAATGGGTTTTACCAATCCTCCCCGGCCCACTACCAACACGATTTGCTGAATCTTAATCCCTGCTTCTTCCAGCTCTTTGAGGATAATACCCTTGCGAAATTCGTACTGGTCGGTAATTTTTTTGAAAGTGGCCATGTCTTCGCAGGAGTGCTTGATATTTTTCAGGAAAATCTCCTTGGTGTTGCGAAAAACGGCAATTTTTGTGGATGTGGATCCGGGGTTAATGGCAAGAATAAGTTCTCGGTCCATGGGAAAGGTATGTGTTTTATGGGTTTAATTAATAGCCGCCGCCAGGGCAATGCTGTTGAGTTTGGTTTCGTCGGAGTCGGCCCTTGAAGTAAGCACAATGGGAGCGGAAGCGCCAAGGATAATGGCGGCGCATTTGGCCTGTGCAAAGTATATAAAAGCCTTGTAAAGGGCATTGGCAGCGTCGAGGTCGGAGGCCAGCAGCAGGTCGGCATCGCCTGCCACAGGGCTTTTAATGCCTTTGTGCTCGGCGCTTTTCTTGCTGATGGCGTTGTCGAAAGCCAGGGGTCCGTCGATAATGCAGCCTTTGATCTGCCCGCGGTCGCCCATCTTGGCCAGGGCGCTGGCATCGAGGGTGCTTTTCATGTCGGGGTTTACGGTTTCTACGGCGCTAAGCACAGCAACCTTGGGGTTTTCTATGCCCAGCTTGCGCAGATAGGCCGTGGCGCTTTTTATGAGCGACACCTTGCCGTTGAGGTCGGGTGCAATATTCATGGCGGCATCGGTCAGGGCAATGATTTTGTGATAGGTGGGCAGCTCGAAAAGGGCCAGGTGCGAAATCAGCTCGCCGGTGCGCAGCCCCCATTCCTTGTTAAGCACCGCCCGCAGCAGGCTGGAGGTGGCCAGGTTGCCCTTCATCAGTATGTCGGCCTCATTGTCTTTTACCAATTTCACGGCGACGGCAGCTGCCTTTTCATTGTCGGGCTCGTCGATGATGCGGAACCCCTGAAGGTCGAATCCCTGCCGCAGTGCAATTTCTTCGATCACGGCCCGGTTGCCTACCAGGATGCCTTCAATAATACCTTTTTTCCTGGCATTTACCACGGCATCCAGGGCGTTTTCGTCGTGGGCGGCGGCCAACACCAAGCGCTTGGTGGCATGGGTGTGCGCCATGTCATGCAGTTCCGAAATCTTCTTTAGCATATTGATTTTTGTATTGAAAGTTTGATTGATATTGGCCATTCAAAATTAGCAAATTCTTTTTACAAGGACTTCATAAATGGCTTATTTGGCGCGCAAGAGCGAAAAAAAAGAGGCCCTTGCGGGGCCTCTCGAAATTTAATGCGCTTGCATAATCAGGCAATCTCAATGCTGCGGCTCAGGCGGGCCTTTTCGGGCTCAAGCTTGGGAACGCTGATGAAAAGAATGCCGTTTTCGTAACGCGCACTGATGTGCTCAGCATCGGTGGTTTTTGGAATGGAGAATGAACGGGTGAAGCTTTCCTTGCCAAACTCGCGGCGAAGGAAATTGTCTTCCTGCTTGCTCTCTTCTTCTTTCTTTTCGAATGAAACCGAGAGCATGTTGTTTTCTACCTGAAGGCTGAAATCTTCCTTCTTCATGCCGGGGGCGGCCAGTTGAATCTCGAATTGCTTTTCGTCTTCAAGAATGTTGGTAGCGGGAACGCAGCCACAGTTTTTCTCAAAACCGGTTGAATAATTACGTTCCAGCATTTCATCGAGCATGCTCGATAACATGGGGCGGTTTTGCCACCTGATAATTTTCATGGGATTTTCCTCCTTTATTTTTTGTGAATTTTTTAAAATTGAAATTTGTTTCCCTGAGCCGTTCAAATCCTGTTCCTTTCGCAAAATGGGCCAAAAACCACGGTGTTGTACGCCATAATGGCCGAAACAGGAGGATTTGGATTATATTAAAGCGCCAATTTGGCATAAATAAATTTTGGCCAAGGCCAGACAAACAATTGCCAGCGGGGCGGGTTTAGTATTTATCTTTGCCTTTTAAAGGAACGTTTTTTACCGTATTATTCAGGGTCACACTGCATGGACAGCCAGCACAAGAAAATTCGTGATTTTTTCCGTTTCAGGCGCATTATTGTGCCCATGTTGCTGGGATTGGGTGTGGCAACCTTTCTGCTGGTTCGCAACTTCGATGCAGAAGCCTTTCGCGAAGTAAACTGGGGCCCGCGCACGTATTTTTACATTTTCATGTCGCTGCTGCTCATGGTGGTGCGCGATGCGGCCTATATGTACCGCCTGCGGGTACTCACCGACGGTCAGCTCTCGTGGCGGCGCAGCTTCGAGGTGATCATGCTTTGGGAATTTGCTTCGGCCGTTACCCCCTCCATTATTGGCGGATCGGCCATTGCCCTGTTTATCATTCACCGCGAGGGTGTGAGCATGGGGCGCACCACCGCCATTGTGCTGGTAACGGCTTTCCTCGACGAGCTATTTTACATCCTCATGGTGCCCATCATTTTTATGATAGTGGGCACCCAGGACCTGTTTACCTCGGGGGGTGAGTATGTGCTCATGGACACCCGCTTCGGCACCCAGGGCATTTTTGCCCTCGGCTATGTTTTTATCCTGGTGCTCACCACCATTATCGTTTACGGCGTTTTTGTGAACCCCCGGGGCACCAAGTTGGTACTGCTCACCATTTTCAGGCTTCCCTTCCTGCGGCGCTGGCGACCCAAGGCTGCTGAAACGGGCAATGAGATCATTATCACCTCGCGCGAGATGAAAGGCAAGCCATTTATCTTCTGGATAAAGGCCTTTGCCGGCACCTTTGCCTCGTGGACGGCCCGTTTCTGGGTGGTGAACATGCTCATTATGGCCTTTGTGGGCTCTGGCGATCACCTCCTTATTTACGGGCGGCAGCTGATTATGTGGGTCATTTTGCTCATTAGCCCCACGCCCGGCGGCAGCGGCGTGGCCGAAATCGTGTTCAGCGGCTTTTTGGGCGACTTCATTCCCGCCGGCCTCACCCCGGCCATGGGCCTGATGTGGCGAACCATTAGCTATTACCCCTACCTCTTTATTGGCGCCATCATTTTGCCTGCCTGGCTCAAGCGGGTGTATACCCCAAAACCCAAGCCCGAAACCACCATTGAGCCCCCGTTGAAATCTTCTTAGCAAGGCTGTTCATTTTAATCCGGCAAATTTTCTACATTTGAAGGACGCTTTTATGGCGGATAAATGGGATGACTGCACCTGCTTCTGACATACAGATTAAGATGTTTTCCGATCCATTGCAGTATTTTACTGCGATGCTCAACGATATTGAAGCCGCTACCCAGTATGTTTTCCTGGAGATTTACCGCTTTCGCAACGACCCGGTGGGTATTCGCTTTCGCGAAAAGCTGCTGAAGAAACGCCGCGAAGGGGTAAAGGTTAAGCTGCTTATCGACTCTTGGGCTGCGTCTTCAAATCAGGCCTTTTTTCAGGAACTTATTGATGCTGGGGGCGAGGTGAAATTCTTTAAAAAGGTGCGCCTGAGCTGGGATGGCTTTACCAAGGGACACCGCCGTAACCACCGCAAAATACTGGTGATCGACGACCTGATAACCTATATTGGCTCGGCCAACATTACTGGCTATTCGTTCAACTGGCGCGAGTCGATGTTTCGCATAAAAGGGAGTATTGCCAAGAAATTCAAGAACATTATCCTTGAAAATTTTCGTATTTACAACAAATATTTTTACGAAAAGCAGCATTATACACGCAATCTTAAATATGATGATTTTGAAATCGTCAGAGATGTGCCTTCGCTGGCTTACCAGCCAGTGAAGAAAAAATTTCTTGAGCTGATAAATGGTGCCAAACGCGAAATTTTTATTGAAACGCCCTATTTCCTGCCCGGCAGCAGCCTGCGTAAGGCGCTGATGGATGCCGCCATCCGTGGCATTAAGGTAAATGTGATTATTCCGAAAAAGTCGGATGTGGGCGCTCTGGACCTGCTCACGTCAAAATACATTGGAGAGCTGGCCCGGCAAGGTGTAAACTTTTTCTTTTTCCTTCCGCAAAACCTGCATGCCAAGCTTTTCCTGGTCGACCGCGAAACCTTTATGGTGGGCTCGTCGAACTTCGATTACCGCAGCTTCCGATATATGCACGAGATTTGCCTTGCCGGCAAGCATAAGAGCCTGGTGCGGCAAATGGTCAACCATTTTAACGAAACCCTGAAGGACTCTGAGCCTTTTAACTTCGACTACTGGCAAAGGCGTCCCATCATGCAGCGGTTTTTCGAGTGGCTGCTGGTGCCCGTGCGCCACCTGTTTTAAGCTGTTTTTTTGTTTATCTTACCCTGCCGGCTTTGGCAAAGGTACGCACGAAATAGGGCTCGGCGAGGTCGCTTACCATCACCCCGCGCGTAGAGGAAACGTGAATGAACTTGTTGTTGCTCAGGTAAATACCCACATGCGACACTTTTCTCCCGCCCGAGGTACGAAAAAACACCAGGTCGCCTTGGCGAAGCTGCCCCTTGCTGATATTCCTGACATGCGAAGCCATGTCGGAGCTGCTGCGCGGCAAGCTGGTCTGATACACCACCCTGAACACATCGATGACAAAGCCCGAGCAGTCGGCGCCCTGACGGGTAGTACCCCCGTAGCGGTGGGGCGTGCCCAGCCAGCTGCTCACCTCGCGGATAAGCAGCGGGTCTTCGGTGCCATTGAGCTGGTAGCCCAGCTTTTGCGAATGTTGATGGTAAAAAGCCCTGTCGGCAGTGGCGGCAGCAGGTGAACGGCTTGCCTGGCGCTGGCTGCGGCAGGCTGGCATGGCCAGAATCAACAGCACAACAAGGGGTAGCAGGGTTTTTTTCCCCGGAAGGGATACCTGCTGAATATCAGATATGTTCGGTGGCTTCATTAAAACAAAAATAATAATAAATACGGGCATTTGATGGCAAAAAAGCATTTTTGACGTACCTGCCATCTTGCAATTTTTAGTTAATTTGGCCGAAAATATTAACCATCATACCATTAACCCTATTTTTTTATGAGAGAAAGTCATTATATCTTAAATCCCAACCCCCTGGTAAGGCATCTGCGCAAGTTACCCCACGAATTTACCAAGGAAGACATTATCAATTATATTGAGGATAACCAGATTGAAATGCTGAACTTCCGCTATGTGGGCAGCGACGGCCGCCTGAAAGCGCTGAATTTTGTGATTCAGAACCGTGAGCACCTGGAAAACATACTTTCTACCGGAGAACGTGTGGATGGCAGCAGCCTGTTTCCATTCCTGGAGGCCGGCTCGAGCGACCTCTATGTGGTGCCACGCTTCAAGACCGCCTTTCTGAATCCCTTTTCGGAAATTCCCGCCGTAGACATTCTGTGCTCGTATTACGACAAGGACGGCAACCCGCTTGCCAGCGCCCCCGAAAACATTATGCGCAAAGCCCACCAGGCCCTGCTCGCAAAAACCGGCTACGACCTGGAGGTGATGGGCGAGATAGAATATTATGTGATCAGCGAGAAAGACCCGCTGTATAAAGCCACCGACCAGAAAGGCTACCACGAGTCTTCGCCTTTCGTGAAATGGGAGCAGCTGCGCACCGAGGCCATGCTGGCCATTGCCCAGACCGGCGCACAGATAAAATACGGGCACTCAGAAGTGGGTAACTTCTCGGACGACGAGCACGAATACGAGCAGAACGAGATAGAGTTCCTTCCCACCAATATTGAAGATGCCGCCGACCAGCTGATTATTGCAAAGTGGATACTGCGGCAGGTGGGCTACCGCTACGGCGTTACCATCAGCTACGCGCCCAAGATTACGGCAGGCAAAGCCGGCAGCGGGCTGCACATACACATGCGCCCCATGAAGGACGGCAAAAACGTGACCCTCGACAACGGCCGCATCAGCGATGTGTCGAAAAAGGTCATCGCCGGCATCCTCGACCTGGCGCCTTCGCTATCGGCCTTTGGCAACACCATACCCACTTCGTACTTCCGCCTGGTGCCGCACCAGGAAGCGCCTACCAACGTGTGCTGGGGCGAGCGCAACCGCTCTACCCTGATACGCGTGCCCCTGGGATGGATCGGCGCCAGCGACATGGTAAGTAAGGAAAATCCCATTGAAGAAGCCAATCCTGCCGACTTCAGCGACAAACAGACCTTCGAGTTTCGATGCCCCGATGGCTCGGCCGACATCTACCTGCTCATTGCCGGCCTGTGCGTAGGCGCACGCCACGGCTTCGAAATGCCCAACGCCCTTGAGTTTGCCCAAAAGACCTATGTGGATGTGAACATCTTCGACGACAAGCACAAGCACCGCACCGCCGAGCTGGCACAGCTGCCC
>Ga0114946_10002551_pt1 | contig 12482 bp, 6 predicted proteins | sample WalLakDeSediment_FD_88676 | JGI IMG/M metagenome (GOLD analysis project Ga0114946, IMG submission 88676) | Lake sediment microbial communities from Walker lake, Nevada to study Microbial Dark Matter (Phase II) - Walker Lake 11/02/13 Deep Sediment | ecosystem: Environmental > Aquatic > Freshwater...
AGCGAACCTGCCTCTTCCAAGGTAGTGAGGGGAATACCCTGGGATGAAGCCTCACGTTCGGTACGCACCGAGGTGGGGACGCCCCTGACGCCGGGAAGCTCCCCGTCGCGACACCGTCGGCCCAGGGCGGCGAGGAAGTAGTCCACCGTACTGCCCGTGCCCAGCCCGAGCGTCATTCCAGGGAGCACGGCTTCGGCAGCTCTGGCTCCCGCCGCTTCCTTTCCCCGCTCTGCGGGATCATGAGGGGACAACACCTTCCTCCGGGGCAGGGGTTGGAACGAGATACGAAAGGGATCTTCCTGCCGCAACTCGCCGGGGAATCTAGACGCGGCCCCTGGGCATGGCCAGGGGCCGGATCCAGGAAATGCCCTGTTCCGGGGTCGTGAGGGGCGAAGCTTCCGGTGTCGGAGTGCCGAATGAGGGAGACGAAGCGGGGTTCAGGCCGTCAGGGCATCCTTCGCCAGGGCCAACTGGCTTCCCACTGCCGAACGGGACGTTCCACCGGGCACCTCCCGGGCTTCCACCGAGGCCTCGAAAGAGAAGACTGCCCGGACATCTTCCTCGAATGCCGAGTGGTGGGCGCGGAACACCGAAATCGGGAGCTGGAACAGGGGAACTCCAAGGTCTTCGGCGGTCCGGACGAGCCGTCCTACCACCTGGTGGCTCTCACGAAAGGGCACTCCTCTTCTCACCAGATAGTCAGCCAGGTCGGTGGCCAGCATGGCCGGATCCATTCGAGCCTTGGCGGCATCCTCCTCGAACTTTGTCATCCCTACGGCTCCAGCCATGGCCGGAAGGGAGAGGAAAAGCGTGTCCACGGTATCGAACAGGAATTCCTTGTCCTCCTGGAGGTCCCGGTTGTATCCGGACGGCAAACCCTTGAGGAGGGTCAGAAGCCCCTGGAGATTGCCCAGGAGCCGTCCAGACTTGCCTCTCACGAGCTCGGCCACGTCGGGGTTGCGCTTCTGGGGCATGAGGCTCGAGCCGGTACAGAATCCCTCGGGGAGGGTGAGGAGGCCGAACTCCCGGGATGAGAGGACCACAAGGTCTTCTCCCAGGCGGGAAAGGTGGATGCCCAGGAGAGCGCCTGTGGAGACCATCTCCACGACCCAGTCTCGGTCGGCCACGGCGTCGAGGCTGTTTTCGCACAGCTTCCTGAACCCCAGCAGCTCTTTCAGGAGCTCACGGTCCACCGGAAAGGGGCATCCAGCGAGAGCCCCCGACCCGAGAGGGAGGGTGGCCGCCGACTTCCGGGCTCGTCGAAGGCGTCCACGGTCCCTCAGGAGAGGCCAGAAGTGGGAGAGGGCCCAGTGGGCTGCCCGGATGGGCTGGGCCGGTTGTAAATGGGTGTATCCGGGGAGAACGACGTCGAGCCCGGTCTCAGCCAGGTGGACCAGGGCCGAGAGAAGGTCCTTGAGTTGGGCCTCGAGGCGCCGGGACGCCTCCATTCCCCAGAGGCGCAGGTCCGTGGCCACCTGGTCGTTCCGGGAGCGTCCCGTGTGGAGCTTTCCGGCCAGCGGACCCACCTCCTCGCCCAGAAGGCGCTCCACCAGGGAATGGACATCCTCGTCTTGCGCGCCGGAATGGTCCTCCTCCGCCAGGCGCCTCCCTACTCTGGCCAGTCCCTCCACCAGGGCCTCCCCTTCCCCGGGAGGCAACACGCCGGCCTGGGCCAGCGCCCGGGCCCACGCCTGACTTGCCTGGATATCCTGCGGCCAGAGTCGGTAATCCACTCCCAGGCTGTGGTTGAGGGGGATCATGGCCCCGGCCATGTCTTCCCGGAAACGCCCGCCCCACAGCCCCTCGGTCCCGGCAACGGGATGATCCAGCGCGTCCTCGTCGGGCTTCAAGGTCTGCCTCCATCCTTCCAGGGCCGCCCGGAGCCCTTCCTCCGGAAAGCGGCTCATGGATTGACGCGTGGGGACCGTTACCCGGGAGTAAACGGCCGCCTGCACCGGGCTGCAAACGAAAAGGCGGGGAAGCCAGGGTCAGGGACACCTCCCGCCAAGGTGTGCTTTCGAGCGCCAGGCGCCCGCCCTTCCCCCGCTTTCCCCACCCCGTTTCGTGTTCCAGGAGAACCCTGTTCCGAGGATTTCGTCTGGAACTTACGCATAAAGATGCGGTGTTCGTGTAACTTGTCAACACCCAGTCAGAGCAAGCCCGGTGCCTTGCCCCAAAAGACGAGCCCCCCTCCGTCCCCATGTGGGCGGGAGGGGGGCCTTCCCCGAAAGACCAGGAAACCCCTATTCGACAGATTCGGCGATCCCCCTGATCCGGGCCCGGATCGTCTCCAATTTCCCCGCCTCTTTGAGAATCAGGAGAATGGTATCGTCACCGGCGATGGTGCCCAGGACCTCGGGCCACTCCTCCCAGTCGATTCCCAGGGCCACAGCCTGGGCTCCTCCTGTCAGGGTGCGCACCACCAGGAGGTTCCCGGTTCCCTCGGCAGATACGAAGAGCGTCGGAAGGAGCGTCTCCAGCGGCGGAGCATGCTCCCACTCCTCAGGAAGGGTGTAGAACCCCCCTCCATCCGCTCTTGGTACCTTCACGATCCTGAGATCCCTGAGATCCCTGGACAGGGTCGCCTGGGTAACGTCGATGTCCTGAGCCGCCAGGAGAGTCCTGAGCTCCATCTGGCTCGTGACCCGGTCGGTCCGGATGGTGTCGAGGATCGCTTCCTGTCGCTCCCGCTTCCCCACCGACCGTCCACCTTTCATGAGACCTCCAATGCCATGCTTCTGATCGTCCGAGGATCAAGGCCCCAACTCCCGGCTTGTGCGGCAAGCCACACCAGCCGGGAGGCGTCGGCCGTCAGAAGTCGTACTGAAGGCGAAGCAAGAGGAGCCTTCCCATCTCCGGTGCTCCGATGAACTGCCGATGGAGACGGTTGAGGAGGTTCGTTCCCGTGAGGCTGAGAGTGGCCCCCGAGACTCCGGAGAAGCGATAGGCCAGGTTGGCGTCCAGGAGGGAGTAGGCATCCACCCTTCCGATGAAGACACCGGAGTTCATGGGGAACCCATCGACGTAACGGAACCGGCCCTCCATGCTGATGCCCTTCGCCGCATCCTGCCAGCGAGTGGAGACCGAGCCCTTGAATGTGGGCGCGTTCAGGGCCACCGCTTCGCTGCCGGAGCAACTCTCGGTGGCGCTGAGGAAGCACTCCTTGTTCACCCAGGAGGCGGAGCCCCTGAACGACAGCTTCTCGTTGAGGAAGAATTGGCCGGACAGGTCGGCGCCCCAGAAATCCACGTCACCGAAGTTGCGGTAGGTCAGGATGAGGTCCGAGTCGCTTCGCTGGTCCGGGGCGATGGTCCCGATGGGGACCTGGGCCAGGGTCGTCACCAACTGCGTCACGATGGCCCCCATCTCGGCCGGGGTCATGGCACCGGCCTGGACCAGGGGCGTGAGTCGCTCCTGGAGGTAGGCTCCCATGGTGGTGGGGTCCATGAACACCGAGGGAGTTTCGGTCCGAAGGGGCCCCATGAAGTCCTCGATCCGGGAATGATACACGTCCGCCGCCAGGAGGAAGCGACCACCCACCATCCCGTTGTACCCAAGCTCGAAGTTGTTGGTGATGGTGGGCTTGAGGCGGGCGATGGCCGTGGGCCCCGCGTCGAGAACGAAGGGGTTCCTGCCGGCTGCCGCCTCTTCCTGGTTGAACCGGCGGAGATAGGTGGCGATGGCCGGGTCCGGGTTCTGGAGGTAGGGTAGGAGGGGCGCCAGAGCAGGATTCCGGGCCGCAGCGACGTTCAGGAGCCCATTCCAGAGGGGACCGGGACCGGTGGAGGGCAGCTGGATGCCGGGGGCGAAGGGGCTGTGCATGCAGTACCCCGTGCCACAGCGCTGCTCGAAGGTCAGGCCCGTCTCGGGAACGCCGAAGGTCCGGATGTCGTACCCAAGCCCACCCAGGTTGGCCAGGGCCACGATATCCAGAAAGAGATTGTTGGTGGTGGGGGTGCTGAAGGCCCGGTTGTAGCTGAGGCGCAGGTTCTGCGTCGGGGTGGGACGGAAGGCCAGGGCCGCCCGGGGCGAGAAGACCAGATCTTCCAACCTGTTATGGTGGTCGATCCTCAGGGCTCCCACCAGGTCGAGCCGGTCACTGAGCCGGGTCTTGGAGTGGAGGTAACCTCCGACCTCGTCGATGATGTCGTCGTCCTCGTTGCTCCCGGTGATGGTCCCCTCGGTCCGCGGCTCGGTCCGTTGGAGGTCGACCCCGTAGATGAAGGACTGCCTCTCACCCAGATCGATGCCGTGCTGGATCTGGCCCGCCACCAAAAAGGACTTGTCCACCACCTCCCGGCCCGTCTGGAGCAAATAGGTATCACCGGCGTCGCTCTGGTTCCAGAACACCTGGGCGAATAGGCGTCCGGTGCGGAAACGGCTCTGCAGGTACCGGTAGGACCAATCCAGGGCCTGTCCCGCTCCCAGGCCCGTGAGCTCGATGCTTCGGGCCAGGAGATTGTAGCCTCCGGCCAGGATCACCTCCGTGTCCTCAGCCGGCCTGTAGTCCATCCGTACCTCTCCGCCGAACCTCTCCGAGACGAAGTCACGGTTACCGATCCTGGGATCTTCGGAGCCCGAGAGCTCCCTGGAGGCGGCCTCCAGGGGGTCGATGTAGTGCCAGTCATTCGCCCGCATGTACTGCCCCGAGACCTTCATGCCCAGCCGGCGGTTGATGAGGAAGGAGCTCCGCCCCCCGGCCTGGAAGACTCCGCCAGCGTCCGGGTTCTCATTGTTCCCGGAGCGAAGACCCGACGTGATGAAGGCGCTGGTCCCCCGGGAGTCCAGGGGAGACGTTGTGATGATGTGCATGACCCCGCTGGCGGAATTGGGTCCGTAGAGGGCCGCCCCGGGACCCAGGGACACCTCGATGCGGTCGATGTCCAGGTCCGTGGCCGGGATCATGTTGTTGGCGTTGAACCGAAGAGACGGAACGTGGGTGTACCGGTTGTCCGTCATCACCAGGAGGGCCCCGGAGAAGACGTTGTTGAAGCCCCGGGCCACTACGTTGCTCTGGGTGATCCCCGTCTGGGCAATGTCCACCCCAGGGAGGCCTTTCACGTGTTCCACCGGAGTCAAGGTCACTCGCTCCCGGATGATCTCGGCCCCGACGACCTCCACGTGGGCCACCGACTCAAGGGCCTTCTCTTCCCGGCGGTTCACCACGACCACGATGGGGTTCATGAGCTCGGCGAAGGTCCGGAGACCCACGTCCACGCGCTCGGTCCCTCCCGGATCAATCCGGACCCCGTCGACCCTACGGGTCTCGCGCCCCAAGAGGCTGAACACCAGGGAGTAGCTGCCTGGAGCCAGGGAAAGGCGGTACTGGCCCTGGGGATTGGAGTAGACTCCCCCGGCCTGCCCTTCGTCCACCCCTACCACCTGGATGGCCACGTCAGGGAGGGGACCTCCCGTCTCCGAGTCGGTGACCGTCCCCATGATGGTGCCCGTCTGGGCCCCCAGGGGGATGGCACAGAACAGGAACAGGGAGGCAAGAAGTGAAAATGGGCCCACGGGCTCACGCATGGGAATACCTCGCGGTCTAAGGGTTTCCTTGCGACAAGAGGGGCTCGGTCCTGCCCGTCGTCCGGCACACCGAGAGTCTCACCGGGTCCGACATCTGTTTACAGCGAGCCAAGGTACAAGCTTCACCTGCCCCGGGCAACGTTCCTGTTGCGAAACCATTCACCCAACACGCATCATCTTGAGCCCGACCCCTGGCCGCCGGAACCAGGGATCAACCCGGCCCGGCCCCTTCGAGGCTCTCGCTCCTGACCCTGCCCAGCCGGAGGATTGCACCGATTCCGAAGGCAGGACCGAGGGCCAGGAGAGCGAAGCCCCATTGCCATCCCAGGGAGCCGCTTGCCAGGGGAACGGCCTGGATCGTGAGCATGGTGAGGAGGAACCCCAGGGATGTCTGGAGCGTCAGGGCCGTCCCCACGGCCTCCGGCGGCGCCACCTCCGTCACCAGGGCGCTGAACTGAGCCGAGTCCGCCACCACAAAGAAGCCCCAGACCCACACGATGGGTGCCACGACCCAAAGACTCCAGCCGAAGAAGAACCCCACCATGAGGGAGCACCCCCCACTCACGGCCATGGCCAGGTTCACCAGGCGCTCCCTCCCTATCCGATCCGCCGCCCATCCCCCCCACACGCAGCCGGCTCCCCCGGCGGCGATGGCCCCGAAGGCCACCAGGTCCGCCATGGTCGTAGAGGACGCCCCCACCTCCACCCCGGCTCTCGCCTGAATGCCGGCCAAGAGGAATGCCGGCACCCAGGTCCACATGGCATAGAGCTCCCACATGTGGCCCAGGTAGCCTGCCACCGCCAGGCGGGTCTCCCGATGACGGACTACCCGGCCAATGAGCCCCCATGAGAAGGGCATACGCAGGAAGGAATGCGGCCCGTCCCGGTACCAGAGAAACACGAGGATACTTCCCACCACGGCAGCTCCGGACGCCCCCAGGGTGACCCCCTTCGGACCCATCTCCGGAAGGGTCTTCAGGAGGTAAGGCATGGCCTTCCCCACCGTGAGGGCCCCCACCACCGTCCCGATGGCCAACCCGCGGTTCCTGCGGAACCAGGTGGCGATCATCTTCATGGCGGGGGGATAGACCCCCGCAAGCATGAACCCCGTCAGGAATCGGGAGACCAGAGCCACCGGCAGGCCGGTGGCCGCCAGAAGGAGAGCGTTGGCCCCTGCAGCCAAGAGGGCTGCTCCAGCGAAGTAAGCCCGGGAGGGGAGGATGTCCGCCAGGTTCAGGAGGGCCGCCACGGCCGTTCCCATGACGAAGCCAAGCTGGACAGACGTGGTGAGCCATCCCACTTCAGACGCCGAAAGCGTCCACCGCTCCTGAAGCTCCGGAGCCACGGAGCTGGCGGTGAACCAGACGGACATGACCAGAAGCTCCGCCAGGGAGAGGAGGGCCAAGGCCCTCCACGGGCGGGCCTCGAAAGCCCGGTTCATCCCCCGGATATCCGGGGGATGGGACCGACGTCAAAAAAGTCTCCAAGACCGGCTTCCTGGACCGTCCTACGGAAGCCCTGGACTTGCTCGACCAGGAGAGCGTTATAGCTCGTGACGATCTGGTCCAGGGAATCCTCCATCCTGTAGAGGGCGATGTGCTCGGCCTCCGTGGGGGCGTCCCTGGTGGAAGCCATGCCGAAGACGATGGAGTGCTGCCGCTCCACCTCCCATAGACCGTGGCTGATCCGCTCAATCGCTCCCCAGATGGCCTCCAACCCCTCCCTCACGGCCTGGGCGTCATCGTCCTCCCGGGAAGATAGGAGCTCCCGGATCTTGCCCACGTCCTGGTGGACACCTACGCGCCTTTGCTGGAAAGTGAGGTGAGTCCTTCCCAGCTTCACGCCTCTTTCCAGAGCCTGGCGCTTCTGGATCCTCTCCACCATGGTGATCTCGGACCGGGGGTCCGGGAGCACGTGCAGCTGTTTGGAGCCCTCCGCCCCCCCCACTCGGACCCGGATCCCGTAGAGGCCCGGCAGCACCTCCAGCCTCGGGGACCAGGCCGCCATCCCCCAGGCTTCGGCCTCGGGGTCGCCGTCCTCCCTGAGATCCCAGGTCACCCGGTTCAGGCCGGCCCGGACCGACGTCTCCATGGTCCGGATCACCGAGCCCTCGGGATCCAGGATCTCCAACGTGGCGGTCCTGCCCGCTTCGGACCGGGACACGAAGAACGTGAGCATGGCCCCAGGCTCCCTGGTCTCTCCCCGGAACATGGCGTCTCCGGGAAAGTGGTAGCCGTCCGCGGGGGCCTCGCTCCGCAGGTAGGCCGGGGGGGGGTCGAAGAGGTGAAGGCTGGAGGTGAGGATTCCGGGGTCCCGGGCCATGGCCCGGAGGGGCCGGATGTCGTCCACAATGTACAGTGCCCGGCCCTGGGTACCGAAGACCAGGTCGTGGTCCCGGGGGTGCACCGCCAGGGAGCGGACCGGAACGGCAGGCACGCCGTGCCTCCAGGGAAACCAGTCGGCTCCCCGGTTCAAGCTCACCCACAATCCCAGGTCAGTGCCGGCGAACAGGAGGTTCGGCGTCACGGGATCCTCCTCCAGGGTGTGCAGGGACCCTTGGATCCGGCCGGTGGGAACCAGGTTTGTCCAACGCCGTCCGTAGTCTTCCGTCCGGTACAGGTAGGGCCGGAGGTTCCCCCGACTTTGATCGTTGAAGACGACATAGGCCACGCTGGCGTGGTGCTTGGAAGCCTCGATGTGGGTGACCCAGGTATTCTCCGGGACTCCCCTGATGCGTCCGCCCACCTCTTCCCAGTCCCCTCCGCCGGAGCGGGTGAGGTGAACCCGGCCGTCATCGGATCCCACCCAGATCAGGTCCCGCTCCACCGGGCTCGGGGCGATGGTGAGGAGGGTGGGGTGGCTCTCGGCCCCGGCAGCCTCCCGGGTGAGGCCTTCCCTCACGCCCTGCCCCTGACCGCCAGGGTCGCCGGCAGTAAGGTCCCCGCTGATGATCTGCCATCTGTTTCCCTGGTCCACGCTCTTGTGGACGAACTGGCTACCGAAGTAGATGGCCCCGATGTCAAAGGGATCGGAGGCGATGGGAGCGTTCCGGTTGAACCTGAGCTCCACCCCTTCCGGGGCCCAGGGGCGGATCCCCTTCCGCGCCCCGGTCCGGAGATCGAAGCGAACCAGGCCGCCACCCCGGGACATGGAGTAGGCGAGATGCGGATTCCTGGGATCCAGGAGGGTCCCGAATCCGTCCCCCAATCCCAACTCCTGCCAATGGAAGTTGCGGATCCCCCCCGTGGCCCAGACGTCTGATGGTCCGTACCACGACCCGTTGTCCCGCATCCCGCCGTAGACGTTGAAGGGCACCTCCATGTCCAGGGAGAGGTGATAGAACTGCCCAAGGGGGAGATTGTCCACGAGTTGCCAGTGGGCCCCTCCATCCCGGCTGACGTAGACCCCTCCGTCGGAGCCCAGGTAGAGATGGCGGGGATCCCGCGGATGGATCCAAAGGGCATGGAAGTCCGGGTGCAGGTTCGCGGCGATGGACTGGAAGCCGCCACCCCCATCCTCCGAGAGCATGAGGCGAGAATGGAGAACGAAGAGTCGATCCGGGTCCTGCGGGTCCACCAGGATGTGGGCGTGGGAGCCGGGCCCCGGCACCACCCCCGGCTGGTCGTTCACGGCTCGCCAGCTCAGCCCACCGTCTTCCGAGCGGAGGAGGGTGCCCCTGCCCGCCTCCACCAGGGCATAGACGATCTGGGTGTTGCTGCGGGACCAGGCGAGACCGATGCGCCCCAGGTCCCCGGTGGGCAGGCCATCGGACGAGGAGAGCCGCGTCCAGGTCTCTCCCCCATCGTGGCTGATGAAGAGCCCGCTCCCCTGTCCGGCGGGTCGGGGAGGCCCGGCTTGGCCCCGGAATTCCCACATGGTTGCCAGGAGCCTTGAAGGATCGGATGGATCCAGCACCAGGTCCCCCGCTCCCGTCCTCTCGTTCACCCAGAGCACACGCTGCCAGGTGGCTCCCCCGTCGGTGGTCCGGTACACGCCCCTCTGGTCGCCGTCGCCCCAGGCTGGCCCCATGACGCCAACGAAGGCCACGTCGGGGTCCGTGGGATGCAGCACGATGCGATGGATCCTCTCGGACCGCTCCAGACCGAGAAGGGTCCAGGTGCGTCCCCCGTCGGTGCTCCTGAAGACGCCGGCCCCCACGCCGGCGCTGCTGTGGGGGTTCCCCTCCCCCGTCCCTGCCCAGACGATGCGGGGATTCGCCTGGAAGACAGCCACGGCACCGATCCCCAGCACCTGCTGGTCATCGAAAAGGGACTCCCAGGTGTGTCCGCCGTTGTCGGATCTCCAGAGGCCTCCCGTTGCGGACCCCACGAAGATGATGGCCGCGTCCGACTCCACGGCATCGATGGCGGTGATACGGCCGCTCATCCCGGCAGGTCCGATGCTTCGGGCCTTCATGGCCGGCAGGAGAGTCGGATCGATCCCCTGGGCCGTGCCCTGGCAGGGGGGCATGGCCCCAAGGAACACGAGGGATGCGAGGGCCGGTAGGGGGGGGATTCCCCAAGGGCGGGGAAAGTGCATGGAAATCATGGGACTCCTGAAGAAGCGGAAGCCGGGAGCTAGGGGGCCGGAAGGACTCGGGCTTTCCCCTACCCGGTGAGGCTGGCGCGCTACGCGGCCCTGAGTGCTGCGAGGTAGATGATCTACTCCTTATCCATCTGGAAGTCGTAGATCCGCCGTGAGATCCTGGCCGCCACGGCCTCTGCGACCTCACGCTCCTGGAAACCCCGGGTGAGGACCACAAGGGCGAAGGGGGATCCCCGTTCCGGATAGACGATGCCTGCGTCGTGGTTGATGCCTGTGATGGATCCGGTCTTGTGGGCTACCCGGGTCCCTTCGGGCAGGAGAGCCGGGATCTTGGACCGCCACTGCTGCCGGGTCATGATCTCCAGCATCTCCTGGGCGGACTCCGGCGACCCGATCTCGTTGCGCCCCAGGGCGGACATGATGATGCCCAGGTCACGGGCCGTGGTGGTGTTGGAGAGCCCCGCCTCGAATGCCGGGGTGTCCTCCACGCCCCGGAGGACCTGGATGGAGTCGGCTCCCAGGCTCCTCATGGTGGCGGTGACCCTCTCGGCCCCCACCTCCTGGATGAGGATGTTGGTGGCCAGGTTGCTCGAGATGGTGATCATGAGCTCCATGAGGTGCCGGTACCCCACAGGCTGCCCTTCCAGCTCGTACAGGGCGGAGTCGCTGTCGGAGTCGGGGGTCAGGCTGTAGGGGGATCCGTCCACGATGGAAGAGAAGGTGGTGGTCACCTCCAAGGAGTCCTCCAGGGACAGGAGGCCCGCGTCACGGTCAAGGAACAGCTGGATCATGACCGGGACCTTCATGGTGCTGGCGGCGTGCATCCGCACGTCCGGAGCAATGAGGAGAGAGTCCGGGCCGGCCAGGTCCCTGTAGTAGACCGAAACCTCGGCGCCGGACTCGTGGATCATGGCCTCCACCTCGGAGCGCAGCTCCTGGAGGGAGGGACCGGAGGCCGGATCGCAGCCCGTCAGGGACGTGGCCAGGGAGAGCACCACGGGAGCCGTGGCGGCGATGCGCGTCGTGTAATTCCTCGTATCGTTCATGATGAGCCCGTGGGGATGGGAGAAGCTCTTGACCCGGACCTCCTCGTGAGCCGGGAGGCGGAAGCTGGGCAAGTCTAGAGTCGGAGGGCCCCTGAGTCCACAGGGAAGGCATCCCGGCCCGGGTGCCGGGGCGGGGTCGACGTTGCCTGGCCCGGGGACCCCCATCCATATTCGGCCCAGTCATCGGCCCTCATTCGGCCCAGTCATCGGCCCTCCCGGCAGGCCCATTGGAGCGGGAGAGCAAGATCCGGTCTGTACCCCGGAAGCCCCAGGAGGTCGCACCATGATGCTTCGGACCCTCTTCTCCGCCCGCGGAATACTCACCCTCACACTACCCCTCTTCCTCTTCCTTCCCTGCCGGAGCCACGCCCAGGGGACGGCCCCCCAGGAGCTGGACGCCCTTAAGGCGGAGGTCCTGGCAGAGGTGGCGTCCCCGGAGCTCCAGAAGCTCAGCCAGGAGATGGTGGACATGCTCTTCTCCTTTGCTGAACTGGGCTTCCAGGAGTTCTGGACGGCGGACTACGTTACGGAGATCCTGGAGCGGGAGGGGTTCACCGTGGAGCGGGGATGCGCCGGCATGCCCACCTGCTACGTGGGAAGCTGGGGATCGGGCCGGCCCGTCATCGGGTTCATGGGGGACATCGACGCCCTTCCCGAGACCTCCCAGCGCCCAGGGGTGGCCTACGAGGACCCCCTCATCCCCGGAGGGCCCGGTCACGGTGAGGGGCACAACAGCGCCGCCGCCGTGGACGTGGTGGCGGCCATCGCCACAAAGCGGGTCATGGAGCGCCATGGGCTCCAGGGCACCCTGAAGGTGATCCCGGGGGTCGCAGAGGAGCTGGTGTCCTCCCGTAACTACATGGTGACCGCAGGCCTCTTCGAAGGCATGGACGTCATGCTCTCCACCCACATCTCCTCCTCCATGGGGACCGGCTGGGGCATCAGCGGGTCGGGGCTGGTGTCCACCATGTTCACCTTCTACGGCCGATCGGCCCACAGCGCCGGCTCGCCCTGGGAGGGCCGGAGCGCCCTGGACGCGGTGGTCCTCATGGACGTGGGCTGGAACTTCCGTCGGGAGCACCTGAGGCTCCAGCAGCGCTCCCACTCCGTCATCACCAACGGGGGAAGCCAACCCAACGTGGTGCCCTCGGAGGCCGCGGTGTGGTACTACTTCCGGGAGCTGGACTACCCCCGCATCAGGGAGCTCCACGAGCTGGGGCGCACCATGGCACAGGCTGCCGCCATGATGACGGAGACCACGGTGGAGGAGAGGGTCCTGGGGGCCGCCTGGCCCTCCAACATGAGCAAGCCCCTGGCGGAGGCCATGCACGCCAACATCCAGGTGGTGGGGATGCCCGAGTGGAC
>Ga0114946_10002552_pt1 | contig 12481 bp, 8 predicted proteins | sample WalLakDeSediment_FD_88676 | JGI IMG/M metagenome (GOLD analysis project Ga0114946, IMG submission 88676) | Lake sediment microbial communities from Walker lake, Nevada to study Microbial Dark Matter (Phase II) - Walker Lake 11/02/13 Deep Sediment | ecosystem: Environmental > Aquatic > Freshwater...
ATTAGGGACGTTAGCTCAGTTGGTTTAGTCCGCTAGCCAGCGGATGACAGGCATGAAAGTTATTGTCCCACTTGAAATAGTAGTTCTTTTTATTAGGGACGTTAGCTCAGTTGGTTTAGAGTGCATGCTTGACAGGCATGAGGTCGGCAGTTCGATCCTGCCACGTCCCACAAAAATCAGTATTTCCAAGGTCAATGTTCTTCACCTATATTCTTTATTCTGAAAGATTTGGAAAGATTTACATCGGCTTTACTTCAGATTTGGAAAATCGGCTCGCTTCTCACAATGATGTTCGGAACAAAGGTTGGACAAAAAAGTTCCAACCTTGGACTATGGTATATTTTGAAGGATTTGAGAAAAAAAGCGATGCCATGAAAAGGGAAAAGCAGTTAAAATCAGCAAATGGTAGGGCTTTCATTCATTCTGAAATAATAAGCAAACTGCAAGCGGATTGAGACGCTTTCTGTTTTTAGGCTCAGTTGGTTTAGTCCGCTAGCCAGCGGATGACAGGCATGAGGTCGGCAGTTCGATCCTGCCACGTCCCACAAAAAACAAAAGCAGGTCAATTTGGCCTGCTTTTGCTTTTCTCCCACCAAAAGCGAAGCATATCCGCCACTTTTTTGTCGATGGGAAAAGTGAATTCATCAGGGCTAAGGTTTTCAAGGTCAATCCAGCGAAAAGCCATGGCCCCTTCTTTCTTCTCAAAATCAAACTTTTTCGTACTGACTTTAATGGCTTCAGGATCTTTTATGGCCATAAGGTAATAAATACTGATCAGCTGCATTCCGGGAAGAAAGCGCGTTTCCTGGCAATAATCAGTGGTATAGAAATGCTCCAGAACCTCCACCTCCTGCCCGAATTCTTCCATACATTCGCGCTTCAGGCAATCGACGAGGCCTTCTCCAAATTCAAGTCCGCCGCCCGGAAGCTTGGTCATCAAGGTTTCGAACCAATACTCATCAACCACCAAAAGCTGACCCTTGTGCACCGCAATGCCGTAAACCCTTAAAACAAACTGACCGGAAAAAGACATTGTAATTGTTAATTGTTAATTTTTAATTTTTAATTGATAATTGATAATTAACAATTAATCTTCACCGCCCTTGTCATTTCTCGCTTCCCAAGCGGGCCGGGCAATTTTTCCACAGCCAGGCCGCTGGCTCTCATGGCTCTTCTTACAATGCCCTTGGCACAATAGGTTGTGAGCAGGGCTCCGGGTTTCATGGCCTCGCAAACCTTTTCAAAAAGCTGCTGCTGCCACAGTTCGGGCTGGGTATCCGGACCAAAGGCATCATAATAAACCAGGTCAAAGAAACAAGGCTTCAAGTCAATTTCCTGCAAGGTTTTATGTTCCTTTCTGAAAACAAAGCCGGCGGCCATCTCAATATCTTTGTTCCATTCACTTTCGTGAAACTTCAAAAAAACTTCCTGAAGCCCTTGCTGATTCAACAAGGTAGGATAATTCAGCACCTTATATTCTTCCCGCTTGAGCGGAAATGGCTCCAGAGCATGATAAAATACCTGCAGTTGGGCTTTTTGAGATTCGATATGCGTCAGCAGGGCATTAAGGCCGGTACCGAAGCCAATTTCGAGGATATTGACAGACCTGGCTTTCCCCGTAAGGGAATATAACCCATTGCGTATGAATACATGGATGCTCTCCTGCACCGCCCCGAAGGTGGAATGGTAATGCTCGTCGATCCCGACCAGTTCGAGGGTGTGGGAGCCATCGGCGGTTTTTACAATACGCCGCTGGAATTTTGGTTCCATAATCGGGTAGTTTTAATCAAGAGCCAACCGAGCCAGGTAGTTATGGGTTTCGCCCATGTAGAGCAACTCAAAAGAAAAACCCTCTTTCCCGGCAGCATCTGCAAGGCTTTCGAAATCCACAAAGAGCCAGGGGAAGGGCTTTGCCTTTCGGCCCTTGTATTCGAGCTGGTAAGACACTTCACCGTAATAATTTTCACGCATCGGAACAAGATAGCTTCCATCCTCCTCTTCGAAAAGGTAGATTAAATCCGTTGATTCAATCAGAATCTGACCATCCGCGTTCAGCAACTTCTTTGCGTGGCTGAAAAACTTTTTCAGCCCCTCGATTTTTCCGGCCATGCCTGCTCCATTCATTAGGAACAGCAGGGTGTCAAAGCCTTTCTCATCGAATTGAAAAAAATCCTGGCAAAAAGCATTTTGCACCCCACGCTCGCTCATGATCTCAACGGCTCCGGGTGAAAGGTCAATAGCCACCACATTAAGGCCCCTTGCCTGCAATTCCAACGCATGCGCACCTGCACCGGCACCTGCATCGAGCACCCGGCCTTGGCAGGTGTCGATTGCGATCTGTTCCCATTGCGGCATATCCTTATAAGACCGGAAGAAGTATGAAACCGGCAATTCATCCGGCTCGGTAATATCGAGGTGAACCCTAATGACCGCCTTGGCGTCACCATCAAGAAAATCCCTGAAAGCCTTTCCGAAAATATCCAATTGAAAGTAGTTTACGTTATTGATCTTAACTAAACTTTTCATTCCTGAAAAACAGGCAACTGTCGCCATAGCTCAGGAAGCGAAAATCATTATTTAATGCAAATTCATAGGCATCTTTCCAAGCCGGACCTGCAAAGGCCGCCACCAGCAACAGCAGTGTGCTGCGGGGTTGATGAAAGTTGGTGATCAGCACATCAACCATCCTGAATTCATAACCAGGCACTATGATCAGGGCTGTTTCCCCATGTAGTGCCTCCATTTTTCTCTGGTCAAGATAATCTATTATGGCCGACAAACAATCACTTAATGCGGGTTTTTTGCTTTGAATGTATGGTTCCCACTGTTCAATTCTGGCAAAACCATTTTCAGGCCGATAGCCCCGGCGCATTTTAGCCCCCAGCCAATAAAGGCTCTCCAGGTTGCGCATGCTGGTGGTACCCACGCTGATGATCTTGCCCTTACTGTCAATAAGCGCCTGCAGAAGCGAGCGATCGACCATAAACTGCTCGCTGTGCATCTGGTGGCCACCAATGGTTTCAGCAGAAACTGGTTTAAAGGTTCCTGCGCCTACGTGCAACGTAACAAAACGGTGTTCAATGCCTTTTTCCTGAAGGCTTTTAAAAACGGAAGGGGTAAAATGCAGGCCGGCCGTTGGCGCAGCCACTGAGCCATCGTCTTTGGCATAAACGGTTTGGTAGGTTTTTTTATCGCCCTCCTCGGGCTTACGGGTAATGTATGGCGGAAGCGGGGTTCTCCCGGCCTGTTCAAGAACCTCTCCAAAACTCAGATGCGATGGCTGCCAGGCAAATTCAATTTCAAATTCTTCCCCTTTGCGGGAAAACATATTGGCAGTGAGTTGAAGCCCTGTTGCAGGGTTTTCCAGCGAAAGCTGCCCAGCTTTCCATTTTTTTGCATTGCCCACCAGGCACTGCCATTTTACAGGGCCCGAATGCCCAAGAGCAAGATGCACATCGGTAACCGGCTCTAATGGCTGGAGACAGAAAATTTCGATGCGGGCGCCGGTTTCCTTAAAAAACTCGAGCCGGGCCTGAACCACCCGGGTGTTGTTAAGCACCATCAGGCTGCCGGGCCCAAGGAAATTATGAATTTCGCGAAAGCGCGCCTCAAAAATGTCATCACTTTTTGCCACAAGCAGTTTCGAATGGTCGCGCTGCTCAAGCGGAAATATGGCAATTAGGCTGGCAGGAAGATCATAAGTAAAATCTTCAATGCGTAGACCTGAAATACCAGAAGGGATCTTTAATTCATTTTTTTGCACAGGCAAAATTATCCAATATTGAGTAAACCATTGTGACTCACTGATAAATTTCAGTAAAACACTAAGTAAAATTTGCTTGCAGGCGGCTAAATTTGGCAAACATTTATACATTTGCCTTTTACCTTCACAACCAATCCAAACAACTCGAAAATGTTTTCTTCCCGTTACACAATTACAAAAGGGGCGAATTTCCCAAAAAATGATATTGACAATAAATTCTGGAAAAATGAGGATCCAGTTGGTTTTATTGCCTGGGGCAGTGGCAACTGGGTTATCACCAATGCCATGGATTTTTCCAGTTCCGGACAATCATGGCTTACCAATCCAGATTACCCAAAAACGGAGATTGATCAGGCTTTAAGGGATGGAATAAGCATTACCTGGCTCAGTTACCAGAATGATGTTTGGGTTATGCTGACCAGCCCTGAAGGGGTTTACGGTAAGCAGGAAATTATTATTAGCCGTAAGTTTCCTGATAGCGACATTAGCAAGCTGGCCCGCAGAGGTTTTTTTGTAACCAGCATTTCTTACGGAAAACAAAATTGGGTAGTGGTTTGCTCGCAAGGAAGCGGAATAACCGAGCAGCGCATTAGCACCCACCGGGAATTTCCCGAAAAGGGCATACAAGAGGCCTGGGACAAAGGCTTTGAAGTATGGCAGCTGGCTCACGGAAAAGGCCTTTGGGACCGTGATGTGTATGTGGTGATTGGCATCAAGGGCATTGCTTTTCAGCGGCAGCACTATTATACGGCTGAGCAATTTCCCGAAAAGGGGTTCAAGGAAAAGTTTGCCGAAGGTTTCAGGCTTAGTTTTGCAAATTATGTTGGCGATCGCTGGTTTATCATGATGTCTATCCCCCCGGAAGGCTTCGAAATTACTTCAAACCCGCAGACAAGGGCCGAAGAAGCCATTGAAGAGCTTGAAAAGTTGCAGGCCCAGGTTATGGCGGGGAGTGGTGCACTGGCAGAAGAAAAAACTGAAGAGGTGAGCCCCGATTACGCCGGTATCCCTCAAGAGGCTATAAAATACGATGAAACGGCTTACAAGTTTTACAAGGAAGAAAAATTCGACAAGGCGCTGAAATTCTGCCAGAAGGCAGTGGAGATAGCGCCAAACTTTGCCCTTTCGCACAACCGGATAGGATTGATATTTTCTAAACAAGGTGATGACAAAAAAGCAAGTGAATACTATAAAAAGGCAATGGAGCTTATGCCCAATGAAATTGATTACCTTGAAAATTATGTTACCTCGCTTGATGATCGCAAGGACAAGGAGTTGTACCAATGGGTGAGCGGGCGCAAGAAAAAGCTTTTTCAGGACTTTAAAACATCTGACGATGAATTTTGGGCTATGCTTGGTACCCTGTGCTTCGATTTCGGCGACCACGAAAACGCCCGGTTTTTTTATAAACTCGGCTTAAAGCAAGATCCCAATAATGACTACATAAAAGAGATGCTCGCTGAAGTTGGAAAACCAGCTTCAACCTCTTCCCCGAAAGGTAGTGTGACAACGGAAAAAACCGATGAGACTTCCGGAAATTTTGAAGACTCATCCGGTGTAGATCAGCAGAACCTTGAAAAGCTTCTGGAAGAATTAAATGGCCTTGTAGGACTTACCCGCATTAAGCAGGAAGTGAACAAAATGCTTAAAGAACATAAGATACAGGAAAGGCGAAGGAATATGGGTCTTGAAACCGGGCAAAAATCATGGCATTCGGTTTTTGAAGGCCCTCCCGGAACCGGAAAAACAACCGTAGCACGTTTAATGGCGAGCCTGTTCAAGTCGATGGGTATTTTAAAGAAGGGTCAACTGGTTGAGGTTGACCGCAGCCAACTGGTCTCAAACTATATTGGCGAAACCGCCATCAAAACCCATAAACTGATTGATTCAGCCCTTGATGGGGTATTGTTTATTGATGAAGCCTACGCGCTGACCCCAAAGTCGGAAAACGACCATGGCAAGGAAGCCATCGACACCTTGATTCAGCGCATGGATAAAGACCGCGACAGGCTGGTGGTATTCATGGCCGGTTATTCGGAAGAAATGAAGGAGCTCATTTCGTCAAACAGTGGCTTCGAGTCGAGGGTGAAGAATTTTTTCCAATTTGATGATTTTCAGCCGTCCGAGTTGCTTGCCATTTTCAAGACCATGGCGGAAAAACAGAAATTTAACCTTACCGAAGAGGCTGAAGCCAAGCTTGAAAGGTATTTTGGTTTTATTTTCCGTTCAAAAGACCGCAATTTTGGTAATGCCCGCCTGGTTCGCAACCTGTTTGAATCGGTTACCAGCCAGCAATCGCTCAGACTGGCCGATTTGGACAATGTTTCTGATGAGGATCTGATGACGATCACGGAAGAGGATATTTCAGATGTTGTTAAAAAAGTCTTCGACGACAACAAAGAAGTTCCAATTGATACCATACTTGATGAACTGAACGGATTGGTGGGCCTTGACAATGTAAAGGATGATGTAACCCGATTGGCCAAGCACATGATGGTTGCCAAGAAGCGCATGGAACGTAATTTGGCAGTAGAACCACTGGTGCTGCATTCAGTTTTTCTGGGTCCTCCCGGAACAGGAAAAACCACCGTTTCCCGGCTTATGGGAAGAATCTTCAGATCGCTGGGTTTGCTTGCCAAGGGACATGTGGTGGAAGTGGATCGCTCGGGCCTTGTAGGCCGCTACGTTGGCGAAACAGCTCAGAAAACCAGCAAAGTGATCGATTCGGCACTTGACGGCATACTGTTTATTGATGAGGCCTATTCGCTGGCCGGAGGCTCCGACAATGACTTCGGCCCAGAAGCCATACAAACCCTTTTGAAAAGAATGGAAGACAACCGCGACCGTCTTGCAGTGGTCCTTGCTGGGTACCCCCTCGAAATGAACCGTTTCTTTGAGTCAAACTCAGGCCTGAAATCGCGCTTCCCGAGAGCATTTGATTTTCAGGATTATAACCCGCTTGAATTAAAAGAAATCTTCTGCCGTACGGCAAAAATGAAGAACTATATCCTTACCCCGGAAGCAGAGCAGACCTTCCTTGAGATTATGGAGAATGCATATCAGCAAAGAGACCGGCATTTCGGAAATGGGAGAATGGTGCGTAACATTTTCGAGAGGGCAATTCAAAACCAATCGGACCGTATTGTGCTAATGGATAATATTTCTGATGATGAATTTATTACCGTTACTGCAGATGACGTATTGAAATCGGCACCCCAAATAAAACACACGCCTGAGGATGAACCCAGGCGCGAGATTGGTTTCAGAAAGAGCTAAAAAATCAGGTCAGGCGAGAAATCACTTCCTTATTGCGCTGATTAAGCAGTTCCTTTCCTTCGGGTGTGTATAGGAAGCCGATGGCTTCCTGATGGTATTTTACAATAGCAGGCCTTACAATCTTCATGGTGCTGTTCATCAGCTTGTTTTGCTCGGTGAAGGGTTCGTCGAGGAAAGCCACTGCAGCGGGCAGCCAGCGTGGCGGGAACATGCCGCCAAACTCGCCCCCTGGCATAAATCGGTCTATCTCGGCGCGTAGCTTAACAAGAGCTGCCGTTTGTCCTGATTCGGTATTTGGATCAAGCTTGTTCTTTTGCAGGAAATCTTTGATTTTTGCCTTATTAACAACAACTAGTGCTACCGTATAGGGGTTCTGATTGTTAAAGAGCATTATCTGGTCAACAAAAGTGATTTGTTCTGCTATGGCTTCTTCAATGCCTTCGGGGCTGTATTTCTCGCCGTCGCTGCCAATAAGCAGACTCTTGCTGCGGCCGAGCACATAAAGGTAGCCATCCTGGTCGAGGTAGCCCAAGTCGCCGGTATATAACCAGCCATCGCGAATGGTTTCTTTGGTGGCCTTTTCATTGTCCCAGTAGCCAGCCATAACGTTGTCGCCGCGAACCACAATCTCGCCCTGCTGGCCTATGGGAAGTTCCTGACCGGCTTCATTGCAGATTTTCAGGTCGAGCCACGGCACCACCTTACCCGACGATCCCAGCTTGTGAAAATCGGGAGTGTTTGATGAAATGACCGGGGCTGCTTCAGTAAGCCCATAGCCCTGGTACATGGGCATGCCAATGGCGTAGTAAAAACGCTGCAGGTCAATATCGAGCAAAGCGCCTCCGCCAACAAAAAACTTAAGCCGTCCGCCAAAATTTTCCTTGATCTTCTTAAACAAAATGGTATCAAACAATTTGTACAGCGGTTTAAGTATGAACCTGAGACCTTTGCCTTTATTGAAGCCTTCAAGGTTATAGGCGTATGCAATCTTGAGTCCGGTATTGAAAAGTGCCCATGCAATGGGGCCCTTATCCTTAACACCCTTCTCAATATTCTTCCTGAAGTTTTTGGCCAGAGCAGGCACGCTAAGTAAGAAGTAAGGTTTAACTTCTTTAATATTAATGGGAATGTTGCGCAGGGTTTCATTAAGGGTTTTACCAACTTTTACAGAAGCCATACTGGCCCCATTGCGAATCAGGGCATAAATACCCACGGTATGTGCAAAGCTGTGATCCCACGGCAGAATGTGCAGGGAAGTGTAATAAGATGGCACGTCAAAAATGGCAGAACCTTGCTCAACATTTGCCAGGTAATTAAGGTGGGTCAGAATGATACCTTTCGGGTCGGCAGTTGTGCCCGAAGTATAGCAAATGTTAGCATAATCATTGGGTTGAATGCTGTCTTTGATCTCTTCGAGTTTTTTCCGGTTTTCTTTCAGATATTCATCACCCTTCAGCAAAAGATCATCAATCACTACCACCTTATCCTTCAAGAGCGGGTCGGTTATTTCTTCTTCCGGAGCATCGAGCAAAAGGATAAACTCAACAGTCGGAAGCTTGTCAATAATATTAAAAACCTTACCCTTGTGGTTGCCTGAAACAATGATGCCCTTGCAACCCGAATGCGTGATCCGGAAGATCAGGTCGCCAGGTTCTTCGAGCTTTACCGAAAGGGGCACGCTGGCGGCGTTGCAAAAAAGCAGGGCTAATTCACCCACCACCCAGTCGTTTCGTCCCTCAGATATCAGGGCTACACGGTCGCCCTTTTCAAGACCCAGGGTCAGAAACCCTGCAGCAAGGCGCATCACCCGCTCCTGGGCTTCCAGGTATGTGGTGCCACGGTATTCGGTGGTTTTCTTTTCCCACAACAAAACATTATCGGGAAACTTCCTTACACTGGCTTCAAATAGTTGTGGTATACTCCTGTGTTCCATTGCGTTGATTTTGGTTATAAAATGTGAAAAGTCAAAGTCATAAATTACAGATGCTAATATCGCAACAAATTAGGTAATATGTAATAAGTTATTGAATAATTTTTCAGAAAAACCAAATTTATAGCCAAAAGCATTAATTAACAAAGTCTCAGAAAATGGAAAAAATGGGGAAATGAAAAGCTCAAGGTTTTAGAATGCTGACAGATTCTAATAGCAAGTCGGCCGCAAGGCAGGAATGTACCGGAACTACACCCACAAGATCGCGCGGTTTAAACCGCTCCAGCATTTCAGCCGGAAGGCCAATCACCCCGTGTTCCTGCGAAATGCGCCGCACATAGCAATTTTTTTCGGGAAGCTTCCATTTGCCGGTTTCATTAAGCATCACCATCATGCCAAAATGGGGCTTTCCTTCGGGGCAAAGGGATTGTTCTTTTGACAGGTGCACCGCGCCACCGTAAACCACCATTTCATTGCGTTCGGGGTGCAAGGCCACCACGGGGGCAGCCACCACAGCAGCAATATCCTGTTGCCTGCAAACACCCAGCTGCCATTGCATCAGGTCGTAATACACAAAGTTGCCCGGCCGCAGCTCACCCGTCCCGTAAAATTCAGATGCCAATGAACAAGAGGGAGTGTCGCCCCATGAAATAAGCAAACGCGGGAAATTTGGTGCAAGTGCTTTTTTAAGATCATTCAAAAGATGCATTGATTCCTTCTGAATGGCCATGATCTCTTCAGGGCTATTGGCATGATAGGTATGCCCTGCGTGGGCCACCAGCCCTGCAATGGTGATAATTGGGCTTTCGGCCGATTGCTCCAGGGCAAGCTTGATTAAGTTCAGGTCTTTCGGATCAAAACCGGTGCGGTGGGTGCCCACATCGATCTTCAAATACACATCAGCGGGAGCGCGCAGGGACTGAGCCAGCAGGGGCATCACTCCTGGTGCTGACACCAGCAGCCCAAGTCGAATGCGGGCTGCAAGGCGATTGATCTCATCCATCTCGCGCAGGTTAACCGGAAAGGCGATCATAATGTCTTTCCAGCCGTCGGCGGCAAACTGCCTGGCCATTGTAACAGATGAAACCGCAATGCGGTCAACACCGACCTCCCTGAACCAGCAACCCACTTCGAGCGACTGATGTGTTTTAAGGTGCGGCCGCAACACCGCCCCGGCACCACGAGCCTTTTCCAGCATCCGCTCAATGTTGTTGGTGGCAATGGCCCGGTCAACAATCAGGGTGGGGAGGGAAATTGGGAGCGTGGGAGTTGTCATGGTGGTCAGGTTGTCATGGTTGTCATGGTTGTCATTGTTATTTTTTTGAACACGGATGCAACTGATTTGCACAGATAAGTATACGTTAATAACATATTCTATCTATGGGTTCGAACCAAATATATTCAATCCAAAGCCTTTGACAACCATGAGAACTCCGACAACGCGAAGCAGACAACTATAATAACGCGAAGCAGACAATCCGCTGGTGAGCTGACACAGCCCTTCTAACCCTTCTTCAATCTCTCCTCCACCAGTTTCACTATTTCTTCTTCCTTCTGGCGGGCGGCAAGTTGTATCTCATTGGCTTTTTTCAGGATGTCATCCACAAAGGCCTTGCCTTCCAGGTCCATGGTGTTTACCTTCACGTTAAGGTAAGCTCCGATCACGGCCGTGCGGGCACAGAGTGCGCCAACACCGGCATCGGTTACCGAAGTTGGATTCCCTTTTTCTACCATGGCTTCTATCACTTCCATGGCTTTGAAGGCGGTTTCCATAACCCTGAATGGCACTTCAATGGCGTATTTTGTGGCAGCCTGAATGGCAAAGTGACGCGCCTTTTTCTCCTCTTCATTACCCTTTGGCCATCCAAAGGCATCCATAATGCGGTTAAATGCACGGGTGTCCTCATCCACCAGAAAAATCAGCTCATTCTTAATGGCCTGACCTTTTTCTGCCCACTTGCTGAACTCTTCCCAGCGCTCGTCCCAGCCACGCTTGTGCGACGACAGGTTAGCCACCATGGTGCCAAGCGAAACGCCCAGTGCGCCAACATAGGCAGAAACCGACCCGCCGCCCGGAGCCACCGACTCACTGGCAGTTTCATCGGCGAAAGCCTGTAGGTCCATGTCAACCAACTTCTTGCCGGATGCTTCATCTATAAGGTATTCAATGATCTTTTCCTTGGGGTTGAAAGGCTTCAACTCATCCAGACCCAATGATTTAACGGCAATCTTAATGATCTCAGCCTCAGAAACACCCAGGCTGCGCTCTTGCTTGGCCAGAAAGTATTTTCCGGCATCGATCAGGGCTTTCTTTGGCACCAGCCCTACCAGCTCCGAGCCGGTAACCCGGATGCCTCGCTCCTGGGCCTTTCGGCAAACCTCATCGAAAGCAACGTGAACCGGGGTAATGCTGATGTTGGTCAAATTCATGGAAATTTGAGCCACACCATATTCCTCAATAAACCAGCCAATAGCCTTAACCGCTTTGAGTGTGCCGGGAATGGTGACCGGGTCGCCCTTTTCGTCTTTTACAATTTTTCCAGTAATGGGGTTGCCTTCTCTTTTCACGCGCCCCTTTTCGCGTACGTCGAATGCAATGGCATTGGCACGGCGGGTGGATGTGGTGTTCAGGTTAATGTTGTATGCCACCAGGAAGTCGCGTGCACCAACAGCAGTAGCTCCGGCACGGGCGTTGAACTCGGCCGGGCCAAAGTCGGGCTTCCACTCGGGGTTGGCCAGCTTCTTGGGCAGGCCTTCGTACTCGCCGCTGCGGCAGTTGGCCAGGTTGCGGCGCTTGGGCTCGAAGGCGGCGTTTTCGTAACAGTAAACAGGTATTTTCAGTTCATTACCAATACGTTCGGCCAGCTTGCGGGCGTACTCAATCACCTCTTCCATGCTGATGTTGGCCACCGGTACCAGCGGACAAACATCAGTGGCGCCCATGCGCGGGTGCTCGCCCTTGTGCTTGCTCATGTCAATCAGCTCGGAGGCTTTTTTCACTGCACGAAAAGCGGCTTCAATCACCTCATCGGGGGTGCCAACAAGGGTTACCACCGTGCGGTTGGTAGCCTTTCCCGGGTCAACATCAAGTAATTTCACCCCATCAACACCTTGAATTTCCTGGGTGATGCGGTCAATAATGCCCATGTCTCTTCCTTCACTGAAATTCGGAACGCATTCGATAAGTTTCTTCATAACTGAAAGATTTTTGTTTTTAAGGTTTTTGGCAAATGGTTTTGCGAAATTAATCATTGCAGGCAAATAAAAAAAAAGCCCTCTCGCGAGGGCTGACAGATATATAGAGGATATAAGAGCAATTACATCCTTTTTTCCTTGATACGGGCTTTTTTGCCACGAAGTGCGCGCAGGTAGAAAATGCGGGCACGGCGAACCATCCCACGGCGGTTAAGCTCAATTTTCTCAATAAAGGGCGAGTTGATGGGAAAGATCCTTTCAACGCCAATGTTACCGGAAATCTTCCTTACTGTAAAAGTTTCAGAAGCACCTGCTCC
>Ga0114946_10002553_pt1 | contig 12480 bp, 5 predicted proteins | sample WalLakDeSediment_FD_88676 | JGI IMG/M metagenome (GOLD analysis project Ga0114946, IMG submission 88676) | Lake sediment microbial communities from Walker lake, Nevada to study Microbial Dark Matter (Phase II) - Walker Lake 11/02/13 Deep Sediment | ecosystem: Environmental > Aquatic > Freshwater...
AACACTTAACACTTAACACTTAACACTTAACATTCATCACTCATCAGTAATAAAGTTCATCTTCCTTCATCCGGATATACCTCCTCACAGCTAACCAGGTGGATATCCAGGCAAGAAAAATACCGGTCAGGATAACCAGCCCGAAAACGGCCAGGTAAATGTTAAGGTCGTACAGGCCGATGAGTTCCGGCAGTTCCTGCATCAGGAAATAGAGGATTGCGGTCAACAGGATGATGGCCAGGAAAGCGCTGAGCAGCCCCTGCAGGATGCCCCGGATGATAAATGGGCGGCTGATGAATCCCCGCGTGGCGCCCACCAGCTTCATAGTGCGGATGATGAACCGCCGGGCATAGACCGACAGCCGGATGGTGTTGTTGATCAGGGCCATGGCGATCAGAAGGAGCAGGGCGCTGAATCCCATCAGCACCAGGCTGATCCTGCGGATATTCTGGTTGATCAGGTGCACGAGCGATTTCTGGTAAAAAACCTCCTTGACAATGGTCTCCTGCATCAGCTTTTTTTCGATCACCCCCAGGCTGTCGACATTCCCGTAAGCCGCCTTTATCCTTAAATCGATTGACGGAGGCAGCGGGTTGTAGCCCAGGAAGTCGATGAAGTCTTCGCCCAGCTCTGCGGTTAGCTCCTTAGCGGCCTGTTCGGGGCTGATGTATTCGGAAGCCTTGACAAAAGTGCTGGCATCCAGCCGCCGTTGCAGCAAAATAATGTCTTCGACCGGTGCATTTTCTTTGATATACACCCGGAAGCCGATGTTTTCCCGCACATAGTCTGACAGTTTCCTGGCGTGCAGCACCACCAGGGCGAGCAGCCCCAGCATTAGCAGCACCAGCGTAATACTGACCACCGTGGTGGCCAGGCTCGACTGGTAGCGCCGGCGGGTATATTTTTCTTCCATGCTTGCCACGGCACGAAGATACCAAAATTTACCGATCAGCCCTTCCCGTATTTTTTCTAACTTCGCAGCCTTAAAATTTACAGCATCAACATCCTCAACATTATATGGATTACAATTTCCGGGAGATCGAACCAAAATGGCAGCAATACTGGCGGGAAAATAAAACCTTCAAAGCCCCCAACGCCTCTGACAAGCCCAAATACTATGTGTTGGACATGTTTCCGTACCCTTCCGGCGCGGGCTTGCATGTCGGCCATCCCCTGGGATATATCGCCTCCGATATTTTCGCCCGTTTTAAAAGGCTGAAGGGCTTCAATGTGCTGCACCCGATGGGATTTGATGCTTACGGCCTCCCTGCCGAGCAGTACGCCATCCAGACCGGCACCCATCCTGCCGTCACAACGGAGAAAAACATTGCCCGCTACCGTGAACAGCTCTACCAGATCGGCTTTTCGTTCGACTGGGACCGGGAAGTGGTGACCAGCGATCCTTTTTATTACAAATGGACGCAATGGACGTTTATCCGTCTTTTTGAGCACTGGTACGATAAAGTTTCCGACAAAGCCCGGCCCATAGCAGAATTGATTGAAGCATTTGAAGAGCATGGAAACGAGAACATTGATGCTGTTTGTGGTGAGGTGAGCTCTTTCACCGCCGCCGAATGGAAATCGATGACGGAAAAAGAGCGGCAGCTGGTACTGATGCATTACCGCCTGGCCTATCTTTCCGACACCTGGGTAAACTGGTGTCCTGCTTTGGGCACGGTGCTGGCGAACGATGAGGTCAAGGACGGTTTTTCGGAACGCGGGGGGCACCCGGTGGAACGCAAACTGATGAAGCAGTGGTCGTTGCGTATAACAGCGTATGCACAACGTTTGCTCGACGGGCTGGAAAGGATCGAATGGACTGAATCGCTCAAAGAGGTGCAACGCAACTGGATCGGCCGTTCGGAAGGGACGGCGGTATTTTTTAAGTCAGCGGTCGGCGGTCGGCGGTCGGCGGTCAGCGGTCAGCGGTCGGCAGTTAGCAGAGAAGAACTCAAAACTCAAAACTCAGAACTCAATACTCTCATAGAAGTCTTCACCACCCGTCCCGATACTTTGTTCGGGGCCACCTTCATGGTACTGGCGCCCGAGCATGAGCTGGTCATGCAGATCACCTCCCCGGAGCGGCTGGAAAGGGTTTCCGAATATGTCGATTGGGCGAAAAACCGCTCGGAGCGCGACCGGATGGCGGAGGTGAAACGCATCACCGGCGAATTCACCGGCGCTTATGCCGTTAACCCACTGAATGGGCAGGAGATACCAATCTGGGTGGCCGACTACGTGCTGGCCGGCTATGGCACCGGCGCCATCATGGCAGTGCCCGGTCACGACAGCCGCGACTTTGCCTTTGCCCGGTTCTTCGACCTTCCCATCATCCAGGTTGTCATGAAGCCGGGAGAAGAAATTTCGGATACCCACCAGTGGTCCGAATCGTATGACGCCAAAGAGGGGAACATTATCAATTCCGGGTTTATGAATGGCATGCCGGTGAAAGAAGCCATCGATGCAGCGATCCGGAAGATAGAAGAAATGAATGCCGGTTATGGCACGGTAAACTACCGTCTCCGGGATGCTATTTTCAGCCGGCAGCGCTACTGGGGCGAGCCATTCCCGATCTATTACAAAGACGGCATGCCCTACCCGCTGGACCACAGCCGGCTCCCGCTGGAATTGCCGGAAGTTGATAAATATTTGCCCACCGAAACGGGCGAACCACCGCTGGCGCGCGCCAAAAACTGGACGACACCGGAGGGCTATCCCCTGGAAACCAATACTATGCCCGGGTTTGCCGGATCCAGCGGTTATTATCTCCGCTACATGGACCCCTGGAACAAGGAAGCCTATTTCTCGAAAGAGGCCAATGAATACTGGCAGGATATCGATTTGTACGTAGGCGGCGACGAGCACGGAACGGGACACCTGATCTATGCCCGTTTCTGGAATATGTTCCTGTACGATATCGGCCTGGTCTGCCGTGAGGAACCTTTCCGGAAACTGATCAACCAGGGAAAGATCCAGGGACGCTCCAATTTCGTTTACCGTATCAATGGCACCAATACGTTCGTTTCATATAACCTGAAAGACCAGTACGACACCACGGCGCTGCATGTGGATATCGAACTCGCCGATAATGACATTCTCGATACGGAAGCCTTCCGAAAGTGGCGGACGGACTTTGAAAATGCCGAATTCATCCTGGAAGATGGAAAATATATCTGCGGCTGGGAGATCGAGAAAATGTCGAAATCCAAGCACAACGTGCAAAGCCCCGATGACCTGATCGCCAAATATGGCGCCGATACCCTGCGGATGTACGAGATGTTCCTGGGCCCGGTGGAACTCTCCAAGCCCTGGGATACCAAAGGGATCGAAGGGGTTTTCCGTTTCCTGAAAAAATACTGGCGGTTGTTTTATGATGAGAACGGGAATTTCAGCGTTTCCGCAGGGACTCCATCCCGGCCGGAACTGAAGATCCTCCATAATGCCATCCGCAAGATCGGAAACGATATCGAGCGCTTCTCTTTCAACACGGCGGTATCGGCATTCATGATCTGCATCAACGAACTGACCGACCTGCAATGCAACAAACGGGAGATCCTGGAACCACTCAATATATTACTTTCCCCCTTTGCGCCGCATATTTCCGAAGAGCTTTGGCAGCAACTGGGGCATACCGGCACCATTTCTTATGTTTCATTCCCGGAATTCAACGAAGAATTTGTCAGGGAAGATACGTTTAACTATCCTGTATCGTTTAATGGTAAGATGCGGTTCCAGATGGAACTGCCGGTGGGCGTGACCGCCGCCGAAGCGGAAGCCGCCGTCCTGGCCGCACCTGAATCGCAGAAATGGCTGGCCGGCAATCCGCCAAAAAAAGTGGTGTTCGTGCCTAAAAAGATCATTAACATCGTAATTTAAAAGTGTTGAGGTTTAAGTGTTAAGGTTTAAGTGTTAAGGTTTAAGTGTTAGGGTTTAAGTGTTAGGGTTTAAGTGTTAGGGTTTAAGTGCGGGTTTTTTTTATTAATTGTGATATATGAATCATTTAATATATAAATATAATTCCCGAACTAAAACCTTAACACTTAAACCTCAACACTTATTTAGATATAATGCCCGAACTAAAACCTTAACACTTAAACCTCAAAACTTCTTGTTGGTCTTGTTAATGCTGCCCTTATTTACCACAAGTCAGGGCACATTCAGAAAGGTAGATAATGATGCCTTCGAGCGCGGAGAGTACCTCAAGTACCGCGTATTTTACGATTCCTGGCTGACAAGTTGGCTGACGGCGGGTTACGGGACGACGGAAATTGCACCCGAATTTGAAAAAGTCAATGGCCGGGAAGCCTATCATATTACGGTGCATGGTTATTCAGTGGGCTTGTTCACTCTTTTTTACAAGGTACGCGACCGTTTTGAATCATATCTCGACAGGGAAGGTTTTATGTCGCTTAAATTCATCCGCAGGACCAGGGAGGGGAGCTATGTCAGGGATGATGATGTATATTTCGACCATCAGAAACTTAAAGCGAATAGTACGAGGGCTGTCAAGGATATCACACCTTACGTGCAGGACATGGTTTCGGCTTTTTATTATGTACGCACCTGGGATTTTGAGGATGCCAAACCCGGTGACCGTTATTATCTTGATTTTTTCCTCGATGATTCCCTGTACCATAGCGAGATCATTTTCCTGGGAAGAGAGACGCTTAAAACCAACTTTGGCAGAACAGACTGCCTGAAGTTCAAACCAAAAGTGGCTACCGGGGAGCTTTTCCAGGAGCAATATCCCATGGAACTCTGGGTGACCGACGACCGGAACAAGATCCCCGTCATGATCCGATCTGCGGTGATCATAGGGTCGGTGAGGATTGAACTGGTGGATTACAGGGGGCTGAAGTGGAAGCTTGGAGAGAGGTAGTTTCTTGTTTCTTGCCTGTCCTGAAGGCGCAGCCTGAAGGATTTCTGGTTTCTTGTTTCTGGTTTCTGGTTTCTTGTTTATTGGGATAATTATATTTTGGCATGAATTTGGCTTTTTCCTTCATATATTTACCTGCGCAGAAAGCATCATCATAAAGACACATTAATAATCAAAAAATGCAAAAGTCAATTTTAATGCTCATCCTGGCCGGAATTGCTATTTCTGCCATGGGGCAAAAGAATTACGAGAACGAATGGAAAGAGGTTGAATCGTTTGTCAGGCAAGGCTTGCCGCAGTCGGCGCTGAAGATCGTCGATGGGATTTATGATGAATCCAAAACGGACAACAACGCCCCGCAGTTTTTGAAAGCGGCCTTATACCAGATCCGCCTGAAGGCCGATTACCAGGAAGATTTCATGGAGGGCAGCCTGGCTCAGATCGGGAAGGAAACAGAGGAGGCCAAACCGCCGGTGAAACAGATCCTGCATTCGATCCAGGCGGAGCTTTTATGGCGCTACTACCAGGCGAACCGTTACCTGTTCATGGACCGGACACGCCTTTCGGTCCCCGATCCGGATGATATCAAAACCTGGGACCTCAGGACGCTGACAGATGCCGTTGCGCGCCATTACCGGGCATCCCTGGAAAATGCAACCATTTTGCAGCAAATACAGCTCGGTGTGTTTGACCCGATCATCGAACCGGGTAAAAACACCCGTATCTACCGTCCGGCCTTATATGATTTTCTTGCACACAGGGCGCTCGAATTCTTTATGCACGAAGAGCCGGGACTGACGAGGCCGGCCATCAGTTTCAGCATCGACCGGGAGGCATACTTCAGCCCCGCCGCCGAATTTGCGGTTTTACCGCTTGAAAGATCCACTGAAGACGAGTTCAAACAACTGTCTTTAAGTATTTTACAGGACCTTATCGGGTTTCATCTGAATGATACGGAACCCTGGGCCCTGGTTGACGTTGATCTTCAACGGCTTCGCTTCGTGGAGCAGAACGCCGTTATGGCCGAAAAGCATGACCTCTACCTCCATGCCCTCACAGAACTGGAAAGCTCTTTCCCCGGCCATCCTGCCACAGCGGATGTAGGGCATGATATCGCCCTGGAATACTTCCGGAGAGGCCAGCAATACAACCCTTTTCAATCGGATCAGCACCGCTGGGACCTGAAAAGGGCAGTCGAAAAATGCGATGAAGTGATTCAGAAATATCCGGATACGGACGGTGCCAAAAACTGCACTATTGTTCGCAACAGGATCAGCGCTAAATCCTTATCCTTCACCCTGCCTTATGCCAATCTGCCAGAAAACAGCTTCCTGGCCTCACTGAATTTTAAAAACATCGACAGGGTGTTTTTCCGGATCATCCGGATGGACCCGGAGGAAGACCGGATCCTCCGCCAACGGCACCGGGAGGAGTCAATGGTTGCGAAATACCGGGAACAACCACCCGTCAGGGAATGGAGCCTGGACTTGCCCGATGATGGGGATTACCAGGACCACAATACACAGGTGGCCATGCCGGGTCTGCCGAAAGGTTATTATGTAGCCATGGTATCCGGTGGCGCTGACTTTATGTCTGATATCGAAGGCATCGCTTATGCTTCTTTCTGGTCGACAGGCATCAGTTACATCAGCTGCGGTACCCGGCCGGGAAGCGAACTGGAAATATTTGTCCTTGACCGGCAGAAAGGTACGGCATTAAAAGGGGTAAAGGTCCAGTCATATGTCAGGGAATACGATTACCAGAGCCGGAGCTATCTGAACCGACCGGTTGACGCTTATGCTTCAGACGACAGGGGATACTTTTCGATCCCCTCCGGCGCCGGCGCCTCCAAATCATTTTACCTGGAGTTCAGGAAAGATGACGATCTTTTCTTCACGGAAAATTATTTCTACCTGTATCCCGAGAGAAGGGAAGAAAAGAGCCGGGTGACCACCCATTTCTTTACCGACCGGGCCATTTACCGACCGGGCCAGACGCTTTATTTCAAGGGGATCGTTTTGGAAAAGGCCGCTGATAAGCATGCGATCCGGTCCGATCACACCACCACGGTGGCCTTGTATGATGTGAACTACCAGAAAGTTTCGGAACTTTTGCTGACCTCCAACGAGTTCGGCTCCATCCAGGGGACTTTTACGCTGCCAACAGGAGGCCTGACGGGGGAAATGACCCTTCGCAGCGAATCGGGCAGCATTTCTTTTTCGGTGGAGGAATACAAGCGGCCGAGGTTCAGGGTGGAGATCGACCCGCTGGAAGGGAACTATAAGCTGAACGAGCAGGTGACCGTGACCGGTAAGGCAATGGCTTATGCCGGCAGCGCGGTGGACCAGGCCGTGGTGCGTTACCGGGTGGTGCGCATGGCCCGTTTCCCCATCTGGCGCGACTGGTGGAGCTGGTTCCCCGGTAAGCCGGAGGCGGAGATCATCTCCGGACAGACCATGACCGATGCGGAAGGGGCCTTTAGCTTATCATTTTCCGCCATACCCGATCTGCAGATCGACCGGAAATACCAGCCGGTGTTTTACTACAAGATCTTTACCGACGTGACCGACCTCACCGGCGAGGTGCGCTCTGCGGAGACAAGCGTGTCGGTCGGTTACCAGGCGCTGCTCATGGATGTAGACATTCCTGAGAAGCTTGATATCAGAGGACCTTCTTCCTTTAAACTGCGCACGACCAACCTCAACAACCGGCCTGTGGCTGTGGAAGGGACGATTACCCTTTACCCGCTTGAATCACCGGAACGGCTCATCAGGGACCGGTCATGGAACAGGCCCGATGTATTTGTCATGAGCCGGGAGGAATTCCTGAAAGAATTTCCTAATGAACTTTACGATAACGAAAAGGATCCCGATACCTGGAACCGGAAAGCGGCCATCCTGACACGAAATTTCAATTCGGAAAATGATTCTGTCTTCATCATCGACAATCTTAAAAACCTTGCCGCCGGAAGTTACCTGTTGCTCATGGAAGCAACCGATGCATTCGGTGAGAAAGTGGAAGTGAAGAAATACCTGACGGCCTTTCAACCGGACAATAAGGTGATGCCGGTGAGCAAACCTTTCTGGCATGCCGTTATCAAAAACAGTGGCGAGCCGGGCGAAACGGCCGTGCTGGTCGTTGGAACCGCCGAAAAAAACGTTCGCCTTTTATATGAGATCGAAAACAAAGGGAAAATTGTCAGCCGCCGCTGGTTAACCCTCAGCCAGGAGAAAACGCGGCTGGAAATCCCGATCGGGGAGGATTACCGGGGCAATTTCTCGGTCAACCTGGTATTTGTGAAGGAGAACCGCAGTTATCAACTTACGGAAAGAATAGCGGTTCCTTATACCAATAAACAACTCAGGATCAGTCTTGAAACATTCCGCGACAAGCTGACACCCGGGCAGGATGAAGAATGGCGTATCAGGATCTCCGGGATGATGGGGGAGAAAGTGACGGCCGAACTGCTGGCTTCGATGTATGATGCTTCGCTCGACGCGTTCCGGGATCATCAGTGGCGGTTGGATCTGTATCCTTATCGCGGCGGTTTTGCAGGGTGGAATACCCGGAATGCCTTCAGCAATGCCAACAGCCGTTTTTACCAGCGGGTTGAACCAACCGGGATAATGCCTGTGGTCAGGAGTTACGACCGGCTGAACTGGTTTGGATTCAGTTATTACGGAGGCCCGCACCGGCGCCTGGGCGGGCCGATGCTGATGAAAACCCTCGATGCAATGCCTGGAATGGCGGCGAAAGGTGAGGAAATAGCAGCGGAGGTCACAATAGAAACGGAAGATGACGTGGAAATACCACCAGGAGTGGAAACACCCGTTGATAAGTTTGGGGAGGTCCCCATCAGAAGGAATTTTGAAGAAACGGCATTTTTCTTTCCCACCCTGATGACTGATGAGAACGGGGAGGCTTACCTGAAATTTACCGTCCCTGAATCGCTTACGGCCTGGAAACTCATGGCCCTGGCGCACACCAAAGATTTGAAAACCGGTTATATTGAGAAAGAGGTTGTAACACAGAAGGAACTGATGGTGATGCCCAATGTCCCCCGGTTTTTCAGGGAAGGGGACGAAATCTTATTCAGCGCGAAAGTGGTTAGCCTGGCGCAGGAAAGGCTGGAAGGGGAAGTGATGGCTGAATTTTTCAACGCCTACACCATGCAGCCCATCGATGAATTGATGGGGAACAGCATGATACGGAAGGATTTTTCCGTTGAAAAGGGCAGCAGTGGGGTGTTCCACTGGGAAATCAACATACCGGAAGGCATAGAAGCGGTGGTATGCCGTGTCAGGGCCACCACCGGTAAGGTAGGCGACGGCGAAGAGATCGTCATTCCCGTTTTGCCAAACCGGATGCTTGTTACCGAAACGCTGCCTTTGCCTATAACGGGCAAAGGGACGAAATCCTTCCAATTCAACAAACTCATCCAATCGGCCAGGTCATCTACATTAAAAAATTACCGGCTGACGCTGGAATTCACTTCCAACCCGGCCTGGTATGCCGTCCAGGCCCTGCCGTACCTGCTGGAAAGCCAGCGGGAAAGCGCCGATAATCTTTTCAACCGTTACTACGCCAATACGCTGGCATCATACATTGCCAATTCGAACCCGAAGATCAGGCAGGTATTCGACTACTGGAAGAACCTCACGCCCGATGCTTTGCTGTCCAACCTGGAGAAGAACCAGGAGCTGAAAGCCGTGATCCTGTCGGAAACGCCCTGGGTGATGCAGGCGAAGAATGAAACGGAGCGGAAGCGACGGATCGCGCTGCTGTTCGACCTGAACCGCATGGCCGACGAACAGCAGTCGTCGTTGCGCAAACTGCAGCAGATGCAATCGCCGAATGGTGGCTGGTCATGGTTTGAGGGGATGCCCGATAACCGTTATATCACCCAGCTGATCGTGACCGGGATGGGCAAATTGCACCACCTGGGGGTGATCGATGTCCGGACAAACCCCGTCCTTACTGGCATGATCCAGCGGGCCTCCTTTTATCTCGATGAACGGATCAGGGAAGACTACGAGCGGATCAGGGAGCGGCACGGAGATAAAATGGATGATAACCACCTGAGCCCGGTGCATGTGCAATATCTGTATGCCCGTAGCTTTTTCATGGATTTTGCCGATATAAGCCAGGCCGGCCGTGAGGCGTTTGAATATTTCAGGGGCCAGGCAGCGCGCCACTGGCTGAAACAGGGAAAATACAACCAGGCGATGATCGCACTGGCGCTGCATCGATTTGAAGTGGCAGGAGTACCGGCTGAGATCATGAGATCACTGAAAGAACACGCCTTGTATTCCGAAGAGATGGGGATGTACTGGCGCGACCTGGCCGGGTTTTACTGGTGGGAAGCCCCGGTTGAGCGCCAGGCGATGCTGATCGAAGCTTTCACAGAAGTAACGGAAGACATGGAATCGGTCGAGAAAATGAAGATCTGGCTGCTGAAGCAGAAACAGACGCAAGACTGGAAGAGCACCCGCGCCACCGCCGATGCGGTTTATGCTTTGCTTCTGAGAGGGGTTGACCTGCTGGCCGGTGATGAACTGGTGGAAGTGACACTGGGCAATGAAAAGATCGATCCGCTGAGCCTCGACGGGGTGCAGGTGCAAGCCGGTACAGGGTACTACCAGGCCAGCTGGCACGGGAAAGAGATCAGGCCTGAAATGGGGAATGTCGAAGTGGTGAAGAAAGACGAAGGCATTGCCTGGGGAGCCGTTTACTGGCAATATTTTGAAAATCTCGATAAGATCACTCCTGCCAAAACCCCGCTCAGCCTTGAAAAGGAATTGTATATCGAAACGAATACCCCGGAAGGGCCGGTGTTAAAAAAAGTTGACGATAACAATACGCTCAAGACCGGCGATAGACTGAAAGTGCGCATTGTCATTCGCATTGACCGCGACCTGGAGTTTGTCCATATGAAGGATATGCGCGCTGCTGCTTTTGAACCGGTGCACGTGTTGTCGGGATATCGTTACCAGGGAGGCCTGGGCTATTACGAGTCGATCCGCGACGCTTCAGTGAATTTCTATTTCGATTATCTCCGCAAGGGTACCTATGTCTTCGAATACCCGGTGAAAGTTACCCAGCAGGGAGAATTTTCCAACGGCATCACCTCCATCCAGTGCCTTTACGCCCCGGAATTCAGCGCACATTCCCAGGGGATCAGGGTGAAGGTGGAGTAAACCCGGGGTATTTTCACCCGTTTACCGGACCCTGCCCCCCGTTCGCCGATTTTTGCTTTTCCACCCCCGCAGGACGATGTAGTTTTGCAGCATGTTCTTTGTTCCTGGTTCCTGGCCTGTCCCGAGCGGAGCGAGGGATCTCCTGGTTCCTGGTTCTTGGTTCTTGGTTCTTGGAACTTTGAAACTCTGAAACTTAGAAACTTAATTCTAACAAAATGGAAAACACAGAAAAACAACCGGTCCGTAACGGACTGAAGAAAAAATCACTGGTATTTGGCCTGTTGGTACTGGCTCTTGGCCTTACCTGGCTGATGCGTAATTTCGGAATCCTCAGTGAAAATGTATGGGATCACATCTTCTCATGGCAGATGCTGCTCATCGCCATTGGTGTCATCAATATCAGCAATGATTCCTCGCGTGTCTTTGGCTGGATATTGATCTCCATCGGCGGATTCTTCCTTTTATCGGATATCTATGACTGGCCAACTTCGTTCAGAAATGTATTCTGGCCGGCATTGCTTATCCTGATCGGCCTCGTGCTGATCTTCGGCAGCAGCAGGATCTTTCAACGGAGGCATTTCTCTATCTCCCAGGGGGAGGATTTTATTGAAGAGGTATCAATTTTCAGCGGCCGGGAGAGGTTTATCGATTCGCAGGCCTTCCGGGGAGGCAAGATTGTATCGATATTCGGCGGATCAAAACTGGACCTGACAGGGGCACAACTGGCCCCGGGGGAGATAGAGATCGAAAACGTATCCATTTTTGGTGGTTCAACCCTCATCGTGCCATCGGACTGGAATGTGAAAGTCGAAGTTTTTAATATCTTTGGAGGATATGCCGATAAACGTGTCCGCGGAGGCAAAGTAGATTTTAATAAAGTTGTCACCGTGAAAGGGGTAGCCATATTCGGTGGCGGTGAAATAAGAAGTTACGGCTAAAGACAACCATGGTAATCCACAGCCTGAAAAACAAATTTGAACTGATATACATCGCTTTGTGGGTGGTGCTGGGCGCCATCCACTTTTTCATTTTGAATAATGTTTACGGGATAAATGCTATAGCCGCATTTGCCGATAGTGTCGTGTTCAATGCCCTTTTCATGGTGACAGGCAGCGGGTTGTGGTTCATGGTCCGCTTTTCCGACCTGCAAACACGCCGTTTCGGAGAGCTGGCATTCTATCACCTCTCAGGCGCTGCCGTGACGATCCTGGCCTGGCTGGGATTGGGGTACCTGGTCCTGAGCAATATACTGACCGCAGATCTGCACTATCAGGCATTTCTCCTTGATACGCTGACAATCCGTGGCATCGCCGGGGTGATGTTCTATTCCCTGCTGGTCTCCATTTATTACCTGCTGATCAATTACAGGGAACTGAAAGAAAAAAGCCTGCGTGAGGCGGAGCTGAC
>Ga0114946_10002554_pt1 | contig 12478 bp, 10 predicted proteins | sample WalLakDeSediment_FD_88676 | JGI IMG/M metagenome (GOLD analysis project Ga0114946, IMG submission 88676) | Lake sediment microbial communities from Walker lake, Nevada to study Microbial Dark Matter (Phase II) - Walker Lake 11/02/13 Deep Sediment | ecosystem: Environmental > Aquatic >...
CGTCATCGCCTCGCTGGCGGCCTTCGTGCTGATCCGCGAGACGGTGGTCGGTCTCGGTGGCGACAATCCCCTGATCTCGTTGGCCATCGCCGTCAACGTGCTCGCCGGCATGACCGGCTCGGCGTCGGGCGGCATGAGCATTGCGCTGTCGACTCTCGGTGACACCTATCTGGAGATGGCGTATGCGCAGGGCATCAGCCCGGAGCTGCTGCACCGGGTCACCGCCGTCGCCACCGGCGGCCTGGATACGCTGCCGCACAACGGCGCCGTGATCACGCTGCTGGCCATCACCGGCCTCACGCATCGGCAGGCGTACTTCGATCTCGCGATGACGGCAATGCTCGCACCCTTCCTCTCGCTGATCGTGCTGATCACACTGGGGACACTGTTCGGCAGCTTCTGAGCCTTCATCGCTGGAAGCTTCGTGAAGAGCCGCACCGGTTGAGGTCCGTCCTTTCCCCGAGGGGTGTCGCGCGGCCGGGTTGGTTGCGGCGGCCGTGCGTTATGCTGTGCCCATGGCCTTGATACCTGTGTTGTCACGCCACCGATCCTCGCTGGTCATCCTCGGCGTCGCCGTATTGCTGGCGGCCTGGATCGCCAGCGGGGTGCTGAGCCGGGAGCCTGCGGTCGTCGAGCCGCGGGCCGAACCGGCGCCGCCAACGGTGGCCGTGCGTCACAGCCGGGCCAGCCCGGTCGAACGCCTGCTGACGCTGCAGGGCGAGGTCCTCCCCGATCAACAGGTCACGGTGCGTGCCGAGACCGAAGGGCGCCTGGTGGAGACGCCCGTGGCTCTGGGTGCGGTCGTGGACGCCGGGGCCGTGATCGCCCGCATCGGCATGGACGACCGAGAGGCGCGCCTGCGCCGGGCTGAAGCGGCGGTCACGGGTCGCGAGGCGGACCACCGAGCGGCGGCGGATCTGGCTCGCGAGGGCTTTCAGGCTCAGCTGCGGGTGGACACGGCGCTCGCGGAACTCGAGGCGGCGAGGGCCGATCGCGAATCCGTGCGCCTGGATATCGAACGCACGCGGATCCGGGCACCGATCGCCGGGGTCCTGAACCGGCGTGAGGCCGAGGTCGGCGACTATTTATCCGTGGGCGCACCGATCGCCGAGATCCTCGAGAACGACCCGCTGAAAGCGATTGCCCAGGTTCCGCAGCACAGCATCCATCGGGTGCGGCGCGGGAATCCGGCCCGCGTGGAATTCCATGACGCAGAGGTTCGCGAAGGTACGGTTCGTCATGTTTCCGCCCGCGCCGACACCGCGACCCGGACGTTCCGGATCGAAATCGAGGTGGACAATCCGGGCCGTAGCCTCCCGTCCGGCATCAGCGTGCGGGTGCGGATCCCGGTGGAGGAGGTCATGGCCCACCGGATCTCCCCGGCACTGGTAACCCTCGATCCCGAAGGGCGCCTGGGGATCAAGACGGTGGATGACGATGACCGGGTGGAATTCCACGCCATCGACCCGATGCGAGCCGACGCCACCGGGCTGTGGGTGGCGGGCCTGCCCGAGGAGATCCGCATCATCACCATCGGGCAGGGTTTCGCGACGATTGGTGAACCGGTCCGGGTGCTTGCCGAGGAGACGGATGCGACGCCATGAAGGCCATCATCCAGGCGGCGATCGGACGCAGCCGGACGGTGCTGTTGCTCCTGCTGCTGCTGTTGACCGCCGGGGGTGCCGCCTATGTGATCGTTCCCAAGGAAGCGGCACCCGACATCGATATCCCGATCTTTTTCGTTTCCGTAACCTACTCGGGCATCTCGCCCGAGGATAGCGAGCGTCTGCTGGTGCGCCCGCTGGAACGCGAGCTGCAGCCGGTGGCGGGTCTGAAGGAGTTGCAGGCGCGGGCCGGGGAGGGCTTCGCGCTGATCCGCCTGGACTTCGAGGCGGGGTACGACAACCGCCAGGCGATGGCGGATGTAAGGGAAAAGGTGGACCTGGCCAAGGGGCAGTTGCCGCCGGGAACCGATGAGCCGCAGGTCATGGAAGTGGACCTGTCGATGTTTCCCGTGCTGGTGTCGACGGTCTCCGGCCCGGTGCCGGAGCGAAGCTTGGTGCGCATCGCCCGCGATCTGCGCGATCAACTCGAAGCGTTGCCCGGAGTGCTGGAGGTCCGCATCGGCGGCGATCGCGAGGACGTGCTGGAGGTGATGGCCGAACCGCTGGTGATGGAGACCTACCAGATTCCCTACCAGCAGCTCATCGAGGCGATCGAGCGCAACAATCGCCTGGTGGCTGCCGGTGCGATGGATACCGGCGCGGGGCGGGTGACCCTGAAGGTGCCGGGGGTGATCGAGTCGCTGGAGGACGTGCTGGAACTCCCGGTCAAGGTGCAAGACGGCACGGTGGTCACCTTCGGCGACGTGGCCACCGCCCGGCGCGGATTCAAGGATCCGGAGGGCTTCGCGCGCGTCAACGGCCAGCCGGCAGTAGCCTTGGAGATCCGGAAGCGGGCAGGGGCCAATATCCTCGATACCGTTGCCGAAGCGAGGGCCGTGATCGATGCAGCCCGGACGGACTGGCCGGAGTCGGTGCGCGTGGATCACCTTCAGGACATGGCCCAGGACGTCCGTGATCTGCTCGGCGACCTCGAGAACAACGTGATCACCGCCATCGTGCTGGTGATGCTGACCATCGTCGCCGCGTTGGGCGGGCGTTCGTCCTGGCTGGTGGGCCTCGCCATCCCCGGTGCATTCCTGGGCGGGATCCTGGCGATCCAGTTGCTCGGCTTCACCTTGAACATCGTGGTGCTGTTCTCGCTGATCCTGGTGGTCGGCATGCTGGTGGACGGTGCCATCGTCGTGGTCGAGCAGGCGGATCGCTACCTTGCCGAGGGCCTGGACCGCCGCGAGGCGTTCCAGCGCGCCTCGATACGCATGTCCTGGCCGGTGATCGCCTCCACGGCGACGACGCTGGCGGTGTTCCTGCCGATGCTGTTCTGGCCCGGGCTGGTTGGGGAGTTCATGTTCTTTCTACCGGCCACCGTGCTGGTGACGCTGACTGCCTCGCTGCTGATGGCATTGATCTTCATCCCGGTGCTGGGGAGCCTCGTCGGTGCCCGGGATTCCAGCCGGCCCCGGCAGGTAGAGCGGATCCTGGCAGCGGAGCGGGGCGACTTCTCCCAGGTGGACGGGTTCACCGCCCGCTACATCAGCCTGCTGGGCCGGTTGGTGACGCGCCCAGGGCAGACGCTGGCGGTGGCACTGCTTCTGATGGTGGCTGTGTACGCGGCCTACCTCGAATTCGGCCGTGGCGTGGAGTTCTTTCCGCATGTGGAACCGCGGTTCGCACAGGTGCAGATCCAGGCCCGTGGCGATCTCTCGGTCTGGGAAGCCGATGCCCTGGTGCGCGGCGTCGAGCGGCGCCTGCTCGAGGTCCCGGAGATCCGCACCGTGTACGCGCGCACCATCGGGGTGCCCCGTGCCCGCCTGCTGGCCGACTACGCCGAGGACGTGATCGGGGTCATCCAGCTGGAACTCGTGGACTGGCGGCTGCGCGCGCCGGCGGCGGCGATCCTGGAACGGCTGCGCCAGGAAACCGCTGACCTGCCCGGAATTCTGCTGCAGTTCCGGGAACAGGAGGGAGGCCCCCAGATGGGCAAACCCATTCAGGTGGAGATCTCGAGTCGTGACGTCCTGCTGCTGGGAGAAGCCGTCGAGCATCTACGAGGATTGATGGATGGTCTGGGCGGCTTCGTGGACGTCGAAGACGACCGGTCGCTACCGGGCGTGGAACTTCGGGTCGAGGTCGACCACCGGGAGGCGGCCCGTTACGGCGCCGATATCGGACTGCTCGGGAACGCGGTGCAAATGGTCACGCAGGGGATTCGGCTGGGCGGCTACCGGCCGGAGGATGCCGACGAGGAGGTGGACATCCGGGTCCGGTTTCCCTTTGACGAGCGAAACCTGGGACGGCTCGTGGATCTGCGCGTGCCGACTGCGTTTGGCTTGATCCCGATCGTGAATTTCGTCGAGTTCAAGCCGGCCCCCAAGACCGGGATCATCAAGCGCGTCGATGGGCAGCGGACCTTCACCATCACCGCCGACGCCGCGTCGGGGCATCTCGTCGACGACCGGGTGCGGCGCCTGGAAACCGCACTCGCAGAGAATCCGGCACCCGAGGAGGTCCAGGTTCGTTTCCGGGGCCAGGCAGAGGACCAGGCCGAGGCCGTGCGTTTTCTGGGCACCGCCTTCCTGCTGTCGGTGTTCCTGATGTTCGTGATCCTGGTGACGCAGTTCAACAGTCTCTACCAGGCCGTGCTGGTTCTGTCGGCCATCGTGTTCTCCACCGCGGGGGTGCTGCTGGGTCTCCTCCTGCGGCAAGAGCCCTTCGGGATCGTGATGAGCGGCGTCGGCGTGATCGCGCTCGCGGGGATCGTGGTGAACAACAACATCGTCCTGATCGACACCTTCAACCGACTCCGGGAGCAGGGCATCGCGGCGGTGGACGCCGCCCTGCGCACGGGAGCCCAGCGCCTGCGGCCGGTCCTGCTGACGACGCTGACCACCATCTTCGGGCTGATGCCCATGGTGTTCGCGGTGACCGTGGACTTCATCGGCCGTGACATCACCCTAGGCGCGCCCTCGACCCAGTACTGGGTGCAATTGGCGACGGCCATCTCCGGCGGCTTGCTGGTGGCGATGCCCCTGACGCTGCTGGTGACACCCGTGCTGCTGGTCTGGGGCACGCGGGAGTCTCGCCGGGCGAAGACCGCTTTGATCGGGGGCGGAGTGGAAATGAAGCGCCGAAAAACGTAGTCTCCCCGGGCCGGTTGCGCGCCGGGAGTTTGGCCGCAGGCGCCCAAGGAACAACGGTGCAGAGTACGCGGGGTCGTCAAACGCCCCATGGTGATGGCCACGAAGGGCCCCGGCTGGGTTGTCGTCCAGGTATTTTCAAGAAAAACCATTGGAGGAGCGATGCGACCAGCGCATTTGCTGCAAGTGCTTGACCGCGAGTTCGCCAGTACGCGCGAGGGACACCACACCCCCGTGATGCTGTGGGGGCCGCCCGGCGTGGGCAAATCCCAGATGATCGCCGAGGTCGCCGAGCGCAATGGCGTCCCGCTGATCGACATCCGTCTCTCGCAGATGGAGCCGTCGGATCTGCGCGGCATCCCGTTCAAGCACGGCGATCTGGTGGAGTGGGCGATCCCGGCCATGCTGCCGAACGCCGAACGGCAGGGCCCCGCCGGGGTGCTGTTCCTGGACGAGATCACTTCGGCCCCGCCGAGTGTCTCCGCCGCCGCCTACCAGCTGATCCTCGATCGGCGGCTGGGAGCCTACGAGGTGCCTCCCGGCTGGGCCATCTTTGCGGCCGGCAACCGCCAGGGTGATCGCGGCGTCACCTACACGATGCCCGCACCGCTCGCGAACCGCTTTTCCCATTTCGAGGTCGACCTCAACGTGGACGACTGGGCCGCCTGGGCCTATCGGGCCGGCATCGACGACCGCATCATCGCCTTCATCCGCTTCCGCCCCGATCTCCTGTTCGATTTCGATCCGGCGCACAATCCCGTGGCGTTTCCGTCGCCGCGTTCCTGGGAGTTCGCGCACCGCGCGCTGCAGAAGTTCCTGGGCCACCCGGAACTCCTGAGCGGAACGCTGCAGGCCTGCGTTGGCCAGGCTGCGGGTATCGAGCTGAACGCCTTCATCGAGCATCTGGACCAGCTGCCGGATCTCGATGCGATCCTGCGCGGAGAGCGCGTTCCCGCGCCCAGCGAGATCGACCTGCAGTACGCAGTGGCCGCCGCACTGGTCGGCCGGGCCATCCGGGCGAAGGGGCAGGAGGGGGCAGGGGAGGTGCACGGGCACATCCTGGACTACGCCGGCATCTTTCCACAGCGCGAGATGGGCATCATGATGGTCACCGACATGCACCGTGCGCTGGGCGATGAACTGTTCTCGGTGCCCCAGTTCGCGAGTTGGTCCGAGCAGGTGGCCGACCTGATGCTGTACGACGCCTGAGCCGGCTGGACCAGCGGACGTGCTCAAGCTCGATGTCGAGACCAAGCTGGCGGCGGCCCGCACGCGGCTGATCATCGACAAGCCCTTCCTCGGTGCGCTGGTGCTGCGCCTGCCCCTGGTTGCCGCCCGGCCGGACTGGTGCAGCACCACCGCCACCGACGCGCGCAAGCTCTACTACAACGCCGAGTACATCGGACACCTGTCGCTGGCTGAAACCCAGTTCGTGCTGGCCCAGGAAGCGCTCCACTGTGCATTGTCCCATTTCGCTCGGCGCGGGCACCGGGTCAAGCATCTCTGGGACCTGGCCTGTGACTTCGCGATCAACCCGATCCTGATTCACGACGGGCTGACCGCACCGCCCGGCGCCCTCTACAGCCACGAATACGAGGGCATGACCGCCGAGGAGATCTATCCCTTCCTGGTCGACAACGAGAACGACTCGACCCATGAAGAAAACCTGTTCGACAAGCCGCAGGAACAGGAAGGGGGGGAGGGCGACCAGCCGCCCCCGCCCGATCAGGAACAGGACGAGAACGAGGGTACGGGCACGTCGCCGCAGACGGAGACCGACGCCAGCGAGAATCCCCAGGACGGCGTCGATGAGAGCCGGGAGGGCGCCCATGAGCCCCCGCCCCTGAGCGCCCAGGAGCGCGAGACCCTGGAGATACAGTGGAAGCAGCGCCTGGCCGGTGCCGCCCAGCAGGCGATGCAGGCCGGAAAACTCAGCGGCGACATGGCCCGGCTGGTGGATTTTCTGCTGGAGCCGAAGCTCCCCTGGCGGATGCTGCTGGCCCACTACATGACCGCACGGGCCCGCGACGACTACAGTTACACACGGCCTTCCTCGCGACGCGGCGAACCGGCGATCCTTCCCAGCCTGCGCAGTCATCAGCTGGACGTGGTGGTGGTGCTGGACACCAGCGGCTCGATTTCGACTCAGGAGATGGGCTTCTTCGTCTCTGAAATCGATGCGATCAAGGGCCAGATCCGCGCGCGCGTGGTTCTGCACGCCTGCGACGACTGTCTGAGCCCGGATGGCCCCTGGACCTTCGAGGCCTGGGAGCCGCTGGTGATGCCGGCCGCGTTCCATGGCGGTGGCGGTACGAATTTCGCGCCGGTCTTCGACTGGGTGGCGACGCTCGATCGGGAGCCGGATCTGCTGGTGTATTTCACCGATGCCGAGGGGCGTTTTCCCAAGGCCGTTCCGCACTATCCCGTGATCTGGCTGGTCAAGGGCAAGGCGCCGGTCCCGTGGGGGCAGCGGGTACAGCTGAACTGACCGATGCTGACGCCCGAGGACAGTCTGCGTGTGAACGTGCTCCTGAAGCAGGACCTTCATGCCCTGCGCATCGACGAAGGCAAGATGCTGGTGCATGCGTTGACGGCGCGCGGCGAGGCCAGGGTCGTTCTGAACCCGAACTGCTCCGACGAGGCCTATCTGCGCAAGGTGCGCGAAGTGATCTCCAGCCAGGTGCTCGGCGTACCCCACGGCTACCCCGCTTATCTCAAGCGTTGGACCCGGATGGGCCACGCGCGCACCGAGAGTCTGGCCGGGCTGCTGAAGCTGGGCGAGCCCGAGGCACTGGCGGCGGTGGTGCATGCCAGCGGCCTCACCGATGAACTCGCCAGCCGCGCATGGTGGATCCTGCAGTCCTCCGATCACGCCCGGGCGATGCTGCGCCGCGAGGCCGTGATCCACGGACGCATGGGCCGCGTGCTCGCGGAATTCCTGGTCGAGTTCCTGGCCTACGAGGCCGATCATTCGCGCATGGTGGAATCGGTGTACCTGGTGCTGCAGCCCGGGCTGATCGACGATGCCGTCCGGCAGGATCTCTGGACCAAGGGACAGCGACGGACTGCCTACCGGGTCGGTTTTCTGAAGGCAGAGCCGAACCAACTGCCACACCCGAAGCCCCCGCATCCCCGGCTGGCCCCGTTGCAACCCCTGCTCAGCCAGGCTGAGGCCGACCGGAATCTCTTTGCCCGTGAACTGCGTCGGGTCCTCGATGCGCCCGGACAGGCCTTTCTCGACACGGTGCGGCAGTCGTTCGCGAAATGTGCGGAGCAGGGGGTCGTGGTCCACCTGTTCGAGGCTCTGGAGAGTTACTTCGAGCCGGTACGGCCGCACGCCTCCGGGCACCGCCGCATGGAACTGATTCTTGCGGACGCGGCTCGGCTGCATCAGTGTATTCGTGATCCGGAGCAGCAGCGGCAGTTCCGGGAGTTGCTCGAGGCCCTTCCGCCCGAGGACCGGCCCCTGCTGGAAAGCCTGCTGGTGTTCGGCTGCATCGGGGAACCGCTGTTGGCTCCGATCTTCGGCAATACCGATGCGGTCGGGTCTGCACTGCGCAGCGCACTCGAACCCGTGACCGGGGGACTGTTTCCGCACCTGGACCGCCTGCAGCCCTGAATCTCATTTCGCTGCCTTCGGCATCCCGCCAATGGAGCCTGGAAGAACCGCCATGAAGAAGTTTATCGACCTGGTCAGCGACTGCTGCGCCACCGTTCCCGAGCTGATGCCCTGGGATCTCGAGGAGAAGAGGGCGGCGAACCCGGATCTGCTGATCGTCGACGTGCGGGAACCCTACGAATTCGAAGCCATGCGTATCGAGGGATCGTTGAACGTGCCCCGCGGTATCCTGGAATCGGCGTGCGAATGGGATTACGAGGAGACCGAGCCAGAACTGGTGCAGGCACGGGAGCGCGAGGTGGTGCTGGTCTGCCGTTCGGGATATCGCAGCCTGCTGTCCGGGCTCAACATGCAGCAGATGGGCTACGGTCACGTGTACAGTTTGAAGACGGGGCTGCGCGGCTGGAAGGACTACGAGCAACCTCTGGTCGGGCGGGACGGTGCTCCCGTCGACCTCGATGAGGCCGACGAGTACTTCACGCCGAAGCTGCGCCCCGAGCAACGCAAGCCGACTGCATGAGCGCGTTGGGGGTACTCTACGCGTTCAGCCGATCACAGAAAATACTCGAAGAAATAACCGCATGGTGTTTATTTAAATGACTAATAGAACCTCCGATTCTGAACGGGACTGCATCCGATGAGCGACCAGGCTCGTAAACCGGTCCTCTATTACATCCATGATCCGATGTGCAGCTGGTGCTGGGCGATGGCCCCGGTCCTGAAGGAACTGCGCCACAGGCTGCCCGAAGCGGTGGAGTTCCGGCGACTGCTGGGCGGGCTGGCGCCCGATACCGACGAACCGATGCCCGAGGATCTGCGCGAGATGGTGCAGGGTTCCTGGCACAGGATTCTGCAGCATGTTCCGGGCACGGAGTTGAACTTCGACTTCTGGACGAAGTGCGAGCCCCGGCGTGCGACGTACGCCGCATGTCGGGCCGTGATCGCGGCACGGCGGCAGGGCGCGGCCTTCGAGGCGCCGATGAATACTTCGATCCAGCGCGCCTATTACACCCAGGCACGCAACCCCTCGGACGAGCAGACGCTGATCGATCTGGCCGACGAAGTGGGCCTGGACGTGGCGGCGTTCCGCGAGGCACTGCGTTCCGAGGACGTGAACCGGGAACTGGAGGAAGAGATCCGGCAGGCCCGGGAGATGGACGTCGAGAGTTTTCCCGCGCTGGTGTATCAGGACCGAAACGGAACCCGGCCGATACCGGTGGACTACACCGACGCAGAACCCATGCTGCGGGCGATCGACACGGCACTGGCCAAGTCGATGAGTCAGTGAACCGCTGGATTGCCGAGTCGCCAGTGGGCTCCGCACCGACCGACGCGGGGCCCCAGAGACCCATGTCTTATCCTGATGATCACGAGTTGTTTCACAGGCCATTCCCGTAGGAGCGGCCTCCGGTCGCGATCCGCAAGCCCTTATCGCGGCCAGAGGCCGCTCCTACGGGAGCTTTCGTGATCATCTGGTCTATTATTGCGCATAATGTATATTATGTTAAATCAAGCACTGTGCTAACTCTCATGGCCCCCGAACTGTAGGTCGGGTTAGCCCAACGGGCGTAACCCGACAGCTCTCGCACCCACCCATGGCCGCAAAGCAGCATCGTGTCCCACACTCCGGCACGTCGGGTTACGCTGCGCTAACCCGACCTACGGAACTGCACCGTGTATTTTTTCGTTAACGAGGGGTGTGAATCACGGTGCCCTGCAGCGCTCGATGACCATCGGCAGGAGCTGCTTCACGCGGGCCATGCCCGTCTCGAGGTTGCGGCCGATCTCTTCCATGGTGATGATCCCATCGGAACGGCCGGCCGCCCAGTTTGCGACGACGGCGCAGCAGGCGTAACGCAGATCCAGCTCCCTCGCCAGCGCCGTCTCGGGCATACCGGTCATCCCCACCAGGTCGCAGCCATCGCGCTCCAGCCGGTCGATCTCGGCAGCCGTTTCCAGCCGCGGGCCCTGGGTGGCCGCATAGGTGCCCCGTTCGACCGCACCCAGTTCCAGTTCGCGCGAGGCATGGATCAACGCCTGCCGAAGGTCCTCGTGATAGGGAAAGGTCATGTCGACGTGGGTCACGCCCTCCATGTCGTCGCCTTCGAAGAAGGTATGGAAGCGCGACCAGGTGTAGTCGATGATCTGGTCCGGAACCGCAACGACGCCCGGAGCCATCTGTTCGGTGATGCCGCCCACGGCGGCAATCGCCAGGACCGTGTCGACGCCCGCCTCCCGCAGCGCCCAGATGTTCGCGCGGTAATTGACCTGGTGCGGCGGGATGGTGTGCTGCGCTCCATGTCTGGGCAGGAAGATCACCTCGTGCCCGTGATACTGGCCGAAGGTCAACGGACCGGACGGCTCACCGTACGGCGTGTGCATCACCTGACGGTGGGTGATTTCGAGATCCTTGAGCCTGGTCAGCCCCGTCCCACCGATGATTGCCAGACGTCCATCGCTCATGTGTCCCCCTTCCTGGTTGCGGAGATCGGGCGGGTCTCTGTACGTGCATCCGTATCCATGCGCTGGCGCCCTGCCGTTTCAAAGGCAGGCCTTCGCCGACCGGAACGCAAGCGCTCGGCACGGATGACGGTCGGCCGACCTTCCGGGGCGCTCAGCTTCCACGCACCGCAAAGACGCCCGGCGCATTGCGCAGGTAGTCATGGTAATCCATGCCGTATCCGAACAAGTACCGGTTCGGTGCCTCGAGGGCGGCAAAGTCGACGGTGATCGCGGGGTCCCGGTCCGGGTTGGCCTTGTCGACGAGGACGATGCTGACGACGTTCAGGGCGCCCTGCTCCCGGCAATAATCGCAGATCGCGGCGAGGGTGATGCCCCCGTCGAGAATGTCGTCGACCACGACGACGGTGCGGTCCTGCATCGGCGTGCGCGGATGCGCGAGCCAGTGCAGGTGGTCTCCGCCGGTCGTGGCCCCGCGGTAGCGGGTCGCGTGGAGGTAATCCAGGTGCATCGGGAAGGACCAGCGGGTCAGGAGTCCGCCGAGCAGCACGACGCCGCCGTTCATCACCCCCAGCACCAGGGGGTTGCTGTCGGCCAGCACCTCCGTCGTCCTGGCGGCAAGCCGGTCGATGGCCGCTTCCACGGCCTCGCGGCCATAGAGGCAATCGGCCTCGATCAGAACGTGGCGTGCCTCTTCAGGTGACATTCATCGGCATCAAGGCAAGCCCCGGCACGTTTCCGGCCAGGGCAGACCAGGCCTTAGTAGGTGAAGGTGACGGTGTCGTCGTCCATCGCCTCGGAGATCACGTAGGCACCGCCCACGGTCTCTTCGATCTCGGGGATCAGATCGTCGCCCCAGAGATCCAGCGTCGGAGTGCAGACCTTGAACGAAACGCCCGCCTCGTGGGCATCCTTGATGAATTCGTACACGGACTTGGAGCTGCCTTCCTGCACAAACAGGTTTTCGGCAACGCCCTTCTTGGCCAGTTCGCCGGCACGGCCCGTCAGGATCACCTCGACCTCGAATTCCATGGCCGCGGCGACGGTTGCCTGAAAGAAGGGAGCGCCCAGTTCAGAGGGATTGTGGGGGTCGGTGTTCACCATCACGATGAGCAGTTTGTCGGCCATAAGAATTCTCCAGGGGTGAAAGATGTCGGTAGCAACGTCGGCTGCCGGGAAACCACCGGCCTTTCCTCGGGGGCTCCGGCCCATCGCGATATTTTAGCCCATTCTAATGCTGTAATGCACAATTGGCCGCAGTTCGTGTGCGGGATCAGGCTCGGTGGCCACCGTCTTGCAGCGCTGTCGGGAGCCAGATGCTGGGTTTCGGTTCCTGCCAGAACGGGGGCTACTCCATTCGCTGAAGTCCGCCGCGATCTTGATGGAGGTCACGTTCCGAGCGTGATCGCCGGGGGATGGAGTGCGGCGGCTTGCCGCCGCTTTCGGCGCGGCATGCAAGCGGCACGTTCCGGCGGCGGGCTCCGTCAGGCAGGGACCTGGAATCGCTTCAGTCGCAGGGCATTGGTCACCACGCTCACACTGGAGAAGGCCATCGCCAGCGCCGCGAACATGGGGGAGAGCAGGATGCCGAAAAAGGGATAGAGAACGCCGGCCGCCACGGGCAGCAGCGTCGCGTTGTA
>Ga0114946_10002555_pt1 | contig 12477 bp, 8 predicted proteins | sample WalLakDeSediment_FD_88676 | JGI IMG/M metagenome (GOLD analysis project Ga0114946, IMG submission 88676) | Lake sediment microbial communities from Walker lake, Nevada to study Microbial Dark Matter (Phase II) - Walker Lake 11/02/13 Deep Sediment | ecosystem: Environmental > Aquatic > Freshwater...
CCGGAATTCGCGTCGCCCATTCCTAGACTGCAAAACGAAAATGAATGACATCCCTGTCCTGAACCAGATAGTCGCGCCCCTCGACCCGTATCTGCCCGGCCTCGCGCGCCGCTCCCCACGAACCCGCATCCAACAGCTTTTCAACAGTGATGACCTCAGCCCGGATAAACCCCCGCTCCATGTCCGTGTGAACCTTGCCCGCTGCAGTCGGCGCAGCCGTGTTTCGCGGTATCGGCCATGCCCGCACTTCCTTACCACCCGTGATAGTGAAAAACGTGATCAAATCAAGTAACCGAAAACCCGCCGCCACCAACCGATCCAACCCGGTGGCCGTCACACCCAACTCCTTCAGGTACAGCTCTGCTTCGTCTGTGGGCCAATCTTGCAGATCCATCTCAGTCTTGGCCGAGATAATCACGACTTCGCCCCGCGTGCCGGCATGGGCTCGCACTCGATCGGCTAGCTCCCCACCATCAGGTAGATCTTCCTCCGCGCTGTTGGCCACGTACAGCCTCGGCTTGCTCGTCAGCAAACCCAGGCTCTGCACCCAGTCCATCTCGCCCTTCTCGCGCGCCCAGTCAACTGCCGGCCGTCCCCTACCCAGTGCCGCCCGCAATTCCTCCAGCGAATCTAGCCGGGCCGCCTCACCTCGCCGGTCCCGCGGCAGTGCCTTCGTCTCCTGCTGCATTTTCCCGATCCGCCGGTCCACCGTCGCCATGTCCGCCAGCGCCAGCTCCAGCTCCAGGACTTCCAGGTCGACCACCGGATCAACCTGACCATACGGGTGAGGCACATCCATGTCTTCAAAGCAACGGGCCACCATGACGATCGCATCCACAGTTCGGATATGGCCCAGAAACTGATTCCCCAGCCCCTCGCCTTGATGCGCTCCGCGAACCAAGCCCGCGATATCGACAAACTCGACCGCTGCCGGAACCACCCGCTCCGGTTGCACCATCTCTACCAGCTTGGTCAACCAGGGGTCGGTCAGAACCGCAACACCGACATTCGGTTCGATCGTCGTGAAGGGATAGGCAGCGACGGCCGCCCCCGCTCGCGTCAACGCATTAAAGAGGGTCGATTTTCCCGAATTGGGCAGACCCAGAATCCCGAGTTGTAGACTCATGCCATTTGCAGACCCTGGTCTAGTGACCTGATGGGCAAAGCAAGATAAAAGCTGCTGCCAACTCCCAATTGGCTCTCAACCCAGACCCGGCCGCCGTGGCGTCGCTCGACCACCGACTTGACGATCGCAAGCCCCAACCCGGTGCCCTTGATCTCCAGGCCGTCCCGTCGCTTGACCCGGTAGAACTTCTCGAACAGGCGCACCTGATCGGTCTGCGAAACGCCGGGCCCCGTATCCCTGACCTGTACCATCACATCATTCTTCTCAACATAGGTGCGGATCAGCACCTCACCCTTGAGGGTGTACTTGACGCCGTTATCCACCAAATTCGTGATTGCCTGGCGCAGCAAAGCAGGATCACCGGTCAGAACAGGAAGTTGATCAGCCAGCTCCAATCTGAACTGCACTCCTTTGCCTGTCGCCCGTGTTCGATAGATCCGCGCGACCGAGTGTACCAGTTCATTCACCTTGACCGGCTCAGCCAGCTGGGCCGGCTCCGATTCGATGCGCGCCAGGTTCAACAGATTGACCACCAGCTCGGTCATCTGGTCCACGCCATCGAGGATCTTGTTCATATATTCAGTCTGCTTCCCTGTTAGCTCACCCACCATGGGTAGCATGGTCACATACCCTCGCATATAGGTGAGCGGGCTCCGTAGATCATGAGACACTGTGTTCACGAATTCGGTCTTCATCTCGTCCAATTCTTTGAGGTGAGTGATGTCACGCAGAAACGCCACCCGCCCCGTCACCTGCTTGTCGTCGCTCCGGATCGACGCCACGTTGGCAGACAGGACCCGCCCCCCCGGCAGTTCAACCTCACGAGTGACGTTGTCCTTGGCCTCAACCAGCAACGCCACGAGGCCGGAATCGGCCAAAACACTGGCAACCGGCTGAGCCAGAGCCTCTGCCGCTGAAACGCCAAAGGCCGCCTCCGCAGCGGGATTGAGCAGCAGAATTCGATCGTCTGGATCAGTCACGATCACCGCATCCCCCGTACTCGCCAGGATAGCAGCCAGCCGTCGACGATCGTCCTCTGTGGCCTCAAAGAGCTGGACATTCTCAATAAACACCGCAGCCTGACCGGCCAACGTGGTCATGAAACCGATCTCAGACTCGCTAAATGCGTGCGGATCGCGATAGGCAATCCACAGAACCCCCTGAAAACGCTGCGACGTCCTTAATGGCAGAGCCAGGATCGCTCCGATGCGATCGGCCAGGCGATGGGTCTCGAGTAATTTGCGGGCTCGCACCGCATTATCAATCCGCAGCATTGGCTCCCGTTGCACCAGCCGCGCTACCAGGATATCGAGCGGTGCCATCGCTGCTCCCAACCGCCCCTTTGCAAAGGCCAACGGGCCGCGCTCCTTGTGCGCAAAGACAATCCGCACCCCGTCAGCGCCGGTTGCCGCCAGCGCACCTTCGAGAATCGGAGGAAGACCTTGAGAAAGATTGAGATTCGATGCAACACTCCGGCTGACCCCCAGCAAGAGCTGCAGCTCGCTCAACCGAGCGTGCAGCGCTCCACGCATCTGTTCAAAAGTTGCACCCAGCCTCCCAACCTCATCCTCACCGCTCACACTCACCGGGGTCTCCAGATCGCCTTCGGTGATAGCGCCCGCCGCTTCCGCCAAAGCCGACAGCGGATGCGTCAGGCGCCTGGTCAGCAAAACCACCGCTGCAGTCAAAGCGGCTCCCACCAGCAACAGGAACAGGCCTAGTGGACCGGCCACCTCGGTTGCCAACCCAAGCACCGTCTCGTGTGGCACAATGATCACCACCGTCCATGGATGCATCGGCCCTTCAAGATAGTAGACGAGCTGTCGCGTCCCGTTCGGAGCAATGCCTTCGTACGCATGCCCCACGTCTCCCTCATCCAGGCGGTGATCCAGGCTCTTTCCTCCCCCGTCGTTTGCCGGAACCCAGGGCTGCATCAGGCGATCCAACTGAGGATGCGCAATGATGCTCCAATGCTCATCGACGATAAAGCCCCGGCCGGCCCCGACCGTCCCCTGCAAACTGCTCACAGTTGGCTGCAGGGCTACGCCTAGATCAACCCTTCCCATCAAGGCCCCAATCGCCTTCCCATACGCGTCACGAATCGGCTCAACATGCGTTAGCATCGGTACCCCGGTGTCCATCACCCACACCTGGGTGGTGCTTGGATAACCCAACGTGGCCGCCCTCTGGGCCGCCTGCTCTTCCTCCTCCACCAGAGGCAACGCCCCATCCTCCTCCAGCGATGGAACTGCTCGCACCACGTTCCCGAGCTTGTCAAAGAGCACCAGCTGGCGGAAATGGGCCGTTGTCCTTAGGTCAGCCTCCAGATTGAGGACATATTCCATGGTCATCTGCTGCTCGCCCGAGAAGAGGCCGGCCTCCTGCGCAAATCGACTCAGCAGATTTGCACTGACCAGAGTCACATCGGGGATCGTCTCCGAGGCCACCCGGGCATCATGAGACATCTGCTTGAGCGTCAGATCCGTTGCCGAGTTGATCGCGATGCCGGTCACCGCGACCAGCAAACCACCGATTACCAGGATCAACAACGGGACAAGCAGAAAAAGGAAACGACGTGTCAGACTGTGAGCATAGGGAGGTGCAACAAGTGGTTGAGGTCTGGGCCGCAAGGCAGGTAGCCGCGAAAAGGCAACCCAGACAAGCAACCCTGCCACTACCCACTCCAGCATACTGGGCAGGATGGCTGCCCGGCTCAACGACCACGAATAATCAACCACCGGCAATATCGAACCGTCAAGCCCGGTGCTCGCCACCAACGACGGCAACGCCAGTAGCCCCCCAACCAGACCACATACTACCCCAACCACCAGCGGGTGACGCAGCCAGACAAAGTGAGCACCCCGATATCTTTGCCGTAACATGAACGCCGCCAACACGCCCAGCGAAGCCAGTTCCAGAGTCTGCAATCCGCGCCCGGTGATCCATAGCGCCTTCACCAGCCCACTCAAGAAGCCCATTATTGCGGCCGGCACGACACCCAACCATCCACCCACTAACAGGATCGGCAGCGCGCCAAACAGCGGCGCCCCTGGAACCGGTGGGACATCAGGTAGAAAAGGCAACGGTAGAATCTCTGGCCCGGGGAGATAGACCAAGAAGAGCCCGCTCGCCAACGAACCCAAGACCACCGCCACTGCCAGAGCAACCACACTCGCTCCGGTCAACCTATCACGCCATTCTGCCCAATAGGGCCGAATCGCCCACAGCAGCACCAGGAGGTAAAGGGCAACCAATGCATAGCCCGCAGCTTGTCTGGGAAGCCAAACAGTCTGCAGGGAGTCAAACGCCCAAAGATCGAGTCCCATAGGATCCCTCTGCACCCGGCTAAACTGGCTCTCGTGAAGACCGCCAGCTGACGTGCCCCATATGCACACGGTGCCCGTTAGCTGTCAACTGGATCACATTATAGCATGGGCATGCGCGGTCGACAATCAACCCACCCTTTACCCTCCACGCCGCCGCGCCAACCCGCCAAAGCGCGGATCTTTGCTCATGGTCAGTCGCAAACCTTCTTCGAGTGTCACGCCTGGTCGGTACCCGAGACGCTCTTTCGCCAACGAGATATCTGCACAGAGCCGCGAAACCCCTGCCTGCTCCTGAGCGTTGCGCAGCACGTGTGCTCGCTGGCCTGTCACCCGCTCGACAACTCGAACCAGACCGTTGACACTGGTCTCCACTCCGCTGCCGATGTTCATCGTCAACCGATTCACATTCTCAGCCGTCGCCGCCATCGCCAGCGCGTCTACCACATCTTGCAGATAGACATAGTCACGCGTCTGTTCCCCACTGCCATAGATGATGACCGATCCACCACCCAGGGTCTGGCCCAGGAAGCGCGGCACCACCGGCCAGTGAGAGGCCGGCAACTGCTGCCCTGGCCCATAGGCGTTGAATATCCGCAAACAAACCGTCTCGATGCCCCACAGAGCACCGATGGTGTGCACATAGTGCTCGGCCGCCAGCCTGCTGACAGCATATGGAGAATCCGGATTGGGCGCCACATCTTCTCGCACCGGTTGCCCGGCCTGTTCGCCATAGACCGCGCCTGATGACGCCAACACAACCCGTCTTACCCCCGCATCGCGCATCGCCTCCATCACACTGACCGTGCCGCCCACGTTCACGCTGTTGTACTCACGTGGGTAGAGAACTGACTGGGGCACCGAGACGCGAGCCGCCAGGTGGAAAACACAGGCCACCCCTTGGAGCAATGTCCATAACTTGGGGACATCGTTGACGTCCCCACGGGTAAACAGAACAGCCTCGTCCAGGGCTGACTCGTCTCCGGCGCTCAAATCATCGATCACCCAGACCTCGTGCCCTTGGCGCACCAAGCGGTTCGACAAAGCGCGACCGATGAATCCGGCCCCGCCCGTCACCAGCAGACGCATTGAACTCCCCTTTCAGTCGTCAGATGACCCACATGCCCATTATACCCCTGCACCCGGCACCTGCAAGAGTGGTTGACAAGGGTGTACCCCCCGGGTATGATCGGCCGCATGACGTCCCGAATCACATACTTCGTCAAATGGACCTGGCGGGGCCTGGTTCTCCTCGCTGTGCTGATGCTGCTCGGCGCCAGTTTTCCGCACCGCAGCGGCGAGGAGTATGTCTACGATCACGTCATTCGCAGCCGGCGCTTCAACTTTGTCGAATGGGAAGTGGTGGCTCTCTGGAACAAAGCCCTCTACAGCCTCGCGCCACCCCACGCCAGCTTGGTTGACGCTGAGCAGCAACAGCTGGTGCTTGATTTCTTTGCTCTCTTGCGGGAAGCCGCTCTGCTCCGGCAGGAAATCGACACCGCTTACGCAGATCCCGCCATCGCTGACCCAGACTCGGTCACCGCAGATCTCAGGATGCAACTGGATCAGACCAGGGAACGGATCGATCACATCCAGCCCCTGGCTGAAGGGGCCCTGGAGGAGCAGATCGCCATCGTCCTGGTCGCCCACGGAATCGCGACCGCCGAACGCGTCTTCCCACCCGTTCAGCTTCATTTCACCCCCCTGCCCGCCATGCTGGTCGTATCGCCCCGCGACCGGATCGAGGCAATACGATTCTCTGCCCTCGAACCCGGTCTAAGCATTCAAGATTGGATCGAAATAGAGGACGCGGTCGCTAAAGAGCTCAATGTCTCTACGCTCGTAACTGCCATCGGTGGCCTTGCTGCTTATCCCGCCATGATGCTCGAAACAAGCTCCCTTACCTGGGTCGCCGAGACCGGCGCCCACGAATGGACCCATCACTATCTCACCCTTCATCCGCTCGGTCTACTGTACGATACCAGCCCCGAACTCCGGGCCATGAACGAGACAGTGGCCAACCTAGTCGGCCGAGAGATCGGCGCCGAGGTGATCCGCCGGTTCTACCCCGAGTTCGCACCTCCTCCCCCCCAACCGGATAAAGAAGGGCCCGCTCAACCAGTTGAGGAAGAGCCCGAGCGATTCAATTTCCGTGCCGAAATGCACACAACACGCATCCACGTCGACCAACTATTGGCCCAGGGCAAGATCGAAGAGGCCGAAGCCTACATGGAGGATCGCCGGCACTTCTTCTGGGAAAACGGCTACCGCATCCGCAAACTCAATCAGGCCTACTTTGCCTTTCACGGGGCTTACGCCGATGAGCCGGGCCAACGCGGCGAGGACCCGGTCGGCCCGGCCGTCCTCGAGTTACGCCAACAAAGCGCTTCCCTGCGCGATTTCCTGTACCGGGTTCGCGGGTTGACAAGCTTTGACGACCTGCAGCAGCTGATTGAGGGGTGACAGGCTGGGGATTGCCGTTTCCGGCAACCCCCAGCTTGTTAGGGCGCGTACCGGAAAGGATGCCGGGCGGCCGCCTTTTCCTGGATCAACTCGTCCACCGTCGGCCGTCCCTCGATCGCCTTGCGGATAGCATGCCGCGTCGCCTTATAGTTGTTTCCGAAAATTCGCGTCGCGATTGACGCTGCCGGGTGGACAAAGACGTTGGCAATCAAGACAATCTCGTCCAAGACTGTGTCTGGCAAGAACCCGTCCTCAATGCTGTGCTGAACGGCCAGATTGACACCGCGGGCCGCCTCCTCGTAAAAGAGCCGCTTGCTCTTCGCACTCCGCAAGGTCACCGTCGGCACCAACAAGAGGCGTGGTCGCTCGTTGATCAGCTTGATCCCCCGCTCTGCACCCCAATTCGCCGTTGATCGCTCAATCGCCCGGCCGACCGGTCCGTCCGCCCGACCGATCAGCAGATCAACGTGAGCCAGTTCGTGGAACGGAGGGCCGGCAAAACCTTCACCCACCTTGATCTCCCACTCCCCGATCACCTCGGGAGTCTGCGGTGTGGCAAAGACCTCGGTCACAATGCGCTTCCCGCCCAGATCATAGGTCACCGGCCGCTTCACGATCTTCTCAATGCCGCTCGCCTCCAACTGCAGCCGCAACTCCTCATAGTCCTCGCGCTTGAAGCCGCCGCCGGGCATGATTGGGTGACGCGCGTTCCCCATCGGCAATCCCATCGCCGTCAACCCCTCCTTCACCGCCTGCGGACCGGCCGTTTGAGTGACGATCCGCACCAGTCGCTGGATCCGCTGCTGGTCTTGCCGCGCCGCCTCCAGGTCGCCGCTCTGCACCGCCCGATAGATGCGTTGCCAGACATCAGGGATCAGATTGGCGCTCGCCAGGATGGCACCATCCGCCCCTGAGGCAAAGGCGGCCAAAGCGACCTCGTCATGCCCGACAAAGATACCAACTTTGCCCCGCACCTTCTCGAACAGCGCCGCCATAAATGGGAGGTCGCCCGAGGTGTCCTTGATCCCGATCACATGCTCCAGATCGAGCAACATCCCCTCGGCCGTCCACCACCGGAAATGGGTTCCCGTACATTGCGGCAGGTTATACAACACGATCGGAAATCCCACCTTGTCGACGGCCCGAAAATGGTCATAAACCTCGTTATAGGTAGGCTTGAGATAGTAGGGAGCGACCACTAGCGCCGCCGTTGCCCCGGCGGATTTCGCCATCTCGGTCAGCCGCACCGTCTCCTGCGTCGAGGAAGCGCCGGTGCCGGCTACAACAGGCACCCGGCCATTTGCCTCCTCGACCGCAATCTCAATGACCCGCATCCGCTCCTCAGCCGTCATGTACGAAAACTCGCCCGTCGTTCCGGCCGGAACCACCCCGTCAACGTCCGGCAGCAACCGCCGGATCAACCGGCGATAGGTGGCCTCGTCCAATCTATCCCGGCCGTCAAACGGTGTCACCAGAGCAGGGAAAATCCCCTTGAACCAGTCCGTCTTGTATCCCATCGATACCCCTCCTATCCGCTCGCCCTCGCGTGGGCAAAGGCCTGCCGCACCGCGCCGCGTGCTGCCTCCTGGCCCGCCAGGGCGAGAGCGTGGCGGTCAACAACTTTCGGATGGACCGTCACCAGCGCAATCATGACCTCTTGCTGCGTCGCCTCGCGCCCGATCGTGCCGTCCTCCAATGCGTCGGCAACCGCCCGCGCCACCGCCAGCTGCATCGGTCCATAGATCATGTTAGCCTGCCGGAGGTTCCTCTGATCAAGCGTGGGCAACGTCAACGTGGGTGGACACACCGTCAGCGCCGGTTCCAAAATCGTCGTCAGCGCTTCGCGACCGTGCTGGGGATATGTCAACTGCAACGCATAGCTATCGCCCAGGGGCGTTCCCTTGCCACCGGCGATCAGATCAATCTGAACTCTGTTCAGCCCTTCCCCGGCCGTACCGCTGCCAATCTTGAGCCTGTGCTCAGAGATCATCGCGGCCGTGATCTCCAGAGCACCAAACCGCTCCGCCAGGTTCCCTTCTGGATACGAGAACTCGATCTCTGGCGTTTCAACCTTGCCGATTCGCTCCAGCTCAAGCTCGATCTCTGCTCTCGTCTCGTGCAACAGCGCACCGCCCACAGCCTTGAGCGGCCTGCGTGGCACGCCCATATCCAGCCCCATCATCGCCAGCGCCGCCTTGACAGCCACGCCGCCACCATACCGGCAAAAGATGCGCGAGAGCTTCTGCACCTCGCGCTGCGCCTTGCGCGCGGCTGCCAGGTTTCCTTCCGCCACGAACTGGAGGACCGCCTGCCAGACCTCCGGGTAGACCTGCGCGCTGGCCAGGATCATCCCGCTCACCCCCCCGGCCAGAGCCGGTAGGACCACCTCGTCGTGTCCCACCAGGATATCGATCCGATCCCCGACGTATTCCAGCAACTCCATTGTATAGGTTAGATTACCAGAGGAATCCTTTAGACCGACGACTGTGGGTAGGTCAGCCAGGTCCTCAACCACCTCGCGCGACAGATAACGATCCACCACCTGCGGGATGTTGTAGAGAACGAGCGGAATGTCGACCGAGGTCGCAATGTCGTAAAAATGCTGATACACGCCCTTGTCAGACGGATGAAGAAAGTACGGAGTGACGACCAGAATGGCTGTCGCCCCCGCCGCCTTGGCATCCTTCGCCAACGCAATCGCCTCGGCCGTCCCCGAGGCACCACAGCCGGCGATGACTGGCTTTCCGTTGCACTCCTCCAGCGCGATCTCTAGTAGGCGCCGCTGCTCGCCCCTCGTCAGATAACTACACTCACCTGTCGTCCCACTGGTCACAACACCATTCACATGGGGCAGGCAGTGTCGGATCAGCCGCCGAAAAGCGGCTTCATCCAGCACTTCAGTTTCACGCAGAAAGGGGGTTACCAGCGCTGGGTAGACTCCCTTCGTCCATGGAACCTTGATTGGCATGAGATTACCTCCTTGGAGGGATTCTGGAATCGGCCGGGCAATACCCCCTGGCCCTCACCGAGGCTCTAGCTATGGATCAGCTCTTCGCCCCGCAAATCGACAATCGTCACATCTGGTAGCTCGCTAATCGCCTCCACCAATCGCTCTTGGGTCAGGTTCTCGATCTTGAGAAGCGAGCCATATAGATTCTCAGCTTGCTTCACGTACCAACCTCCCACGGCCGAGAGGTACCCGCCGGCCTTGGCAATGGCACCGGTCACACTGGCAAGAGCACCTGCCCTGTCAGGAATATGAACCGTCAACCGAACGCCCGAGCGACGGCCGCCCATGAGCTCCATCAGCGCCTCAAACAGATTCGTATCGGTGATTATGCCGGCCAGCTCTTGGCCGTCCATCACCAGCAGGCTGCTGATCCTCTGCTCGTTCATAATACGAGCTGCCTCTTCAACTGCACCATCCTTGTCGATGATGGCAGGTTCCTTGATCATCACTTCGGAGACACTCGTCGACGAGGTAAGATAGCTGAACTCAAAGCGTGTCAAACCTGTCCCTGCACCAGGCAGAGCTTTTGACAACGTCCCGCGTGTAATCAGGCCAAGCAACCGCCCTTCTTCATCCACGACCGGCAGATGGCGGATCCTGTGCTCCGCCATGATCTCACTGGCATCGGCTACCGACCGATTGGGGGCGACACACACCAAATCTGTCGCCATCAAATCTTTCACCAACATCTCTTCACCTCCCGTGCCTCCAGTCCGCTCACCAATAAGCCCCGTGCTCCAGCTCGTGTTTTCGCTGCATTTCCTCGGCCGTCATCCCCTCGGGCAGCACCATCTGCCCGGTCATCAGGATCTGCTGCAAACGGCCGATTACCTGCTTCTCCAGAGGCAGTAGACCCAGTTTCTGAATCGTCCGTTCGTGCGATATGTGCAGGTGTCGAATTCGCACCTGCCCATCCTCCCAGACAGCATAGGTCGGGTCGGGAACACCATAGCGTGGCTGGCCCAGACTTCCTGGATTGACCAGGACCATGCCGTCAAGCTGGCGAATGGCAGGAATGTGTGTGTTCCCCATCAAGATCACATCGGCTGCGACTCCCGCAACCATCTCGCGTAGGACGCTCTCGCGCGTAAAGAGCAGGTTAGCAGCCCCGTACTTTGGATCGTTCGGAGTCCCGTGCACTAGGTGAAAGCTGGTCCCACCTAGCGTCACCGTCTGCTGCTGCGGTAGGCGTCGCAGATAATCAATGTCGTCGGCCCGCAACACGTTCCAGGCGTACGCTTGCGTCGCCAATGCCAGATCGTGTACCTCGATCGGCGTCCCGCCACAAACATTATTCGCCAGCCCATAATCATGGTTTCCCTGCACCGCCATTGTCACATTGGCTCGCACCCACTGAATACAGGCCGCCGGATCGGGGCCATAGCCCACGATATCGCCGAGGAACAGTATGGCGTCCGGTTGGGTCTCCGCACGCTGCATCCACAGCAACGCTTCCCAATGGGCATGGAGATCCGAAAAAATCAGGACTCTCATCGAATGGACTCGAGTAATCCCTTCTCCCTCAGCAGAGGCCTCGGATCGACCAGGTTTCTCCCAAACGAGGTTGCCTTCTCTCCCAGCCCAAATGCCAGTGCCATCAGCTGCGTCACATAGAGGATGGGGGTCTGCCGTTCCAGGCCGGTCATCTGCATCTGCCGCCCATCCAGATTCGAGTGACAGAGCGGGCACGCCACTACGATCGCGTCCGCACCCACAGCCTGGGCATGCTCCACGATATCCTGGCTCAGTTTGAGCATGACCTCTTTGGCCGGAACAGCCAGACTCCCTCCACAGCAAATCGTCTTGTCATCCCAATCAAGACTCTCTGCCCCCAGGGCGTTGCATACCACATCAAGGTCCATCGGATACTCGGGATTGGGATGACCCGTAATCGCAGGCGGGCGGGTGAGTAGACACCCGTAATAGTTGACCACCTTCAGCCCCGTCAGTGGCTTTGTGACCCTGGCCTTGATCTCCTCAACCCCAACCTCGTTTGCCAGCCATTCGGAAATCGATCGGATGGCTACCTGATCCTGGTAGCTGTAACCGATGTCTGAGTCCAGCCGCTGCTTGAGCTCACTATCCTCCCGCGCTTCATGGACAGCCGTTCGGAATCGATTAAAACAGGCAGCGCATGGGGCAACCACCTCTTTGAACCCGCTCTTCTCGATCACCGCCAGGTTCACCATCGGCCGCTTGACACCCTCATAATGGTCCACATGATGGGCTGGGCTGGCTCCACAACATGTCCACCCTTCAGGCTCCACCAACTCGATCTCCAGCGCTTCTGTCGCCGCCTTGAACGAGTGATGAAACTCTTTCGCCATCGCGTGCAACGAACATCCCGGATAATACCCTACCTGCTTTTCCGTGGGATGTACATTCTTGACCTTGTCAGGTCTCGATCGCGTGAACGAAGGGATGAACGGAATCTTGTTCTTCTTGATCATCTCCAGGCCGAGGTCCATGTCCGACAGCACCCTCTTTGGCTGCCGGCTGGCCAGCGCCGCCAGCACATTCATCGATCCCATCAGGCCCAACTCGTAGACCCGGCC
>Ga0114946_10002557_pt1 | contig 12474 bp, 5 predicted proteins | sample WalLakDeSediment_FD_88676 | JGI IMG/M metagenome (GOLD analysis project Ga0114946, IMG submission 88676) | Lake sediment microbial communities from Walker lake, Nevada to study Microbial Dark Matter (Phase II) - Walker Lake 11/02/13 Deep Sediment | ecosystem: Environmental > Aquatic > Freshwater...
CATCGCATTGTGAATGACGTGCACGAGCGCCGCATGGGCTACAAGCAGGCGCTGCACGAGGCCGGGATCGAACCGGATCCACGGCTGTTAGTGGAAGGCAACTTGCTGCAGCAGTCGGGCGTGCTGGCGGTCGAGACGCTGCTGGGGCGCGGACGGCCGTTTAGCGCCATTTTTGCAGCCAACGACCAGATGGCCTTCGGCGCGCGCCTGGCGCTGTACCGGCGCGGGATTCGCGTGCCGGATGATGTCTCGCTGATCGGCTTTGACGATGAAACGTCGGCCGCCTACATGGTGCCCCCACTGACGACGATGCGCCAGCCGGCCAACGCCATGGGGTGCGCAGCCGCCAAAGTTATTTTGGACATGATCAATGACAAATCGGTAGGCGCCATGAAATTTGCCGCCGAATTGATTGTGCGTGAGTCGGTAAGGCGCTACCGGTAGCAACGGCCGCTGCTATTACGGGATTTTTTCCCCCAAATAGGGTAAAATCCCCTCGCAAGACGCCACGCCGAGAACACAGAATCAAAGAGAGAAAAAGAAATGGCCTCAATAGACATGGCATCTAGACCAATGGTCCAGGAACAAATCGAACGGCGGCGCAAGCGCGGGCGCGAGGATTTAAAACGCATCGTCAACCAGGGCAGCCACCCCGTCTACAGCCTGTTTGCCGTCACGTCCACTTCAGACCAGACCTACCAGGTGCGCATTCACGATTTGGAAGCGCTGCACAACACCTGCACCTGCCCCGACTACCGCACCAACCTGATCGGCACCTGCAAACATATCGAGGGCGTGCTGATTCAACTACGCGAAAAGTATGGGGATGAGCTGGACAAACTGGCGGCGGAACGGCCGTCGCTCACGCGCATCTACCTCCATTACGCCCACGACGTCACCGTGCGCATCTCCCAACCCCTGCCCGAGCAGCCCGCCCTGCGCCAACTGCTCGACCGCTACTTTGACGCCGAGGGCGTGCTGCAAGGCCCTATCTTGCACGCGCTGCCGCCGCTTGCCCACGAGATTGACAACCTGCCCGCCAAACAGCGCAACCTGCTGCACGTCACCGACGCCGTGCACGACCACCTGGCGCTGCTGCGCGACCGGGAGGCCATCCGCAAACAGAAGGAGTGGTTTGTCGAGCAGGTGCGCCAGGGCCACCGCTCCCTGAACGTGCTCAACACGCGCCTCTACCCCTACCAGGAGGATGGCGCGATGCACCTGGCTTTCGGCCGTCGCGCCATGCTGGCCGACGACATGGGGCTGGGCAAGACGGTGCAGGCGATTGCCGCCGCGGCGCTGCTGCGCCAACTGCGCGACATCCGCTGCGTGCTGATCATCAGCCCCGCTTCGCTGAAGCACCAGTGGGCGCGCGAGGTGCGCCGCTTCACCGACCTGGACGCGCAGGTGATTGAGGGCAACCCCAACCTGCGCCGCGAGCAGTACGCCAAGCCGGCCTTCTTTAATATGATCAACTACGAGCTGGTGCTGCGCGACGAAAAGCTGATTCAGCGCATGCAGCCGGATGTGATCATCCTCGACGAAGCCCAGCGCATCAAAAACTGGCGCTCAAAAACGTCCACGGCCGTCAAACGTCTCCAAAGCCCCTACGCCTTTGTCCTCACCGGCACCCCGCTGGAAAACCGGCTGGACGAGCTGTTCAGCATCTTCCAGTTTCTGGACCCGCGCGTGCTGGGGCCGCTGTGGGATTTCAACGGCCGTTACTTTGAACTGGAGCAAAAAGGCAAAAACTCCTACAAAGTCCTCGGCTACAAAAACCTGGACGAGCTGCGCAGCCGCATCGCCCCCTACGTGCTGCGGCGCGTGCGCGACGAAGTGCTCCACGACCTGCCGGAGCGCGTGGACAACAACTTCTTCGTCGAAATGAGCAGCGAACAGTGGAACGCCTATGACGAATACGCCGCCACGGTCGCCCGCCTGATTTCAGCAGCGCGCAAACGGCCGTTAAGCCCCAAAGAGCGCAACATTCTGCTTGGCGCGCTGGTGAAAATGCGCGTTATCTGCAACGCCCTGGCCCTGCACATCAAAGACCTGGACGAAAAAGAGCAGGAGCGCACCGCCCCCAAACTGCGCGAACTGCGCGATATCCTGGTGGACGAGGTCGCCGAAAACGGCCACAAGGCGCTCATTTTCAGCCAGTGGTCTGGTATGCTGGAACTCACGGAACCACTCCTGAAGAAAATCGGCCTGGGCTACGAAAAATTGACCGGCGACGTGCCCACTAGCAAGCGGGGCGCGCTAATCGAGCGCTTCTTCCAGGACAAAAACTGCCGCGTTTTCCTCTCCACCGACGCGGGCGGCACCGGCCTGAACCTGCAAGCCGCCAGCCTGGTTATCAACCTGGACCTGCCCTGGAATCCGGCCGTGCTGGCGCAGCGCATCGCCCGCGCCCACCGGCACGGCCAGGCGCGCGGCGTGCAGGTGGTCAACCTGATCGCCCAAAAAACGATCGAGGAGCGCATGCTGGACACGCTGGCCGCCAAGCGCGACGTCTTCCAGGGCGTCTTCGGCGGCGAAGAGTCGCCCACGGCGATTTCGTTCCGCGACACGGGCCAGGAACTGCTGAAGACGCTGGACGAGCTGCTGGGCAACGGCCGTGGCGTAGAAACCGAGGTTGTTCTAGAGCCGACGGCCGCGCCCGCCCTTGCGCCGGTCGCCGCCCCCGCCCCCACGCTGGAAACCTTTGCCGGCCTGCTGGTGGCGCGCTTCCCCGGACGCGTGCTGCTGGTGCGCCAGGCGCCCCAGTTGCCCGGTTCCGCCGCCGGCCAGGCCATCATGGTTGTCGTCGACCAGGATCCGGCGACGCTGCGGCCCCAGGTTGAAGCGCTGCTCAACCAGCACTGGGCCGACGCCCCGCCGGCGCTGCACCTGATGGAGCGCGAAGGCTACCGCGCGCTGGCGGCCCTGCTGGGCGACGCCCTGCCCGTCGCCGCGCCCGAAGCCGAACCGTTCCGCGCGCCTGCCCTGCCGCGCGAAGATCGCCAGGCGGCGCAGCGCAAGCGGCTGCAAACAACTTCCAAAGGCTTCGCCCAGGCCGATAAGCGGCTGCAGCTGGCGCGCGTCGTCCTCGGCGGCGGCTTTCCCGAAGAGGCCGCCCGCCCCGTGCGCGAGGCGCTAGGCTGGGGGCTGACCGCCTTCCTGGCGCTGGTCAAGGAGCGCCAGCCCTCCGCCGCGCTGCCCGCGCCGCGCGAGGTGCAGGCCGCCCTGGTGGACGCCAACCACCTCCCCGCCGACCTGGCCGCCCGTCTTTCCCACGTGCGCGAGCTCACCGCACCCCCGGCCGCGGACGAGGAAGCGGCGCCGCTGTCGGCGGAAGCGGCGGAAACGATGATAACGGCCGTGAATGACCTGATCGAACTGGGCCAGCAGCGCCTGGTTGAGCAGGGGCTGTAAACAGTTATGTTAACAAGATTGAGGGTGACCGGTTTTAAAAACCTGGTAAACGTTGATGTGCGTTTTGGTCCTTTTACCTGCATAGCCGGCGCTAATGGAGTGGGCAAATCGAATTTATTCGATGCGCTTCAATTCTTGGGCGCACTCGCAGATAACACACTCATTGAAGCGGCTTTGTCGGTGCGAAAGCCAGAATCAGGCAGAGCGACGGACATCCGCACGCTGTTTCATCGGGTGGGAAACGAGTATGACCGGCAAATGCACTTTGAAGCGGAGATGATCGTGCCGCCGGAAGGCATTGATGACCTGGGGCAGAAAGCGGAAGCAAGCATCACCTTTTTGCGGTACAAACTCTCCCTGGCTTATCGAGTCGATGCTGATATGCCTGCAATTGGGTCACTTGAAGTATTACACGAAGAACTGGAGCATATAAATCTAGGCGATGCGCATAAGCATTTAAAATTCCCACACTCCGCGGGAGTATGGCGGAAGTCGGCCGTGCACGGCCGACGAAGTTCCCCCTTCATCTCTACCGAAAAAAAAGATGACGCAAGAGAAAATGTCATTAAATTGCATCAGGATGGTAACAGTGGTCGCCCCAAGACTTTTCTAGCAAAATCCTTACTCCGCACGGTACTTTCTACAGCCAATGCAACAGAAAGTCCAACCGCCTTGTTGGCACGGCGCGAAATGCAATCGTGGCGCCTGCTCCAGTTGGAACCATCAGCCCTACGGGAGCCGGATGATTTTATGACAAAGCCTGGATTAGGGCGAGATGGATCCCACCTTCCGGCTACGCTTTATCACCTGGCGCACGCCCATGCGCGACGCGAAGAGAATGGATCGGCTACGTGGCTATACGAGCAGGTTACCGGTCGCCTTTCAGAGTTGATCCAGGGCGTGTTTGCACTCAGTGTAGATCGGGATGAAAAACGTCAACTACTGACGCTGCAAATCACCGATGCCGATGGTACCGTACACCCGGCTCGCTCTTTATCAGATGGCGCATTACGTTTTTTAGCGCTGGCCGTCTTGGAACAAGATCCGTCTGCCAAGGGTCTCATCTGTCTGGAAGAACCGGAAAATGGTATCCACCCACAGCGGATTCCGGCAATGTTACGGCTGCTACAGGACATCGCCGTGGATGTAGAGGAAAAAATCGGGCCGGATAATCCCTTGCGACAGGTCATCGTTAATACCCATTCACCGGTGGTAGTCAGCCAGGTACAAGATGACGATTTGCTTTTGGCCGAACTGCGGCAGATAGTAAGAGACAAGCAGCAATTCAAAGCAGCCCAGTTTAGTTGGCTGTCTGATACCTGGCGCGCGGAGGCAGAACCCGATACAAACCCGGTAGCTCGCGGTAATGTGCAAGCCTACTTAAAGCAGGTAATTGATTTTGGCCATCCACGTTCCTATTTAACCTATGAGGCGAGTAAGAAAAAGGCGATACCCGTAGGGGAACGACCGGATTTACAACCGCGCTTGTTTTCATTAAATGAATGACGCAATGCAAGAGCTGCGCTACACACTGGTCACGGAGGGTAGTTCAGATAATGCGCTCATGCCAATTCTGGATTGGGCGCTGCAAGAAAATGGCATAACAGGCGCAATTCAGAAAGCGTGGGCGGATCTAAGCTGGATACCGATCTCAGAAAGAATAACGCTGGCGGTGAAAATCCGGGAAGCAGTCCGATTGTATCCGTGTGACTTGTTATTTGTGCATCGTGACGCGGATCGAACCACAAGGCAAAAACGGGTTGATGAAATTACAGCGGCCATCAGCAGAGTGGTGGAAGGTGCAGACGACCCATCAGCGCATCAAATACCGCCGGCCGTTTGTATCATCCCAGTACAAATGCAGGAAGCGTGGTTATTGATTGACGATACGGCTATTCGGCGCGCCGCGGACAACTGTAACGGCCGCATTCCTCTCAACCTACCTTCCCTCGAACAGATCGAATCATTAGCCAATCCAAAACAAATCCTGCACGAACTACTAAAACAAGCCAGCGAAAAACAAGGGCGGCGCTTAAAGCAGTTTCGGCCTCACGCACACGCCCGGCGGGTCGCGGATTACATTTCCGACTTCTCTCCCTTACGCAAGCTCCCCGCTTTCATCGCTATGGAGGCGGAACTGGCGCAAACCATCGAAGCGCAAGGGTGGCGTAATCATTAACCGAAGCAGTATGAATTCCCGCATCCTCCTGGCTCCCGCCGCCGCCGGTAAGACCGAGTATTGCCTCGCACAAATCCGCGCCGCGCGCCGCGCAGAGCCGCTGGCCCCCATCTGGGTCATCGCCCCCAACGCGGCCCAGGTGCAGGCCTTCCGCCGCCGGCTGGCGCAGGCGGGCGGCGCGCTGAACGTCCACGTCGTTACCTTCTCCACCCTGTACGCCGAACTGCTGGCGCTGGCCGGCACGGCGCTGCCGCGCCTGGACGAGCCGGTGCTGCACCGCCTGTTGCGCGCCATTGTGGACGAACTGGCCGCCGCCGGCCAGATTACCTACTACGCCCCGCTGCAGGACAAGCCCGGCTTTTTCCACGCCCTGCGCGGCGTCATGCGCGAGTTCAAGCGGGCCCGCATTGAACCGGAGCGGCTCACCACGGCCGTCGCCGACCAGGGCCCCCACCTGCAAGAGATCGCGCGCATCTACGCCCGCTACCAGGGCTGGCTGCAAGCCGCGCAGTGGGCCGACGACGAGGGGCGCGGCTGGCTGGCCGCCCTCGCCCTCGCCGGGCAGCCGCGCCTGTGCGCCGGCTGGCGGCTGCTGGTTGTGGACGGCTTCGACGCCTTCAACCCCACCCAACTGGCCGTGCTCGGCCACCTGGCGCGCCAGGCCCAGGCGACCATCGCCACCCTCACCGGCGCCGCCGTCCCGCGCCTGGCCCACCGCCGCTTTGCCCGCGCCCAGGCCGAACTGGAAGCGACGCTGGGCGTAACGGCCGAAATGCTGACCCCGGCCGCCGTACATTTAGCCCCAGCCCTGGCCCACGTCGAGGCCGCGCTCTTCGCCCCCGCCACGCCCCCACCGCCGGCGACGGACGACGCGCTGACGCTGCTGGAAGCCCCCAACCGCGCCCAGGAGGCGCGCGCGGCGCTGCGCTGGCTGAAGCGACGCTGCGTCCAGGACGGCGTCCCGCTCGACCAACTGGCGCTGCTGGCGCGCGATCTGGAAGCGTACCGGCCGTTTTTGGAAGAGACCGCCGCCGAGTTCGGCCTGCCGCTGGCCCTGGTCGAGGGCGACTGGCTGCATCAAAACCCCGCCGTCGCCGCCCTGCTCGATCTGCTGGCGTTGCCCCACTTCAACTGGCCGCGCCGCCTGCTGCTCGAAGCGTGGCGCAGCCCCTATTTTGACTGGTCCGCCGCGCCGATTACCCCCGCCGACGCCGACCTGCTGGAGGATGTCGCGCGCGACGGCCAGATCATCGCCGGCCTCACCCAGTGGCGCGAAGCGCTGGAGCGGCTGGCGCAGGCCGCGCCCGCCGGCGAAGGCACAGAAGAACTGGCGGAAACGGCCGTAACCTCAACCCCGGCGGGCGCGCAGGCCGGCGCCCTCCTGCCCAAATTCGACGCCTTCGTGCAGCGGCTGACGCCGCCGCCGCAGGCCCACCTGCGCGACTACGTGGCCTGGGTGGAAGCGCTCATCGGCGACGACCCGGCCCTGGCCCCGCTCCAGCAGCCCTGGCGGCTTGCCGGCAGCCTGGGCATGGTCCGGCGGGCGCGCTATGGGATGGACGATGCCCCGCTGCCCACGGCCGAACGGGACGTCGCCGCCCTGCAGCGGCTGAAGGACGCGCTGCGCAGCCTGGTATTCGCCGAATTTGCGCTCGACGCCGGGCGCCCCATGCCTTACGGCCGTTTCTGGCAGGAACTGCGCGGCGCCGTCGAGGCCACGCGCTACCCGCTGCCGGCGCCCAAGGGGCAGAGCGCGCTGCTGGCCGCGCCGCTGCTGGCGGCGCGGGGCCTCAGCTTTCACGCCGTAGCCCTGCTGGGGCTGAGCGAAGGCGAATTTCCGCGCCGGCCGCCCCACGACCCGCTGCTGCGCGCGCCGGAACGCGCCGGGCTGGCCGCACGCGGCATCGCGCTGGAAAGTTACGACGTGGGCGACGAGGTCACCCTCTTTTACGAGGCTGTCACCCGCGCCCGCGCCCGGCTTTTGGTTACGCGCCCCGCCCTGGGTGACGACGGCCAGCCCTGGGAAGCCTCGCCCTACTGGGAGCAGTTACGCCACGCCAGCCAGGTCATGCCGCGCGCCCTACGCGCCGCGGATCCGCTGCCGCTGAGCGCCGCCGCCTCGGAAGCGGAGTTCCTGGCGGCGCTGGCGGCGGCCGGCCCCGCCGCTGCGCCCCTGCACGACCGCCTGCCGGAGATCCCCACGCTGCACGCCGGCTGGGCGCGCGTGCAAGCCGGCGCGGCCGTGCTGGCCGCGCGCCAGGCCGCCCAGGCGCAGGGCCTGTTCGAGGGCGATTTGACCGCTTTACGGGCGCAGTTGACGCGCCGCTACGGAATGGAACGGCCGTGGAGCGCCAGCCGCCTGGAAAGCTACGCCGTCTGCGCCTTCTCCTTTTTCGCCGGCTACGCCCTCGGCCTCGATCCGCCCCGCTCCGAGGCCGCGGGCTACGACGTGCGCCAACTGGGCAGCATGTACCACGCCATTCTCGAAGCCGTTTACCGCCAGGCGGCGGCAACAGGCCAACCGGCCGCCAACCTGCTGCCGCCCATCGCCCGGCGCGAATTTGACGCCGCCCCGCGCGCCTACGGCTTTCGCCCCACGCCGCTCTGGCACAGGCAGCGCGAGGAATTAGAGCAAATCCTGCTCGCGACGGTCAAGGCGCTCGACGAGGAATCCGTCGGCTGGCGACCGGTAAGCCTGGAGCCGCCTTTTGGGCTGGAGGGGACGCCCCCGCTCACGCTGGCGGATGAGGCCGGCGCCACCCTGCGCCTGCGGGGGTTCATCGATCGCGTGGACGTGGACGCCGACGGCCGTTTACGCATCGTCGACTACAAAAGCAGCAACACGCCCATCGCCGCCAAAGCGCTGGCCGAGGGCAAACGCATCCAGCTTGCGCTCTACGCCCTGGTCGCGCGCGACGTGCTGAAGCTGGGCGAGCCGGCAGCGGGCATCTACTGGCACATTGGGGCGGGCAAACCCAGCCACCTGCGGCTGGAAAAACAAGAAGGGGGCGTAGAAGCGGCGCTGGCGACGGCCGTGGAGTACGCCCTCGCTTACGCCGCCGCCATTCGCCAGGGCCGGTTCGCGCCCCGGCCCCCCGACGGCGGCTGTCCATCTTACTGCCCCGCCGCCAATTTTTGCTGGCGCTACCGGCCGAGTCCCTGGTAGAAATCAATAAGTCCAATCATGGATAAATTGACGGTCGAAAATCCATTTGACCCTATTTCTCCGCAGGATCGAGCCTGATGTCTGCAATCCTCTCCGCCTACACCCTCACCGATGCACAAAAAAGCGCCGTAACGGCGCGCGGACGTGACGTCATCGTCACGGCCGGCGCCGGGTCAGGCAAGACGCGCACCCTGGTGGCCCGCTACCTGGGCCTGCTGGAAGAGGGCGTCCTGCCCGAGCAAGCGGCGGCCATCACCTTTACCGAAAAGGCCGCGCGCGAGATGCGCAGCCGCATCCGCACCCAAATCCAGCAGTGGCTGCAAACGGAGCTGAACCCCCACGGCCGTTTCGCCTGGGAAGCCGTCTACACCGCCATGGACGCCGCCCCCATCGGCACCATCCACAGCCTCTGCGCCCGCATCCTGCGCACCCATCCGGCCGAGGCCGCCCTCGACCCCGCCTTTGACGTGCTAGACGAGGGCAGCGCCGCAGCCCTGCAGGCCGATGCCGTAGAAAGCGCCCTGGTGTGGGCCGCCAACGACTCCCAGGCTTCGGCCCTTTTCGCCCTGCTCGGCGAGGAGGGGCTGCGCCGCGCCGTCGCCCACCTGCTGCAAAACCGTCTGGACGCGGCCGGCGCCTTCCAGGCCGCCGGGCCCGACCCGCTGGCCCACTGGCGGCAGGCGGCCCTGGACGCGCTGGACGCCTTTTTGAACGCGCCGGAAGTGCAAACGGCCGTCGCCGACCTGCGCGCGCTGCAAGCCGGCGGCGTCCTCACCCGCCTGGCGGCCGACAAGCTGGCCCAAACCATCGCCGACTTTCTGGCCGCCTGGGAGCAGGTGGAGGCGGCGCGCCGGGCCAACGATCTCAACGGCCTGCTCACCCACCTGCCCGCGGCGCGGCGCGCCATGAAGAGCAACCTCGGCCGCGCCGCCGCCTGGGACGATATCGCGCCGCCGCGCCAGGCGCTGGAGGGTCTGCGCGCGCGTTACGACGCTGCGCTGGCCGACCTGCTCAAGGCGCCGCTGGATTGGGGGCAGGAAGAGGCCGCCGCCGCGGCCCTGCCCCTCCTGCGGCAAACCTTTGAGCAGGCGCTGCGCGCCTACGCGAGCGCCAAAAGCCAGCGGCGCGCGCTGGACTTTGACGACCTGGAGGCGCACGCCGTGGCGCTGCTGGAAACCCACGCCGCCGTGCGCGCCTACTGGCAGGCGCAGCTTCAGGCCGTGCTGGTAGACGAGTTTCAGGATACGAACGATCGGCAGCGGCGGATTATTGAGGCGTTGACGGGTTTTGGGGAGCGTGGGGAAGGGCGAGGGGCGAGGAGCGAGGAGCGAGGAGCGAGGGGCGAGGGGCGGGGAACGCTGTTTGTGGTGGGGGACGCCAAGCAGAGCATTTACCGCTTTCGCGGGGCGGACGTGACCGTTTTCCGGCGCGTGCGGGCCAACGTCGCCGCGGCCGGCGGGACGCTGCTGGACCTGGACCTGACCTTCCGGGCGCACGCGCCGCTGGTGGCGCAGCTTAACGGGCTGCTGGCGCCGGTCATGGACGAGGCGGTGACCGCCGCCGACGGGTCGCTCCGGCCGTTTGCCGTCCCCTTTGCGCCCCTGCGCGCGCACGCCGACGCCCCGCGCGCCGGCGTACAAGAGCCCTTCGTCGAATTTTGCCTGGGCGTGAGCGCGGAGGGCAGCGACGGCCGTACCGCGGCGGCCCACGCCCTGGCGCGGCGGCTGCAGCAGTTGCACGACGACGAAGGCTTCGCCTGGGGCGAGATGGGGCTGCTCTTCCGCGCCTCCACCAGCTTTCCCGCTTACGAAGACGCGCTGGAAGCGGCCGGCATTCCCACCATCACCGTCGCCGGGCGCGGCTTCTACGAGCGGCCGGAGGTGCGCGACCTGCTCAACGCGCTGCGCGCCATCGCCAACCCGCGCGATGACGGCGCGCTGGTGGGGCTGCTGCGCTCGCCCGCCTTTGCGCTCACCGACGGCGCCATTTACCTGCTGCGCCGTGGCCCCGCCGAACAGCCCCAAAACCTGTGGGCCGCGCTGCGCGCCGATCTGACGCTGCTGGATCCGGCCGACGCCGAACGCGCGCGCCGCGCCGCCGCCGTCATCGCGCAGCTTAACGGCCAGGTCGGCCGGGTTCCCGTGGCGCATCTGCTCAAGCAATTGCTGGATTTAACCCATTACGCGGCTATCCTGCACGCGCCGGGCAATGGGTCAGAAAACGCCGCCGGCAGCGGGCGCGCGCGGCGCAACGTCGAAAAGCTGCTGGCCGACGCCCACGCCAGCCGTCTGGTGAGCGTGGGTGAGTTCCTGGCCTACGTGCAGACGCTGCGCGACGTGGGCGCGCGCGCGGGCGAGGCGCCCGTGGAAGCGGGCGCGTCGGTGCAGTTGATGACCGTTCACAAGGCCAAGGGGCTGGAATTCCCCCTCGTGGTCATCGCTGACGCCGCCTGGCAAGGAGGCCGGCAGGCGGACGCGCTGCTGCTCGACGCACAGCTTGGGCCGGCGCTCAAGCAGCAGCGCGACGCCGACGGCCGTTCCCTCATCTACCAGCTCGCCGCCCAACACGACCGCGCCCAGGCCGACGCCGAGGCGTGCCGCCTGCTCTACGTGGCGGCCACGCGCGCCGAACAAAAGCTGCTGGTGAGCGGCCAGGTCCAGGTCAGCAAGGCCCAGGCGACGCCGGGTCAGCTTCAACCCAGGGGTTGGCTGGCGCAACTGGGGGCTGCGGTGGGGCTGGCGCAGCAGCGCCTGGCGTCGCCCTTGCAGGAACCCCTCACGCTGGCGCTGGCGCGCGTCGACGGCCGTGCCGTCGGCTGCATCCTCTCGCCGGCGCTGCCGCCGCTGGCGCCGCCGCCGCGCGCGGCCGCCGTCCCCGCCGCGGCCGCCGTCCCCGCCGCGGCCGGCGCGCTGGAAACGAGCTGGCCGCCGCCGCTGCTGGAACCGGTAATGACCGTGGCGCAGGTCGACGAAGACGAACGGCTGCAAGCGCGCGAGGCCAACCCGCCGCCGCGCGTCTGGCGCGTGGTCCCCACCGCCGCCCGACCGCGCGGCCCCGCCTGGGTCGTCGGCACACTCTTCCACGAGGCGCTGCGCCGCTGGCGTTTCCCCGGCGACGCCGGGCTAGCGGCGCTGCTGCGGCTGCACGCCCAGGAATTGGGCCTCACCGACGCGGCCGAGATTGAGACCACCCTCAAGGAGGTGACGCACCTGCTCGAGCGCTTTAAGCGCCATGAGCTTTTCCGACAGCTAGACGGCGCGCGCCGCCATCACGAAGTACCGTACGCCCTCATGCAGGAAGGCCGCAGCCAGAGCCGCGTGATCGATCTGCTGGTGGAGGAAAACGGCTGTTGGACGGTGATCGACTTCAAGACCGACCGGCTGCAAGACCGGGCGGCGCTGCAGACAGCCAAGGCGGCAGGTTACCGGGAGCAGGTGCGGGAATATGTAACGGCCGTGGCGGGCCTCCTTGGCGAGGCGGCGACGGGGCGGCTGTGCTTTTTGGATGTGGCTGGGGCGATTTGGATTGAGGAAGTTGAGTAGGGGGAGAAGCGCGCAGAGGGGTGGAGGGAATGAAAAAAGGCAGGCGCCTGGCCTGCCTTTTTTGCTTTGGCTCCTCAGGTTGGACTCGAACCAACAACCCTGCGGTTAACAGCCGAGGGTTGAGAGGGGAGTGGTTTGCGTTTGTGGGGAGGCTGCAGGGCGATGGGCGTGGC
>Ga0114946_10002558_pt1 | contig 12473 bp, 20 predicted proteins | sample WalLakDeSediment_FD_88676 | JGI IMG/M metagenome (GOLD analysis project Ga0114946, IMG submission 88676) | Lake sediment microbial communities from Walker lake, Nevada to study Microbial Dark Matter (Phase II) - Walker Lake 11/02/13 Deep Sediment | ecosystem: Environmental > Aquatic >...
ACACAAAAACAAACTGATATGGTTGTAGATTACAAATCAGATTTATTAAAACGACAACAAAAATTTAAACATTTTATTGATTATTAATATGAATACACACGAATTACCTGAGTTGATGAATAAAGTTCTTGTAAATTATGTAAGACTTCATCAAAAAGTACAAATTTATCATTGGAATGTTGTTGGTCGAGATTTTTATATGTTTCATAAGTTATTTGGTGAAGTATATGAAACAATTTATCCTAAATTAGATGAACTTGGTGAATTGATAAGAAGTCATGATCATATTGTAGAGTTTTCTGGTGATTTTTCATCAGGTATAGAAAAAGATTTAGAAGTAAATTTTGAATTTGATAAAATACATACACCAGAAGAAATGATACATGATCTTATTAAAGATTTTCTTAATATGGTAACAGCATTTCTTAAAATACGTTTATTATCCGAAAATGATGGTGAATGTCATGTTTCTGCTTTTGTAGATGATAATGTTAAATTTTTTGAAAAATATCTTTGGGTTTTCAAATCAACCATACAAAAAAACTAAATGCATCAAAAAACTAATAATAATGTAATTAGAACAGCCATTGAATCAACAGATTTATATCTTAATGTTGTAAAACATTCAAGAGAAAGTGGGATTGTTACAGATTCAATATTAAGAGATTTCATTCATTTTTTTGATATTGCAAAAGAAGCTTTAGATAGATTGGGTGATTTACATAATCATATGCACTATATTTTACCTATCCATGATGAAATGGTTGAAATGTGGTCCAGGAGTAAATCTATTAAAGAATCTAATATTTCATCGTTTAAAAAATTTATAAAAGAAGAAGCTGAATTTTCTGATCAAGAATTAGATGAGCTGGCTAGTTCTATAACTTGGGATGATATTTTTGATCTTTATAATGAGGATGAGCTGGTTAATGAGGATGACGAAGAATTAGAAGAAGCATCATCGGCGGGTAGAAGATTAAAACAAGCTAGATCAATGCGAATTATGGGTAGAAGAATTTCAATCGCCAGAAATTTAAAATTGAAAAGAACATCTAGTTTAGTAGTATTAAAAAAACGTGCTGTACTTGCTGCAAGAAGAAGTTTATATAAGAAAATTTTAATGGGAAGAGATAAATCAACTTTGTCAGCATCAGAAAAAGATAATGTTGAAGCAAGAGTTAAAAGAATGCGATTTATGCAAAATGTTCTAGCTATTAAATTGTTACCAGTAATAAGAAAAATAGAACAAACAAGGATTTCGAATAGATCGAAAAGAAAATAAGTATTAAATGAAATATATTTTATATAAATAATACTATGTAATATTAATAGATTAGGAGAAACATAAATGGCTTCATGGGGATTAAAAGATAACGTAGCATTAACGGGAACAATAACAACTTCTGATGATATTGATATTGTTCAAGGTTTCGATACAACATTTTTAGAAGAATTACAAGCTGGTGATTATGTAATATTGGACGGTCAAAAATACCAAACGGATTTAGTATCATCCAATACAGAATTTAGACTAACATCATTAGCTTCTGCAAATTTAGATAATGTCACTTCAACAATTCAACAAGGTCCAAAATATATTGGTAATGTTGATATTGAAGATAATGTTTATACAATTCAACGTATTTATGGTGTCGATAGTGATGAAGTTAATAATCCAGATAATAGAATTCGCAACATTAAGTCACCAGGATGGGTACATTATCAAGAATATACCGATGCTCTTGGTCAAACACGATATAAAACAGAAGTTTTAGTTTCCCTTTCAAAGAATTTCAGTGCTGATAATGCTGGTGATGCTGATGATGATGATGTTGTTCCTAATCATAGTATATTCTTTGTAAATCAACCAGAAGATAATTTAGATGTTGTTGATGGTTCAAATGTAACCTATATGGTTACAGCAGATTCAACAGATAACACAGCAATTATCGAATATCAATGGTTTGAAAGTGCCGATAACATTAACTTTAATTCACTATCAGATGATGCTATTTATTCCGGTACTGATACTAATACATTGGAAATTTCTGATGTTACTGGTCTAAATAATTATTTCTATCGTGTAGTTATTTCACATGATGATATGTTCGATAAAATTAGTAATTCCGTTACATTAACAATAACTATTTAATAATATAATATGTCAACATATGATTCGAAAGTAAGTGATTTACCAGAAGTAACATCTTTAAATGTTGAGCAAGATAAATTGTATCTTGCTCAACCAGGATCATCTAAATCAATTTCCCTTAAAAATTTATTTGATAACATCATTAACCCAACTTTACGTGGTATTGTGAAGTTGGATGATGATATTCAGTTTTTAAATTCAGATGGTGTGTTAGATTTATCAAAAACAATAACTCAAATTAATGTTGGTATTAATAATGCTGATATAGATTTGCCAGATGGTGAAGAATCACAATTAAAAATTATAGTTGTTGTTGGTGGTTCTAGTGGTGGTACTTTTACCCTACGAGGTAATACTCATGCTGCTGGTAATGTCGCATTTAATACCAGAGGACAAACAGCAACAATGCTTTTCACATCAAATAAATGGTGTGTTATTGGTGGTAATGCAAACGTAATTTAATAATTGAGGTTGAGAAATTCTATGTTACTGAATAAAAAGACTTTTGTTTTTTTAGCAATAAGAAGTTATGTAAATTTATCTTGTGTTGGAAATGAAGAATTTAAAAAAGATTTAAAGATTTTTTCACAATTAAACAAATCTTTAAAACGTAGAAAGAAAAAAGAATCATTCAACATAAGATTAGCACTAAATCACATAATTACAATTTATAATCTATTTGATGACAATGCTACTGCATTATTATTTTATAAAATAGATGAAGAATATTGGGATGTGATAAAAACATTTTTAATTTTTATTAATAGAATGCCAAATGACTTTAAAATTAACGATACTCTTTATAACGAATCTGATATTCCAGTCAATTTTGATATTGCTGCTGAATTAAGAAAAATTTAGGAAAATAAAATGTCAAAATTTATTGATTCTATGATTGCTATTAGAATCGTTAAACTTTTATCAACTCCAATTGAAAAAAGTGATGCGTTTAAACTAGGTATAATTGATAGGAACGGCAATCTAAAAAGAAAACCACAAACAATAAAAGAAGAAGATTCATATACACTATTGAATAAAATTGTATTTAAACTTCAAAAAGTTTTACACAGAGCACCAAATTCTGAACAAGAATTAAGACAAATAGCAGCATCAGCAAAAGTTGTTTCCGAATGTTATGAAAATAATAATTTAATTGAAAATATTGAATTAAATTATATTGATTGTCTAAATAATATCGATGATGATTATATCACAGAATTTTTTGAATCCATAAACAAAAAACGAGTAAAAAGTTTTTCTGATTTCATAAATGAAGAAGATGGTGGTGGTGATGGTGGTTCAGCACCAGCAAATAATGCTTCAGTAACAAAAGGTGTTGATGGATTTACACCAGAAACAACACCAATAAAAAAGAAAGAAAAATTGTTAAGAAGAAAGAAATTGACTTTGTTTTAATATAAATACTGATTAGAGAACTGAAGTTCTTCTAAACTCAGAATTAATTTTAACTTAACCGGAGCTTACCTTGTCAAGAAAAATTGTTAATATTAGCAATGCCCCTTCTTATAAAAAAAATAATACCAGACTAAAAATTGTTTATGATGATCTTGTATTTTTCGACCCTTTAACACGAAATCAAGAAAAGTTTTATGCATCATATAATAAATCACCATTGTTAATTTTAAGTGGTGTTGCTGGTAGTGGAAAAACATTTATTTCTTTGTATAAAGCATTGGAAGAAATTCTTTCAAGGGATTCAGAATCAAATAAGGTAATTATAGTTAGATCAGCAGTACCATCAAGAGATTTAGGTGCTTTACCAGGATCAATAGAAGAAAAAACAGCAATATATGAACTACCATATAAAGATATGTGTAGAAAAATGTTTGGAAGAAAAGATGCTTATGAAAGATTAAAAGAACAAAATGTTATTGAATTTGTATCAACATCTTATGTTCGTGGTTTAACTTTTGACAATTCTATCATTATTGTTGATGAATTTCAAAATTTAAATTTTCATGAATTGGATGGGATTATTACTAGAATTGGTGAATTCTCTAAAATTCTTTTTTGTGGTGATGTTGTTCAGAGTGATCTTTTATCAAAAAAATCTGATGTGTCAGGGTTTAACAAATTCATGAATATTATGAGTCATATGAATTCTGTAAAACATATTGATTTTGGTGTGGAAGATATTGTACGTGGAGCATTAGTTAAAGAATACATCATAGCAAAACTAAAATCAGGAGAGTAAAAGAAATGGTAAGGAAATTATATTTGACAGAAGAAATGATGAAAGAATTATACCCAAAATTATCTGAAGAATGGCATAAAGCATTAGTTAACATAGAATATTATGAAATAACTACATTAAATAGGATTGCTGGGTTTCTTTCTCAATGTGGTCATGAATCAAGTGATTTTACTAGATTAAGAGAAAATTTAAATTATTCTGAAAACGCACTAAGATCAACTTGGCCTTCAAGGTTTGATATGATTTCCTCCAAACAATATGCAAGAAAACCACACATGATTGCTAATAAAGTATATTCAAATAGAATGGGTAACGGTAATGAACAATCTGGTGATGGTTGGAAATATATTGGACGTGGTGCAATTCAAATAACGGGAAAAAACAATTATCGTAAATGTTCGCTTTATTTATTCGATGATTTACGATTGCTAGACAATCCAGATTTGTTGTTAGAACCTAAATTTGCTATTCTTTCTGCTTGTTATTATTGGGATGTTAATAATCTGAATTCTTTTTGTGATAGTGCTGATATACACACGTTAACAAGAAGAATTAATGGTGGTACTCATGGTTTAACAGATAGGAAACAAAGATTCGATAAGATTAGATTAGAACTTTTAAGATTAAATAAGATAAATTCACAAATAAGATAAAATGTTTAATAAATTTTCATTCATACCCGGTTTTGACTATACACTTGTTTCAGAAATAGATATAAAGATAGATATATATCCAAAAGAATTAATAAAAGATAGATATATAAATCTATGTGAAGATGGTTTCCTTTTATTAGAATCGGGATATGCATGGGATTCATTCTTCTTTGGTTTATTTGATAATGAAAAAACAATACCAAGTTTTGCTATATTGGATGCATTATATAGATTAATAAGATATAATTATTTGGATATTAGTATGAAAGAGCAAATTGATAGATTATTTTATCAACTATTACTTTCAAAAAATGTAAACACGAAAATAGCTAACATTTTATATTTTTTAGTAACAAAATATGGAATGGAAAGAATAAACAAATCTAGGGATATAATAACAATTAAAGATATAAAACACGTTAAAGTGTTATAATATTTTTAAGATCATATTAAAGGAATAAAATGATAAGAGGTTATAAAAATTTTTTAAGTTCTATAATTTTAGAAAATTTACATCCCGAATTACACGATGTAATTAATAAAAGTTCGACAAAATATAGTAGATTAAAAAAACAAACAGAACTTGTAAAGAAAATTCAAGATTTAAATGCTCGCGGTGAAAAAACTGGTCTTGAAGGTAATATGCCAAAAGGTTCAAGTAGAGCATATCTTCAACATGCAGAACCACATGATATTGAAGTGGATGGTAAGAAACGTAAAATGAAGATAGGTACAAAAGTAGCTATTAAGGCTGATCTTGATAAACATCATGATGATCCCGATGAATCTTTAGGACAAATGCAAAATAGAATTGAAAATAGTGATTATCATCTAAATCAACATCATAGAATTTTAACTCATGTTGAAGGTAATAAATATACAGATAATTCAGAAAATGGTATTTTTCCACCATTAGTAGACCATGATCATGAAAAACATAATTGGTCAAAAGTCGCACACACTAACGATATTACTAAAGGTGAATTTAAAAAACGAACTGTTACCGATACACATCCTAAAGGTATTTCCCATACAGAATTTTGTGACGCTTTAGAAAGAGCACATACAAGAAATCATGGTAGATATTGGAAAAAAGCTGATCATGAAGAGAAAAAATTAGATCATGTTGAATCACATCCATTGGTACAGAAATTTTTAGACCATCAAAATACTTATGATACTCCACCTACAGATTACAGACAAATTAAAAATCTAGGAACATTTGAACATAATGGTACTCATCATATTGTTGCTAGGGATCATGGTTATAATCATGAAACTCAACATGCTTATGTTGAAGCTAGAAGAAAACACGCAAGTCAAAATGATCCTTATAGAAGATATTAAAAAGGTTAAATATTATGAAATTTGATAGAAATTTTAATCCAAGAATGAGAAGAGAAAATAAAAACATTCTAGGTAATTATGAACCCAAATGTACTCATTGTGGTCATGATTCAGCAATAGTATTAGCAAAAGACGAAGAAGGTGTTACATTAAGATGTAAAGCTTGTAATAATATGTATGAAATATTTTACTTACAGGAAACAGTATAATGGTAAAAAAATATGTTGTATGTGATGAAAACTTTGAAAACTTCGGTAAAGCTATAGAATGGAATAAATATGTATTTGAATCAGAAATTACTAATATGACAAATACATACATAGAACTTGATCATATTCATGAAGGCGAATCTATGGATTTTCCTGGTGGTTATATTTTACCTTGTATTTTGGAAGAAGTAGAAAATTATGATCCGTTATATTATTATGTTTCATATGAACCAGATATCCGTGTTGAAAAAAGAATGGCTTTTTATTCATATCCATTAATAGAAAGAGAATTGGATTCTGCTAAAGAATATTTAATTAAAAAATTAGCACATAATAGGTGGATGTTAGAATCAAATGGAATGAGTTATAATTACGATGAAGATGATATAATAACCATTCCAACTGAAAGAGAAGATAGAAATATTTTATTTCAAGCATCATTTTTAATTCCTGATGATGGATTTGTATATTGGAAATTTAATGAGGGATATCGTTTAGTAACAAAAGAAAAAGCTTTTGAAATTGTTAAAAATATTGCTGTATTTGTTGAACAATGTTTTACTGCTGAACATTTAAAAAAAATGGAAATTGAACAGTGTACAACTTTGGAACAATTGTCTGATATAAATATAGATTCCAATAAACTATTAAATGCTGTATAATCTTATTTTAAGATAATCAATCTTCTATAAGGTTCTATAAAATGAATAAAAGAGATTTATTTTTAGTGATGGTATTTTCAATTTTAGTATTCAGTATATTAGATATTGTAAATACATTGAAGATTATTAGTGTAGGTGGAACAGAAGAAAATCCTTTAATGGATTATTTTTTGAATCAAGGTGTTGTATATTTTATAGCAGCAAAAATGATTATGGTTTCAATTGCGCTTGGTATTTTAACTACAATTCATTTATTCTATGAAAAATATGTTTTTATAATCAACCTTTCTTTAGCTTTGATAAATATAGGTTTCATTATGTTGATGTTTTGGCAATACTACATAATCTTTTTTCTAATCTAAAAATTAAAATGTTAATACAAACCATAATCGTTAAATTGTTTAAAAAGATAATAGATAAGGAACTCATTCTGAAATTATGGGATGAGTTCCCATATAAATTACATATTATAATTGCTGGTATTTCATTTGCTATGGGTAAATATCTATCAGATTGTTTTTTGTTTTAAAAGGAATTTTAACAATGAATTTAAGTGATGTAGAATTTCATTCTCTTTATTGGAGTAATGTTGATCCAAAGATGGTAAAATCTCATGAAAATGTAATGAATTATTTTGAGATACCAATAAATTATTATCATGAAAATGTTAGGCATGGTGAATGGATGGATGATGTTGTTATTAACTCAAATTCCAAATATGTTGTATTTTTTGATATCGATTGTGTACCATTAAATACAATAATCATTGAAGAATGTGTACAATTCTTAGAAGAATATAATACCTTATTTGGTATCGCACAAGTTTCAAATCATATACCACCAAAAACACATATATATTCAGCACCAGCATTTTTTGGTATTGATGTTGATATGTATGTTAATTCAAAAAGTGAATTTTTAGAAACAAGAAGAAGTGATGTGTGTGAAGAATTGTGCTATGAATTAGAAGAAAAGGGCATGACATATAAAGCATTATATCCAACACATTATTATAATCCACCAAAAGAAGGTTTATGGAGACTAAACAATTATGGTTATTATGGTATTGGAACTATATTTGAAAATTCTATATTTCATTTATATCAATCTCGATTTTCAGAGAATGCGAAATTGTTTGATGATGTATGTAAAAGCATTGTTAAGGGTAAAAGAATAGATTTTGAATGCTTTAATAAAGCAACTTTTTAAATAAAAATTAATATTATGAGAATACTATTTCAAACAAATCAAATCGATTATCGTGGTACTACTGTTGCCATTTCAGATTATGCCAAATACAATAATGAATTTTTAGATAATGAATCTATAATTTGTTATGATAGATCAAGAAAATCTGATGTAGAAGTTATCAATAATCTTAAGAAAAATTTTAATGTTTATGCTTACGATAAATTAGAAACATTAGTATCAAAACTCAAACCAGATTTAGTTTATAGATTGGTAAGCGGTGATCCAAAAGAAATAATCCAACTAGAAAGTAAAACAGTAATGCATAGTGTTTTCCAACATAAAGGAAATCATATCGATGCATATATTTCTGACTGGTTATCAAAAACTGTTGATCCTTCTAAACCTTTCGTACCACACATAGTTGAACGACCATTAGACGATGAAAGGACATTTAGAAAATCATTGGGTATACCTGAAGATGCTATTGTTATTGGTCGCCATGGTGGAGATACAACATTTGATATAAGCTTTGTTAAAAGATTTATAACTGATCAAAATTATAAAAATGTTTACTTTTTATTCTTGGGAACTAAACCATTTGCAGATAAACATAATGTTATATTTTGTAATAAAACAAATGATAAAGATTTAAAAAATTCATTCATTGAAACTTGTGATGCTATGTTACATGCTAGAAATATGGGTGAATCATTTGGATTAGCAATATGTGAATTTTTATCACATAATAAACCTGTATATGCTTTCAATGGTGGTAACGATAAAAATCATATTGAATTATTATCAAAAAGTAATGTAAATGTATTGTATAATAACGAAAAAGAACTTGAAGATATGATATTGAATACTAAAAGTATATCCGAAAGTTTTAAATGGAATTCATTGGTTGAAGAATTTTCACCATTGAATGTTATGAAAAAATTTAACGAAGTATTTTTAAGGAATTGTTAACATGGAATTAAAATCTTTCGATTACTATTACACAACTATGTTGCCAGGATATGTAACGCAGTTATATAGAGATATTGATCTTGTAAATTATGATGCTGAATATGTAAAAAAATATGATAGTTATGACAAAAACGATACTATCAAGTTAAATAAACAAAGAGTATCCAATATTATTCAAGCTGTTGATTGGAATGGTATCGATGTTATATTAGATGTTGGGTGTGGTAACGGTTTATTTTTGGAAGAAATGTATAAACGTGATCAACCAGTTTTATATGGGTATGATGTTGTTGATGTTGAATTACCAGATTATGTTAAAAAAATTAAATCTGAGGAAGAAATTTTTACTAAAAAATATGATATCGTTACGTTTTTTGATTCATTAGAACATATTCCAGTCAATGATATTAGAAAATATCTAAAGAAATTTGATACTGAATATTTTGTTATATCAGTTCCATGGTTTCATTATCACAATACATCAGATTGGTTCATGAAATGGAAACATCGTAGACCAAACGAACATTTACACCATTTTGATAGTTTTGGTTTGATACGTGTTTTAAATGATGTTGGTTATGATTGTATTTCTATTAACAATAATGAAGATGTGATTAGAAAATCAGATAACGGTCAACCAAATATATTAACTGTTGTTGCAAGGAGGAAGAAATAAATTATGTTTTTTCTTAAATCTAAACATAAGAAGTTAAAAGTATTGATAACAGGTTCACGTGGATTTATAGGAAGTGCTTTTATTAAAAAGATTATTCTTAATAATCATGAATTAAGAAATGAAAAAAAAGATGATTCAACTTTAGAAATCTATGAATATGATATTCAATATGATGGTTTAAGAAATCCTAAATGGATATTTGAAAATTGTTGTCCAAAGGATGTTGATTATATAGTTCATCTTGGTGCAGAATCATCAACAACTCAAAAAAATGTATATAAACTTCACAATCATAATATTAAATTTACACAAAGATTGGTTGATTATTGTGTAAATGGTAACTTACCAAATCTTAAGAAATTTATTTTTGCTTCATCTGCATCATTGTATGGTAAAAATAGAAATACTCCAATGAATGAATCTGATTTTTTGGAGCCGGATAGTTTTTATTCTTTCTCAAAATTTATAAGTGAACAATATATTAATACTGTTGCAAAAGGTAGTGACATAAATTTTATTATTTTGAGATTGTTTAATGTTTTTTCGGAATATGAAGAAAGATTGGAGGATCATAAAGATCAACCATCACCACATTATTCATTTAAGGAAACACATATTAATGGTAAGCATGTAAAACTATTTCATGATAGTGATAAATATAAAAGAGATTTTATACATGTTTATGATGTTTGCAGTATAATACTCAAATTGATGAGTAAAGAGAAAGAAAATTTAAGAAGTGCCAATACTATAAATGTTGGTTCAGGAAATCCATTATCATTTCAAGATGTTTATGATAAAATTTTACCTAACATTAAACCAACATATATTGATATGCCTGAAAATTTGATTTCTTCATATCAAAAATATACAATGGCAGATACAACTAAATTATTAAAGGAATTAGAATGGGAGCTTCAGCGAACATCATGAGTGATAAGAAAAGAATAATTTATTTAACAGGTTCTTTTGATATACTTCATTCTGGACATTTGAATGTTTTTGAATTTTGTAATTCTTTTAAATGTGATATAGTTAAAATATTGATTGATACTGATTCAAGAATAAAAGAACGAAAGGGTGATGATAGACCATACAATAATTTAGAAGATAGAATTAGAATGTTGAAAGCATTAAAATGTTCAGAAACATTTGATATAATTCCAATTGAATCGGAAGAAAAAATGCTTTCGGTATTTAGAATGGCTAGAAGTATGGGATCAAACAATCTTTTTATGATTCGTGTATTGGGTTCTGATTACATTGGAAAAGAAATTGTAGGTAAAGATTTTTTTGATATTGTTGCTTATGTTGATAGGGATCAAAATTCAACAACAAAATTAATTAATAAAATCAATAGGTTAAGTGAATAATATGCACATCGAAAATAAATTTTTGGTTATTGGTGATATGTGTGTTGATATGTATATCTATGGTGATGTTGAAAGATTGAATCCAGAAGCACCAGTACCAATTCTTGTCATACCTAAAGAAAAGAATAATGTAATTAAGAAATATGGTATGGCAAGAAATGTTGCTCAAAATTTAAGTACGATGATTTCTGGTAATGATAAAATTTCTGAATACGTTGAAACATTATTTGGTTCATCATCATATAAATCAAGATATATTGATAGAAAAACAAATTATCAATTGATGCGAATGGATTCTAATGAAGAATCAACACCATTAAATATCGATGATATTAAAAAACATGATAAAATAAGATGTGTTATCATATCAGACTATAATAAAGGTTCATTAGATTTGAAAAGTATTATAGAAATTATAAAACATTTTAGGAAAGTCAATCCATATGTTAGAATATTTATAGATACTAAGAAAACTGATCTTACAGGAATAAAAGATGTTTTCATTAAAATCAATGAGCATGAATTTAATTTAATAAATAAAGAGACTTTAGTAGGAAATCATGTTATAGTAACGCTTGGTGGTAGAGGATCAGTATATAAATTATTTTTACCAGAAGATGTAAAGAATAAAGAATTGAAAGGACATTTCACACCAGCAAAAAAAGTTGATGTTATAGATTTGTGTGGTGCTGGTGATACATTTTTAGCTGCATTAGCATTTTGGTATCATTATTATCAAGATATTTATATGGCTTTAAATTTTGCTAATAATGCATCAGCAATAACAGTAACAAAACAAGGTTGCTATTCTCCATCCATGGATGAAATAATGAAAAGAATGTTTGAATAATTTAAAGGAAAATACTATGATGTGGGATGTAGAAGAAAATATCGAATCATTCGAAATTGAGAAAATTCGTTTAAAATGTCTTGAATTTGCGTTAAACCATCACAATAATGTCAATATTGATAAAACTTTAGCAACAGCAGAAAGGTTTTCACAATTTGTTTTCAAAGGTGATATTG
>Ga0114946_10002559_pt1 | contig 12473 bp, 24 predicted proteins | sample WalLakDeSediment_FD_88676 | JGI IMG/M metagenome (GOLD analysis project Ga0114946, IMG submission 88676) | Lake sediment microbial communities from Walker lake, Nevada to study Microbial Dark Matter (Phase II) - Walker Lake 11/02/13 Deep Sediment | ecosystem: Environmental > Aquatic >...
ACGGCTCTATTAATAATAGAGGCGGCTCTGGTATTACTACGTTCCCTTTTAATGTAAACATTAGCTTAATGAAACATTGAACGTGCCGCCAGTTAAATCAGTCTGACCATTACTATACCATGGGTATGTAGGCCAAGGATTATACGGAGGATACCTATCTATAATTATAGGACTAACCCACCCCTTAATAACAGCAGACTCTAATGTAAATTCCTTCCAAGCCCCATCAGGTAAAAGATTTTTAATCGAGTCGATCAACTCCTTTAAATTTACTGGATCTTCTACCCTAATCGTCTTTTCTTTAGTATCAATCTGTAACCTCATAATTACAATTTTTGTGGTCTATGTTTAATGTTCCTAAACTCTAATAATCCTCCATCCCCTAAAATTAATTTGTAATCCACCCACTCATCATCTATTGGTCTATCATCACCTATTTGATGAATATGAGCAGTCTTTAGGTGTTCCTTAACTTGAGAGTCTACATACCTAACTCCATCAGTGTCCGTGTAAATTATTAATTTCATTATCCGACAGTTTTAAAATCTTCCAAATCCCCAACTAAATTCCAAGAACCCGCAGGTGAATCCGCTGTGTAAAAAAGTCTTTTATCTGAAGCGTAATCGCAATGCACAAAGTTATTGTTAGGGTAATAGCATACCCTTGTATAGTCAGTGTACTTACGCAACAACTTTATAAATAAATCCCAATTGCCACTGTGCGTATAATCCGCAGCCCCTTTACCTATAAAACAGTGTTGAGATGTCCCAGCCCTACCCATAGATAATTCATAATTAATTGGCCTGTACCCACTACGCTTGCTAACTATAACAGGCTTACCAAACACCTCCCTAACTAAATTCATAGGAAGCATATGGTACTTTATGATTTTATCCGCAGTATGTAAAGGTACAGGATTATCTGTTATACAAAACTCTCTTAGATCAAAATACCACATAAACTTCGACTCCTTTACAATGTCTATATTTTTCTTTATATTGTCCAGTAACCCCATACTACTTAGTTACAGTGTGCTTAATAGTCAAAACATCAAACCTTCTATCTTTCCCATTAGCAACCTCCGCAGATGCTACTATTGTGTACTCCCTAACGGATGACTTCTTTACAGTTAGGAAAACCTCATTCTTTTTAATGTAGTAAGATGTACAAGAACACCCCTTATGAACCTCTACAACCTGCCCCTCACCTAAATATTTAAACGAAGCCGTAACCTTCTCCCCACTCTTCCCCTGTGTCTCTACCGTAGTTCGATTCCACAAACTTTCTCCACTCATATTTTGATAACATTTTAGGATAACAACTATCTACACCTTTAACTCCGCAAGTCTTATCTGCATAATAAAGTTGAGGTAATGGGCAACCACATATACAATCTCCTCTAACTTTGCAATATGGGCTTGCAACACTTTCACGGAAAATTACCTGTTCCCTAATATGCCACCTAAGTAAAAAAGGCGCAAACTTATGTAAATAATACCTCACCCAACCTTGAATAAACCACCAATAATTAACCATTCAAATATCCCCGAAGTTTAAAATAAATTTCTTTAAATTTTTGTGAATACCATATCAAATCAAGCTCTTCTGAATTATCTGATATATCATTAACCTCATTATCCAGCCAAACAAAATAACTTCCTTTAAAAGGCTGAACATCTATAACACTACCTACAAAAGTCATAGGATTACCAGTCTTGCCCTGCCAATACTCAACAAAATCCTGAAATAACTCACTTGCCTGGTCAGAAGCACTCTTATAATCGTTAGACTTCACCCTTGATTTAGTCCATAACCCCCAAAAAGAACACTGAACCCCAAAATCCTTAATCAGAAAAGCCAACCGCTTAAAACTATTCTCCATTTAATTCATATTTCTTCATCCTCGACTTTATTGAAGTTTCCCTGCCTCTCGCATCCTTACGCCACTCATTTTGATTTGAAGCGTTATCGTAAAAACGATTTAAAAAGTCAGTCTCACCTAACACCTGAATCTTTTTCCATATTTTTCTATGACTAACTCTAAAAGATAAAATATTTCTGTAAACTAAGCTAACAGGATTACAGCCATTCCAGCTTTCAACTACTCTACTATGCGCATAATATACAGCATCCTTAACATCTTTTGGCTTATAACCATACTCATCACTAAACTTTTTTATAGCTACTGATATTTTCATTAACTATGATTTATTAACCTCTAAAAGAAATTCATACCCCTGAATACCAACATTAGGCAAAAAAACAGGAAGTATTGCCCCATCCTTTATCACACCCTTAAACTCCAAAGTTTTTAGTAAGTTAGTTAAGTTAGGAGCTTTTATATTTAACTTATCCATAACCCACCTCCTCTGATCTGTACCAAACCTATCCGACACACCCTTGAAGGACATAAACTCAGCCAACACCTCTAATTCCCTATTAGTTAAACTGACAGGCATTAAACTTGTTATTATCCTCAAATGAGTTCTGTAATACTCAGACTCACTTAAACTCAACTTCTTCCGTATAATCTTCATTTCCTATTTATGTAAATTTATAACCACCTACATATATTAAAACAAATTTTCTGGTAAAATAGTTCCCCATTTCCACGAATTTATATTATTTATAAACTCTTTAGCCCCTTTTAAGTCATTTGCATTAAATACTGAACGCACCGAAGCCCCAAAAGTGCTACCTATATCTACACAGTAAACCATATCATCTTGGTCAAATGTTAAATGAACCCCTATTATGTCACTTTTAGATATACTCCCTACCTCAACCTGCTTGATAGGAGTTTTGGGTAATTCTCCATACAAATCTAAAGTCGAACTGATGTTGTAGTACAAAACATCGTCAGTTAGTATAAACCTTGTTATTGCCCCTTCCCTTACTCTGTAACTATTAGTATCTACAGACTTTACATTAATCTCCATTCTAAAAAAGTTTTGTGAAATTTTATATAATCATCTCGCTTGTGCGGATTGTTCTCTATATCATCATGGCAACTCCTACAAAGGGCCATTAAGTTTTCTATGTAATCTTTCTCTGAACTCCCCCCCATACCCCTAGCATCAATATGATGTATGTCTACAGCCCTCCTACCACACTTCTCGCAGGCCATGAAAATATCAGATAACTCTGACCTAAAGTCACCACTCCCACTAAAAGATTCAGGGTAAATCTTTTTTAAGTAAACCTTTGTGTGATTCCTCAAATTATTGCTCTTTTTCTTCTTGTCTCAAAATTGAACATACTTTATGTGTAGGATTTAGAGGAAGGGGGTTATTATTATATACGGTACTTGTAGAATTGTAATACTTCTTAGATCTAATTCTAAGTGAATTTACATTTGTCATTATTAAAGGAGTATCCCTTAAAATAACTTTTCTACCTCGCCTAAATAATTTACCATACTCTACACCATCTTCTAACTGCTTCTGAACATGACGGGGTAAAAATATAACATTATCTGTCGTAACTTTTGAAATGTTATATAAACCACTCGACTTTTGCTCTATAAGCCCCATAGAGATTGATATAGCCCTCCAACGACTAAATGTAGCCATAGACCTATCTAAGTCTTTTTTCGCAAGCGTATGGGCGTAAAATCCATATTGTGAATGCTTAACCCCGCACATAGAAAGATTAGCCTTCGCAATATTAACATTTCCAGTAGCCCCATAAACTTTACACCAAAAATCTTTTCGGTTCCTATGGTCCACATGACAGGCGTATAACCACGCCTTAAATTCTTTTATGTTTCGTAAATACTTTTCCTCTACTTTGTAGTTCCTTGCCCACTGTAATCCCAAATTATTTGAAATCTTATCCATGGATTGGAACTTATATGTATCCTTATTATGTTGAGTAATGAACCCTAATGAACATAAGTCACGCAACCTCCTGTAAATAGTTGCACGAGATAAATGACTTAACAAATCAAATGCGTCTTTAACAGAAAAATAGCCAGCCCTATCCGAGAACTTATCCCGAATAAGTAAGTATGAGGCAAGCTCTTTCTCGAACTTACCTTCAATAGCAAAGCTAATTAACCCGTTATTGACGTTTATTATCCTAATTTTTCGATATTATTATCAATCCACTCCCCCAATTCCTTCTCCTCAAATTTATCAAAAATTCTGTAAATATATAATGGCTCAATTTCAGCAACTTCTGTCGCAGTCTTACCTTTATATCTACCACTACTAAAAATATACTCACCCATAATTGAAATTTACCTTAAATTACTATATGTTTCCTTTAACAATAAACAACATAACGATTAAAAAAGTTCAATTATTTTCATGTATTTTATTATTAATTTAGGAACTTTTTTTAATTAAAATGTGTTAATATAGGGCAAGGTTTTTGGGAATAATAATTTATGCAGTTAAATTATGGAGAAGATACTATTTTAGACGATTGTAATATGTTTGAAGGGCATAATCCGAGAGCGTATTTGGTAGAGATGCCGCAAGAAATGGGCTTTTGCTTATCTGCTGTTATAAGCTGCCCTTATTGAATGATTATTAACAAGTAAAAAAATAAAATTATGGATTTTCAAACATTAGGAGATTGGTGTAAATGGTTAGAAAAAAACTTCTCAAATGAAGTTATGATACCTACACTACCTGTTATTATCAGATTAGATGGTAATAACTTCCACAACTGGACAAAAGGATTAGAAAGACCTTTTGATAAAAAATTGACTGAATTAATGACTGAAACAACAAAGTTTTTAGTTCAAGAAACAAACGCTATTGTTGGTTATACTCAAAGTGATGAAATTACTTTGGTACTTTATTCAGGCGATAGGAAAAGTGCAATTTACAATGATGGCAAAAAACAAAAGATACTATCAAAACTTACTGCAAAGTGTGTAAATTTCTTTAACGAGAAACGAAAAGAACTTTTACCCACACACAATAAAGTTGCTGTATTTGATTGCAGAATTTACCAAACACCAACATTACACGATGCTTGTGTTCAATTACTATGGCGTGAAAATGATGCTACAAAAAATAGTATTTCAATGTTGGCTCAAAGTTTATTCCCACACAAGCAACTTCAAAACTTGAATGGGAATGAAATGCAAGATAAAATGATGCTTGAAAAAGGTGTAAACTGGAATGATTTAGAAGTAAAATTAAAACGTGGTACTTATGTAAAACGAATTAAGACTTCAAAACCATTTACAGCAAATGAATTGAAAGACTTGCCACCAATGCACCAGGCACACAAAAATCCAAACTTGATTATTGAAAGGTCGGTTATTAAAGAAATTGAATACCCAATTTTCAGCAAGATCGGAAATAAGGAAGATGTCATTTTTTACGATGCTGAACCTATTTTGAATGTGTCAGATGGTGTCGCTTAAAATGGCAGGTAACTCCCTATAAGCGAACAACCACCAAGGCACAATAAATTGATTAACAGTTAAGTAAACTTTGAAAAATTATTTGAAAACTATATAAATAAGAAATTTAATGAATAAAGGTAAAAAACTACTGTCTGAGTTAAAACTACACTCAGATTATTTAAGATGGAGTGATAGTTTAAATAGATACGAAACATGGGAGGAAGCAATAGACGAAATAGTCGCTCAGCACCGACAAAAATACAAAGACTACGACATAGAAAAAGAGTTAGAATTTTTCTCTAAGTACGCTTACGACAAGAAAGTGTTAGCATCTCAGAGAAATTTGCAGTGGCGGGGTAAAGATGTACTTAAACATAACGCCCGACTTTATAACTGCTCTACTACCTATGTGGATAGAACAGAAGTGTTCTCTCAGATTTTATTTTTGCTGCTGTGCGGTTGCGGTGTGGGCTATTCTGTTGAGCGTAGGTTTGTGGGTAAGTTGCCGTCTGTTAAAGAGAGAAGTCAATCAACAATTAGTTACGTCATAGAAGATTCAATTGAAGGTTGGGGTGATGCTTTAAATGTCCTCATGAACTCTTACTTTAACGGAACTGCTGCTGTTAGATTTGATTACACTCAAATTAGAGAAAAAAATTCTTTAGTTGCAGGTAAATTTCTCGCACCAGGTTATGAGCCATTAAAAAAATCATTAGAAAAAGTTGAATTAATTTTAGAGGCATCAGTTGGTAGTAAATTAACTACTTTAGAATGCCATGATATTATATGTCATTCTGCTGATGCCGTTATATCTGCGGGATTGAGAAGATCGGCTTTAATTGCTATGTTTGATAAGGACGACCAAGATATGATGAACTGTAAGACAGGTAACTGGTTTGCAGATAACCCACAAAGAGCGAGGGCTAATAATTCAGCTAAGTTAATAAAAGGGCAATACACAAAAGATGAATATAAATCATTTTTTGATAAGATAAGGCAGTTTGGGGAGCCTGGTTTTTTATTTGTAGATGACGAACGATTCACTACGAATCCTTGTATGCCTTCGTGGGCTACTGTTCTAACTAAGGACGGGATAAGTACCATAGGTCAAATTCAGATAGGGGACGAAATATGGTCAGAGACAGGGTGGACTAAGGTTATAAACAAGTGGAGTAGTGGAATTAAAGACGTTTACAGGTATAGAACAAACAGTGGGGTTTTCTACGGTACAGAAAATCATAGAATAGTATCTTTAGGTGAAAAAGTAGAGGTAGGCTATGCAGATAGCATTGATTCCTTGGGAGGTGAATTTAGTTCACAATCCCCTCATATAGAAAGTGCCATAATGGACGGGTTACTTATAGGTGACGGATCTAAGCATAAAGCAAGTAACAACTTAATAGTTCTACATATAGGTAAAAATGATGCAGATTACTTTAACTCTGAAATATCTCAATTAATAAAGAAAAAAAGACCAGGAATTTCTCCAACTACTTATGAAGTTGAAACAGATTTAAGTCATAAATATATAAAAAAAACCTATAATAGGGAGATACCTGAAAAGTACTTACATGGATCACCTATAGAGTTGGCTTCATTCCTTAGAGGCTTATATTCAGCTAATGGTTCAGTAGTAAGTAATAGAATAACACTTAAAACCTCATCTACGAAAATAAGAGATAGTGTTCAACTAATGTTATCTTCTTTGGGTATTAGGAGTTACTTTACTACAAATAAAAGTAAAAAAGTAGTATTTAGTAACGGTGAATATACATGCAAACAATCTTATGATGTAAACATATCAATAGATAGGGAAAGGTTTGTTGAGTGTATAGGGTTTATCCAAAAGTATAAAAATGAAAAAATAAATCTAAATGCTCCTAAATCAAGTAAGCCTCCAAAATTTAATTACCCTATAACCGAGCGAGAGTTTATATCAAATGAGGAAGTATTCGATATAACGGTAGATAACAGCACCCATACATTTTGGTCGGGAGGTTTAAATGTATCTAATTGCGGTGAAATAAGTTTCATACCAGTAAATCCTAATACAGGGAAATCTTGTATTGCTTTTTGTAACCTTTCAGAAATAAACGCACAAGGCATAAAAACCGAGCAGGAGTTTTTAAACCGAGTAAAGGCGGCTACGATAATAGGAACACTACAATCAGGGTACACCTACTTCCCATATTTAGGATTTGATACCGAAGATTTAGTTAGATGGGAGGCGTTGTTAGGGGTGTCTTTAACAGGCTGGTTTGATAATCCTTTCCTATTCGATGAGGAACTTTTACAGAAAGGCGCACAATACGCCATAGAAGTCAACCGAGAATTGGCAAATAAGCTTGATTTAAGCCCCTCTGCGAGGATAACTTGCGTAAAGCCTTCTGGTAATGCGTCTGTAATTTTAGGTTGCTCTTCGGGGATACATCCAGCCCATTCGAGAAACTACTTCAGAGTAATGCAGCTTAATAAAGACAATGAAGTGGCTCAATGGTTGGCTGAAAACCGACCTGAAATGATAGAAGAAAGTGTCTGGAGTGCGAATAATACGGATTACGTTGTTTATGTGCCAGTAACTGAACCTAAAGAGGCTTTAGTGAAAAATGATGTTAGTGGGGCTGATTTTTTAGATAAAGTAAAATTAGTACAGCAAAATTGGGTGATTCCTGCCAAAAACGATAGAGGGTACTCAGAGTTTGTAAGTCATAATGTTTCTAATACTGTTAACGTTGACGATTGGGAAGAGGTTTCAGAATACTTGTGGGATAATCGGGAATACTTCTGTGGAGTTTCGTTCCTACCTAATACAGGGGATAAGATTTACCGTCAGGCTCCTTTTACTTCAGTTCTTATGGAAGATGAACTTTTAGAAAGATACGGTAAGGGCTGTATGTTTGCGTCAGGGATTATAGTTGACCTTCTCCATGCCTTTGATAATGACCTCTGGTCTGCGTGTGATGCTATTGCAGATTCCAAGTTTTTCTTGACTGGGACTCATATGCAAGTCTTGATGAAAAAGGATTTAATTAGGCGGGCAAAAAAGTTTGCAAAAAATTACTTCAAAGGGGAACTAAATGTCATGATAGATTGTTTAAAGGATGTGCACTTATTTCACAAGTGGTGTACAATAACAAGGCGATCTTTGAATTTAGATGTTTCTAATATTTTAGGTAAGCCGAAGTATTTATCTTTGTCTGATATGGCATCTGTTGCTTGTTATGGAGGTCAGTGCGAGATTTAAAATGTCAAGTATTTTGCACAATATGCTTGACATAGTATGAGTTTGCATGTGAAAGATAAAATTTTAGTTTAATTGTATGCTATGTAGTATAATTGTCAGTTAAAACCTGACTGGTGTGATATGATTTATATAACGTTTTGCAGCTATGCCCAGTTGGGCAATTAATAGCACAAATTTTCAATAACAGATAAAACTTAATAAAATGGAGGAAACTAAAAAACAAGAAGAAACTGCCCAATTGGGTATAGGTGCTGTTATACCCCGTTTTTTTGTCGATGAACGTGTTGGTTGTATAGCAATTAGAGATAGTCATCATCCTGATTTTGATATTGAACATCAAGGTTTAGATTATGAACTACCTTGTGTTGTTAGGTTTGAAATGGGTAAATTGATAAATAACGAATGGGTTGTAGGTGATGAAACTATTGATAAGTTCAGGTCGGAATGTGCTTCTTTAAATGGGGCATAACGTTTTGCAGATACACGCTGTGAGCGTTGGGTTGAGGGATGGAAAATAGCGTGTATGTGCTGTTATACGCTGCCTTTATTACTAATTAAAAAAAATAAAAATATGAACGCAAAAGAAAAAGCATTAGAAATTATAAACTTGTTTAAAAATGTACCAATATTTATTTCGCAAGAGCCAACAGATATTGATTCAACAATGTCATACATAGATAATGACGCTGTTAAAAACTGCGCATTAATTTCCATAGACTTAATAATTGAATCAATTAAAAAGAGTGGAGAGTATTCAGCGAAATCTCAAATTGACTGGTGGAATCTTGTCAAGTCGGATGTGCAGTCTTTGTAAGGTTGCGTATAGGTGCTGTTATGGGCTGCCGTTTCTTCAAGATAATGCTCTGGGCGGGCTTTGTAAAACCCACAATTTATATTATGGATTCAGTTGAAATGCCAAAGTACAAGTGCCACAAAGAAGTGTGGGCTTTAAAAATCAAATCCATTGTAAGAGATGGAGAAGGTGAAAATCGTGAAAGCGATGGAAGTGCCATTATCACACCCGAAGAAGATGGCTATGCACCATTCCGAGTTGAGGGTTATTATTTGCACAAACACAAACCGCAAGTTGGAGGCTACTATGTAGTTTACAAAGATGGTTATCGGTCATTTTCTCCTGCGGATGCCTTTGAAGATGGGTATTCAAGGATTTGATTTTGTGGGTTTCGTAGGATGCTCTGTGTCGGGTGTCCTACGGTTGCCCATAACGTTTTGCAGCTATATTTAGTTGCGGACTTAGAAGTACAAAACTTGAATTATTCACAAAATTAAATTAAAAGATATGAACTCAAATGAACCACAAAAACCGCAATTGAATATAGGTGCTGTTATGCAACGTTTTTTAGTTCAAGGATTAATCATTCTCGCTTGTTGGCATATCATTACTATATGGTGCCAACAAGATACAGATTGGTATGCAGGCTTGATGGCGTTCTTATGGTCAGGTAATATGTTTTGGTTTAATGATTATTTGCGGTGGTTTAAAAATGTTGCATAACAGCGAGCTAGCCGACCGTATCCCGAAGGGTATGGCGGTTAGCGGAAGTTATAAAAATTAAATCTCAATAGATGGGAACTTTTTTTAGGTTAGATTCGTTATACGATGTAGATAGTGTAGAAATATACGCATGTTTTTTATTTTTCATCTTTTTAGTTTTATTGTTGATGTTGGGAACCCTCGCACGGTAGAGGCATTTTTAATAATGGTTAGTTGTTTAATTATCTTGTCAGGGTTCCCATTTTTTAAAAAATTAAATATGGATAAAAGCTTTAATATTGAGCACATTGCCTATCAGATAGGAGTGGCGCAAGTTTCGTCAGGGTATCAGACAAATTTATATGTTAATTTTGATTTGGATATAATCTACCGAGAAAGTTTTGATAACCCACTTTACGATGCCCCTGATGACCCATACATAATTCACTTTAATGTTAGGGAAATATCAGTACAGGGCAGTCCCTTTAATTGGAGTAGATCTTCGGAATTAGAAGATTTAATTTTTGAGCATGTTCAGGAAGATAAGGAAAAAATTTATAAAGAAAACTTTAAACAATGAAAACATTTACATTATTAACAGTTGCGATTTTGTTAGGCGCATTCGTCAATATATTCGCACAGCCTGAGAGGGCTATAAACAATGACCCACAACAATCGTTAAGTCCTCCTTCTATTGTAGATAACATTATATCTATAATTCAAAATGACACTATAAGGTCGTTTGAGGTATGGAAGTACACATACTTAACTGAAAACGGTGTTATTTCTGACCCTATGCAGTTAATAGATGACATAGAGTACGAATTATTTATCAGGATTCCTGAGAAGTTTTCTGGCTATGAGTTGGCTTACGAGCCATTTCCAAACTGCACTCAAATAGGTATTCAGGGGTATCACTCAAATCCAGTGGATAAGCATTATGCGGTATATACGAAAGATAGCGTTGATTATGTGTTGTGTTTTTATGTGTTAGATTGGGATCCATCTGAGGAGGAAGTTGAGGTTAATTATACTGTTCAAGTGGCGAGGTTTTGGAGATAACGTTGAGTGTACCCGCAGTAGGCACACTCGACAAGCCCCGACTAAAGCACAAAAGCTGCCTGTGCCTATTGTCGTTTACATATTGTTGGCAGCAATAACGGTTTAATTATGACAGCAGTAGAATTTTTAGCGGAAAGGTATAACTACATTACTTGGATGCGAAACAGAGATGAAATCTCAGCAGGTACAGCCGATGTATGGCGTACTAAATTCCTTAAAGAAGCAAAGGAAATGGAAGAGCAACAACTTAATAAGGCTTGGCAAGATGGGGCGGTAACTGCTCAATCAGATGTAGCTAAAGAGATTGAAAAGAATTATGTTGCTCGTATTCGGTAGTTATTGCTGCCAACAGGGAGCTAGCCGACCGTATCCCGAAAGGTATGGCGGTTAGCGTAAGTTATCGAAATTAAAAAATTATGGCATCAATCTTAACTAACCTTGATAAATTATTCCTATTTTTAGGAGTTTTCTGTAGAATTGACCACAGACCTGCTCCTAATAATAAAATCATATACCGAGTTAGGGAGATAACTAACGCTAAAATGGATAAATTCGACTTCGTTAGTCGGTCATTTTCTGTGGTATCTGATAAGGATTTTTTGATTTTTAAGAAGAAAGAAGAAATATTTGTTTTAATCTGATGGAAATACTTACAGAGAATTTGTTTGTCGGGAATGTAGATGATTATTACTTGTTAAGTAAATCTAACAATTACACACTTTTCTGCCTGGCTAATAACCCAGACAGATACTTTAATGCTAAGGATTACTGGATAAATGATGCTAATAGTTTGAAGGATGTAAATATAAATGAAGTTAGTCGTTGTTTTTCCGATTTACTATCGTGTCATTCTCCGAAGTTAATTTTCTGTAATCAAGGTAAGTCGAGAAGTCCTACGATGGGGTTGATAGTTTTAATGGAGTTGGGCATGCTCCCAAGGGATAGAACATCTGTGGCGATATTCACTGAGAAGTCTTACCCAGATTATGCGCCAAATAGAGGTATGAGGGAGTTAATAAATCTATATATAACAAAAGGTATATGAGTAATCAGCTTAGGGCAGACATAAGAGTTTTTTTAGATGCGATGGAATCTTCTGGATATGGGGTTGAAGTATGTAAGATATTTTTCAGGAATGATAATATTCACATATACATTTGGTCAGAAAGTTTTAGGGGCCAGGAGCCTTTAATAGCTGAGGAGGCTTATAACTACTTTAATGCTACGAAGTCAGAGTTCTTAGATGTAGTGTGTAGTGGTTTATGGGTAGATAATCCTGTTGGTGGGTATGTTGTTAGAAGGTAACG